>JGI24723J26617_10003918_pt1 | contig 10500 bp, 6 predicted proteins | sample Cruoilmetagenom6_FD_26617 | JGI IMG/M metagenome (IMG submission 26617) | reverse complement strand
TTCATTGAGCGCGTCAACGCCAGCGCAGAACCCGTTGAACAATTCCCCTTCACGCGCCTTTGCTTCTTCTTCGGCACGCGAGATGCGACCCGCAAGGTCGGACAGTTCGCGCGTCGAGAAGCGGACATTCCCGGCCAAGGTCTGGCGGTGGATGAACGTTTCCGATAGCGGCGGCGCCATCAGCGCATCACCATGCCGGGCCGGAACGTCGATAAAATAGCCGAGCACATTGTTGAACTTGATCTTTAGCGCCGAAATGCCTGTCTCAGCGGCATAGCGCGACTGCAGTTCGGCAATGATGCGGCGGCTGTCATCGCGCAGGCCGCGCGCCTCATCGAGGGCACTATCCCAACCCGGTGCGATGAATCCGCCGTCACGGGCCAGCATGGGAAGGCTGTCATTCAGGGCCTGAGCGAGGTTTGAGGCGAAAACCTGCAGGTCGGGCGTGTTCGCCAGCAGAAGCACATCGATAGCTGCCTCCAGGCGCGCCGGGACCCCGCCTTCGATGGCGGCCAGTTCGCGTGCGGCAGCATCGCCCGCCGACAGCGCGCGTCCGATCGCCTGCAGGTCGCGCGGCCCGCCGCGTCCGAGCCGCAGCCGCGTACGGGCGCGCTCGAGGTCCGGCGCTGCCTTCAGTCGGCTGCGAAGCGCCTCCAGCACATCCGTATCGGCGACAAGCCAGGCGACCGCCTCAAGGCGGGATTCGATTTCGCTGCGATCGAGTGACGGGCGAGACAGGTGGCTGGCCAACAGGCGGGCACCGGGAGCCGTGACGGTTCGGTCCACAGTCGCGAGGAGCGACCCGTCGCGCGCACCGTTCATAGCGCGGTCGATTTCAAGGCTGGCGCGGGTCGCCGGATCAATCGCGACATGCCCGCTGGCGGGCGGGCGCTGCGGCGGATCGAGGCGGATATCGGCGCCAGCCTGCGTAAGCAGCACATAGTCCAGCAGCAGGCCGATGGCCGAAAGCTCAGCTTTGGAGAAATCCCCGAAGGCTTCGAGCGCGGCCACTTCGAATGTCTGCTTGAGCAGGGCTTCGCCGGATTTCGGCGTCGCGGCCCGGGTCGGCCGTTCGGTCACCGGTGCACTCGCCGCGGACACGACAGCGGCAATCGCCGGGCGGTCCATATCTGCCGCGCTGACAAGCAGTTCGCGAAGCGGCCAGCCAAGCAAGGCACCGGCCAATGCGCCGGGGGAGACGGGCGCAACATCGAAGCGCCCTGTGGACACATCACACACCGCAATCGCCGCGTCGGCGCCGCCATTGGCCAGCGCGATGGCAGCAAGGGCCTGGCCCTGCCGGGCCGGCAACAGGGAGTCCTCGGTCAATGTGCCTGGCGTAACGATCCGGACAATGTCGCGATTGACGATGGACTTCGACCCACGCTTCTTTGCTTCGGCCGGGCTTTCCGTCTGCTCGCAGACAGCAACCCGCGCACCCGACTTGATCAGGCGGGCGAGATAGCCTTCAGCGGCGTGATAGGGAACACCAGCCATCGGGATGGGCTGGCCGTCATGCTCGCCGCGCGATGTCAGCGTGATGTCGAGGATTCGGGACGCTTCGACGGCGTCGTCGAAGAAGAGCTCGTAAAAGTCTCCCATCCTGAAGAAAAGCAGCGCGTCGGGATGGCGGGCCTTGATACCGAGATACTGCACCATGAACGGCGTCGGCGCATTGCCTTTTACGGCAGCCTTTTTCGAGGGAATCGCAGTATCGGCCATGGAGGCGGACGCTAACGCTTCGCCATAAGATTCGCAAAGTGTTCGCACGGCGGACGGTCATGAAATAGTCTAAAAGCGCGACGACATGGACCATATTTGCGGTTGGCACGCTCGGCGGCGAGGCCTAGGGTCAATCGCTAACCACCCTTTCACTCGTTAGCATCGGACTACCCTTTCCCATGACAACCAAGCGCCCAAGCTTCACCGACCAGGAAGCGCTCGATTTCCATTCCAAGCCCACACCGGGCAAGATTTCCATGGCGCCGACGAAGCCCATGGGCACACAGCGCGACCTGTCGCTGGCCTATAGCCCCGGTGTCGCCATTCCGGTCCTGGCCATCGCCGAGGATGCGGACAAGGCGTACGACTACACGTCAAAGGGCAACATGGTTGCGGTGATCACGAACGGTACGGCGATTCTCGGGCTCGGAAATCTCGGCCCGATGGCGTCGAAGCCGGTGATGGAAGGCAAGTGCGTCCTGTTCAAGCGCTTTGCAGACATCGACAGTGTCGATATCGAAGTGAACACAACGGACGTGGAAGATTTCATCCGCACGGTCCGCAACATTGGCGATACGTGGGGCGGCATCAACCTCGAGGATATCGGTTCGCCTGACTGCTTCATCATCGAAAGCCGCCTGCGCGAAGAACTCGACATTCCGGTGTTCCATGACGACCAGCACGGCACCGCGATCATTGCCGCAGCCGGCATCATCAATGCCTGCCATATCACCGGGCGCGAGCTGAAAGACCTGACCGTGGCCGTCTCCGGCGCGGGCGCAGCAGGCCTGTCCGTGGCGGGCCTGATCCGCCATCTCGGCGTCAAGGCCGAGAACATCCTGATGTGCGACTCGACCGGCGTTGTCTATGAAGGGCGTACGGAACGCATGGACCAGTTCAAGTCCGCCTTCGCCGTCAAAACGTCGAAACGCACGCTGAGCGAAGCCATGGAGGGCGTCGACTGTGTCCTCGGCCTCTCGGCCAAGGGCGCCATTTCGAAAGCCATGGTCAAATCCATGGCCAAGGATCCGATCATCTTCGCCATGGCAAATCCCGACCCGGAAATCACGCCGGAAGACATCAAGTCTGTGCGCGACGATGCGATCATCGCAACCGGCCGGTCAGACTATCCCAACCAGGTCAACAACGTGCTGGGCTTCCCGTACATCTTCCGGGGCGCGCTGGACGTTCGGGCGCGAAGCATCAACGAGGAAATGAAGGTCGCTGCTGCCCGGGCGCTGGCCGAACTCGCCCGCGAGGACGTGCCGGACGAAGTGGCCGCCGCCTATCACGGCGCCCGTCCGAGCTTCGGCCGCGACTATATCATCCCCAGCCCCTTCGATCCGCGCCTCATCAGCTTCATCCCGCCTTTCGTGGCGCAGGCCGCGATGGACACGGGCGTCGCACGCACGCCGATCGCCGACATGGACGCCTATCGCGCCTCGCTGGTGCGTCGGGCCGATCCGGCGGCGGCTTTCCTTCAGGGCGTTCAGGCCCGCGCCAAGGATGTCCAGCGCCGCATTGTGTTCGCTGAAGGCGAAGAGCCCGCTGTCGTGCGCGCCGCCTTCAGCTTCAAGAACCAGGGCCTGGGCCATCCGATCCTGATCGGGCGCGAGGCCCAGGTCGAACGGACGATGGAGCAGATGGGTGTTCCGGCCGGGACGCTTGAAATCATCAATGCGCGCCTGTCTGACAATAACCCGGTCTATACGGACTTCCTGTATGCCCGCCTGCAGCGCGACGGTTACCTGAAACGCGACGTCCAGCGCCTGGTGAACCAGGACCGCAACATTTTCGGCTGTTGCATGCTGAAGAATGGCGATGCGGACGGCATGGTGACGGGCGTGACCCGCAACTATGACGTGGCGCTGAACGATGCCCTGCTCGTGCTGGACGCCTTGCCGGCCAAGGCCCTGATGGGCATGTCGATGGTGATCAACCGCGGCCGGACCGTGTTCATCGCCGACACGAGCGTCACCGAACTGCCGCAGGGCGAAGACCTTGCGAACATTGCGCTGGAAGCAGCTGGCGCCGTGCGCGCCATGGGCTTTATTCCGCGCGTGGCATTCCTGTCCTATTCGACCTTCGGCAATCCGATGGGCGAACGCGGCGAGAAAGTGCGCGAGGCGGTCACGATTCTCGACCAGATGTCGGATATCGACTTCGAATACGAAGGCGACATGAATGCCGACATCGCGCTCAATCCGAACCATGCCCTGCTCTATCCGTTCTCACGCCTGACGGGTCCTGCCAATGTGCTGGTCATGCCGGCGATCCACGCGGCGTCGATCTCGACCAAGCTGCTGGAATCGATGAGCCGGGCAACCGTGATCGGGCCGATGCTGCTGGGCCTCGAGAAGCCGGTGCAGATCGCATCGCTCGGCGCCACGGTGGGCGATATCGTCAATCTCGCAACGATTGCGGCCTATGATGTCGATCGCGTGCACGGCGACTGAGGACACAGATTCGTGAGGGGCGCGGCGTGTCCCCCGAAAACCGCGGGCCACTTTTCGGCACGCCGCTCTAGTCGTCCTGCGCCAGGACCAGGCTCGTTGACCCGCTGGTGTCGCGGGCCTGGCGCACCCATTCGAGAATGGACAGGACGACGGCCACGCCGCCGAGCCAGAACGTGATCATGAACACGGTATAATAGCCCTGGCTCTCGATAATCTCACCGAGCCACGGACGCCCAAGCGTGCCGATCAGCATCGTGAGTGAGGCAAGCAATGCATATTGCACGGCGGCAAAGCGTGGATTCACGACAGAGGTCAGATAAGCGGTAATCGCCACCAGTGCGAAGCCGCCCGCAATGTTTTCAGCAAAGATCGTGACCATCAGGCGCGCCATGCGCTGTCCCTGATCGGCGGCCACGACATCTGGCGAGAGTTTCGCCGCCCAGTCCGCCAGCGCGCTGAGCGGTGGCCCGAGATGCGAGATGTGGAGGAAGCCGTCGAGCACGGTCGCCCCCGCCGCGAGGTCGGCATAGAGCAGGTTGGTCGCCGCCGCGACGATGCCGCCGACAAAAAAGACCGGCATGCGGCCAAGCACGGCGATCAGCACGGCGCCGAGCAGCGAGCCGAGTATCGTGGCGACAACGCCGAAGAATTTGGACGCGATGGCAACATCGTCCAGCGAATGGCCGAGCGCGCCGAACTCGTCGCCGAGATAGAAGGGATAGGCGAACGCGCCCCAGACCGCGTCCGTGAAACGATAGGTCAGCGCCAGCAACAGGACCAGGACAGCGCCCCATTTGAGGCGTGAAATCAGCTCCATCAAGGGGTCGAAGATCGCCCGGAACAGGTTGCGGAGAATGGACTCGGCACGCGTCTCGTTCGCAATATGCGCAGGGGTTTCAGCCGATTTTGCCCCGAACCGAAAGACTAGGATGGCCGACACGATCGCCGGGACGAGAACGGTCAGTCCGACAATCCACGGGCCCTCAGTGCGCACGAATGTAGCGCCCGAAGGGGGCACCGCAGAGAAAAGCGACTGCATCACGAAGGCGAGGATCAACGCGAAACCGATGAGCCAGCCAATGGCGACCACCGTGACGGCCGGCGTCGAAACCCGGCGCGGCAGGCTCGGCAGGAAGGACAGGCGGTCGGCATTGGGCGTCTTCGAGCTAGCCGGCTCCGGCGCAATGATGCTGCCGATCATCGACAGGGCGAGCACGAAGGCCACCATGAGGAATGTCGCCGTCCAGCCCAGCCGCGCCGCGACGAGCAGGGCGACGAAGCCCGAAATGAAACCGGCCGACTTGTAGCCGAACTGGTAGAGCGCGGACATCAGGTCCTTGTCTTCATCCGAACGGGCGACCTCGATGCGCCAGGCATCAAGCACGATGTCATGTGTCGGCGAGACGAGGGCAATGGCCAGCGCAATAAGGGCGACGAGTCCGATATTCTCGGCCGGATTGGTGAAGGCAAAGATGCCGATCAGGACGACCATGATGGCCTGGAACAGGAGCAGCCAGGACCGGCGCCCGCCGAGGAAGCCTGTCAGCGGCGCCGGACGGGCTGTCTGGAAGACCGGGGCCCAGAGATATTTGAACGAATAGCCGAGCGTCAGAAGCGACAATGTGCCGATGGTCGACGGCGTGATGCCAAGCTTTGTGAGCCAGGCATTGAGCAGGCCGAGCGTAACGCCCATGGGAAGGCCGGCCGCAAATGCGAACAGCGCCATCGCCGCCATGCGCTGGTCCTGCAACGCCTTGAGAGCGCGAAGTGCGCGGGGCTGGGTCTTCAACGGTTGCGGAGGGGTCGCCGCCTCGCTCATGCGACGCCTTCCGCGGCGGCCCGTGGCGCTGTCCAGCGGATCGCAAGGCTGCGAAGCGCCTCGGCATCCAGCGGTTTCGCGGCGACACCATTCGCCCCTGCAGCCACGGCACGGCGCTCGATATCCGGATTGATCTCCGCCGAAACGGCTATGATCGGCACATGGGAGCCCCCTGCCCGCAAGCGGCGCATGGCGTCGAAGCCGTCCATTACCGGCATGCGCAGGTCCATCAGGATGAGAGCGGGGTCCATGTCGCCGGCGGCCTCCAGTGCTTCGCTGCCTGTTGACGCGACTGTGACGGTAAATCCCGCCGATTCCAAGGCGCGGCGTGCGATCAGCGCGTTGACCGGGTTGTCGTCTGCAATCAGGACATGGCCTGCACCGGTTTCCGCCTCCGGCTCGTCCACCGCCTCGCCACCGGAGCGCACGAGGAAAATCCGCTCGGCGAGCGACGATGTACGCAGCGGACGCACGAGCCAGCCGACACAGCCGAGTTCGCGGAAACGCGGCAGCGCGCCCCTGTCCTCGGGACGCACGACCACCAGCGCCGGCGCAAGCCTGGCATAGGCCTTGACGGTCGCTTCCGGCAGGTCGGCACCGATCAGCAGGACATCAATACCCTTTGGCAGGCGTCCGCGCGACGGGTCAATCAGGACCGGCACCGCCTGCACGTCTTCCAGCGCAGAGGCGATCGACAGGCATGTGACGGGCGGCAGGCCGACCAGCCCGACCTTGCCACCCAGGACAATTTCATCATGGCTGGTCGCCTGCCCAGACCGCTGAAGCGGCAAGATGACAGAGAACGCCGCGCCACAACCCGGCGAACTGACGATATTGATCACCCCGCCGAGCAGATCGGTGAGGCGCTTGACGATGGCCAGTCCAAGGCCGACGCCGCCATCCTTGTAGGCATCCTCCGCGCCGACCTGATGGAAGGCATCGAACAAGTGATCGAGGTCATCCGGCGCAATGCCCGGGCCGGTATCGATGATCCGGAATTCCAGCCCGTCATCGCGTGCAACGATATCGAGCAGGACACCGCCGCTCCGGGTAAACTTGAGGGCGTTGCCGACCAGATTGAACAGGATTTGCCGGATACGCCCTGCGTCGCCCGCAAAGGTCGGCATCGGCAATTGCGATGCACGTATTGCGAGATCGAGCCCGCTGGCATGGGCGCGCGGGCTGAGCAATTCGATTACTTCGCGCCCGAGCCGGATCGGGCAGAAACTCTCGGTTTCGAGATCGACAGCCTCGGCATCAAGCCTGGCATAGTCGAGGACATTGTTGAGCAGGTCGAGCAGGCGTCCTCCGCTCAGGCGGATCGTCTCGGCATATTCGCGCTGGGCCGGTTCGAGATCGGTCTCGAGCAATAGTGAAACGGTGCCCAGAATGCCGTTCAGGGGCGTACGAATCTCGTGGCTCGCTGTCGCCAGGAAGGCATCTTGCGGCGTCGAGCTGGATTTCGGCGTGTCTGGCGTATCTGTCATGTTGCGAAAACCCTAGGCCCAAGGCTTTAGCATTCGTTTAATGACCGGGACCGGCCATCAGCGCGCCAGCGCTCCGGCCTGCACGCCTTCGGCCTGTCCGGGCGCGCGTCGCCGGTAGGTCAGCGCCTCGGCGATATGGAGCCGGCGCACGCCGCCTGCGCCATCGAGATCGGCAATGGTCCGGGCGACCTTGAGAACGCGGTGATAGCCACGCGCCGTGAGCTGCAGTTTGACGGCGGCGTCGGCAAGCAAGGCCGCGCCGGGCGCATCCGGGGCGGCAAGACGCTCAATATCTGCGGTCGGCGCATCGGCATTGACCGGGCGGCGCGTGTCGCAATCCGTGTCACCAAAGCGCTCGGTCTGCACGTCACGCGCCCGCAGAACGCGCGCCTTCACCTCTGCCGTGCCCTCGGCAGAGGGCGGCAAGGCAAGATCGACCGCGGTGACCGGCGGCGTATCGTGGTAGAGATCGATCCGGTCGAGGAAGGGGCCGGACAAGCGCGACTGGTAGGTCTGTGCGCATCTTGGCCCTTTCGTGCAGGCCGCCGCGCCCGGACCGCCGCCGCAGCGGCAGGGATTCATCGCCGCCACGAGCTGGAAGCGGGCCGGATAGCGCACATGCCGGTTGGCACGGGCAACCACGGCCTCGCCCGCTTCCAGCGGCTGGCGCAGGCTGTCGAGCACATTGGCCGGGAATTCCGGGAGTTCATCGAGAAAGAGCACGCCATGATGGGCGAGCGACGGGCGAGCGACCCCTCGCCCGGCTTGGCCTTGATGCCGCCGCCGACAAGGGCCGCCATGGAAGCCGAATGGTGCGGCGCGCGGAAGGGCCGCGTGCGCGACAGGCGGCCCCGTTCGAGCAGGCCGGCGATCGACTGAATCTGCGAGACTTCCAGCAGTTCGCGCGCCGAGAGCGGCGGCAACAGGCCCGGCAGGCGCTGGGCCAGCATGGATTTTCCGGAGCCCGGCGGGCCGCAGAACAGGAGATTGTGGCCGCCTGCGGCTGCGATTTCGAGCACGCGTTTGGCGCCTTCCTGGCCTTTGACATCGCGCATATCAGGTCCAGGCGGGGGGTCGGTAAGGGTGCCGGGCGGGGGTGGGCCGATGACGGCGCGTCCAGAGAAGTGATTGATAAGGGCGATGAGAGAAGGCGCCGCGAGCACGCTGCCACCCGCCCACGCGGCCTCTGCCCCGCACGGCGCCGGGCAGATGAGTTTCAGATCCATCGCTTCCGCCGCCATGGCCGCTGGCAGCACGCCGAGCGTTTCGCCAAGCCGGCCATCGAGCGACAATTCCCCGAAGGCGGCATGGCCTTCCAGCAGGTCTGACGGGATCACCCCCATGATCGCGAGGATGGAAAGGGCAATGGCAAGGTCGTAATGGCTGCCCTCCTTGGGCAGGTCTGCCGGGGCAAGATTCACGATCACGCGCTTGGGCGGCATGGCGAGACCAAGCGCGGCAAAGGCGGCCCGCACGCGCTCCCGGCTTTCCGCCACCGCCTTGTCGCCGAGGCCGACAATGTAGAAATTCGGCTGCCCCCCGGCCAGCTGCACCTGGACGTCAACCGGCTGGGCCTCAACCCCCTCGAACGCGAATGTCGTGATGCGGCAAACCATGTGAGCCTTCCCCATAAGCGGGAAAAGCGTTAACACAGGTTAACGAACAAAGGAAGAACAAATTGGTCGAAAAGCGTCTGCTCAGGGCCTCAAGACCGAAAGTGATTTCCCGGCAATATTTGGTACAATGCGAATATGGTCGATTCCACCTTCAATCTGACGGCACTTTCCGAACGCCTCTTCGCCGAGGGCAGGCTTCAGCCGCTCACTGGTAAGATACGCCGTGCGCAGGATTTGGCTTCACTGCATACTGACCTTACAATCGCACTGGAAAGCCTTGACGCGTTGGACGCGCTTCTAGCCACGTCGCACTTAGACGACTTCGCCAAGACAGTCACTGAGTTCGCTCTGCTCAACAATGTATTGATCCACTATGCGCGCGCAACGAAAACAACTTCCGAAGAACGCGGCAAGTTTGATCTACGATCCAGGTTCGATGAGGAGCAAAAGGTCGTGCATCAGGAACTCGTCGACCTCAGAGACAAGGCAGTTGCACACTTCGGGTCAGGAGGAAGTTATAGAGGCTCGTGGCAAGTGGAAGTCGTTATCCTTCAGGTCGCCGGCGAGATAGTGAAACCAGCCGTCGCTACTCGGCGGCAGACTATGGACAAGAAGCTCGTAAGACGTGCTCGCAAACAAATCGAAACGGCGCATGACCTCATTCGGGAGATCAGCAACCAGAAGATTAGTGATATGACTGCAGAACTCAATAAATTGGGCCCGGACATATTCGAGAAAGAGATACTCCAGCATCCGCTCAACCTCGACATGATGATGGCGTCACCAGAGGCCGCCGAGGTTGTCCGAACTTCCGCCGCCCAAGGCGGCTACGTCAAGGGAATCTCCAAGCACGATACTTAGAGATGCTCCCCGAGCACCACTCGGAATCCAGCACCAAAAGTCGGACAGGGCACTGCCCTTCCGATGGCGCTTGCAGATCCAGTCCTTGCGGATGGGCGGCGGGGCCGCTTGGGGGCAAGGCAATGGGTAGTTGGTTGGAATGGTATTGCGCCCTGCCGTGCACAGCTGGCCGCCGTTCCATCCGCGTGGGGCAACGACTCCCCGGACCGGCCACTGCGGGGAGATCAGCAGTGACGGGTGAAGTATAAGCGAAATGCAGCGGGGGTGGAGAGACGCAAGCGCTTTTTCCGGTGCCGCAACGGGTTGGCGCGCCGAACCGGTGGGAACGGCCGGTCAGACTTCCGCGATAGTAACCGCCTGCGCCGTAATCGCCTCGACGGCGGCGTCGAGCACATCGAGGCCTGCGCCCGGCTTCGGGGCGCGTTCGGACAGGATGCGGCGCCAGGCGCGGGCGCCGGGCTGGCCGTTGAACAGGCCCAGCATGTGGCGGGTCATGGCGTGCAGGCCGGTGCCCGCCGCCAGCCGTTCGGCCATGTAGG
>JGI24723J26617_10003914_pt1 | contig 10516 bp, 8 predicted proteins | sample Cruoilmetagenom6_FD_26617 | JGI IMG/M metagenome (IMG submission 26617) | reverse complement strand
ATTAAGAAAATTTTAAAAGGCTTCGCATTTGCGGAGCCTTTTTATTTGAAAATAAATNACGCTATCGTGTTGTTTACAAATCGGTTGAAGGTTAGGGATTGAGCTGCCCGTCATTGTGATTTAAAGACCTGCTTTCATTTTTAAGAGCAAAACAAATGAATAAGCATCAAAGATCGAACACACTTGGAATTGATTTCGGGACATCCAATTCCGCAGCAGGCATTATGGTCAATGGCAAGCCACATTTGATTCCGGTTGAGCCGGGTAAAACGACAATGCCAACCTCGCTTTTCTTTGATTTTGATGACGGGAAAATTTTATTTGGAAGCCCTGCAAACAACGCCTTGATTGAAGGGCGTGAAGGGCGCTTTATGCGTTCGCTTAAAAGTGTGTTGGGCACGTCATTAATGCAAGAAAAACGCCGAATGATGGGCGAAACTCTAAGTTTTGTGGATATTATCAGCCGTTTTATAAAAGAGATCAAAACCCGTGCAGAATCCGCTTGTTTTCAAGAATTCAACACAGCACTTGCAGGTCGCCCGGTACATTTTCATTCGCATAATACAGCAAAAGATGCTCAAGCCTTGGCTGATTTGGAAGAATGTTATTTAAAAGCTGGTTTTAAAAACGTGCAGTTCATGTACGAACCAGAGGCGGCGGCACTTGCAAATCATGCGTTAAGCAACGTGGGAGGTATCGGCTTTATCGTAGACATTGGCGGTGGCACATCGGATTTTTGCCTGTTTAAAAGTAAAGGTAATGGCATTGAAATTCTTGCCAGTCACGGTGTGCGCGTGGGTGGTACCAATTTTGATAAAGCAATCAGTGTTGATCATGTGATGCAGTTGTTGGGTAAAGGTGCCGCCATTCGTAATGAGATGGGGGCAGGAACCTTAACCAGCCCGAACGCCCTTTTTCAGGATCTGGCGACATGGGAAAAAATTCCGTTTCTATATACTAATGAAACCCGTCGTATGGTTGCTGATCTGCACAGGCAAGCAGTGAATAAACCGTTATTTGCGCGGCTTGAAAGTGTTTTGGAACATGAGTTGGGCCATGAGATAGCCTTTGCCGTTGAGCGTGGTAAAATCGATGCAAACAAAGAGTTGTTTAATGTTAAAAATATTAATTTGGATTTTATTGAGCACGGATTGGCCGTTCACGTCACTGCGGATGATTTGAAGCGATCTTTATCTGATCATGCTCAAAAAATACAAGACTGTGCGAAAGAAACCCTTGCCATGGCCGGCTTAACGGCAACATCCGTCGATACCGTTATTTTCGTAGGCGGTTCCAGCTTAATGTCAGTTGTCGAAGGTGCAATGACCGATATTTTTCCATCGGCATCCCTAAAACATGCCGATGCTTTCACGGCTATTGTTGATGGATTGGCTATCGGTTCGGAATAGGCCCAGCTTTAGTTAGGTTATTCCTAATCAAAGGTGCGGGATCATGTACTTTATGAATTATGGGTTTTGACAAATAGTGATCCAAATAGAATTGGAGAATCACATGATCAGAACAGGTGCAGAATTTTGCGCGTCCATTCAAGACGATCGCGTGATTTTTATTAACATTGAAATAGTATAAAGACGGGGCTGATCTTTCTGATAATATCATGGCACGGATTGCATCACGCGATGGTGACAGAACGAATGTACAATAGCTCACAAACCCCGCCAAATGGCAGCTGAATAGGATAGAATTATGAACGCCATAGACAAATTGCGCAAAAACGTCAGCCTGCCATTTGAGCAAGCCCGTGCGATGCCATCAGAAGTTTATACTTCCGAAGATTTTTTGAAGCATGAACTGTCGGATATTTTCAGTAAAGATTGGTTTTGCGTGGGTCGCGCCAGCGCATTGGCTAATCCCGGTGACTACGTCACGCAGGAATTGGCAGGTCAGCCAATTGCGGTAATCCGTGATAATGACGGCACATTGCGCGCGATGTCCAACGTCTGTCTGCACCGCATGTCTACACTGTTGGAAGGGCGAGGTAACAAACGTTCGATTGTTTGCCCTTATCATGCCTGGACCTATAATCTGGATGGCCGTTTGCGCGGTGCCCCTGCCATGACACTGAACGACGGGTTTTGCAAAGACAATTACAAGCTGCCGCAGGTGCGTTGTGAGGAGTGGTTGGGCTGGGTTTTTGTCAACTTGAATATGGATGCACCACCCGTTGCCTCGCAATTGGCGCAGGTGGAAGACCTCGTGAGCGGTTACAATATGACCAATTACACCGAGACCTTCTATGAAACCCATATATGGGATACTAACTGGAAAGTGTTGGCAGAAAATTTCATGGAGAGTTATCATTTGCCGGTCTGTCATGCCGGTACAATAGGCGGGTTGTCCAAGCTAGAAGAAATGGTGTGTCCACCCGGCTTGCCCGCATTCAATTATCATACAATTCTAAAAGACGATAAGCTTCGCATTGCGATGGCACATAAAAGCAATACCCGCCTGACAGGCGAAATGCGTCGCACGACTTTTTTGCTGGCAATCTACCCAAGCCTGCTGATTACGCTGACACCGGGGTATTTCTGGTATCTTAGTTTGCACCCTGAAGGTGTGGGAAAAGTACGTATCGGCTTTGGCGGTGGTATGTCAGATGATTATGCTAATGACGATGATGCTCAAGATAACTTCATAAAACTCAAAGAGTTGTTGGACGAAGTGAATGTAGAAGATAAAGGTTGCACTGAAAAGGTTTATCGTGGCCTATGTTCACAAATGGCCAAACCCGGTCATCTGTCGCATTTGGAACGGCCAAACTATGATTTTGCGCGGTATATCAATGCACGGATTGAAGCAGCAAAGGCATAATAATGAATAATACCGCATCCAGTGATCTGCGTGCAAAATTCCTAAGCGGAATGAGCCATGCTGCCTGCACCGTAAATGTAGTGACTACGGACGGGGCGGCAGGGCGGATGGGGGTGACGGTTTCTGCAATGTCATCGGTTTCTGCCGACACACCGAAACCGACATTACTGGTTTGCGTACATCATCAAAGCACCACGGCGCAGGCGATTATTGATAATGGCGTGTTCTGTGTGAATATTCTACGTGATGATCAATCCTATATCTCGGATACGTTCGCGGGGCGTTTCAAAGATCAGGTCAGCGATAAATTCGACTGCGCCGACTGGTTTGCCATGTCAACGGGTGCCCCGCGCGTTATAGACCCGCTTGTCGCTTTTGATTGCAAAGTACAATCCAGTGAACAGGTTGGTACGCATTATATTTTCATGGGCGAAGTACATGGAATTTTTGAAGCGGATCGCGGCTCGCCACTGATTTATTCAAAACGCGCTTACGGTGCAGCATGGCGTATTGATGGATTCAATTCCATTGAAGACGGTAAAATCGCATCAGAACAAAATCTGAATGTCGGTTGTTTCGATGTTTTTGGCCCGTTTTATATGCCGGAACTGATAGGGCGTATGGTGCGCAGTGGTAGCGAGTTGAAATTTAACCTGTTTGAAGGTGATCAGCGCCGCGTGCAAGAAAGCCTGATGTCAGGCCAAACGGAAGTGGCTCTTCTTTACGATCTGGGCCTGTCGGATGCTTTGGATATTTTGCCATTGACCGAACAAGAACTCTTTGTGTTGCTACCTGAAGCCCATGCTTTAACAAAGTATGACAGCCTGACACCGGAAGATTTGGCGGATCATTCAATGGTGTTGTTGAACACACCGCCTAGCCGTGATTATTTCCTGAGCATTTTCGAACAGGCCGGTGTGGAACCGAATGTGGCTTTTACATCCGTATCATTGGAAATGGTGCGCGGTATGGTGGGGCAGGGTTTAGGTTTTAGTTTGGTCGCATCCAAACCGGCAACTGATATTTCTTATGACGGAAATACGATTGTGGCACGCCCTTTAATTACCGATACAACCCCTTCCAAATTGGTTTTGGCGACCCGCAAAGGGGTAAAGCTGTCAAAGGCAGCAAATGAATTTATCCGGCAATGCAAAGACTATTTCGCGGTGAACACGTAAAGGAAAACATATGGAACACACCCGCATCCGCAGGTTCAATACCAGCGAAACATACCCCGAACAAAATTTGGATAACGATTTGTGCCAGGCAGTTGTCACATCGGGCGGCAAGACAGTTTATCTACGTGGTCAGTGTCCGCAAAACCTGGATGATGCGGTGAATATCGGTAGCCATGATCCTGTCGAACAGACCCATAAAGTGATGCAAAACATCCGCCAACTGATCGAAGAGGCCGGCGGTACAATGGAACATCTTGTTAAGGTTGTCGTCTACATAACAGATGTTCGCCACCGCGAGGCGGTTTATCGTACAATGGGTGAGTATATCAAAGGGGTCTACCCTGTTTCCACCGGGCTTGTCGTGCAAGCCTTAGCGCGGCCTGACTGGCTGGTGGAAATTGACGGTACTGCAGTAATCCCCGACGGTTATAAACCATGACGTTTTCATTGGTGGCACGGTGTAAGGAGACCGGCATGTTCGGGGTGGCAATTGCATCGTCTTCGCCCGCTGTTGCCGCGCGTTGTTCCTACACCCGCGCAGGTGTTGGTGCGGTAGCCAGTCAAAATATCACTGACCCAATGCTTGGCCCGTTTGCGCTTGATTTGATGCAAGGTGGGATGAACGCCAAACAGGCAATTGCCGGTGTGCGTGATCAAGGGCGGTTCATTGAATATCGCCAAGTTCTTGCAGTGGATAAAGCAGGGAACACAGCAATCCATTCAGGTCCACATTCGCTGGGTATCTGGACACAGGCCGAAGGTGACAACGTTGCTTCCGGCGGTAATCTGTTGGCCAATGATGGCATTCCCGCTGCTATTGTGGCAGGGTTTGAAATCGCAAAGGGTCATATTGGAGATCGTTTAATTGCAGCCATGCGGGCAGGGCTGGCGGCAGGGGGTGAAGCAGGGCCAATCCATTCAGCCGGCATACAAATTTGTGATACCGTGAACTGGCCCGTGGCAGACCTGCGTTGTGATTGGACCGATGATTGCCCGATTGCTGCGATTGCAACCGCATGGGAAATTTATAAACCACAATTAGACGCATATGTGCAGCGTGCGATAGATCCGCGTGAAGCACCGTCTTATGGCGTTCCGGGGGATGAATGATGATAGGCACAATTGAAGACATGCAAGATCAATTGCAAACTTTGGCCGCATTGCCAAAAGATGCCCCTTTTGGTTTTCCTGGTCATTTTTATACTTCACCAGAGTTCTTTGAATGGGAAAAACAAACCGTCCTGCGGGATGGCTGGCATTGTCTAGGTCGTGCGGACGAAATCCCTAATATTGGGGATTACTATACGCTGACATTGCTGGATGAACCGATTATCATTGTGCGCGAAACTCTTGACACAATTCAGGTGTTATCCAACGTTTGCCGGCATCGCGGCATGCCTGTCGCCTTGGGTTCAGGCAATTCAAAACGGTTTGTATGTACTTATCATGCATGGACTTACGGGTTGGACGGGGGTTTATTACGGGCTGCACGAATGAAGAACGCAGACTTTGATGCAACAAAATGCAAGCTTCCGCAATTCGCATGTGAAGTATGGAATGGATTTATTTATGCTTCGCTAAATGATGAGCCTTTACCATTGTCTGAAACGTTGAAAGATTTAAACACGCTTATTTCACCCTATGAGCCAGACAAATACCGCTTGGTGCATTCCGCTTCCGAGATTTGGCACACCAACTGGAAAAGCCTCGTGGAGAATTTCATGGAAGGTTATCACCTGTCGGTGGTGCACCCAGAAACCCTGCACGGTTACACCCCGACGGGCTTGTCGCGCAAAGGCCCATCGGATGACGGGTTTACCAGTTATTTTGCCAATTATCCCGATCAGGCCAGCCCGAGGGGGCACGGTGCGCCAGCTTTAAGCGATGAAGAACGCAGACGGTCCACGTTATTTGCGACCTTTCCGACACAAGTATGTAGTGTTGCTGCCAGCCTGTTGGTTTCATTATCGATTTTTCCTTTGGCAGCTGATCAAATTTTGGTGCGATGGACATTATCCACGTATGGCGATGATTTGGATGAAACCGTACTGAATGAACGCATTGCNCTCTGGAACGAGGTGAACCGCGAAGACCGTGAAAAACTGGAATTGATGCAAGCGGCCCTGTTGTCAAAATATGCAACGGGCGGCCCTTTGGCAGGGGATGATTACGAAGGTACCGTACGGGATTTCCAAACATGGTTGGCACGCGCCGCTGAACACCGCCCTTGACCTTAGGCCCGATCAGCGCAAAGCATTGTGAATGCCGTTAAGATATACCTTTCGCCAGCTGGAATACCTTGTCGCCGTGGGCGATGCGGGAAGCATTGCAGAAGCTGCTGCGCGGATCAACGTATCCTCGCCTTCTATTTCCACTGCAATCAGCCAGCTAGAGGCTGAATTCGGTGTACAACTGTTTGTGCGCAAACACGCCAAGGGCCTATCCCTGACACCGGGCGGGCAACGGATTTACAATAAAGCCAAACATATTTTGGACAGTGCCGCATCTTTGCACGATTTAGCGGGTGAAATATCGGATAAGGCACGTGGACCGATTAATGTCGGGTGTTTTGTCACCCTAGCACCTTTGATCAGCGCCGCTTTACGCCGCAGCTTTACGGCAGAATACCCTGATGCCAATGTTACATTATGTGAAGCGCATCATTCGGATTTATTGCACAAGCTGCGCCGTGCAGAAATTGATGTGGCAATAACATATGATCTGGAAATCCCTAAAGATGTTGGGTTTGAACCGCTTGCAGAATTACCGACCTATGTAATGGTCAGTGCGCAACATAGCTTGGCTAAAAAGGGTGCGGTACATCTGGAAGAGCTGCAGAATGATAATTTTATCTTGCTCGATCTTCCCATGAGCCGCGATTATTTCCTGGCGATGTTCTATAATGCAGGCCTGCGTCCCAAGGTCTCGGATCGCACGTCTGACACATCCGTTGTGCGCTCGTTGGTGGCGAACGGGACGGGGTATAGCCTTGTAAATGCACGCACCCGCACGGATATTGCCCCGGACGGGCAAGAACTGGCATTTTTGCGATTACTTGGTGACCACACACCGATCAATATCGGCTTGGCTACCATGCAGGCCGATCATAAATCACGGATATTACGGGCGTTTGAGGGGCATGCTCGAACAAAAATATCAACGGATTATATTATCGGCATGTCAACAGGCCCAAAGGCTGGACGCAACAAAGCCTAATGTGCAATTAGTAGATCAGCTCACACCATTTCGTGCCGTATTTTGGTTACAAGCCTGTAATCAGACGATCTATAAGAACAGACAAGGCAGTATCGCATTTTTCCAATTGATCCAGGCTGACAAATTCATCGGCCTTGTGCCCTTGCGCCATAGATCCCGGACCGCAGATGACCGTGGGAATGTCAAGTTCACGATCAAACAATCCACCTTCAGTTCCAAAGGCCACTTTGATGGTTCCATTGGCTCCGGTCAGTGACTTCACGAACGAAACAACTTGCGCATCAGTGGGGGTGTTTAACCCAGGGTAGGTGAAAGCGGTATTGATGTTGATCGCCGCCTCCGGGGCAAGTGTGCGGGCCATTTCGGTGATTTTATCCGCAGCGTTTCGCATTTGTGTCAGGATCAATGCGGGGTCATCTTGCGCTATGTTGCGGATTTCAAAATCTAAAGTGCATAGGTTCGGCACGATATTGACCACCAGACCACCATTGATCTTACCCACATGTACTGTCGTGTAAGGCACGTCATAATCAGCGTCTTTTGTTCCATTCTTGACAATTTCAGCCTGAATACCACGCAGTTCGGTAATAAAATCAGCCGCCAGATGGATGGCGTTCAAGCCCGTCGGGGCAAGGGCTGAATGCGCTTCTTTACCGATGCAATCAGCATGCAATGCCATTTTACCCTTATGGCCCGTTGCAACGGCCATGCCCGTAGGCTCACCTACAATACAAAACAATGGACGAAATGGCGCTTCTTTTAGCATGTCAACCAAGCTGCGCACGCCGATACAACCGATCTCTTCATCGTATGATAGTGCCAGATGCAATGGTGTTTTCAATGACTTGTGATCCGCCTTTAATGCGCAAGACAAGGCCGATGCCAAAAAACCTTTCATATCCGCCGTACCGCGCCCATAGACCCGCCCATCTTTTTGCGTCAACGTAAATGGTGGCATGGTCCAGTTTTGCCCCTCTACGGGAACAACGTCAGTGTGACCTGACAATAGTACCCCCGCTTTGTCTTTCGGGCCGATAGTTGCGTAAAGATTAGCTTTGGTGCCTTCCTTGTTTTTAATAAGGGTTGTTTCAGCACCTGCACCGTTCAACAATTCGACAACATAGTCGATTAGGTCTAAATTTGAACGATGGCTAATCGTATCAAAAGCAATCAGTCGGTCAAGAATTTCAAGGGTTTTCATGTTAGGTTTTCTACTTCTGCCAAAACTTGATCCAAAACAGTAAGGATCATCGCTACATCATCTTCTTCAATGGTCAAGGGTGGGCGGATTTTCAGGATATTGTCAAACGGCCCTTCTGTGCCCATCAAAATACGATTTTCACGCATGCGGTTTTTGACATATTCAGCGATTTGGGTTGCAGGAGTACGATTGACACTATCCGTGACTAAATCGACCCCAATAAACAAGCCGTAACCGCGCACATCACCGACAAAGTCGTATTTATCATGCAGTTTTTGCAAACCGGTAATCAAACTATCACCCATGGCACGTGCGTTTTCCATCAGACCTTCGTCATCAACAATATCCAGCACTTCTTTACCCATACGACATGACAGATTTGAGCCGCCAAAGGTTGAAAAATACTCGGGTCCGCGGGCAAAGCTGTCAGCAATTTCACGCGTTGTGATCACAACGCCAATCGGATGACCGTTACCAATAGGTTTGCCCAGNACGACAATATCAGGTATGGCATTTTGTTGTTCAAAACCAAAGTAATAGCGACCCAAACGGCCTAAGCCGGTTTGCACCTCATCTGCAATGCAAACCCCGCCTGCAGCGCGTATTTTTTCGTAAACAGATGCTAAATATCCGACTGGGGGGATGATTTGCCCACCGACACTGGGGAACGTTTCGGCGATAAAACCAGCAAGCTTGCCATTACTATTTGTGATCACACTGATAGCGTCATCGATAAGGGCTGCATATTTCCCGGCCCGATCGGGATCATCGCGGCGAAACTGTCCGCGATAATCATCGGCCACATCCACCACATGCACCCAATCGGGCTGCCCGATGCCACCTTTGGCGTTGAATTTATAGGCAGATATATCAATCGCACCAGTCGTGTTTCCATGATAGCCGTGGTCAGGTGTAATCATATCTTTGCCGCCCGTGTGCGCGCGGGCCAGCCGTAAGGCGAGTTCATTTGCCTCGGAGCCGGAATTAACGAAGAAACATACGTTTAGTACATCAGGTAGTTTTGCGGTTATCTTATCTGCGAAAGCAATTTGTGCTGGATGCAGGTAGCGTGTGTTTGTATTTATCCGTTTCAATTGATCTGCCGCAATATCCGCAATTCGTGGATGGGCATGCCCCACATGCGGAACATTGTTGTAACTGTCCAGATAGGGCCGCCCCCATTCATCAAAAAGATGATGTTTCCAGCCACGCAGAAACATAACCGGATCACTATAAGTCAATTTTAGATTGTCACTGAACCTTGATTGCCGCGCGGTAAAAACTTCTGCTTTATCTAACTGTGGATAGCTGGTTTTCTCGTCAGGTAAATTCAATAATGTTGCGGGGTTCGGGCATAATTCTTGCCACAGATACATCTCATCGGGATCAGCAACACCGGCCCAATCATCACCCATACCGCTGGTGCTTAGCGCCAATTGGAAATGCAGGTGCGGTGCCCAGCCACCGTTTTGGGTAATGTCACCTAAAGCTGCAAAAACCTCACCTTTTGTCAAAACCTGCCCAACAGATAGTTCTGTAAACGAAGCAGGATCAAGATGGCCATAAAGTGTAAAAAATGTATCCCCGTCGGGGGATTTATGGCGCAAAATAACCATACCACCATAATCCAGATGCCCTGTTCGGTTATCCGTAAATTCAACACTTGCAGCTAAAGGTGTATATATTGGCGTGCCCGCAGGCGCGAAGGCGTCAACGCCCAGATGAACCGTACGTCTGTTACTGGCCTTCCACGGGCCTTTACGAAAAGCGGCATCGGTATAGATTAACCGTGGTTCGGCATAATATCCCAGCCAAACAGGGGCATCCAAATCAATTCCAGCGGCCTCTTGATTGGTTAGATCAAATGGATTTTGTGGGGTTGTAGCGTTTTCAACAGATAAAGAACCCATCGGGGTATCCCCAAGGTCTTGTCCAATTACCGGGGCAAAATTGCCGCACTCTTTATTTAACCATGCCTGAATTCGTGGGGCTGCATTTGTGACGGGTAATCCGCAAGCTGCGCGCAAACGGGCCGAGATCATCCCCGAATTTACATTACCCGCTTCCAAAAAAGCCCACGCAGAGGATT
>JGI24723J26617_10003909_pt1 | contig 10522 bp, 10 predicted proteins | sample Cruoilmetagenom6_FD_26617 | JGI IMG/M metagenome (IMG submission 26617) | reverse complement strand
GGCGCGAGTTAAAGCCCAGCACGTTGATGATGGGGCATGGCTTTGATCCGGCATTGTCAGAAGGCTCGCTCAAGGCACCGATCTTCCTGACCAGCACCTTTACCTTTGAAAGTTCTGCGGCCGGAAAACGCCATTTCGAAGGCATCACTGGCAAGCGCCCTGGCGGCGCAGAAGGCTTGGTCTATTCACGTTTTAACGGTCCCAATCAGGAAATTCTGGAAGACCGCCTGTCGGTCTGGGACGGCGCCGAAGATGCTCTCAGTTTCTCCAGCGGAATGACCGCCATCACCGTCATGATGCTGGCCTATTGCAATGCAGGCGACGTGATCGTCCACTCCGGTCCGCTTTATGCCGCGTCAGAAGGCTTTGTTGCCAAAGTGATGAGCAAGTTCAACGTCAGCTATCTCGACTTTCCCGCTGGGGCGACCCGCGAAGAATTGGACGCGGTGCTGACCAAGGCCAAAGCGCAAGCTGACGCAGCTGGCGGCAAGGTGGCTATGGTCTATCTGGAAAGCCCGGCCAACCCAACCAACGCCTTGGTCGACGTAGAAGCCGTAACCGCAGCGCGCGACGCCATCCTCGATGCTGAGACGACGCCCATTGCGATCGACAACACCTTCCTTGGCCCATTATGGTCACGCCCGCTCGACCACGGTGCAGACATCGTGGTCTATTCCCTGACCAAATATGTCGGCGGCCATTCAGATCTGGTTGCTGGCAGTATTGCCGGTGCGAAAAAGTGGATGGACCCGGTTCGCGCCCTGCGCAACACTATGGGCGGCATATGTGATCCCAACACTGCATGGATGCTGCTACGTTCGCTGGAAACGGTGGAACTACGTATGCAGCGCGCGGGCGAAAACGCGGCCAAAGTCTGCGCTTTCCTAAAAGACCATCCCAAGGTCGAAGGTCTGGGCTATCTCGGCTTTATTGACGATCCGCGCCAGCACGACATTTTTGACCGGCATTGCTCAGGCGCTGGCTCCACTTTCTCGCTGTTTATCAAGGGCGGCGAGGCAGAAGCCTTCCGCTTCTTAGACAGTATGAAGATTGCCAAGCTTGCAGTTAGCCTTGGCGGCACGGAAACACTGGCCAGTCTACCTGCTGCCATGACCCATCTGTCTGTGCCGGATGATCGCAAGGCCCAACTGGGCATCACCGAAAATCTGGTGCGCATCTCCATCGGGATTGAGGATGCTGATGACTTGATTGCCGATTTCGGGCAAGCGCTGGAAAACGTATAGACCACTCACGGAGCACAGATGGCATTCACCACCAAAATCCTGTTGCTAGGCTCAGGAGAGCTTGGCCGTGAATTTGTCATCTCAGCCAAACGGCTGGGTGCTTATGTGATTGCCTGCGATGCTTATGCCGCTGCGCCTGCCATGCAGGTTGCAGACGAGGCTGAGGTGTTCTCCATGCTTGATGGTGATGCCTTGCGCGCCGTTGTGGAACGCCATCAGCCTGACCTGATCGTACCCGAGGTAGAGGCAATCCGCACTGAGGTTTTGGCCGAGATAGAGGCCGCAGGCAGCAATGTCGTGCCATCTGCCCGCGCAACACAGCTGACAATGAACCGCGATGCGATCCGCGATCTTGCGGCGGGCGAATTGGGCGTGACCACCTCGCGCTATCGCTATGCCGAAAATCTGGAAGAGGTTGAGGCGGCTGTACAAATCACTGGTCTGCCCTGCGTCATAAAGCCTGTGATGTCGTCCAGCGGTAAGGGCCAAAGCAAGGTCGATTGCGCTGACAAATTAGAGGCCGCCTGGGACTATGCGGTGGGCAATATGCGCGGCGACAGGCAACGCGTGATCGTCGAGCAATTTATCGACTTTGACTATGAGATTACCCTGCTCACTGTGCGCCATGCTGGCGGGATCACCTTCTGCCCGCCCATCGGTCACCGGCAGGAACGCGGCGACTATCGCGAAAGCTGGCAACCCACGCCCATGTCCGATGCTGCCATCAGCACAGCGCAAGAAATGGCTGCAAAAGTGGTCGAGGCCTTGAAGGGTAATGGCCAAGGATACGGCCTGTTTGGGGTTGAGTTTTTCATTCGCGGTGACGAGGTAATTTTCTCCGAGCTATCGCCCCGCCCCCATGACACAGGGATGGTCACCCTGCTTAGCCAAAACCTATCCGAGTTCGACCTGCACGCCCGCGCAATTATGGGGCTACCGATCCCCGACAAAATCGCAGCGCGGCCCGCTGCAAGCAGCGTCATACTGGCCGACCGCAAGAGCGAGACACTGACCTATTCGGGTCTGGCCGAGGCAATGGCCAATGGCGCTGACATCCGTATCTTTGGCAAACCAGTTTCGCGCCCCTTCAGGCGCATGGGCGTGGCGTTGGCGGTAGGTAAAGACACAGACGCCGCCCGCACGGCAGCCAATCAAGCCGCCAACACGGTGACTTTGCATTACCAAGAATAAGCCATGACCAACCTGGGTAAGCCTGTGTGTTCGGTAATCGGCATTGGTGCCGGTTTTACAGGCCCAAGGACATAGGCAGAGGCACACCAATTTCAATTTTGACACATTTGACACTGTGCTTTGGTGAAATTCGACTATTTCTTGTTAATTTACAATGCTTTGTGCCTGATTTTCAATTTTGACACTTTTCCAACTTGGCGCGCAGTTCCGCTGCACAGATTTTGCGCTAAATTTGCGCGCATAAGACGAGTCTGACGGTGTGAAAGAGCAACGCAGCCCCTACCGCACCCAACCTCTGTAGGAAAATTGCGGGTGCTGGAGTTGGAAGTAAGCATTGTTCAATGGGCGAATTATATCTTGTGTGGGGCGGCCTTCTGACTGTCTTGTCTAGACCGGATGTAAGATCAAACACGATGTTCTACTTTCGACCCAATTGCGGGCACAAACAGAACCCATCGTGAAATCCAACTAACAGAGACCATTTTCGCTTACGTTAGTGCCCCGAGACGAGACTCGTCACTCGTTACGCGGATTAGGATCTCATCGACAACACCTCACTGAAGTTAAAGAATTTAGGTGTTGTGCTGTGGAAAAGTCAATTCGAACCGAGGCTATTATCTAGGTAATACAGTACCTTACCGCGCACCATTGGCTCGATTGCCAACCTGCTTGTTGTTAGCCTAGGCTCGTGCACCTCTACAAACAGAGAAAATACAGGGGGAGAATATGGATAAAGTAAGCGGATTAGCTGGCGTGTTAGCGATTGTAATTGCAGTCGTTGCAGGTCTTGTAGCCATTCCTGGAGTCGATATGATTCTGGTTATTCTAGTTCTTGGGATTATCGGCGGGATCGCCGCTGCCCAAGACGGAGCCATCAGAATGTACTTGGCGGTGCTGGTGCTCCCAGCTGTGGGTGCTGCGCTTAGCGGCGTGCCCGCATTGGGCGACTATCTGGCAGCAATCTTCAGCAATCTTGCAGTGGCCGCAGCAGGCATGTCGGCTTCGCTAATCGTGCGGCGCCTGATCGAAATGGTCATGGGCGCGGTTGGTGGCCTGACCGGGGGAAGCTCAGAGGGCTAAGCCAGATCGAAAAGGGGGCGGCTTTCGAGAAGGTAAGGCCGCCCCTTTTCCCTACCTAACTCATTCAAACGGCCCCCGATACATGGATTATGATTCCGCCAATTAGGACAATCTACTTCCCAATCTATTGTCCGCTTTCCACCCCAGAAACCGACATGCTGCTTACGACCCAATTGCGGATTTTGCAGACCAAGCTAAGGTCAACCTGTGAAACTCAGAATTTCCTGTCGGACGAAATGGTTCTGTCTCGGTGCTGCGATGTTGTCATTGCTAGTCGTCCTGACATGGCAAAATATAATGCTCGGTATCGCGTTTGCATTATCGGAAAAGACGCCCGCACTTCTTCGTGACGCTGAATGGGACACACCCGTATTGGCTTTCAATCAAAGGTTTAGCGCGGGCACGCCGGAAACTAATCTTTTGCAATGGCTCGATGAGAACAACTTTGAAGTCATTCGTAATGGCAGAGCGAAAAGGACTATCGATGGCTTGCCATGCCGAGAGCAAATCGAGGTTTCGTGGATCGCTGTTGATGGGACAATAAGTGAAGGTAACGCTGTCGTGTCGGAAGCGGGTTGTTTGTAAGTCGACGACAGCTAACCACCCCAAAAACCGACACCATGGCGAGTCAATTCAATGACCGTTTCCAGACCTTTGAATTGCGCATCTTAATGTCGAAAGCCCTTGGCTTCCCTACCCGCGCCACTCGCGGCCTTCTGACTGTCTTGTCTAGACCGGATGTAAGATAAAACACGATGTTCTGCTAACGACCCAATTGCTGACATTAGCGCTTTAGCTCCATTGCAGTTACAATCATCAACCATGACGGAAGACAACTGCCACAACCACGTGCACAAATCCGGCGAGACAGATATCCCTCGGGACGCTTGCCACGACACCGTGCCACACGGCCATTCAGGGTCAGTCTATACCTGCCCCATGCACCAGCAAGTGCGGCAGGCAAAACCCGGCTCATGTCCGATTTGCGGCATGGCACTCGAACTCGAAAGCGCCGCAATGGCAGCCGACGAGTACAATCCCGAATTAGTCGATTTCACCCGCCGATTCTGGATCGGTACGGTTCTAACCCTTCCAGTCCTGCTGATTGCCATGGGACCGATGATCGGTCTTGGAGCGATCCGCGAAGTCTTGGGGCATGGCGTATCCCAATGGGCTGAGCTTGCGCTGTCAACGCCTGTCGTATTCTATTGCGGTTGGCCGTTTCTGGAACGGGGCTGGAAATCGTTCCTCTCTTGGAATCTCAACATGTTCTCGCTGATTGCGATGGGTGTTGCTGCGTCTTGGCTATTCAGCGTTACCGCGGTCCTCGCTCCTGAACTTTTCCCTGCCGGATTCCGCAATATGCAAGGCTATGTTCCGGTCTATTTCGAAGCCGCAGCAGTAATCGTGGTTCTGGTACTTCTGGGCCAGGTCATGGAACTTCGTGCCCGTGAAGGCACCGGCAAGGCGATCCGTGCGCTGCTCGATCTTGCAGCAAAAACCGCTCGGCTACTGCACGACGATGGCAGCGAGGAAGAGGTTCCTCTTGAGGATTTGCAAGTCGGTGACCGTCTTCGCGTCCGGCCTGGCGAGAAAGTCCCGATCGATGGCGCGGTCGTGGAAGGGCATTCTTCAATCGATGAAAGCATGATCACCGGCGAATCGGTTCCGGTCGAGAAGAATACCGGTGACGCAGTTACCGGAGGCACGATCAACGGCACCGGTAGTCTGGTCATTGCAGCGAAGCGGGTTGGTTCAGACACCATGCTTAGCCAGATTGTAGAGATGGTCGCCAAGGCTCAGCGCTCGCGTGCACCAATCCAGAAATATGCAGACAAAGTCGCAGGCTGGTTTGTTCCTGCCGTCATTGCTGCCGCAGCGTTCGCGTTTGTCTGCTGGGCCATCTGGGGGCCNCCACCTTCACTTTCCTACGCTCTGATCGCCGCAGTATCCGTCCTGATTATCGCCTGCCCATGTGCACTCGGTCTTGCCACCCCAATGTCGGTAATGACAGCGACCGGGCGCGGCGCACAGGCTGGCGTATTGATCAAGAATGCGGAGGCTCTCGAACGGTTCGAGAAAGTCGATACGCTCATCGTCGACAAAACCGGGACACTTACCGAAGGTCGGCCGGCTTTAGTCGCGGTGCTGCCCCAAGACGGGTTTNACGAGGCTGAAATCCTGCGTCTNGCGGCGACACTGGAGCGCGGCTCTGAGCATCCGCTGGCGGAAGCTATCGTTGCTGGTGCCCTNATACACGGTCTGGAGCTTGGCCGGTCCACCGATTTCNAAGCAGTCACCGGCAAGGGAGTGAAGGGTAATGTTGNNGNCAAGGCCGTAGCGCTAGGCAATCTCAGGCTTGTTGAAGAGCTCGGTATGGATGCCCCCGCGCTGGAGGACTCGGCCAACGCTCGCCGTGACGAAGGTGAGACCGTGATGTTCGTGATGGTGGACGGTGTCGTTGCCGGACTGGTCAGCGTGACCGACCCGGTGAAGGAGACGACGCCCGCCGCCCTGTTGAAACTCCACAAGCTGGGCTTCCGCATCATCATGGCGACCGGCGACAACGAGCGCACTGCCAAAGCCGTCGCAGCGAAATTGGGGATCGACGAAATTCGGGCTGGAACCCTTCCCGAAGACAAGGCGAGGATCATCCGCGAGCTTCAGGCTGAGGGCCACATGGTCGCAATGGCGGGCGATGGTGTGAACGATGCTCCCGCGCTTGCTCAGGCCGACGTCGGCATCGCAATGGGGACAGGGGCTGATGTAGCAATCGAGAGTGCCGGGATTACGCTGGTTGGGGGCAATCTCGATGGGATCGTCCGGGCGAGGATGCTGGCTCGAGCCACGATGCGTAACATCCGGCAGAACCTGTTTTTTGCGCTCATCTACAACGGGGTCGGCGTTCCAATCGCCGCGGGTGCGCTCTACCCCTTTCTCGGCATACTGATCAGCCCAATGTTCGCGGCATTTGCGATGAGCGCTTCCTCAATTTCCGTGGTGACAAATTCCTTGAGATTAAGAAGCCAGGAAATGTAGTCGATCTGCGTCCGCTAACCACCCAAAAGCGGCCCTACATTGGCCGCAAGCAGCATCCCGAAAGCGGTCTGGCAGCTTTGCCACCTAATCTGACAAAAGCGGCCTGTCAGGAAACGGCCCACTTCCGGACAAGTGATTGCGTCTGGTTCTGGGGTGGAAAGCGGACATTGATTCCTTGGCTAAAACCAAGCCCTCACACCGATCAGCAATTTAAGACCATCTGGGTCTTTGCCAGCGGAGCGGCCAATTTCGGCGGTCTTGCCCAGCGCTGCTTCGTATTCAAGCCCAATATATGGCGCAAACTCGCGTTCGAGTTCATAGCGCAGTCGCACTCCCGGCTCGACCTTAGTGATCCCGGCACCAACCCCTCGTTCGGGAATGTCCTGAGCAGCAAGTTCTACCTCGAGGCGCGGCTGCAAGATCATGCGCTGGGTGATCCGCTGATCGTATTCGCCTTCCAGGCGCGCTGTGAGGTCGCCTCGATCCGACAGGAATAGAACGCCGTCGACATGAAACATGTAATGCGCGAGACCCTGCACGCCGATCACAAAGTGACCGCGTGTGTCCGGATCATGATCGAACCGCACTCCGGCCTGCAGATCGAAGAATGGACTGATAGCGCGGCTGTAGAGCGCCTGTATCTCTGCGTCCTCCAACTCACCGCCGAACTCGCCTTCACCTTCAGTTTTTAAGACAAAGCGGTTGATGTCGCCGCCGTAGAAGGCTTGCGCATCCCAGACATATCCATCTTTGCCACCACCGGTAGCGATGCGCGCCTCCAATCTCTCAATCAGAACGCTGCCCGTGCGCATCCCGCCGTTCTCGCGGGCTAGGTTTTCGCGAATGCCATGGCGTCGGCACCCCAGATTGCGTCTGCTGCATGGCGGGGGCCATCAAAGGCTCGTGCAGGCACCGCGTCTTCAGGAGCAGCGACCGGAGCAGACCTGTCCGTAGTTCCGCCGGGCTGGCTGTGATCCATTGCCCCATGATCCATGGTGGAATGGTCAGTGTGCTCGTCTTTTGGCGGGCACTGTTCCGGTGGCAGGTGCCCCATTGCGCAGTGATCCATTTCCGGTTGCGGGTCGCTTCCATAAGAGGAATGGTCTTGTGCTGACAAAGGAGAGCAGAACGAGGTGGCAATCAGTGCTGCGTTGGCGATCAATGGAGAGCGCATCAGCCTAGCTCTCCATCAGGAAATGGACGCACTGTCACGACCTGCATCATGCCTGCATGCATGTGGTAGAGCAGATGGCAGTGAAAGGCCCAGTCACCCGGCTCGTTCGCGGTGAGATCGAAAGTAGCCGTGCCGCCCGGTTGCACCACCATCGTGTGCTTCAAGGGCTGGTGCATATGGTCTGCACCATTCACCATCTCGAAGAAATGGCCGTGTAGGTGGATCGGATGCGCCATCATGGTCTGGTTGACCAGCTTCACGCGGACGCGCTCGTCATAACCGAAGCGGATCGGATCATCGGTCACAGCGGTGAACTTCTTGCCGTCGAACGACCACATATAGCGCTCCATGTTCCCGGTAAGATGGATTTCCATCTCACGGTCCACTTCGCGGTGCGGGTTTATCCGCTTGGCCTTGAGATCGGTGTAGCGCAGCACACGATGATCAACTGCGTCGAGACCAAGGCCTGGGAAGTCCATCCGGTCCATTGGCATTGGCGCGACCATGTCGAGGCCCGCACTGACCTTTACCTCATCAGGTAACAGCGAGGTGTCGCGCATGTCATGATCCATGCCGCCCATATCATGGCCCATGGCGGAATGATCTATCATGCCCATATCGGTCATGGTCAGCGTCGGTATCTCGCGCAGAGCGGGTGGCGTCGCGATGTGACCCTTGTGGCTTGTGAGGGAGGCCACGCCCACGCCGCTGCGATCCATCGCCTCGGCGACGATTGCATGGCTACCATCTGCTGGCGCGACGATCACATCGTAGGTCTCTGCAACCCCGATCTGAAACTCATCCACCTCAACTTCATCAACGCCCTGCCCGTCCGTTTGAATGACCGTCATTGGTACGCCGGGGATGCGGACATTGAAGAAGGTCATGGCGCTCCCGTTGATGACGCGCAACCGCACCCGCTCGCCGGCGCGGAACTCCAACTGAAGGTTATCTGATGGGCCATGACCGTTGATGAGGTAGGTGTAGGTCGCACCAGACACATCTGCAATGTCACGCGGGTTCATTCGCATCTGTCCCCACATCCGGCGCATCTCGCCTGACATCTCACCCTCTGTCGCGCTCTGCATCTGGTTTTGAAAGTAATGCTCGCCAACCTTCAGAAGCCGCATGATCTGGTACGGATGGATCGGCGTGAACTCCGACAAGAGCACGACGTAATCGCGGTCATAGCGCGGGTCCGGTTTGTCACTTTCGATGATGATCGGACCATAGTGTCCAGCCTGTTCTTGCAGCCCAGAGTGTGAGTGCCACCAATAGGTTCCAGTTTGACGGATCGGGAACTCATAGGTGAATGTCTCACCCGGCTTGATACCGGGGAAGCTGACACCGGGCACTCCGTCGAACTGGAACGGCAAGAGAAGACCGTGCCAATGGATCGAACTGTCTTCGTCCAAATTGTTGGTGACGTGAAGGCAAACGTCCTGCCCTTCACGTAAGCGGATGAGGGGGCCGGGCACAGTGCCATTCACAGCAAAAGCGTGACCGGAACGTCCACCAGTTATGAAGTGCGCATCACCAATCGACAGGTTCATGTCCTCGCCGGTGAGTTCTCCAAAGCCCTTGCTGGCATGCGGTATCGCCTGACCACGCGCCCAAGCTGGCATAGGAAGCGACGATGCTGCGGCCAATGCGGCAGTGCTGGTAATCAGATTGCGGCGGGAGAACTGAGGCATGTCAAAAGTCATCTCTATTGAACGAGTAGCTTCATCTATATATACCCCCCTAGGGTATTTCAATCAGGATCGACAAATGGCCAAAGACACCAACGCCAAACTGAATCGTCTCAAGCGGATTGAGGGCCAAGTGCGAGGCGTTGCGCAGATGGTCGAGGATGACCGCTACTGCATGGACATCCTGCACCAGATCGCCGCAATAAAATCGGCACTGGCTAAGGTGGAGACACAAGTTCTCAAGGGCCACGCCGCTTGCTGCGTCGCTGAAGCCATCGCCAGTGGTGACGAGGCCGAACAGCGCAAGAAGTTCGAGGAATTAGTGGACCTACTCGAGCGAACACGAAAATAGACTGTTCCCCGTCAGCATTCGATAGACAGATTGTTTGCATAAAATAGGAGAGTGTTTTGGGTTCATCGTAGTGACTGTAAGGAACGAAGATGAAGTCAAAACACTCAAAGGCACCTGCGGAGCGGGTAGTCAAAGATAGCCCACGAGAACTGGCGGTGACGTTTACGGACGAACAGCGCTACTTTGTATCCGAGGCCAGTGTTTACCGCCTGCTCAAGGCTCATGATCTGATAACAAGCCCTGCATACACTGTGATTAAGGCTGCTGACCGGTTCCACACCCCAACCACTCGCGTGAACGAGATGTGGCAGACGGACTTTACCTACTTCAAGATCATCGGATAGGGATGGGTTTATCTATCGACCGTGCTGGATGATTACTCGCGTTACATCATCGCTTGGAAGCTGTGCAGCACGATGCGGGCTGAAAATGTGACCAATACGCTGGATATGGCGCTGGAAGCCTCTGGCTGCGCCTCTGCCAGCGTCAAGCATAGACCGCGCCTGCTATCTGACAATGGCCCCAGCTACATCGCCGAAGAACTAGCAGGTTACATCGAGGCCAATGATCACATGATCGGCACTCCATTTGGCCTGCATTGCAATGACCTGACGTTTGAGCGCTGGGTATTCATGCCTTGCGCGGTGGATATCGAGAAGAAAGTAGCGCCCAGCGACAGCACCCCAAGTCGTACAGGCAGTGTAATCGCTAGTGGGTAGATCGGTCGCCGCCGGATCCCAGCTTTGCAAGA
>JGI24723J26617_10003908_pt1 | contig 10524 bp, 7 predicted proteins | sample Cruoilmetagenom6_FD_26617 | JGI IMG/M metagenome (IMG submission 26617) | reverse complement strand
GTAATATTGCTTTTTTTATTCTGGCATATTTTACTACTTTTGCCCCTCAAAATATATAACAAATAATCAAACAAATGGAATCAATAATTATTTACTTGCCAATAATTATGGCATTGGTAGGTCTTGCTTTTATGGCGGTAAAAAGGTCTTGGGTGTTAAAACAGAATGCCGGGGACGGAAAAATGAAGGAAATTTCAGATTATATCTATGAAGGGGCCTTGGCTTTTCTAAAAGCAGAATATAAATTATTGACATTTTTTGTAATAGGGGCCAGTATTGCATTGGCCGCAATTTCATTTATAGTGCCCACTACCCATATTCTTATTGTAGTGGCTTTTATTTTTGGTGCATTCTTTTCTGCCTTGGCGGGTAATATGGGAATGAAAATTGCCACCAAGACAAACGTAAGAACAACACAGGCGGCCCGTACCAGTTTGCCACAGGCGTTAAAAGTGTCTTTCGGCGGTGGTACCGTAATGGGACTCGGGGTTGCTGGTTTGGCCGTTTTGGGTTTAACTACGGCCTTTATTCTTTTGTTTCATTTCTTTATGAACGGTACCTGGACATCTACCGAAGATATGACCATTGTCCTTGAGACATTGGCCGGTTTTTCCCTTGGTGCCGAATCCATTGCCTTGTTCGCAAGGGTTGGTGGAGGTATTTATACCAAGGCTGCAGATGTAGGAGCGGATTTGGTGGGAAAGGTGGAAGCAGGTATTCCTGAGGACGATCCCCGTAACCCGGCCACAATTGCCGACAACGTTGGGGATAATGTGGGTGATGTTGCAGGTATGGGTGCGGATTTATTTGGTTCGTATGTAGCTACTGTTTTGGCGGCTATGGTACTTGGAAATTATGTTATTAAGGATATGGGCGGTGCCATACAAGATGTCTTTGGTGGTATCGGACCAATTTTATTGCCAATGGCCATAGCGGGTTTTGGAATTATTTTTTCCATAATAGGTACTATGTTGGTAAAAATAAAAAACAACGAAGCCAAGGAAAAAGAAGTACAAGGTGCTTTGAATATAGGAAACTGGGTCTCTATTGCATTGACCCTTATTAGCTGTTTTGTATTGGTGAAATATATGTTGCCGGAGACCATGCAAATGGAATTTTTTGGTGAAGGTTTAAAGGATATCTCTTCCATTAGGGTGTTTTATGCCACTGTTATTGGTTTGGTAGTAGGCGGGGTTATTTCCTCGGTTACCGAATACTATACTGGTTTGGGAACAAAGCCGGTACTGGCCATAGTTCAAAAATCAAGTACTGGTGCCGGAACCAATGTAATTGCCGGATTGGCCACAGGGATGATCTCTACCTTTCCGACCGTTTTATTGTTTGCAGCTGCTATTTGGGCTTCCTATGCCTTTGCAGGTTTCTATGGAGTGGCCTTGGCCGCCTCCGCAATGATGGCTACTACTGCCATGCAATTGGCTATTGATGCTTTTGGACCTATTTCGGATAATGCCGGGGGTATTGCAGAAATGAGTGAGCAAGACCCTATAGTTAGGGAGCGTACGGATATTTTGGATTCTGTAGGGAATACAACCGCTGCTACAGGTAAAGGATTTGCTATTGCTTCCGCGGCATTGACATCATTGGCGTTATTTGCGGCTTATGTAACTTTTACTGGGATCGACGGAATCAATATTTTTAAGGCGCCAGTTTTGGCCATGCTTTTTGTAGGAGGAATGGTTCCAGTAGTTTTTTCTGCCTTGGCTATGAATTCGGTAGGTAAGGCTGCTATGGACATGGTTTATGAGGTGCGTAGACAGTTCAAGGAAATTCCAGGTATTATGGAAGGAACCGGAAAACCGGATTACGCAAAGTGTGTTGATATTTCAACCAAGGCTGCCCTTCGTGAAATGATGTTGCCTGGAATATTGACCATTGGATTTCCTATTGCTATTGTGCTTTTGGGGAAACTGGTATATGGTAGTGATAATCAATTGATCGCCGAAATGCTGGGTGGTTATATGGCCGGTGTTACGGTTTCAGGAGTGCTTTGGGCCATCTTCCAAAACAATGCCGGTGGTGCTTGGGATAACGCTAAAAAATCTTTTGAAGCAGGTGTTGAAATTAATGGTGAAATGACCTACAAGGGGTCTGATGCCCATAAAGCAGCAGTAACCGGGGATACTGTAGGAGATCCGTTTAAGGATACTTCCGGACCTTCAATGAATATTCTTATAAAACTTACTTGTTTAATTGGATTGGTAATTGCCCCAATATTAGGCGGGCATTTGGAAATTGGGGTTGCGGAACAGGAAGTGCAGATTGAAATGAATATGGAATCCTCAGATTTGGCACAGGCCGTAATTACCTATAGCACTACCGAGAATGGTGAGATTACTATGGAGGAAAAGACCTTCAATGGTACCAAGGCTGAAGTAAAAGCCCAATTGTTGGCATTTGAAAAGACAGCTCATGTATCGGGTGAAAATGGTAAAAAAGTAGTCATTGAAAAAATAGATATTAAAAAGTAAGTTGCAAAACTTATATTTGGGCATTATATTAAAAACCCCGTTTAAACGGGGTTTTTACTTTTAGGTTGTTTATAGATAACGACAAATGGATTATCACGATTTAACTACATTGGGCATTGCCTTCGGATTAGGTCTTTTGGTTGGTCTTCAGCGTGAAAAGGCAAATAGTGAACTGGCCGGGGTGAGGACTTTTACCCTGATTGCAATTTTAGGGGTTTTGTCAGGGTTCTTAAGTAGGGACTATCAAAATCCTTTTATTTTGCCGGTTCTTGGTATTGCCCTTACATCATTGCTGGTAGCGGCCAATTTTATAAAGATAAAGGTGTTTGCCAATCCTGATGTTGGACAGACAACGGAGGTCGCCGCCCTAATGATGTTCGCTATTGGGGCCTATTTGGTAATGGGGGATAGGGTGTTGGGCATTATTTTGGGTGCGTCCATGTCGGTACTTCTTTATGTAAAGGAAAGGCTTCATAATTTTATAGATAAACTACAGGAAAAAGATCTTGCGGCTATAATGACCTTCGCGGGCATTTCATTGGTAGTGTTGCCCATTCTGCCCAATAAAACGTACGGTCCCTACAACGTGCTTAATCCCCAAAACATCTGGTTGATGATAACGCTTATAGTAGGTTTGAGCGTCTTGGGATATTTTATCTACAAGTTTGTGGGAAAAAAGTTGGGAATTATTTCCAATGGGGTTTTGGGCGGGTTGATCAGCAGTACGGCAACCACTGTGAGTTATGCCCGAAAAACGGTAGACACGGCTTCCATAAGCAAAATGGCGGCCTTTGTGATCACTGTGGCTTCTGCAATTTCCCTAGCAAGGATAATGGTTGAGGTTGGGGTGGTGATTCCTGAAAAATTACCGCACATTCTGCTGCCATTAATGGTGGAATTTGTGGTTATGGCTCTTATTTGTGTAGGTATGTTTTACAGTATAAACAAGGATTCCAAGGATGATAAAATGCCGGAACCCGACAATCCTGCCGATTTTAAAAGTGCGTTGGTGTTTGGTCTGCTCTATGGGGCCATATTATTGGCTGTAGCATTTGCCAATGAGGAGTTTGGGGATGACGCCCTTTATGTAGTGGCTATAATAAGTGGCCTAACAGATGTGGATGCCATTACCCTATCTCTTTCGCAACTAATTAAAAGCGATGCCCTGAACGTTGATACGGGCTGGAAACTTATTCTATTGGCCAGTTTGTCAAATTTGGTATTCAAAGGTGTTGTGGCGGGAATTTTGGGCACTAAACAATTGGTAAAATGGATTGTGCTTACCTTTGGAATTGCTATAGTTGTAGGTATATCTTTAATATGGTTATGGCCTGCTTCCTGGCATATATGATCTTATGGTTATTGTGCAATTGTAACTTAAGTACATTGGCGGAGGCAAAGNAGCAGTTGTAGGGGTGCTTTCTCCATGGTTAGGAGCGTTTATTAGGTCTGTGCCTCAAAAAAGGCCATTGATCTCGGCGTCGATTTTATTGATGACCAATCCCAAATCTTCCGGTTCGTCCACAAAATTCAATTTGTCTACATCAATAACCAAGAGATTGCCTTTTTCATAGCTTTGTGCCCATGCCTCGTAACGTTCGTTCAATCGGCTTAAATAATCAATGGAAATGCTGTTTTCATATTCCCGTCCCCGCTTGTGGATTTGGTTCACCAAATTTGGGATGGAACTTCTTAGGTAAATTAACAAGTCCGGCGGTTGAACCAAGGTCTCCATTAATTCAAATAGACTGGTGTAATTGCTAAAATCCCTATTGGTCATTAAGCCCATGGCATGGAGGTTTGGGGCAAAAATGTGGGCATCCTCATAAATGGTCCGGTCCTGAATAGTGTCTTTGCCACCTTTCCTGATCTGTAAAATTTGTCTGTACCTATTGTTTAAGAAGTATATCTGGAGATTAAAGCTCCATCTTTCCATTTGATTGTAAAAGTCGTCCAAATAGGGATTGTCAACCACATCTTCAAATTGGGCCTCCCACTGGTAGTGTTTGGATAATAATCTTGTCAAGGTTGTTTTGCCAGCCCCAATATTTCCTGCAACGGCGATATGCATAGGTTTGTAATTATGGTTAGTGTTTTTTGCACTTGTAATAAAGAGGTACAATATACAAGATATCGGGGGTATGTTAAAATCTTTGGAAGAATATCCGATAAAAAACTTATGGGAAAGGAGAATTGTGATTTTTATTGATTTCGGATTAAACCAAATCAAATTGTTGTAGTCTTAAACTTGATATAAAATGTAAAATAATGAAAGGTTTCTATTTTTTCTCTTTGATGCTATTGGCGTCCCAATTCGGAATTTATGCCCAGGATTTTCAGGGTGAGGCTACTTATTTTAGCAAGACTAGTGTAAATATGGATTTTGGCGGAAGNCAAATACCAGAGGATAGAAAGAAGGAAATAATGCAAAGGATGAAGGAGGCCAATGAACGGACCTATATTTTAACCTTTGATAAGACCACATCGATCTATAAGGAGGAGGAAAGGTTGGAGCAGCCCGGAAATGATAGGGGCGGTAGACGATTTGGAATGATGGCCGGAGCAGGGGGCGATTATTACAAAGATGTGAAAGAAGGTAGGTATCTGGTGAAGAACGAACTTTTGGGGAAGATTTTTTTGGTGGATGATCAATTGCCCAAATTGGAATGGAAACTTGGAGGGGAATCAAAGCAGATTGGTAATTATACCGCCTTTAAGGCTACTGCAACCAAAACCATTAAGAGGCCCAATATGCGGGCAATTTTTCGCAGGGGAGGAGGCAATGATGAAAATAAGGAGGAGGAATATATAGAAAAGGATATAGAGGTAACAGCGTGGTATACTCCGGATGTTCCGGTAAATCAAGGTCCAGGCGAGTATTGGGGGCTTCCGGGCCTTATCTTGGAGGTCAGCGATGATATTACGGTTGTACTGTGTACAAAATTGGTGCTCAATCCTACAGAGAAGAAAGAGATAAAGGCTCCAAATAAGGGCAAGACGGTTACCCAGGAGGAATATGATAAAATTTCCAAAGATAAGATGGCCGAAATGAGGGAGAATTTTCGTCGTCGTGGAGGCGGAGGCAATAGAGGTGGTGGGGGTGGCAGGCCATAGTTTCAACTGCTTTTAGTTACATTAAATAATTTAGGTATTTTAATTTTTTTATAGATGTACAATAAGAATGTTTATTCCGTACTGCTGGCTATTTTTGCTTTTACTTCAGCTTTTGGGCAAGAAATTACCCTAACGGGAACAGTTAAGGATTCCACGGGAGTGGGAATCGATATGGCAAATGTCATTGCCATAAATACAGAAACCAAGGCGTTGGAATCCTANGGCATTACAAACCACAGTGGACTCTATAAACTAAATTTNAAATCCGGTGCAAATTTTAACGTTCGCGTAAGTTATTTGGGTTTTAAGACGGAAGAGTTTTCTTTTACGGCACCTACGACCGATGTTGAGAAAGACATTGTACTATACGAGCAAGCCAATCAATTGGACGAGGTTGAGGTAACCTATGAGATGCCGGTTTCGGTGAAGGGAGATACCATAGTCTATAATACGGATTCTTTTGTTACGGGTACGGAAAAGAAGCTTAAGGATGTGCTGGCCAATTTACCTGGGGTAGAAATAAATGATGATGGGCAAATAGAGGTAGAGGGCAAACAAGTGACCAAAGTAATGGTGGAGGGCAAGGACTTCTTTGACGGGGACTCCAAGTTGGCGGCAGAAAATATTCCGGCCAATGCCTTGGATAAAATAGAGGTTTTGAGGAATTTTAATGAGGTAACCCAAATGAAGGGACTAACCAATGATACGGACAATGTTGCGCTTAATATTAAGCTGAAGGAAGGGAAGAAGAGGTTTTGGTTCGGGGAAATAACAGCAGGCCTTGGTACCAATGATAGTTATTTGGCACATCCAAAACTGTTTTACTACAGTCCGGATTATAGCATAAATATTATAACCGATCTTAATAATATTGGGGAAGCTCCTTTTAATAGAAGGGATTACCAGAGTTTTACCGGTGGATTTAGAAATCTGGGCAGTTCCAGTGGAAGNTCCATAAATATTGGCGGGGATGGATTGGGGCTTTCCAGTCTGCAGAACAATAGGGCAAAAAATATAGATACCAAGTTTGCTGCTGTGAATTTTAGTTATTCCCCTAAAGAAAATTGGGACTTGAGCGGCTTTGGTATTTATTCCTATACCGGAACCCTCATGGAAAACCAAACAAGAAGGGTGTATATCTCCTCCAATGAAACAGAGGATGCCACTACTTCAACCGATCAAACCGCCCATTTGGGCTTGGCGAAGTTCAGTTCCATGTACAAGCCTAATGAAAGGTTTCAATTTGATTATGACATTCTTTTGAAACAGTCCAATGATAATGAGATGGAGAATGTTATTTCTGTTTCCACCATAACCGATGAAATTACGGAAATGAAAAAGCAAAAGCCCATTTCCGTNAATCAAAATGCCAATATTTATTATACTACTTTAAACTCAAAAAATATTTTTGCTTTTGAGGCACAACATATTTATCAGGATGAAGATCCATTTTACAATGCCATAAGGGACAATTTTGCCTTTACCGATATTTTTCCGGCAGATGAAAATCAGAGTATCTACAACCTCAATCAAGGTAAGAATACAATTACCAATAAAGTGGATGCGAAGTTGGATTACTATTGGGTTACCGGCCAAAAGAGTAATTTGAATTTTACTNTGGGTACTACACAGAGTCATCAGAATTTCAATTCAGGAATTTTTCAAATATTGGATGGAGGGGCGCCACTGAATTTTGTGGACAGCGAATTTAACAACGATGTAACCTATACTATTTCGGATTTGTATTTAGGGTTTCATTATAAGGTAATAGCNGGGATTTTNACCTTTAACCCCGGTCTAACCTTGCATCAATACGGNACAAAAAATGATCAACTGGGAACTNCCGTTGAGGATAATCTAACCGCCTTGTTGCCGGACCTGTATATTAATGCACAACTTAAAAAATCGGAAAACATTAGGTTNAACTACAGGGTGTCAAGATCTTTCACGGATGTCAATAGTTTTGCAGAGGCCTATGTGCTCAACAACTACAACTCCGTTTATTCGGGGAACAGGGATTTGGAAAGTGCTTTGAACCATAACCTATCATTGAATTTCTTCAGTTTTAATATGTTCAATTTCACTAATATTTTTGGAAATATTGCCTACACAAAGCGAATAGATGCGCTTAAAAGTTCTTCGGAAATAATCGGCATTAACAGGATAGGTACTACCATAAACTCAAATTTGGAAGACGAATCCTTAAGTGCCAATGGCAGGTACCAGCGCACCTTTGGGAAAATTAAGGCCTCTGTGGGGGCAAATGTTTCTTGGTCTGCTACCAATAATATTATTGACCTTCAGCCAAGAAGATCGGAATCCTTTACCCAGAGTTATAATTCTTCATTAGCTACTAATTTTANAAATTTGCCCAACCTGGAAGTAGGGTATAGATATACGGTAAATAATTATGATAACGGGGGTAGGGCCACTACCTTTTATACAGATCGGCCCTATGCCAAGTTTGATGCCACCTTTCTGAAAAGCTTCATTTTTACCATGGATTACGACTACTATAAGTACATGGACAAAGAAAATACGATAGACAATACCTATAGTTTTTTGGAAGGTAACCTCAGTTACCAGCAAAAGGACAGTCCATGGGAATTTGGGATAAAGGGAACCAACCTACTTGGAACGGATACCCTGAATAGGGATAGCACCAACGAATTGTATTTTACGACCTCCTCTTATTTCATTCAACCCCGGTATATCTTGTTTACCGTAAAATACGATTTATAGATTTTTAGGGTCAATCCAAAAATTGTTGTTAAACATTTTTAGTTACGTCAAGAATTCTTGTACTTTTGTACGCGAAAAATATCGAGGAAGGATTTGACTGATTGCAACCTCATGTGCTGGATTAGTTTCGGCATAACAAAATGCTAAAGCAGTTTAAGTTGTTTTGTTCCCTTGGAACTGTAACACCCACTCTTCTCTAGTGTACTTGGTCAAATCCTTATTAATTTTTATATAGAAAGGATTTATGGCATATTTATTTACTTCGGAATCGGTTAGTGAAGGGCATCCAGATAAAATAGCAGATCAGATCAGCGATGCGCTATTGGACCATTTTTTGGCCTTTGACTCGGAAAGTAAGGTGGCTTGTGAAACGTTGGTCACCACTGGTCAAGTGGTATTGGCCGGGGAAGTCAAGAGTCATACCTACCTGGATGTACAACAAATAGCAAGGGATGTTATCAATAAAATTGGGTATACCAATGGGGATTACAAGTTTAGTGGGGATTCTTGTGGTGTAATTTCTTTGATCCATGAGCAGTCCAAAGAGATCAACCAAGGAGTGGACCGTGGTGCAAAGGAAGACCAAGGGGCGGGAGACCAAGGTATGATGTTTGGTTATGCCACTAAGGAAACAGAAAATTATATGCCCTTGGCCTTGGATATTTCCCATAAAATATTGCAGGTTTTGGCCGATTTGAGAAGGAGTGGGGATGCTATTACCTATTTAAGGCCAGATGCCAAGGCACAGGTGACTATAGAATATTCCGATGATAATGTACCCCAACGTATAGATACTATTGTTGTTTCTACCCAGCATGATGAGTTTGATGGGGATGATGATTTAATGTTGGCGAAAATTAAGAAGGATATTATCTCCATTCTAATCCCAAGGGTAAAGGAACAATTGCCAATGGCAATACAAAAGCTTTTTAATGATACTATAAAGTATCATATAAACCCAACCGGAAAATTTGTCATAGGTGGGCCCCATGGGGATACAGGATTAACCGGAAGAAAGATTATTGTGGATACTTATGGCGGCAAAGGTGCCCATGGTGGTGGCGCGTTTAGCGGAAAAGACCCTAGTAAAGTAGATCGCAGTGCAGCTTATGCCGCAAGGCATGCTGCCAAAAATCTCGTTGCTGCCGGGGTTGCCGATGAAATATTGGTACAGGTTAGTTACGCTATTGGGGTAGTGGAGCCCACTTCAATTTTTGTTGATACCTATGGCACGGCCAAGGTGGCATTGAGCGATGGGGAGATTGCTAAGAAAGTAGCCCAATTGTTCGATATGCGTCCTTTTGCCATAGAGGATAGGTTAAAACTCAGAAACCCGATTTATTTGGAAACGGCGGCCTACGGACATATGGGCAAGGAACCTAAAAAAATGACCAAGGTTTTTGAATCGCCTTATAACGGACGTGTGGAAAAGGAAGTGGAATTATTCACTTGGGAGAAATTGGATGCTGTTGATTTGGTGAAACAAGCCTTCAATTTATAATTTTTTTGAAAAGATTAGGAAAAAAGAATTTTCCATACCTATATTTGCAAACCTAAAAGTTCAAACACTTATTGAATTGTTATCAAGAAAGGTGGAGGGAATAGACCCTTTGAAGCCTTAGCAACCCTTTGATCATTTATTAAAGAAGGTGCTAAATTCTACCTATATACTGGATCAAATTATTTTGGTTGGTTTTACAGTATCCATGGCAGATAACACTTACGTTTACTTCTGTAACGGATTTTCTTTTTAACTTTTTGATTTTATAATATTGCACTGTCCGCATTATTTGTTTTGGCTTTTTATTTTATCTATTTTAATATTATAAAAAAAACAAGAAATCATGAGTACTCAAAAATTTTCAACAAGCGCTTTACATGCTGGGCATGACACAAAATCAACAGCTGGAACCAGGGCCGTGCCCATTTATCAGAATACCGCCTATGTATTTAATAATACGGACCATGCGGCCAATGTTTTTAATCTATCGGAACCTGGATTTATTTACACCAGGCTGAACAATCCTACCAATGACATTTTGGAGCAGCGTTTGGCGGCTTTGGAAGGTGGTCTTGCCAGTGTGGTTACCGCATCTGGTACAGCAGCCATTTCTACTGCCTTATTGGTTTTGCTTAAAACTGGGGATCATATTGTTGCTTCCAGTAGCCTTTATGGAGG
>JGI24723J26617_10003907_pt1 | contig 10525 bp, 10 predicted proteins | sample Cruoilmetagenom6_FD_26617 | JGI IMG/M metagenome (IMG submission 26617) | reverse complement strand
TAAGAAAACCACCGAAACGACCGGTAAAATTGGTGCAAGGGCTTTCCCCCCTTGTTCGGCTACATAACCGCACGTGGCGGGCCCGCCTTTACCATAAACGATAACAAAAACAGGATTTAGCCAGCCACCCATAAAGTGGCGGGGGCTTACGTGCTGCTTAAGGCTGGCCAGAAGCGGTCGCCATCGGCAATAAATCCCTGTTTGTTCGTTTCCCATTTCTTTTGAATGTTATCATTGTAATTCAAATACAGTTTCCCGTTTTCAATTGTCCAATTTTTCGCTTGGGTTGAATATAATTTTTTTCTGGCAGCGACTGCCCATGCGCAAAATCCACCATATTGCGGGGCGTAGTTTTCGGGGCTGGCGGCAAACAAATCGCGGTTTTCAGCGGATGCGAAATGCCATGCGGCCCCGTTCCAGGCGAACGAAAACTCGGGTGACCCTTTAACGGGTTTTGCCTGTTTGAAATAACCCACGGGATCCGTGCCATCTATGGCTATACCGTCGACCTTATAGGTTTTTTGGGCCGCATAAGTGTGGGGTACAAATGTTCTATAGGCAGCGACTGAACCAATGAGCGCGGTAAATGCCCCACCACTGATCAGAAATCTGCGCTTTGACATATTAAGCATGAATTGTCCTCCGTTCCGGCCAATGGTTAGCATATTCTTATAACGGGGCTAAAACACATCTTCTCAATTCGGTTTGAATATTTGTAACAGACCTTGATAATTACTTGCGATCACTAGGGTGGTTAACGCCGTCTGCCCATGCGATTTCACCCAGTTCTGCAGGATCAACCCCTTCCAAAGCNGCGACATTGATACCATATTCGTTCGGGTTCGATCGTCTGCGNTGATGAGTGTAAATCCCGCATGTTGCNCAAAAATAGTGCTTTGCAGCCCTCGTACCCCATTGATAAAGNGTCAATNTATCGGCGCCTTTGANCACCTTGACCCCGTCGGGGTATTCAGCCGTGGCGGCAATTGCCCCGCGACGGCGACAGAACGAACAGTTGCAACGCTGTGCAGTCTTTAGCCCGTCTTTCAGCGCCACGCGCAATTCAACGGCACCACAATGACAGGTTAGTTTCTGCGGATCATTCATCGTTTTTTCCTTTTGACAATGGGGATGGTTGATATGTGTGTTGCAAACGATGTCGGGTCATGCGGTGGGCGAAAATTGCATGTCCGCCAGAACCCTGTGCCGCCCAGATACAACCACAGTGGAAAGGTTAATACAGTCCCGATGACAAAGCCACCGATATGCGCCCAATAAGCGATGCCACCCCCTGACGTAGCGGTTAGCAAACCGCCGAAAACCTGTATAATCATCCATACGCTTAACACCATCCATGCGGGAAATGTGAACATGCGCACGATGATGATCAGGATCAGGGCCACATCGACCTTGGCCTTGGGGTAAAGCAGCAAATAAGCCCCCAGAACACCTGCAATAGCCCCTGATGCCCCGACCATAGGCAGGGTTGAAAGCGGGGCAGACCAAACGTGCAGCATCGCGGCACCCAATCCGCAGGCCAAATAAAATATCAGGAACGGGATTCGGCCCATTGCATCTTCGACATTGTCGCCGAATATCCACAAAAACAACATGTTACCTGCAAGATGCATGATGCCACCGTGCAGGAACATTGAGGTTAGCGCGGTGTGGTAGCTGCTTCCTGCACTGATTTTGGCGGGGATCATCGCCCAATTACCAAAGAAGGATGCAATAGATGGCCCATTCATCATCGGGAAATATAAGGCGAAGATGAAGATATTGAACGTGATCAGGCTCCACGTCACAACAGGACGTGTTTTTGACGGGTTATGATCACGTATCGGGATCATTTGCGCGACCTCCTAATAGTTTGTGTTGCCAGTGGCCACCATATAGCCAGCGGCAGCTGCTGCAAGCAGGGCCAAAGTGACGGCAAAGCTGATTTTCAAGACTGAATAGGGTCGCGCGCCCTGTACTTTTCCGGTGCGCCCGTTGACCACAAAGCGGTAAGTCTTGCCGCGATATTTATAAGCGGCCAACCAAACTGGCAACAAGATGTGTTTGAAGGTCAGTATTCCCACATCGGTATCCAGTGAATTGATCCTTTGGCGGTCCCCACCAATGTCAAATTTCACATCGCGTACGATCATGCGGTTCATGTATGCGCGGGCTTCCGTATAACCTTCATCCAACCCAACGGTATAACCTTCAGCACGGAACCCTGCCAGATATTCAGGGCGGTAAGGTTCCATTTCAGACAGATCCCACGGGGTCAGCGCATCGGTATATTTTTTCGGAAGACTGTTGGAGCCAAGCACCAGAACATCGTCAAAAAACCGTGCCACGTGGCCCTGCGCATATGACCAGCGTACCTTTGGGACTTGGCGCATTTGGGTTTGACGTTTCCCGTTTACGGTCACTGTCACGCGCTTTGTGACATAATAAACCGTGCCGCGTTGGCCGGTATAATCAGTCGTGGTTTGCGCGTCATATGTCCAGTAGGGCACATAGATACCCTGCATTTTACGGCCCTTGCGGGCGTAATCCTGTAAGCCATTCGGTGCAAACCAAAGCCGGCCCAGCCATTCGGTCATTTTACTGCGGGCTGCTTTTTCCGACAGTGCAAAAGGCAGTAATGCTTTGGGCTTGATCTGCCGGTCCGTACCTGTATCCGTTACTACGGGGGTTGCACAAAACGGGCATTCGGCGGCATGGGTATTGGGCTCGAACTCCACATGGGCACCGCAGTTTTCACAAGAAATCGTGCGCAGCTCTTCCATATCGAACGCTGGCAATTGATCTTTCACCGCTTTGCGAAAATCCATCTCACGAATTGATTGCCCGCGCCAAACGCCGCGATTTGTAATCTGTTGTATGGAGCCGCAATGGTCGCATTCCATCACGGTGGTTCCGGGGCTGTAGCGCAGATCGGACCCGCATGTATTACAGGGAAACTTATGTTCTTCGACCTTGGCCGCCATAGGATTTAGCCTTTTGGCGGTGGGGGTGGTGCAATTGTGAACAGTTGGGCCAGCTCATTAATGTCACCAGCAAATTTCCACCCATCCAGACCGACCGCCCAGACATATGTATCGCGCTTCAAGCTGCCATCTGCTGCCATGCGGCCCAGATTGGCCTTGGAAAAAGGGCCCGTGGTTTTGCCTTTGTCGGCGATGTGCCAGACCCGTTCAGCTATGGGTGGTGGTGGCGGTGTTTGTATCGCAGCCGTAGTCGGGCGCGCGCCCCACGGCCCTGCATTTTGCATGCTTCCGGCCATTGCCATGCCCATCCCCATGCCAAGGCCCGCACCCATACCGCCGCCGCCGCTCGGGTTACTTGCTGCCTGCGTCATCGCTTCTGCTGCCGAATATTGGGTAAAGCTGCCCAAATCACCGGCAAGCCCCATAGAGGTGCGTTTATCAAGTGCGGCTTCAACTGCTGCTGGCATTGAGATATTTTCGATATACAGGTTGGGGATCTCCAGGCCGAATTCTGCAATTTGGGGCGCAATATGCGTGGCCAACAACTTGCCCAGATCAGGGGTGTTGGCAGCCATATCCAATACCGGTATGCCGCTTGCAGCAATGGCGGCAGAAAACTTTGACACGATAATATTGCGGATAGCATAAGAAATTTCGTCCATGGTAAATTCGCCGTCGGTACCGACGATTTCAGTCATGAAAATAGCCGGATCAGACACTTTTACTTCATATGTACCATAGGCGCGGATACGCAATGGGCCGAATTCCGGGTCGCGCAGGATCACCGGATTTTTGGTGCCCCATTTCAGATCCTGAAAACGTGTTGTGTTGATAAAATAAACTTCGGTCTTGAACGGGCTTTCAAAGCCATGATCCCAATGTTGCAATGTGGTCAGGATCGGCATGTTGTTGGTTTCCAACATATAAAGCCCGGGGCTGAACACGTCGGCCAGCTGGCCTTCATGGATCAATACGGCGGCTTGCCCTTCGCGCACAGTCAGTTTAGCGCCGTATTTAATCTCGTGATCTTCACGTTCAAACCGCCATACAAGCGTGTCGTCAGTGTTGTCCGTCCAGTGAATGACGTCGATAAATTCGCCGGTTAGAAAATCCAGAATACCCATAAGGTGTCTCCTTTTTTAGCTTTGGCCCGCAGGCACCAGCTCTTGCGCTATTTGTTGAATGATCGGGTGTGCTGTTTTTACGGTCATGCCTATTTTAAGGCGTGGATCATAAAGCATGCGCAACAACAATTCGTCGTGGCGTGTCATCAACGCAAATTCTTCATCATCATTGAAAATAGAAGGCCGGGCTTTGGGGCTGTCATTTGTCAAACCCAATGCTTGCGCCATTTCTTCTTGGATACAGGATTTGCGCATCAGATCGCGATGTTCACCCTTGATCAGAATAATGGCACCTCTGAAACCGGCAACGGGATTGGCCGCATTGACCGTGTAAACGGAATAGGCAGTGCAATAAATACCGCGTGGGCTGTTTTCTATTTCGTTTACGATTTGCGGGCTTAAAAAATCAATTTTACCGACCAGTTTCTGGGTATAACCACGCTGCTCATCTTTGTTGAGAAACAATAATGAAAAATTGGCACGCCCTGCATCGCTCAACCGAATATCCAGACCGGATAATCGGGCTAAACGTTTGGCAAAGCTGCGCACGTAAGTCGTGTCTTTCTTACGTTGCTCTTTGGTAACTGACGGGCCGAAATTCAAACCAATCAAAATAGGGCGTTCCCACCGCCGCAGGCTGCTGGGGGTCTGTTGTTCGATATATCGACCGTTGTGCACAGCATACTCTTCGAACAAGGCGATACGTTCGAAGTTTTTCACCAGATTACTGGCCGTAAAAGGCGCATCTTTTGGGGTTAGTTCCTGACGCAATCTTCGCTGTGCCAGCAACCTGGCTTGCACACTTGCGTAATAAGCAGCGTCTTGCTGGCTTTCTATCGAAGGGCCTGTGGGGGCAAGTTCTGCGGGCCTCGGTTTTGGCTCGGTGATTTCGGGCAGGGGCGCACAGGCGGAAAAGCCGATGGAAATGCTGAAAATGAGTGTTATGAAACGCATGAATGGACTATGACGCAATTTTGGAACGCTGCAAGTGTTGCGTTCCAAATATGCTATTTTCAGCCGTTGGCCGCTTTGGGTTTTTCAGAAGCTTTTGCCGCCGCCAAAGTATCCTTTAGCTTACTTTCCAGAACTTCCAGTTCTTTTTCCGCGTCCGCGCGTTTGATTTTACCTTCATCTGCAATGGACAAACTTTCTTCAATGGTATCGATCAGATATTGGTTGGCTTTGCGGATGCTGTCGATATCAAACACCGAACGTTCCATTTGTTTGCGCACTTCGCGATTGGCTTGTTGCAGATTTTCCGCATTGCTTTCCAGCAATTCATTGGTCAGATCGGTGGCTTCTTTAACCACTTCGGCAGCTTCGCGGGATCGGTGTATCGTGACCGCTTGTGCCAGTTGGGTTTCCCAAAGCGGCACGGTGTTCACAAGCGTCGAATTGATCTTGGTGACAAGGGATTTGTCGTTTTCCTGCACCAGACGGATAGAGGGCAAAGATTGCATCGTCACTTGGCGGGTCAATTTAAGATCATGTACGCGGCGTTCCAGATCATCGCGGGCCGCGCGCATATCGCGCAATTCCTGTGCCGTGATCACCCCCTTGTCCTTGGGCGCATTCTCAACCTGTTTTTCCTTGGCCGGAATGGTTTTAGTGTCCAATTCTTTGATCTTTTCTTCGCCTGCTGCGATGTAAAGAGCCAACTCGTCATAAAAGGCCAAGGTTTTACCGTATAGCTTGTCCAGCGACTTGATGTCTTTCAGCAGCACATGTTCNTGATCCAGCAAATCATCCGTGATCATGTCTATCTGGTTTTGCACGGTTTCGTATTGGGCCATGAATTTCGCAACGGGGGCAGCACGGCCCAACAGGCGTTCCCACCAGCTACGGCGGCGATTGGGGTTTAGCTCGTCCACTGAAAAGCCGCGAATGGAACTGACCATATCGCGTAAACTGTCACCGGCAGGCCCGGCATCTTTGTTGCGAACACCTGCCAGCATTTCTTGACTGATGGCTTGCAATTCGGTTTGTGCTTTGGTGCCGAATTCGATGATCGATTGGGTGTTGGAGATGTCTATTTCAGCCATCCGCGCCTTAATCACTTTTTTCTGATCGGGTTTTACTTCGGACACGACAATCAGATCACCTTTGGGTTCAGGCAGAACCGCTGCTGTAACTTTTTTGACTTCTTTCAGGGTTGTTTCGGCCTTTTTACGGGTATCGTCCGACATGTCTTATCTCCTATCGTTTGGCGCTTACGCCCTCTTGTTTCAGTCTGTCTCGCAGAACTTCAATTTCAACATCCAGATCACTGCGATCATCCAAAAGCAGTAGATCACGGTGATCGGCGAAGCTTTGCTCTAAATCATTTAGCAAGGCTTCATAATCTACGCGTGTCTCAGGATCGCGGTTGCGGGTATAAAGATCGGCAAACTTGATCGTCGCATCGCGTGCGCCCTTTAGATAAACACCCATGAACTTGCGGGCACGTGCCAAATCACGCGGGTCCTCTTCTACTGTGCGAAACATATCGCGGGCGGCAGAAGCCAGGCTTTCAATACGGCCTTCAAGCTGGCGATCATTAAAACGTTTCGATGCGGATATGGTTTCATCCAACAGTTTTTCCGCCCGATCCACGGCTTTGGCCACACGGTCTGTTTCAAATTCGTCGAACCCTGCCATACCCTTGTTGCGCAAAGGATCAATGCCAAAGCTAAGACTGTGGGCAATTGAGGCGGCAACCCCGAAAACAAGGCTGGAAAACAAGGCGACATTAGCCCCGCCAAAGGCGGCCAATGCCACGCCTGCACCCGTCAGGGCTGATGCGAATATCTTGCGTGGAATGGCAGGCGGGCGGGCAACTTTGCGCACATTATAAGCCTCTTCGGCTTGCAGGCCGTCGCGCAACAACCATGCGGCCAACAACAGTGCTGCCAATGCGCCCCATTCAAAAACCATACCGGACCCGTTGCCGGCCTTTAGTTCACCGATACCGGAAAACAACAAAGGCAAAGGGATCAAAAACAGCAGTTTGGCACGAATATTGGAATTATAGGCTTTCTTGCCGCGAAACCTGTTGGGCAACGCTGCCGCATCGGGTGCATTGTCAGGTGCACCTTCGGGGCTGAACTTGCCGCCATAGCGCTTAGCCATCACAAAGACCCGCTATAGGCACCGGCCGCAACCACCCAGATGATGGCAACCAGAATAAAATAAGCGATCCATTGTAGTGATGTGGCAGACATCAAACCCCCAAGTTTATTTGTTTATAATGCCAATATAAGGGGGGAACATGTTCGTTACTAGGGTCAAATCAGAAAAGCTGCCGTAGGGTGGGTTTCAGCTTATGCTACGCGTCCTCGGCCTGTTCAATGGCGCGTTCCGCTGCCAGTTTACGCTGATAGCCGGTTTGTACCAGTTCCACGATGACCAATACGATGACCGAGAAGTAAAAGGTGGATTTGGACATCGGGATAATCTCATGGCCGAAAACCCTGATTTTCATCGCGTCGTCATGCATCGCATGTGCTGCCGCAGGGCCGGCTTCGCCTAGTAAAACGACGCCAACGATCAGCAATATAAACAGGCCCAGAACCTCATACATCCGGTTGCGCTTCAGAAACTCCGTTACCCCGTCGGCCAGCACCAGCATAGCGATGCCCGAGGCCAGTATGGCAATGGCCAGAATGATGAAAACATCGGTGATCGCAAGGGCGGACAGAATGGAATCGAANCTGAAGATCAGGTTCATCATCACGATCATCATAATCGCTTGCACCGCNGACTTGCCGGCTCCGCCCCCAGACATGTCATGTTCAAGGTGATCAATCGACAGCATATGCGCGATTTCCTTGAATGCTGTGTATATCAGAAAAATACCACCAATGATAAAGATCACGGTTGAAAAGTTCACGGCACCTTCAATTACACCCGGCCAGTTGAAATGGTAAAACGGCGCGGCCAGTGCATCAATCAGGTGGATCATAACGAAAAGCAGTACAATACGCAGGCCAACTGCGATGATGATGCCCCAAAATCGCACGGCTTTTTGTTTGTCGGCAGGTGCGCGTTGCGATTCAATCGAGATGTACAAAAGATTGTCAAAACCAAGGACCGCTTGCAAAAAAATCAAAATTGTCAAATTGCCCAGATTTTCGAAAGTAAATAGATCAGCCATATGCCCAGCCCCTGTTTTGTTTGGTACAGAAATAAGGGCTTCCTTTGGTCGGTGCAACCGGGCAATCGCATAAAGTTGTTTTGAAGTGTAATAAAGGATTGGGCTTGTACAAAAGACATGGTAATCGCTTATAGTGATAATGGGGGCATCATGTCACAACTTAAACGATTTTACGTAACGAGTAGGAATGAAGTAATGAAATACCATATTTTAAGTCTAATAGTGCTGCCATTTTTTCTGTTGGGATGTGCCGAATCCGTATCTCGCGACGATAACCCCAAAATACTTGCGATGGGGGATTCGTTGTTGGCGTCACACCGGATTTCAAAGAGATCCATCACCAACTCGGTCGAATATAAATTGGGTAAACCGGTTATTGACCGGTCTGTAATGGGCGCGCGTATTTTGTATAATTTGCCGATTTCAGGCAGCATGGGGATGAATATTTCAAAGCAATATAAAGCAGGTAATTGGGATTGGGTTATTCTGAATGGCGGCGGCAACGACCTATGGCTTGGCTGCGGTTGCATATTGTGTGACAGGAAAATTAACAGGTTAATTTCGGATGGCGGTCAAACCGGCGCAATACCCAAACTGATTTCTAAATTGCGCGGAACCGGGGCGCAGGTGATTTATGTCGGTTATCTACGTAGTCCGGGCGTTGGTTCCATAATTGATCATTGCAGGAACGAAGGCAATGAGCTGGAACGCAGAATTGACAGCTTTGCCCAAAAGGATGACGGNGTTTATTTTCTGTCTTTGACGGATTTGGTACCTTTTGGCGATCGTACCTATCACGGGGCGGATATGATCCACCCTTCGATTAAGGCCAGTCGGATTATCGGGGAACGCGTGGCTGAAATTATAAAGCCTTAAGGTGTGCCATACGGCTACCATCCGTTGCATGTCGATCATATGATTTGCAACCCAAGCACGCTGTAACCGGAACAGTCGATGACCAACAGGGTCAAAGAGCCAAGCAAATATAAAAGAGATTTTATTCGTTTTGCAAAGGTTCTTTGCCCAACCCATTGACCCCTTGAGCCTGCAACGCGGCAACCAGTTCATCCGGGTTCACGTTTTGAACCGTTAGCCCGTTTTGAATGGAAATTGCCGCGGCGGTTCCTGTGGCTTGGCCCATTGCCATGCACTGCGGCATGCCCCTGACCGAGGCAAAGGCTACCGGGTCTGCGGAAATGATCCGCCCCGCGAACATCAGGTTTTCGACCACCTGGGGGACAAGCGAACGGAAGGGAATGGTGTAATAGCTTCCCCCTTGGACCATGGCGTCATGGGTCATTTCGGACGATGCGCGCATCACGTCGTCGATCGGGTTGTCGCAACATACAATGCCATCGGGGAATTTCGTGGCATGTGCCAGATCTTCGCCGGTCACTCTGTAAATGCCTTCAAGTTTACGGGTTTCGCGCACACCCACCGTGGGGCCCAGATAGGTCATTCGGGCATCTTCGAACCCCGGAATGTCACGGCACAGGAATTGCGCCAGTTGGTGACAGCGCCGCCGCCCTTCTTGTGTAGCACGTGTGACGTCTATCGGGTTGGTGCCGTCGACCCCTCTGATCACCACTGAATTACAAAATACCGTGTCTTTGTAAAACCCCTTCATCAGATAGAGTTGTGCCAAGTCTTTATGTAAGCGGCCCTCAATGATGCCTTTGGCGGCAAAATGTCTGAAATATGGGTCAGCCTGGGCAAATACGCGATCCCAATCAGCATTGATCATCTGGAATGAAAGCGTTACCCCCATCATGTTGCCCGCCCCATCGCCCAATACGTATGGCACCCCGGCTTTGGCTGAAATATCCCCGTCGCCCGAGCAATCGATCACTACCTTGGGCGTGATCACATTGGCGCCGTTACGGTCGAAAAACTCTACTGCCTTGATCCGATTTGCATCCATAACGGGTGCCACAGCAGTTGTGTTAAGGCGTATATCAACGCCGGCCTCTTCAAGCATCTCGAACATTGTCAGTGTGGCAATATCATGATCGTACTGAATTTCTGGTCCGAAATTTTCCAGCGTACAGGGCCGTTTTGCAGCCGCAGGCGGTTGCATTGCAGACAAACGGTCCGACAGTTCTGTCATCAACCCGCCGATCGGTGTGTTGCACGGATAGGCTGCGCCCCAAGGCATACCGGGACAAAACGCCATGACCCCGCCAACCTTATTACTTGCCTCAATCAGACAAACACTCAACCCCAGTCGTCCTGCCGCGACAGCCGCACCAAAGCCTGCTGTCCCACCCCCGATAACCAATACATCCGCG
>JGI24723J26617_10003905_pt1 | contig 10532 bp, 13 predicted proteins | sample Cruoilmetagenom6_FD_26617 | JGI IMG/M metagenome (IMG submission 26617) | reverse complement strand
GCTGTGCTTGGGATAACTCGCTCGACCGTGTACGCGATCTTGGTCCGCGAAAACCAGAACCGGTTACGTGATTTCGATTGCATGTCGAAACGTCGCATCCGCCGTTACAAACGTGCCCGGCCAGGCAAGCTCATTCATGTTGACGTGAAGAAGCAGGGCAAGATTCCCCCTGGTGGGGGCTGGCGTAAGCGCGGACGCGCCGCGACCGCCCAGCAGCGTGGCAAAGTAGGCTACGAGTATCTCCATGTCGCGGTCGATGATCATTCGCGCCTGGCGTATGTCGAACCACACGAGAACGAAAAAGCCGATACCCGCGCGTCATTCCTCACGAACGCGGCCACGTTTTTTGCAGCACACGGCATTCCCAAGATCGAGGAAGTCATGACCGACCGAGCACTGGTCTACACCCGCTCGACCGCGTTCGCCGCGGCCCTCAAAGCCCTGAACGCGAAACACCGTAAGACCAGACCCTACCGGCCTCAAACGAACAGGAAGGCAGAGCGTTTTCATCGCACGCTCAAAGAAGAATGGGCCTATACGCGTCTCTGCTACTCAAACGACCAACGACGCGAAGCCCTCCACAACTTCCTCAACTTCTACAATTACCAACGACCCTACACCGCACTCGGCGGCAAACCTCCCATCACACGCTGTCAACAACCATGATGGGAACTACAACCAGGGGTGCACGCCGGGTCCGAATCCAGTCCAACGCAGGTCGGTCGGGAGATGACCCATGTCGTTGTAGAGCAACAGCGTCGGCGCCGCGCCGTCATAGTAGTCGATCGCCGTCAGTGCCGCGTTTCCGCAACCTAGCAAACTCAGCCACCGCTCCGGCGGAGCGTCAAGGGCGTGTCGTACCAGCCACGCCACCTGATAGCCGTGCGTGACTAGAACCTCGTGAGTCTCGGTCTCAGTGGGACACGCGAATCGTCTGACCAAGGTACTGGCAAGACGCGCACCAGCCGCCGCTTCCTCAGCGTCGTATCCGTCGAAGAATCCCCGCCACGCCGGGGGCGGATTGTTGGGCACATGCGGCACATGGTCGACCAGCTCGACCGCTTCCGACACCGCAACTCCCGGCAGATGCTCGCCGATAATCTGCGCTGAGCGCACCGCACGCGGCAACGGCGAATGCCACACCACATCAACCGGCAGGCAAACGAGCCGCTCCGCCAAGAGCTTTGTCTGCTGCCGACCCACATCGGTTAGCCCACCAAACGCGTCAGCCGCACCGTGCCTCACCACATACACATGCCGTACCGCCATCACCACTCCCGTTCGTCGAACAGATGCTAAGAAAATCCAGATGTTGAGATCACTCTAGAGTGTGTTCGATGGTGTGTGTAAGTGCATGGTTTGAAAGGATTATGTACCTGACCCGTGAAAACACGGAAACGTCCAGCACGGCGAATGTTGAGCGAGAGGCAGATCTTGATGTGTTGGCTGCGGCTTTGGTTGAGCAAGCGAATAATGAGGGTGTGGAACTTACTGGTCTTGATGGGTTTTTGACGGACTTGGTACAGCGCGTGATGCAGTCCGCTTTGGAGAGCGAGATGACTGGGCATCTTGGGTATGCGCGTCATGATCCCGCAGGAAAAGGCGCCGGGAATTCCCGGAATGGTTCTTACCCGAGAACTGCGCGAACCGACCCATAAACCAAACCACTTACACACAAAAACAGAAAGACCCAGCTAGCCACCTGGGAGGCGTAGGTAGACGTGGCCTCGTGGGTCTCGGTGCCGGCACGGCGGGGAGCAGCGGTGGGTGAGGCTCGATAATGAGGTTATCGGCTCGAAGCGATCCGGGGCGTGGAAGAGCTTGGCTGCTGAAATGGTCGGCCAGGTCGCGGCGTTTTATCCTGGCACCGTGGTCACGTGTTGCTGTCATTCGGTGATCAGATTGGCCAGGTAGAGGGAGCGGATTGCTTTTCGTTCCGGCGACGGGGGTTGCTTTCTAGCGTAGCCGGAGGGTTGTTCGCGCGGGTGGGCCAATCAGGCTTCGAGGAGCGCGGTGTGGGCGGCTTCGAGGCGCTGGGCATCGTCGCGCGCTGATCGATTGCCCGAGATATCGTCTGCCCAGGTCAAAAGCCGCCATAGGTGCTCACTGGAGGTATCCGTGGCGGTTGGTGGACTGCTGAGAGCGACGAGTCCGCTGGTGCCATCGACGGTCACGAGGGTGCCTTCGGGGATGCTGCGTCCCGCGATTTGGATCGTGGCGTCGGTGTTGTTGATGGTGAGGTCGGTGATGCCGACGACGGCGGGTTTGCTCATTGTTCGTGCCACGACTGCGGCGTGACTGGCGGCCCCGCCGCGTGCGGTGATGATTCCCGCTGCGGCGGCCAGGCCGTTTATGTCGTTGGGGGATGTCTCTGGACGCGCGAGGATGGTCGCACCTTCGGGGGCCATGCAGATCGATGCCTCGGTCGTGGTCGCAACTCGTCCAACGGCCACTCCGGGGCTGGCTCCGACCCCACGCGCGAGGATGTCGGCCTGAACCGGGTCCGCGATGCGCGGGATGCGGGTCTGTTGCAGGTCACGCGGCGAAACCCTGAGCAATGCCTCGGATCGTGTGATGGTCTGCTCATCGGCGAGGTCGACCGCGAGGCGGACGGCGGCGGCGCCGATAAACCGGCCGGGGCGGGTCTGGAGCAGCCAAAACTTTCTGGCTTGGAAGGTGAACTCGACATAGCACGCATCGCGGTAGTGGTTCTCGATGCGGGTCAGTGCGTTTGTCAGCGCCGCCCAGACGGACGGTTCTCGTGGTCCGAGCTCATGGAAGTCGCAGGGTCAGTGACCGGCCTGAGAGGACGTCCTCGCCCTGATGGGAGAACAGCACATCACCGTAGGGTGTGTGTTCCCCCGTGTTGGGGTCGCGGCTGAATGCGACTCCGGTACCGCTGTGGTCGTCACGGTTGCCGAACACCATGGCCTGCACGATCACGGCGGTGCCCAGATCATGGCCGATGCCATGTAGCTCGCGGTATGTGTGCGCTCTGGGAGCGTTCCAGGACGCAAAGACAGCCTCGACAGCCAGTTCCAACTGCCTGATCGGGTCGTCCGGGATCGCGCGTCCGGATCGCCGCTCTATGTTTTCTTCGAATGCCGCGATAGCGGAGGTCAGTCGTGCCTGCTCATNGTGGATGTCTCGTCCAGTTGCTGNTCTGGCATCGATGTTCGTGTTCTCAAGATCGATGCCGGTCAATGCCGAGGCGAAGGTGGACAGGAACCGCAGCCGCGAGTTGAGGGCGAATCGGATATCTCCGGTCTCGGTGGCCAGTGCCGTCGTGGCCTTAGTGGTGAGGCCGAGGTCGAGGATGGTATTCATCATGCCGGGCATCGACACGCTCGCGCCGGACCGGACCGACACCGCCAACGGTGGGGCACCGCCGAACTGGCGTCCGGTCGCGGCTTCCAGCTCGCCGATGGCGGTCCCTAGTTCCTCACGGAGGCCATCGGGCAGGCGACCCTNGCTGAGAAAGGCACGGCAGGCTTCACTGGTGACCACGACCCCTGGGGGTACGGGCAGGCCCAGGCGGTGCAGCGTNACCAGCCCGTGCGCCTTGGCGCCCACGACATCGAGGGGCTCGTCGAGCTGCGCGGTGAGGGGGCGAATCCACCTCATCGGGGAATCCCGAGTGTGGCGAGCAGGTCTTCGTGAAGCTGGGCCCATACGGCGTGGTATGAGGTCGTATTGTCGGTGACGTGGTTCAGCTCGCCTGCGCGGGCGTAGTCGAGGGCACCGGCGAGGCGGGACCGATATCGGCCGAAACGAGGCAGGGCGGCTTCCAGTTCCGAGCAGACCGGCACGGCACGCTCATGCAGCTCGGCGAATCGCTCCAGAACGCGCGCATCGTAGGCGCGGTCGTTGTGGTCGTTGACCGTCGTCACGCCGTCGACCGGTCGCAGTTGCCAGGCCGTGCACAGATCGAGCAGCTCGGGATTGAGAACCAAGAAGCGCTCATAGGCCGCCCTCACCGCGTCGCGGGCGCCGACCGAGTCCAGCTCGCCGGCAATGCGTTCGGCATCGGCGGCGTGCCCGGCGTCAGTCAGCCCCCAGACATCCCCCCAAATATCCAGGTCCCCGCCCAGATGCGTCACGAGACCCTTCGCGGCAAGATCGATCAGCTCGGACTCGATGTCGGACGCGCTCAGGCCGGTGGCCGCCGCGACGCGGTCGATGCCGGCGTAGCCGCCGCAGCGTAGGGCGTGCAGCACGAGCAGATGATCGCCGGTGCCTGGACTGTCGGGCCGGGTCACGTCGCCGCCTCCTGGTCGATGTCAACGGTCGCGGCCGCATACGCGGCGCCGTGCCCGTGCGCTCGGGCAACGATCGCACCATTGTGGATACGCACCGCCGTCTCGGTCTCATCGTCGACGTCGAACACGCGGACACGCGAATAGCCGAGGCGATCTGAGCCGTGTCATCGATCACCAGTCGGAGGTGCCCCCAAGCCTGGGGAGGGAACACGCCTCGCAGGCAGGCGATGAGATCGCTGATCCGCAGGCGCACCAGATTGCCGGTCTCGGCCGGGTCGCTACTGACGATGACGACCGTTACCTGCTCGCCGGGTCGGGTTGACCGCACGGCCTCCTCGGCGGCAGCCAAACGTCCGGCCCCGAGCACAACCAGCAGACCGTTCCTGTTCAGATCGACCGGCGCGCCCGTGAGCTGATCCGCCAGGCCTTCGACCGGCAGCCACGTGTTCCGGCATAGTGCGGCAGGCTCGATGTAGGGCAGGTGCGCTGGTTCCCAGGTGTCCGTGAGGTCGAGGCTGGCCAGATGCTTCACGGCGCGGGTCCGGTCGAAAGGGTCGCCGAAGCCAGGTGCAAGTTCAGCCAGAAGACTCGACCCGCCCAGTAGGGTCAGGGCGAGTTCGGCCAACCGCACGCGCCTCTGCGCGGCACCGTCCGGTTCGTAGGTCTCCAACCCGAGCGCGAGCAGCAGCGCCTCCAGCGATGCGATCTGAGCGAGGATGGCCCGGTCCTGCTCGTCCTCGATCACACCCACCAGTGAGCGCAGCTGTAGACGACCACCTGCAGAGGTGTCTTCCACCAGGGGCAGTCGCGCAAGCCACATTCGAGCAAATGCACCCAGCGCCTTGTCCACAGATTCNGGTCGTCCGGCGATCTCAGGCGTGTCGGCGCTTTCGATGAGGTCGATGAGCACGGCCAGATACAGCGCGTGCTTGCTCGGGAAGTTTGAGTACACCGCACCCCGCGTCAGCTCCGCTCGCTCCGCGATCCGGTCGACCTTCGCTGGGCCATACCCGTGCTCGATAAATTCTTTCCTTGCCGCCGCCAGCACCGACGCGCGTGTACGCGCTTGCTGCTGAGTCCGTGTCAGTCGAACCATCACCGTTCCTCTTTTCAACGACACAACTGGAATACTTCCAAAATCCAGATGATNNTATCATCTGGATGAGNTGGGTACCTCAACGGAGAGGGTAACCACGACGCACGACGAAGGAAGGACACCGGCGCATGGATGAGTTCGCGTTTCAGGCTGAGGGACTGGTCAAGAGGTTTGGCAAGATCACCGCGCTGGCCGGCGTCGATCTCCACGCTCGACCGGGTACGGTGCTGAGCGTGCTGGGACCCAACGGAGCGGGAAAGACTACGGCCATTCGCATCCTGGCCACCCTCACCAGCTTTGATGAGGGCACCGTTCGCGTCGGCGGTCTCGATGTCATCCGAGACGCGGCCCGGGTGCGACGACTCATCGGGCTGACTGGGCAGTACGCTACCCTGGACGAAGAGCTGACAGGCTTGGGTAACCTCGTTCTGATCGGTCGNCTCCTCGACCTGCGCAAGCCCGATGCCGTCCAACGCGCCAAGGAACTACTCGAACAGTTCGGACTCAGCGACGCTGCACACAAGNCTGTCGCCGCCTACTCGGGCGGAATGCGCCGTCGCCTCGACCTCGCAGCCAGCCTGGTGGGCAGACCCCGCCTGCTGTTCCTCGATGAGCCCTCAGTCGGCCTCGATCCCGGCAGACGTGAGGAGCTGTGGTGGATCATCCGCAAGCTGACCACAGACGGAGCGAGCGTCCTTCTGACCACGCAGTACCTCGAAGAGGCCGACGCGCTCGCCGATGAGATCACGGTGATCGACAAGGGGCGCGTCGTCGCTCACGGCACCCCACCGGAGCTGAAGCAGCGCGTCGGNAGCCAGTCCATCGCCGCCCGACCGAGGGANCCCGAACGGACCGAAGATGCCGTCCACGTTCTCGCCACGGTTTCCGGGCACGCGGTCGAACAAGCCAACCGACATGAGCTGGTCGTTCCCGTCGACAACGATCGGGCCGTCTTCGATGTCGCCCGGCGCTTCGAGGAGCAAGGCATCACTCTGGCCGAGTTCTCCCTACGCCTGCCCAGCCTGGAGGAGGTCTTCTTTGCCCTTACCGGCGCACCCTGCAACGCACCCGACACCGACAACACCGACAACACCAAAAGGAGCCGGGCATGACCGACACCACTCCACCCGCTACGTTCCGCTCAACGCATCGCCGCCCGTTCGCCCTGCTCCGCCACAGCCTCATCCTCGCAGGCCGCAGCCTCACCAAATCCGCCCGCAATCCAGGCGTCCTCATCAACGGCGTCGTCACGCCCACAATCTTCCTGCTGATATTCGTCTACCTCTTCGGCGCTTCCGTCGCCGTTTCGACCGATGACTATCTGCACTACCTGTTCCCCGGAATCGTCGTGATGGGAGCCGGACTGTCCGGCATGCTCTCCAGCGGGCTCAGCATCAACATCGATATGAAGAAAGGTGTCTTCGACCGCTTCCGCAGCCTGCCCATCGGCCGGTCCACGCCACTGCTCGGCTCGATCCTGGCTGACATAATCCACTACATCGTCGCCATCGCGCTTCTGTTCGGCATCGGATACCTCATGGGCTTCCGCGTCCAAACCGACCCCGGCTCCGCTATCGCTGCGGTGGCCCTCGTGCTCGGATTCGGATTCTGCCTGAGCTGGATCACCGTCTTTCTCGGCGTCCTCGTGCATGACGAAGGGGCTGTGATGTCATTCGCGTTCATCGTCTTCATCCCCCTGATGCTCGGCACCAGCCTCGCCGCGCCGGTCGACACTCTGCCCGGTTGGCTCCAAGCCTGGGCGAACGTCAACCCGGTTACCCACGCCATGGACGCCTCGCGTGCCCTACTCTCTGACACCCCAGCCGACGACTCTATCGCCCAAACCATCATCTGGTCCGCGATCATCCTAATCGTCGCCTGCCCACTGGCGATCGCTGCCTACAGCCGCAGACGCTGACCAACCCTCAGTCACCGCGCCCTGAGGCTGTTGTTGCCCCGTTTTGGTGAACATCTACCTTAAGAGNGTGAGNCCGGAGTGGAGTATCTATGCCAAGCACAAANAGCCCTCGTTCGCGAAGGAAGTTCACTGATGAGTTCAAGGCCGNAGCCGTCACGCTTGTGGAAGCATCAAACAGTGCGATCGCGAAAGTTGCTCATGAACTCAATATTCATAAATCGACGTTANGGAACTGGGTCCAGTAAGCGGCTTGAGAAGCACGCTTTACAGTATCTGACGAGGCATTTTGTGTTTTCGAAGCCCCTGTACTCGCCTGGAGTCTCTCCCCGTGCGTTCCCATTTGTTCCCAAGAAATTTTTTCTCGCGTGATGCGTGTGTGTTTATTCGGGGAAGTGGGACAGGATCGAAACACAAGTGTCTCTCGATGCTGTCGGCTTGGTTGTTGTGTCTGGGGAATACTCTTTCCCTGTCAACAACCATGATGGGGGCACATCTAGCGTTTTACCCGGACCCGTACTGCCGGCACGGTGAGGCCAAGAAGAACCGGACCCAAAAAACGCAACGCCACACGAGTAGCCTGTCCAGACGTCGTAAGCATTCCTGTATCAAGCGTGGTCACATTCAGAAGCGACCCGATCACAAAAAAGAACGCACCGTCCAGGTTTGGAGTCGTGTGGGGTTCTTGTGGAATCGTGTCTATTTCGACTTCGGTACCGAGCGCAGGGACCCACGTGGTAGAGGTTACCGGAGTGAGTTCTTTGATGCCATAAGTGTTGAGCGCGAGAGTANCAAGACAAATCAGGATCGTGAGTGCGGTAAGAGAGCGTAGANGCCAGAGGACGTAGCCTGAAACAAACCTGTATGCCGTAAGGAATAACTTTTCAAAACTCCCTTGGNAAACTNCATAGCGCCGCATTTCCATTTCGTCGTAATAATAGAAGTCCGCGGCTCCTGGCTCGTTTTTTTCGTCTTCTCGGCCTTTGCGGAAATCCCGATAGATCTGGGCAAGATCTTTAGGCTCCAAAGAAGAATCAGGCATGTCTTGGGGGGGAGGATTCCATTTCTTTCTGAAGTGAGAGTGCTGTTTACGCCAGCGGGCTTCTTGAAAGAGAACCCGCCGTTTAGGAAAGAATCGTGGTGAAGGCCAGAGGAATGTCGGGTCTTGCTCGAAGCGTAACCGGTCAAGGTGATACACCTCATCAAAGGAACACTCCGACAGGTTCAGACCCGAAAGTGTGAGCATGGACGCGTCCACACGACGTAAGGACAATAACCGAGAGACATAGTGCGTTCTGGTTGNTCGGACAAAAACCGAACCGGTTTTCGAGATGAGAGGAAAAAGAAGAACCGCAAACACNTTCACTGCGTCCNAAAGATCGGACAGGAGAGCATTGTGGCTTCCGATGANAACCCTCTGCGCGTCGAATAACACGTCATCGAGCACGATCTCCCCACCAGCAAACCGCAACGTACCTCCCCGCGCGAACCGNGTTCTCGAAAAAGTCACCCTCCCCAAAGAAACAACCGAAAAATACCCAACAGGCTGCTCAAATATCACACCCTCGAAGATGGCCACGTTCGCGAAGGTCATCTCCTCGAANAAGACCAAGTTTTCAAANATTGCATCGCGGAAGAANACCGTGCCTGCGAAATTCGCCTCAACGAAGTTAGTTGTGTCTGTGAATGTCGCCTCTTCGAAGTCGGCCATGTTTTCGAAAGTCGTCTAGTAGAAGAAAACCGTGTTTTGGAAGGTCCCCCCGCGGAATTCAGCCCTATTTGTGCATGTTGTCTGAAGGAAGTTCGCTGTGTCTTTGAAGGTCACCCCGTCAAACATGACCGCGCCTGTGAAAGTCACCCCGTTGAAGTTGGACTTCTGAAGGACGAACTTGCCCTCATGGGCGTTGCGAGCGGTTTCCAGGAGTTCGCCGAGTTGGTCTTGGGTGAGTTGGGTGATGCCGTATTTGGGGAGGTCGCAGGGGTTCTTACGAGCGACAGCGGAGAGAAGGCGCTTGAAGGGGTCTGTTTGTAGTCACTCACTGCCGAACAGGCTGACCTCCTCTCCGGCGTTACTCGATCGGGCGCACCCGTCGATGTTGTCGTGGGCTGGGCCGGCACCGGCAAGACCTTCAACCTCGACCCTCAAGTCGGTTTCCTACATGCCCTACGACCAGGACGCCCCGCACTCGCCCTCGACCTCATGGAAGAATTCCGTCCCGCCATTGCCGACAAACTTGCACTCACACTCATCAACCGCAACCAGATCACCTCAAAAGACTTTAAAATATTCCCAGGAGGAGCAGTCTATTCAACAGAAACAGGACGCAAAAAAGTTCTCATCGAATTCGAAAAACATAAACAAAAAACCATTACCCACAAATTCACAGAAAGAAAAATAGAACTCGGTCTCGTTCCCCACATCCAAGCTCTCCTCCTCGCCCGACACCTACGAGGAGACCTCAACACCTACCCGCCCTATATCCGCAGATAAAAAAATGGAAATACTTGTTTGCCACGATGTCTCAACAAAAACAAAAAACGGCGAACAACGACTCAGAAAAATAGCCAAAATATGCGAAGGCTTCGGCCAAAGAGTCCAAAAATCCGTTTTCGAATGCATCATCAAAGAAAACGAAAAAGAAATCCTCATCACCCAACTCAATGACACCATCAACAAAGAAGAAGACACACTACACATCTACCGACTCCGAGAACCCCACCACAAATACACCCACATCCTCGGAAAAAAGAACCGCGCCGACCTCCACTCCCCCATCATCCTCTAACCCACCCCTCCCACACCCACACGAACCCCAAACAACACCACAATCCCCAGGCAATCCGCCACCCCTCCCCACCAAAAAAACCACCAAAAGAAAGATACAAACACTTAAAGCATCAAAACCCCACAACAACATTGACAATACGCACCATTCACACCACAATGACAGCGTCGCGCCCAGTCTCCGGACTGGGCGAGGATTGAAACGGATACCAGCTGCGTTTTTTGTCCTTGCATCTGGATGTCGCGCCCAGTCTCCGGACTGGGCGAGGATTGAAACGCACGTAACGTGTCAGAGTGGCAATCGAAGCCGCAGTCGCGCCCAGTCTCCGGACTGGGCGAGGATTGAAACGATGTGGCTTTCTGGATCGTGAACATCCCGAAAGTCGCGCCCAGTCTCCGGACTGGGCGAGGATTGAAACGCTTGCATTTCGGTTTTGAAGGTGAAGCTCCCGTCGTGTCGCGCCCAGTCTCCGGACT
>JGI24723J26617_10003902_pt1 | contig 10538 bp, 8 predicted proteins | sample Cruoilmetagenom6_FD_26617 | JGI IMG/M metagenome (IMG submission 26617) | reverse complement strand
CCAATGTGAGTGCCGTGAGCTGGGTGGTCAAGCCCAAGCAGGTGCCACATGAAGTTGCGGCTTTGGTAATGGCCTGCACTTCGGCCAGCGAGCCAGCGCCATTATTGATGGCCGCCACAATCTCGCCTTTGGAAATGCCGTTGCAGCCGCAGATTTCTGCATCATCCGGCAAGGCTGCAACGGCTGCCAACGGGTCCAGCGCGGCCCCTCCGGCAAAATTCGGGCCAAAGATCAGCGTGTCTCGGATCTCTGAGATATCCTCGGCGTCTTTGAGTTTTTGCAAAAACCACGGGCCGTCAACGGTGTCACCATACATGACAACCCCGATAATGCGGTTAGCTTCAATGACCAGCCGTTTATAAATGCCTTGGGTCGCATCGCGATATACGATTTCCTCGCGCCCTTTGGCCTCCGCAAAATCACCCGCCGAGAACAGGTCGCAGCCCGTAACCTTCAGCTTGGTGGAAATCTCCACCGGTTCAAAGGTCTCGTGAAAGCCGAGCAGGTTTTTGGCGGCGACCTTGGCCATATCATAAAGCGGCGCTACAAGACCGTATGTGCCACCTCGATGCTCTACGCATTCCCCAATGGCAAAAATCTCCGGATCGTCGGTTTTCATTTGGTCGTTTACCAAAAGCCGCGGTTATACCTGAGGCCGGAAGCTTGAGCCAAGCCGAAATTGGGGCGGATGCCCACGGCCATCACCACCATATCAGCGGGGATCTCGCGGCCATCTTCCAACAATACGCCGCTCACCTGTTCGTCCCCGAGAATTTCTTTGGTATTCGCACCGCACAGAATATCAATGCCACGTTTTTCCAATTCGCTTTGCAGCAAAAAACCCGCCGACTGGTCTAGCTGGCGCTCCATCAGATGGGGCATCAGATGCACAACCGTCACCTTCATGCCCTGCGCCGAAAGGCCGGCTGCGGCCTCCAGCCCCAGCAAACCGCCGCCAATGACCACGGCCCGAGGGTCTGGCCGCTGGCTATATTCCAGCATTGCGTTTACATCGCCAAGGTCGCGGTAAGCCATCACTCCNTTTAGGTCTCGGCCCGGGACCGGGATGATAAACGGGGAGGAGCCGGTGGCGATGAGCAGCTTATCATAGGGAGTTTCCCCCTTGGCGCTGATCACAACCTTACGGATCCGGTCGATGCCGGTCACGATCTCGCCAAAGCGGCAATCGACACCATGGCTGCGATACCACTCGGCATCGTGAGTCACGATCTCCTCGTAGGATTTTTGACCAGACAGCACGGGCGAAAGCATGATGCGGTTATAGTTCCCGCGCGGCTCTGCGCCAAACAGCGTGATGTCGTATATCTCGTCATTGGCGGCGAGCAAGTGCTCCATTGCCCGCCCCGAGGCCATTCCGGCCCCGATAACAACCAGTTTCATAGCCATTATGCGGCATCCTTTTTTGTGTGGCCTTTTTGATAGTCCTCAAGGAACTGCAAAACTTCGGCGCGGTAATGGTAATAGTCGGGGTGTTCCAGCAAGGCTTTGCGGGTGCGGGGGCGCGGCAGGTTAACGTCCATGATTTTACCAATGGTCGCCTGCGGGCCATTGGTCATCATCACAACGCGGTCAGATAGAAGCACCGCTTCATCCACATCGTGCGTCACACAGATTGTGGTCACTTTGGTGCGCGACCAAACCTCCATCAACACTTCCTGCAACTCCCAGCGAGTCAGGCTGTCGAGCATCCCGAAGGGCTCATCAAGTAATAGCAGCTTGGGGCTGAGCGCAAAGGCGCGGGCAATGCCGACGCGCTGCTTCATACCGTTGGAAAGGCTGGCCGCATTTTTATCCATTGCGTCAGCCAAACCCACACGTTCCAGATAGTATTCAACCACTTCCTGACGCTCGATCTGGCTCGCATTGGGGTAAACATTCTGCACCCCGATGGCCACATTTTGTTTGGCGGTGAGCCAAGGAAAAAGACTGGGAGACTGGAACACAACCGCACGCTCGGGGTTGGCGCCGTTTACGTGCTTGTTGTCAAGAATGATCGCGCCGCTTGAGGTCTCGTTCAGTCCGGCGGCCATCGTAAGCGCAGTTGATTTACCACAGCCCGAGTGGCCGATGATGGAAATGAACTCGCCTTTATCAATCGACAAGTCGAAGTTTTCGACCACGGTCAGCGGTCCTTTCGGGGTTGGGTAAACCTTGTCTACTTGGGAGAACTGCACATAGCGATGGCTGACTTGTGTGGTCGCCGCCTCGCGGTAGACCTTGGGCGCCATGTTGTGCACGGCCTCAACATCCGGCAAGTTGCGCGCGCTGGCTTCTTTAGCATCAAAGCCGACATCCATCAGGTACTTGGTCACATCCGCACGGAGCTTTTTGAAAGCGGCGCTGTCATTCATGGCGGTGCGGTCCCGTGGGCGTGCGATGTTAACCTCAAAGGCTGGACCAAATGTGGCTTTGGGGCCGGGGTTAAGCGGAACTATCCGGTCGGCCAGCAAAATCGCCTCGTCCACGTCATTGGTGATCAGGATGACGGTTTTCTTTTCGACCTGCGAAATATGCTCGATCTCGTCTTGCAGGTTGGCGCGGGTCAGGGCGTCTAGCGCGGAAAGTGGCTCGTCAAGCAGCAGCACTTCAGGCTGCATCGCTAAGGCACGTGCCACCGAAACCCGCTGGCGCATGCCGCCCGAAAGCTCGGAGGGTTTGCGGTCTACCGCGTGGGAAAGGCCCACCATCTCGACATATTTGTTGATCAGGGCATCCTTTTCAGCCCTTGGCATTTTACGGTGTACGGCATCTGCGGCCAGCGCCACGTTGCTATGTACTGACAGCCACGGCATCAACGAGTAGGACTGGAACACCAAGCCGCGCTCTTGCCCCGGCTCTTTGATTTCAGACCCCCGGAAGCAGGCCGTGCCGGTATCGGGGAACTCAAGCCCTGCGAGCATGTTCATCAGCGTTGACTTGCCCGAGCCCGAGAACCCGAGAATGGCGACAAATTCGCCTTCTTTTACTTCGAGGTTAATGTCTGTCAGCACGTCGGTGCGGCTTTTGCCTTCACCAAAGGATTTGCTGACGTTTTTGAGGGAAAGGATGCTCATATCGCTCACCGTGTTTCTTCAAAAGTGAACATGGACTGGAGTGCAAACATCACGCGGTCCAGAATGTAGCCAATGATGCCGATGGTAAATACAGCAACCATGATCCGCGCGAGGCTGTCAGAGGAGCCGTTCTGGAACTCGTCCCAGACAAATTTGCCCAATCCCGGGTTTTGCGCCAGCATTTCGGCAGCGATCAGCACCATCCAGCCGACCCCGAGTGAAAGGCGCATACCGGTAAAGATCAGCGGCAGGGCCGAAGGCAGCACCAGTTTCGTGATCTTGGTATAGGTGGTGAGTTTCAGCACCTTGCCAACGCTCACGAGGTCTTTGTCGATATTGGCCACGCCGTGCGCGGTGTTGATGATTGTTGGCCACAAGGAACATAGCGTCACCGTAATGGCGGAAATCAGGAAGGATTTTGAAAAGGTTCCGTCATTCGTCAACACCACGGCGGATACAACCATGGTGACAATCGGCAACCATGCCAGCGGCGAAACCGGCTTGAAGATCTGGATAATCGGGTTCATCGCGGCGTTAAAGCTGGGGGAAAGCCCGCTCATGATGCCAACCGGAATGGCAATGGCGGTGCCAATGGCAAACCCGAAAAACACGGTTTGGACCGAGGTCCAGATTTGCGCATAATAGCTTGGAGAGCCGGTGAAGCTGCGTTCTTTCACTTTGTCCGGCTTGCCATCGGCGATCAATTCAGCATTGCGCGTGGCTTGGCGCTCATAGAAGGCGGCTTCTTTTTCTTTATTGCGCAAATAATCTCCATGCAAAGAGCCCACCTGCTCCCATACCTGTGCAGGGCCGGGAATAGCTCCGAGGCTGGTTTGCACCTTGGGCGCCAGCGCCGACCACGCCAAAAGGAAGATAACGATAGACAGTACCGGAACGCCCAGCATCCGCCAGATATCACGGGCGTTGCGGTTAACACTGTCACCGGCCGCGATTTTGAGGGCGGGAGTGAGCCAGCTAAAGCCCAGNACTTTGAACCAGGCATCGGCCTTGGTGATCCGCGTAAAATTCCGCTCTCGGCGAGCTTCCTTGGCAGGATCTATGGCGGGTTGGGCATCGGATGTCATGGTCATGGGTTTGCCTATGGTCTTGAATTATGGAGGAGTGGCGAGAGGGCGGGGGTCGCCCTCTCACGGGTCTGCTATTCGCTTTTCAGGCCAATTTCGAAGCTGTCGATATAGGCGTTGGGCGCGTGGCCGTCATAAGCAACACCGTCAATGAACTCATCGGNCGCTGGCTTGTAGCCATCGCTTTCCCACGGAAAATCGGCCGCATCTGCCAAGCCTTCATCAACCAGCATTTGAGCGGCTGTCAGATAGGTTTCGGGCAGGTAAACCGATGCCGCCACCTCGTGATACCAGCTATCCGGCTGGGCTTCGGAGATTTGTCCCCAACGGCGCATCTGGGTCAGATACCAGATTGCATCGGAGTAAAACGGGTAGGTCGCGTTATAGCGGAAGAACACGTTGAAATCGGGGATTTCGCGGACATCGCCTTTTTCGAACTCGAATGTGCCGGTCATGGACGCGGCGATAACGTCGGCATCAGCGCCCACATATTCTGAGCGGGAAAGAATTTCCACAGCCTCTTCCCGGTTGGCATTGTCGTTTTCATCAAGCCAGATCGCGGCCCGGATCAGTGCTTTTGTGATGGCCAATGTGGTGTTTGGGTTTTCCTGCGTAAATTCATAAGTTAGGCCAAACACTTTTTCCGGGTTGTTTTTCCAGATCTGGTAGTCGGTAATCACGGGCACACCAATGCCCTTGAACACCGCTTGTTGGTTCCACGGCTCACCTACGCAATAGCCGTCGATGGTGCCGGCTTCCATGGTCGAAGGCATTTGCGGTGGCGGTGTTACGGAAAGCAACACATCGGCATCAATCTGGCCGGTGTTGTTGTCGGGCGAATAATAACCGGGGTTCAAACCGCCAGCGGCGAGCCAGTAGCGCAATTCGTAATTATGCGTCGAAACCGGAAAAACCATGCCCATATTAAACGGGCGGCCATCGTCCGCATATTCCTCTACCACCGGGGCCAGTGCAGCGGCACTGATCGGGTGAACCGGCAGCCCGTTTTCGTCTGAAGGGATATGTGCGCGCATCGAGTCCCACACTTCGTTGGAAACGGTGATGCCGTTGCCGTTCAGGTCCATCGAAAAGGGGGTAACGATATGGGCTTTTGTACCATATCCGATGGTCGCGGCCAGCGGTTGGCCTGCGAGCATGTGCGCGCCGTGCAGTTGGCCATCAATAACGCGGTCGAGCAAAACCTTCCAGTTTGCCTGCGGCTCCAGTGTTACATAAAGTCCTTCATCCTCAAAGTAGCCCAGCTCGTAAGCCACTGCGAGCGGTGCCATGTCGGTCAACTTAATAAAGCCAAAGGTGAGTTCGTCTATTTCAACATCCAGCATTTCAGCCCAAGTCGCTGGAGCTGTCGCAAAAAGCATTGTGTTGGCTGCCAAGACTGCGGAAAGAGTCTTTTTCATCTATTAGTCCTCTGAAACGAAAAAAGCCGTCCGTAAAGCATCACATCGGGGGAGGACCGATATTNGGATGCAATACGAGCGGCTTTGCTCTGTTAAACCCCGCATGGGGCAAGTTAAAAACGAACGTCTTTGTTCATTTCATAATCATCTAGCAGGTCTTTTTTTGGGTGCGCAATGTGCAATGCAACATTTATGTGCACTGCACCATTTGTGTCTAATTAATAGGCAGTCAGTTTGGCGGGGTGTGAAAAAATGGGCATTACATTCAAATTATCGAATACAGGTTGCAGAATCAAACACCAAAAAATTCGAGCGAATCACTTATTTCCGGAAATTCGACGCCGGATGATTCGAGTGCCGCGCGATAAATATCCGGTCGGAATACCTTTGCCGCAGCCTTATGCGCTTCAANTCGAGACACGCCCCAACTCGGCGCCACCTGATTACNTATCCACAAAGCGTCACTTCGGCTCGGGTAGGTCACCGACGCGCCCGATAGCTTAATAACATCCGCGTTTATACGGATTTGGCCTTTTTGGTCGACAATCAGTTCGCCGATAAGGGCGCGTTCAATAATTTCAGCCGAAATGCCGATATAGTCGGGTTTTGCCAATAGTTCGGCTAAACTGGAAGCATTTGCACGTTCACCTGCCCAGAGGCTGGCCCTAAAAAGGCTGCGAATTANCCGACGCAAAGTATCAGCGTTTTCTTCTGCCCATTTACTATGGACACCCAGCACCTTTTCTGGTGCCGCGTTCCATATAGATGCGCCGCATAGCAGCATTTGTGCGTCCCCCCGCTCAACGGCAAGGCTTCCCCANGGTTCTCCGACCATAAAGGCATCTATCTCTCCCGCCCCCATAGCGCTCCCGAGCATACTGGGTGGGGCAACAGAAAACTCTACGTTTTGGAGTGGCTCGCCGATGCCATCGGAGAGCCAGAAATTAATCAGCTCGCGGTGCATACTTTGGGGATAGGGTATGCCNATTCGCAAAGGGCGCTCCTTAAGCATATGGCGCACAGATTCTTTGAGGGTTGCCGCATCACCAAAGTCATTTTGCAAACGTCCAAATAGTGCGCGGCTCGTGACCATTGTGTTGCCATTATGGTTTAGAACAAAAGGTGCGATGATGTGCGCGGGAACGGGGCTTAAACCTAGGCTCATGGCCAACGCCAGAGGCGAAAGCATTTGCGCCATTGGATAAATTTCCATTGATACTTTATCGCGTATATTCGACCAGCTGACTTCTTTATGGAGTACCAGTTCCAGCCCTTCCTCGGCAGCAAACCCCATTTCATGTGCGACTATCAATGTTGCCGCATCGGTTAAAGGCACAAAACCGATATCTACACGCGTAAAGCTCATGACAGTAATCCCGCGGCTGTAACAAGGCTCTCGGCAACATCTGCCAGCCGTTTGCCTTGATCCATCGCGGATTTTCGCAACAAGGCGTAGGCCTCCTCTTCACTAATGCCACGCGCCTTCATCAGCAGGCCCTTCGCGCGGTCAATCGTTTTGCGCTCTGTCAAAGCCGCCTTGGTCGCGGTCAGCTCGGCCCGTAGCCGAGAGAAATTATGGAACCGGGCAATTGCCGCTTCCAGGATCGGTTTGATCCTGTCCTGCCTCAGGCCATCCACAACATAGGCACTCACGCCTGCATTGATCGCCGCCCGCATGGTCGCGCTGTCTGATTTATCTACGAACATGGCGACGGGCCTCTGGTTAGGGGAACTGGCGGCTGTCAAATCCTCCAGCGTATCGCGGCTTGGGTCATCGAGTGCGATTAGCACGACATCCGGTGCCATCTCGGCGAGTTTGCGTGAAAGGCCAATGGAATCATTCACAATCGTAATTTCGAAATCGCCCGCGTCTCGCAAACCGTTGGAAATCGTTTGGGCTCGTTCGTCGCTTTTCTCGACGACGGCGATATGGAGTTTACGAGCCATCTAGCCCGCCTCAACGATTCGTGAACCCGGCATTGCTTGCGAACTCCCCGTCATTGGCAAATGTGCATTGAGATACGTTTTTAGATCACCGGAAGGCGCGCCGGGAAAAGGATTTTCGCATCCAAATGCTCGCACAACGCGTATTTGCACAAAAATAGTGCGGAATCTAAATGGCTGGCGGAAACTTGGTCAGATAGAAAATCTGAAACACGACTGGGTGTACCAAACAAAGTCGACCTGAAAACCTTTTGGGGGGAATTGGCTGAGCATGGCGCCATTTGTATATAGCCTAAAGATAATTGGCGAGGTGGGCAAAGCCAAATCTCTTGGTCCGATTTTCCCAAAGACCCGTTTAGTTTTTCGCATGGTATGTTCAAAACCGGCTATACGGGAGTTGAAGCCCACTCCCGCACAGATTACAGTTCCATTTACCGCATCTTTTCTGTCATTATTTCGGCAACTTCACGAAGAGGATCATCCGCCAAATTTGCCTAGCGCTGGGTAGTCATCGGATTTGTGTGACCCAGCAGGAGCCCAACGATCGCCAAACTCATACGGTAATCCCCCCATATTTAATGGGGATGGATTCAATCTGGAATTTTTCTGCTTTGAGCGTAATCTCACGAACTAGTTGTGAAATACGTCAGCCATTACCAACCCGCATGCATCACCCAATTTTTTTATATATTGGTTTGATTCAAGAAAGGCGGAATAGCCGTAATAAACCTTGACCGGCTGCACCTCTTCCAGACAAAGTTTCGCGACTTTGGGATCATCATCGCCCACGCACCAATCGGGAACAATTCCATAGCCGATCCCGGCTTCGACCAAGCGCGCAACGCTTGTACTGCCTGAAGCGGTTGTTACAATGTGGGGTGGCGAACCGAAGTGATCTCCAAGAAAGTCAACAGACCGCGAGCGGATGGTTTGGCCGGGCTCATAGGTGATGAACGGTCTGGATGCGAAAAACTTGATATCTACAATGTCGCTATTTTCGACCCAATCGCGTGGATAAACCAGACACAGGCCAAATTCTCCAAGCAAATGCTGTGTTACCACAGCCTCGCCAAAAAATCTCTCGCTGATACAGGCATCGAGTGTGCCGTCGAGCATCATTTTTTCAAGGATGGTGTCGCGTTCAAAAAACGCCAGTTCAATATCAGGGGCTTGCTTGCGAAATTCGACCAGGATTTGTGGAAAAAAATGATGGAACAGAGCTTGTGGAACGCCCACACGAAGCACCGAATGCACATCGTGCAGCAGCACTGAAATACGAGACAGGATTGTCTCCAATTCGTCCCCGAGGGAGGCATTCAACGCCTTTCCTTGCGGTGTTAATTGTATACTGCGGGACCCTTTTTCCGCATCAACCAAGCGTGATCCATAGAGAATTTCAAGACGGCGCACGTGATTTGCGGCGGACTGATAGGATATTCCTAACTCGCGTGCCGCAGATGAAAACGACCCAGACCGTGCAACCAGATGAAAAGTCTGGAGCAAGGAGATATCAATTTTTGGAGATTTCTTTTTTGGCATGAGCTGGTTCAATTTTGCAAGGGTGTCTGAAACCTATCAGATATTCAATTTCAAGTCGCTTGAAAATTTGCTTTTTGCCAGCATGGCCAGCGGGAGTTGCGATTGGTCAAGGGGGCCGGAACCCGCAATCATCTTCGAGCAAATCACATCAAGAACGCTGCATATATGGGCTGCGGACACAATGGAAATGGCGCTTGTGGTGCTGCCGTCGCTTTCGGTTCTCGAATGAAAAATTTGCGTGAAGCTGGAATTGTCAGGCTTGCTCGGATCAGGATTTACCGTCTGAACACTCACAATTGCCTTGTCTTCCCGGATTGGTTTTAACCCGTTCATAAGCAGGTTTGGAAAAGCGTAGAGTCGGTCTTTATAACCCAAATCGTCTAACAGAAATTCAATATAGTCCAGATGCCCGCGGTATCTGAGGGTTTTGAAAACCAGCGAGTTGAGTTTACTTTCCAGATCTGGAATTACACCATCTAGACTGCCGGCTGTTGTGAAGGCTTCGTATTTTTCACCTTCGATATCAAGGGTTTCGTATTCGGTTAGAGGCGGCAAAGANATCGTTTTACCCCCCTGCAAGGCTTTGCAGGGCTTGGTATATTCCGAGACCAAACCCGTGATACTCCACATGTTTCCAAAGCCCAGTCTATTGGTTTTGATTTGTGGCAAAACACCAACATAAACGGTGATATCNGCCGCTTTGCTCACGGTTTTTGATTTTTCATAGGCCAACGCCGAGACGTAACCCGGCGCTAAACCGCACTGCGATACAAAAGCACGGTTTGCGCCTTCAGCCAGTTTCCGGATTTTTTGGGCTATTTCGAAATTTTCACATAGATCAAAGTAGTGGCAATCGTGTTTGAGCGCTATCTCGGCTACGCGCTCCGCAATGGATTCAGGCGCTGCCAGAATAACGGCATCTGCGTTCTGAAGCCGTTTTTCCATCACTTGTTCGTCGGTGCCGCTGGCCTCAATAGCATTGAAGCCAGCATTTTTGGCGTTTCGCACTTGCTCGAAACTGGGGCAAACCAGACAAGTATCGTATAAATCACTTGATCCCAGCAGCCGTGCAATAGCGATACCCACCCGGCCTGCACCCACAATCACAATTTCATAATTGCGCTGCTGGCTAGATGTTTTCTGTTCGGGCATGGCGGGGCTTTCTTTTGGTTTGGGAGGCTTCCCTAGCCGTGGTAACGGGCCAAAAAGGATTGCAGCCGCTCTGATTTGGGATTGACCAACACGTCTTCCGGTGTACCGCTTTCTGAAATAACGCCGTCTTCCAGAAAAATAACACGGTCCGCAATATCTGCCGCAAAAGCCATCTCATGTGTGACAAGAACCATGGTCATGCCGTCATCGGCAAGGTTGCGGATAACCTGCAAAACCTCACCCACCAACTCAGGGTCAAGCGCGCTGGTGACCTCGTCAAACAACATGACTTCGGGTTTCATGGCCAAAGCGCGTGCGATCGCAAC
>JGI24723J26617_10003900_pt1 | contig 10539 bp, 5 predicted proteins | sample Cruoilmetagenom6_FD_26617 | JGI IMG/M metagenome (IMG submission 26617) | reverse complement strand
CATTCCGGCCGGGCCGGAGCCGACAACTGCGACTGACTTNCCGGTGCGCTGCGCCGGCACTTGCGGCATTATCCAGCCGTTTTCCCAGCCCCGGTCGACGATCTGGCACTCAATCGACTTGATCGTCACTGGTTCGTCGATGATGTTGAGCGTGCAGGCCGCTTCGCATGGTGCGGGACAGACCCGGCCTGTAAATTCCGGGAAGTTGTTGGTCGAATGCAGGACTTCGAGCGCATTCTTCCAATCGTTCTCGTAAACGAGGTTGTTCCAGTCGGGGATAATGTTGTTGACGGGACAGCCAGTATGGCAGTGCGGAATCCCGCAATTCATGCAGCGTGAGGCCTGTGCCTTCAATTCATCATCCGGCAACGGGATGACGAACTCCCTGTAGTTGTCCAGACGCTCGCTTGGGTCCGCGTATGTGCGGTCGTGGCGATCGAGTTCGAGAAAGCCGGTTTCCTTGCCCATTATGAAAGTGCCCCTGACTTATTCGGCTGCGACTGAAGCGGCTTCGAGCCGTTCTGTCTCTAGTTGCTTGAGTGCGCGCGCATAGTCACGCGGCATGACCTTGATGAATTTGGGCAGAGCATTGTTCCAGTCGCCCAGCAAAGCCTCTGCCCGCTTGCTGCCGGTATGGAGGTGATGACGCTCTAGCAGGATGCGCAGCCGGTCAGCATCGTGGCGCAGCATGTCGCCCATGCCAGAATCGTAGACGCTGGAGCCGCGCTGTTGCGGACGGCCCGCGCCTTCGTCTTCGTCAGACTGTGCAGAGATTGCCAGCAAGTCGACCTGAGCCATATTGCACAGCTTCTCAAAATCCCCGTCTTCGTCATAGACATAGGCGATCCCGCCCGACATGCCTGCTGCAAAATTTCGGCCGGTCTTGCCAAGTACTGCGACGACGCCACCGGTCATGTATTCGCAGCAGTGGTCGCCAACGCCTTCGACAACCGCAATTGCCCCGGAGTTGCGCACGGCAAAACGTTCTCCGCCTACGCCGCTCAAATAGGCTTCACCCGCGACCGCGCCATAGAGCACAGTGTTGCCAGCGATGATATTGTTCAGCGGTTCGCGATCGACATGGTCCGGCTGGCGCACAATTACCCGGCCGCCTGAAAGCCCTTTGCCAACATAATCGTTGGCGTCGCCTGTCAGGTCGAGCGTGACACCATGGGCGAGCCATGCGCCAAAACTCTGCCCCCCGACACCCGTTGCCTTGATGTGGATCGTGTTGTCGGGCAGTCCGGCATGGCCATAACGCCGCGCGACTTCACCTGAAAGCATCGCGCCGACAGTGCGGTTGACGTTGATAGTCTTCATTTCGATCCGCACTTGCTGCTGGCTTTCAAGCGCATCTTTGGCAGCTTCGATCAGCTCTACATCGAGCGCGTTTTCAAGACCGTGGTTTTGCGTTTCGGTCCAATTCAGGGATGGACTGTCACCCTGTGGCGCCTTGTAGAGGACCCGTGACAGATCGACGCCAGCGGCTTTCCAGTGGTTGATAGCCCTGTTCATGTCGAGCATTTCGACGCGGCCGACCATTTCCGTGACCGTNCGTAGGCCAAGTTCGGCCATGATCGCGCGCAGTTCTTCGGCGACGTAGAAGAAGTAATTGACGACATGCTCAGGCTGCCCGGTAAACCGTGCGCGCAGTACCGGGTCTTGTGTGGCGACGCCGACCGGGCAAGTGTTGAGATGGCACTTGCGCATCATGATGCAGCCTGCAGCGATCAGCGGTGCAGTGGCAAAGCCGAACTCGTCTGCGCCAAGCAGCGCGGCAATCGCGACATCACGGCCAGTGCGAAGCCCGCCGTCGGTCTGTACAGAAATTCGGCTCCGCAGATTATTGAGCAACAAAGTCTGCTGAGTCTCTGCCAGTCCGATTTCCCAGGGGCTGCCTGCGTGGGTCAGGGACGTTAGCGGCGAAGCGCCGGTCCCGCCATCATAGCCCGAGATCGTGACGTGGTCAGCCCGCGCTTTTGAAACGCCAGCGGCGACTGTGCCGACTCCGACTTCGGAAACCAGCTTTACTGAAATACGCGCGACCGGGTTCACGTTCTTGAGGTCGTGAATCAGCTGTGCAAGATCCTCGATCGAATAGATGTCATGGTGCGGCGGCGGGCTGATCAGGCCTACGCCGGGGGTTGAGTGGCGGACTTTGCCGATCACCTTGTCGACCTTGTGGCCGGGCAGCTGGCCGCCTTCGCCGGGCTTTGCACCTTGCGCCATCTTGATCTGGATATCGTCAGCGTTGACGAGATACTCGGTTGTCACCCCGAAACGGCCCGAAGCCACTTGCTTGATTGCCGAGCGCATCGAATCGCCATTGGCGAGCGGTGTGAANCGATCGACTTCTTCGCCGCCTTCACCTGTATTCGATTTGCCGCCGATCCGATTCATCGCCATNGCCAGCGTGGTATGTGCTTCGCGGCTGATAGAGCCATAGCTCATCGCGCCCGTGGCGAAACGCTTGACGATTTCGCTTGCCGGCTCGACTTCGGAAATGTCGATCGGCGAGGCTGCCTTGCGAAACTGCATCAGGCCACGGATTGTGAGCATCCGCTCGGACTGGTCATTGACCGATTGCGCGAATGCCTTGTATTTTTCCGGCAAGCCTCCGCGTACCGCGTGCTGCAAGTTACCGATGTTCTCCGAAGTCCAGGCATGCTCTTCACCGCGCTGTCGCGAGCCATAAATGCCCCCGACATCGAGCATGTTGCGATAGAGCGGGTTGTCGCCATACGCAGCCGCGTGGCGGCGGACGGTTTCCTCCGCCACTTCCTTTAGGCCGGCGCCTTCGATTGTCGTTGCGGTTCCGGTGAAATAGGCTTCGATGAAATCGGAAGTGAGGCCGACTGCATCAAAAATCTGGGCACCGCAGTAGGATTGATAGGTCGAAATGCCCATCTTGGACATGACCTTGCGGATGCCTTTGCCGATGGCCTTGATGTAGTTCTGTTCGGCCTCCTTGGCGCTCACTTGAAGTTCTTTGCGCACGCGCGCGTCCTCAAGGGTTTCAAACGCGACATAAGGATTGATTGCTTCAGCGCCATAACCGGCCAGCGCACAGAAATGCTGCACTTCGCGTGCTTCGCCGGTCTCAACGACAAGCCCGGTCTGCATGCGCAGCCCCTGACGCACCAGGTGATGGTGCACAGCCGCAGTGGCCAGCAATGCCGGCATCGCAATGCACTCAGAGTCTTGCGCNCGGTCCGAAAGGATCAGGATGTTCTTGTCCGCCAGAACTGCTTCGGTCGCTGCCCAGCAAATATCCTTGAGCGCAGTTTCCAGACCGTCAGCGCCTTCCTTTGCGGACCATGTGATGTCCAGCGTNTCGGTACGGAATGCGCCGTCAAGCGCCGCTTCGACCGAGCGGATCTTCGCCACATCCTCGCCGGTGAGGATCGGCTGCTCGACTTCCAGTCGCTTGTGGCTGCCGCTCTCATGGCCAAGCAGATTGGGGCGCGGGCCGATCATTGAGACAAGGCTCATGACCAGCTCTTCGCGAATCGGATCGATCGGCGGATTGGTGACCTGGGCAAAATTCTGTTTGAAATAGTCGTAAAGCAGGCGGGGGCGTTTCGACAGCACCGGGATCGGCGTGTCGGTTCCCATTGAGCCGATGGGATCGTCGCCCTTTTCTGCCATCGGTTCGAGAAACCTCGACAGGTCTTCCTGAGTGTATCCGAATGCCTGTTGGCGATCGAGCAGTGTCGTCGTCGGGATCGGGAGCTGCGAAAGCTCGGGCTCGATTACGTCGAGATCCTTGAGCATGTACTGCGCTTTGCCAAGCCATTCCTGATAAGGCTCGTCCTGAGACAGGTTCGCTTTNAGNTCCTCGTCTTCGATGATGCGGCCTTCNTCGAAATCGATAAGCAACATCTTGCCCGGCTGGAGNCGCCATTTTCTGACGATGTTGTCTTCCTTGATGGGAAGGACGCCGCTTTCCGAGGCCATGATGCACAAGTCATCATCGGTGACACAAAAGCGTGCTGGACGCAGGCCATTGCGATCAAGCGTTGCGCCGATCTGGCGCCCGTCAGTGAATGCGACGGCGGCCGGGCCGTCCCATGGCTCCATGAGGGCCGCGTGGTATTCGTAGAACGCACGGCGTTTGGCATCCATCAGCGGGTTTCCGGCCCAGGCCTCAGGGATCAGCATCATCATCGCATGAGCCAAGCTGTAGCCACCTGCCAGCAGCAATTCGAACGCGTTGTCCAGACATGCTGTGTCCGATTGGCCGTGCGGGATCAGTGGCCACATCTTGTCCAGATCGGCACCCAGCAAATCGGATTCCATTGTGCGGCGGCGCGCATTCATCCAGTTCACATTGCCGCGAACCGTGTTGATCTCACCGTTGTGGGCCATGAAGCGATAAGGGTGTGCCAGGCGCCAGCTCGGAAAAGTGTTGGTTGAAAAGCGCTGGTGGACAAGGCCGAGTGCGGACACGCAATCCGGATCGCGCAGGTCGTTGTAAAAGCTGCCGACTTGCGTTGCGAGCAGCAGTCCCTTGTAAACAATTGTCCTGCTTGAAAAGCTGGGCATATACGTTTCGGTAAGGCCGGTGAGCTGGTGTTTCTGAGCAAGATCGCGCAGCGGATTTTGTGTTTGCTTGCGAATCGCAAGCAGCTTGCGCTCGAACGCGTCCTGATCGGCGCAATTTTCTCCGCGTGCGACGAAGCACTGGCGGATCACCGGCATCGATTCGATGACCGCTTTGCCCAATCCATCGAGTGTGACCGGAACGTCTCTCCAGCCCAGCACCGATTGGCCTTCCTTGGCGACGAACAATTCGAANTTGTTGACTACAATCTCGCGGCTTGCTTCGTCGCGGGGCAGGAAGCACATCGCAACGCCGTAGTTGCCAGGTTCGGGTAGATCCTGACCTTCACCAGCCGCCCATTTCTTGAACAGGGCATGGGGCATCTGCAGCAGGATACCCGCGCCATCGCCCATTAGTGGATCGGCGCCCACCGCGCCGCGATGGTCCAGGTTCTTAAGTATTTCCAGGGCCTGTGTAACGATTACATGGCTTTTTTCGCCCTTGATGTGGGCGACAAAGCCCACACCGCAGGAATCATGTTCGTTGCGCGCATCGTAAAGGCCTTGGGGCTGCGGGAATCCCATCAAATATCCATCCTGTCATTTGCCGGCGTGCGCCTTGCGGCTGCCGAGCCATGAAACACGACTCGCTTCGCCGCGGATCGCAGCGAAAAAACGCGAAACTTTCCCATGCCGACAGGAACACATTTTTGCAACCGCGAAGGCGTCGCAAGATGCAATAAGGCACGCAAATGCGCAGGAATGATTGGATTTATTTGCGGGGATACCCTGTTAGACCGCTTTGAATGCGGCAACCCGGTGGAGTGCGTCAGGCATCGGAATTCGCAGAATCTTGCCGGTTCAGGCTGCTCCGCTCATGCGCTGCAGCGTCGCAAGCGCGGTTCGAAGCGCGCGCTCCGTTTCTTCGGAATCGCGACGCGGGGCCGACTGGCCGCCGCCGGCTAACTCAGCTGGCGGTGCAAAAGGCGGCGGTGCCGACGGGTCGGCTGCGTTTTCTGGTGGCGCCGGGGTGTCAAATGCCTTGGGAATTGACGGCGTCTCGGTGGCGGCGGGCTTGGCGAANGGTCCGCTGTCGGACGTCCCCTGACCCGGGAAAACCACTACCGGTTCAATTTCGTTNCTTTCTGCTTCCGGCTCCTCAATGCGCACAAANGGCTGTCGTCCCGTTGCGGGCAGCGACAAGTTGAGCAGCGAGCTGTAGCCCTCCTCAAGCGCCGGGTTCTGATCGCTGACTTCGTCAGCGGCAGGATTGGCATGTTTGACGATATTCTTGTCTGGCAGCCCTGAAGGACCGATTTCTGCGTTGTCGTCTGTTTGCAGCTCGGCGCTTTCGCCTGGTGCAGTTTGCATGGTAGCGCTGACGGTATACGATGAAGCTGCCGCAGTGCTGAAATGCCGTGGCGGGACGTGCGAAGGCAAGAGGTCCTCATCATCATCGCCGAATCCGACAGGCCGAAGTGCTGCGGGAATCGCGACAGGCGCTGGAGATACCGAAATCGCTTCGCGTTTGTCTGGCGAAAATGTCGGAACGTCTGCTGCCGCCGATGTGACTTTTTGAGCATCAACAGCTTCGGGGACCAACGTCTCCGATGGAACCGGGTCTTCGTGTTCCGCAACGGTTTCGTCCGGAACATTGGATGCGATCGCCTCGGCAGCTTTGGCCGGCGCGTCTTGCTGGCGGCGCTGCTTCAGCGAAATTGCGAGACGTTCAAGCAACTCGACGTGCGAAAGGTCCCCAAGCTGCGTAGAAGCAATGCGCTCGGCAGCAGATGTGTCACAATCGCTGGTTTGGGTCTCTTGCGTTTCGGCGGTTATGACGCTCGCCGTTTGGACAGGCATTGCTCCGCCCTGAGGCGCGCTATCAGGCGATTCCAAAATTTCGTGGACTGGAGCAGCCTGCGGCGGGGCCTGATCCTGCTTGAACGGAAAAGCGTTGCTGTGCTCCAGATTTGCACTGGCAGGTCCGCCGAACAGCGGCGCGGCGGGCTTCTGGTCAAATACAGTGCCTGCGCGCTTTGCTCCGGCGTGCGGCATATCGAAGCGGGGCAGCTCGACCGGCTTGGTTTCTGATGCTGGGGAATTCGCNTNGTTGCNTGCTTCGAACGGCATCGGTTTCCTGACACCGGGCCAGACCGAACCATCGCTGTCGTCTGTTTGTTCGGCTGCGACCTGCTCTTCGGGTCCATCTTCATGATGGTCAGGATCTTGCAAGTCGGCTTCGTGCCGCTCTGCGTTCGCGCCGGGGGTGAATTCGTTGGTGGGGGCTTTGACCTCCAGTGAAACCTTGGTGTCTTCGGGTGCTTCAATCTNNGCATCCTGCTCGGCCACNTCGGCCGGCCGGGGCGTTTCGGCAGGTTCAGGTGTCTCAACCCATGACGGAGTCGGTTCGACGTCAGNCATTACATATTCCTGTGATTCGTCGGCTTGGGATAGGGCTTGGGATAGGGCCTGGGATGGCTGCGGTTCCTCACCGCACCCCTCGAGGTCCATTTCGGCGACGTCGAGGATCAGCGGCGCTGCGCCGGGAACGGGTGCATGGTCGACATAGTCGGAACGTCGGGTCTCTTCCTTGAGAGCCAGCGAGCGCCGACGAGGCGAAGGTGCCTCCTGAGCTTTGCCGAAGCCGAGTTTTGAAAGATCCGGTAAAAAATCGCCAAACTTGCGCCGAGGTGCGGCTGGTGCAGAGTTGATAGATGCGGGATTAGCAATCCTGCGTGCAAGCTTGATGCCCAGATAACCGCCAATCGTTGCCATTATCAGTGCCAGGACGATTCGGGCGGTTGNACCCAATGGCGGTGCCAATGATGCGAATACGGCATCGAGTTGCAAGGACATGACTATCGATTCAAGCAGGCTGGGCCTGATTGCCAGGCTACCAAGCCCGAACAGTGCGCTGAACCATATTGCCACAGTGGCAGGAAACAGCGGATGCCGACTGATCGGCGGCTTGCCTGTCGATGTGGAACGCGTTTCCTTGGTCAAGTCTCAATTCCCGTTATTTACCCGGACTCATGCCGATCCCGCTGTCAGGCGGCGGCACCAAGCCCAACTTGAATATCCGGCTGTAACAATGTTTGGTAAACGTCTTGATAACGTTGAACGTTAGTTGCCCAGTCATGACGAGAACGCACGTGTTCGTGCCCTTCTGCCCGATAGGCGCTCCATCGATCACGCTCTTCCAGCAGCTGCGCCAGAGCTTCGGCGCAGGCTCTCGGGTCGTCGGGTGCGAACAATTTGCCGGTCATGCCGTCTTCGATCAGTTCGCGATGGCCACCGACATCGGATGCGGCAACAATCTNGTTTTGAGCCATTGCTTCAAGTGGTTTGAGCGGCGTGACCAAGTCGGTCAGGCGGCTTTTCTTGCGCGGATAGGCCATGATATCGCACAGCGCATAGTATCGCTCGACCTCGCTGTGCGGCACGCGCCCAACAAACCGGATGGCTGACGCAGCCGGACTGGATTCGGCCTGGATACGAAGCTGATCCTCTCGCGGGCCGCCGCCGACCAGCAGCAGGCGTGCGTTGTTTTGGCGTAAGATCAGTGCGGGCATCGCCGCGATCAGATCGTCCAGGCCTTCATAGTCATAGAAGCTGCCGATAAAGCCAATCACTGGGCAGGGGCGCCCTTCGACGATCAATCCCAACTTGGCTGCCAGCGCCTCATCCCGCGCTGTCGGTGTCCCGAACATTGCCATATCCACACCGTTGGGCATCAATGTGATGCTCGACGCATCGTGGCCGCGCGAGATCANATCGCCGCGCAACCCTTCGCAAATTGTCACCACAGCGTCGGCCTTGCGAACGACCCTGTTTTCGAGCTGGCGAGTAAGCTGGTACTTGATCGANCCTTCGCTTCCGGTGCCGTTGCCAACTGCGGCATCTTCCCAGAATGCCCGGATTTCATAAACGAGTGGGATCCCGCGCTTTTTTGCAATTCTTGCGGCAGCCTCGCCGTTCAGCGCAGGCGAATGGGCGTGGAGAATGTCCGGCATCCATTCCTCGCACAGTGCGTCGATCGCGTTTGCAAGCACGCCGATTTCGCGCCATTCGCGCAGCCCGACCGGACCGGTTACGTCGCCAGGCGTGCGATGGAACAGCAGTCCTTCGACTTCTTCGGCTGGCGGCCCGCCCGGCGCATGACGCAGACCGGTGATACCGCGGACTTCCATGCCCAGCGCGGATTGCGCTTTCAGGATCGCTCGTGTGCGAAACGTGTAGCCGCTGTGGACTGGCAGGGAGTGATCAAGAACATGCAGGATTCGTGTCATGGCCCGGTTTCCTTAGGGCAATAAGGCTTAACGCGACGTCAACTGCCTGCTGCTATGCGCCTGCTTATGGTCGACTATTTNTCCCTCGCAGTCTCACACGGCGTGCTGATCCTCGCGTTCTGGCGGCTGTTGTGGCGTGACGATCTTAATGCCGATCCGCAGCCGGGCGACGATGGCGAAAATCGGGAAGGACAAGCGAACCGTGCTTGATCTGGCGCTTGCTGGATTTCTGGCTGCCCTGCTGGTGATGGGCCTGAAACGCCCATTCATCTGGGTGCTGGCGTTTATCTATGTAGATATTGTCGCCCCACAGAAAATCGGCTGGGGCTTTATGGCGGCACTTCCTGCCTCGCTGTTGGTGTTTGTGGCTGCATTTGCCGGTTGGTTATTGTTCGACGGCAAAAAGGGCACTCGGTTTACATTCCGTCAGTTCTTGATGGTNTTGCTCTTGGCGTGGTGCGCATACACCACGCTGGGCGCCGATTTTCCCGAAGAAGCNGCAACGAAGTGGGCATGGGTCTGGAAATCGCTGGTCTTTGCGATCTTCCTGCCATTGACCTTGCGCACCCAATTGCGGCTTGAGGCGACGGCGCTCATCATGGTTCTGGCGGGCGGCTCGATCATTGTCAGCGCGGGCATCAAAACTGTGCTTTCCGGCGGCGGATATGGCGCGCTGCAATCCTACGTTGGTGACAACACCGGACTTTACGAAGGCAGCACCTTGTCGATGGTGGCAATCTCGATCATCCCGCTGATCGTCTGGCTGGCCCGGCACGGAACGATTTTCCCGCCAGACTGGCGCGTGAAGTCCTACGCACTCTGCCTTGGTTTTGCCTGCCTGCTGGTGCCGGTTGGAACACAGACCCGCACTGGGCTTGTCTGCATTGCCGTTCTGGCGGTGCTTTCGCTTCGCTATGTCAAACAAAGGTTTCTGCTGCTGGGCTTGATGGGCGCAATCGGACTGATGGCAATACCGTTCCTGCCGCAAAGCTACGTTGAGCGCATGAGCACGATTACGGATCACCAGGCTGACGAATCGGCATCGACCCGGATTGCGGTGTGGAAATGGACCCTTGATTACGTTGGCGATAATCCGATGGGCGGTGGTTTTGACGCCTATCTTGGCAACAGTTTCAAATACAAGACGCGGCACGTCGGCGAATCGGGCAGCACATCGTCGGTCGAATACGTCGATGTCGTCGATGAAGGCCGGGCATATCATTCTGCCTATTTCGAAGTGCTGGGCGAGCAAGGCTGGCCGGGCCTGTTTATCTGGATGTTGCTTCAGGGACTCGGCCTGATCCAGCTCGAATTCGTCCAACGAAGGTTGCGAAAGAGCAACGACAAGCGTGACAGGGCGCATGCCTCGCTCGCCAATGCCTTGCAGGTCGGACATGCCGTCTATCTGGTAGGCGCTTTGTTTGTCGGTATTGCCTATCAGCCTTTCATCTACATGCTTGTCGCATTGCAGATCGGCCTTGTCCTTCAGGTCAAACGCAATGCGCAGCCCGCGCTGCCAGAACGTCCGAAACGAGAGCGGCGCGCGTTGAAGCCAGTCGGCGCAGTTGAGCCGACATGAGCAGCGCTGCCGGAAAAAGCGAAGCATCGCGTTCGCATCNTGGTGCGCTGACAGGCATTCGCGGTATCGCTGCCTGGTTTGTAGTATTCTATCATGTCCGCCTNTCGCTCGACATGCTCCTTCCGCCCG
>JGI24723J26617_10003897_pt1 | contig 10556 bp, 10 predicted proteins | sample Cruoilmetagenom6_FD_26617 | JGI IMG/M metagenome (IMG submission 26617) | reverse complement strand
CCACCGATGCCGGGCCGGCGGCTCCGTCGCTGGGATCTGCCGGCCCGGCTCCGGACAAGGTCNAGCCCGAGCCGAAAGAGTTGGAAACACCAGAACCTGAACCGGTCCGGATTGATGCAGAGGGTGCAAGACCCGACCCGGCTCCAGCTGCAGCAGACGAAGCGGATATCTTCGCCAAGATCGAGCGGCTCGCGGCCTTGCACGCGAAAGGCATCTTGAGCGATCAGGAATACCAGTCGAAGAAGGCGGAACTGCTCGACCGGATCTAGTCGATCAGACCAACGTCAGTGCATTGGCTTAGCCCAGCGCTGCGCGGATCATGTCCGCGTTGGCTTTGAGCACGTCGGCTTCCTCCATCGTGCCTGTATGTGGTTTCATCGCCACGCCGTCAAAGCGCGGGATCACATGCACATGCAGGTGAAACACCACCTGGCCTCCGGCACTTTCGTTGAACTGCTGGATTGTCACCCCGTTGGCGGAAAATGCCTTGATTACCGCGCGGGCCAGTTTCTGGGTGGTTTCCATCACGCGCGCCAGGCTGCCGGGCTCGACATCGAGAATATTGCGGGCCGGGGCCTTGGGGATCACCAGGCAGTGCCCGTCTCCGCGCGGCATGATGTCCATGATCGCCAGTGTATGTTCGTCTTCGTAAAGGCGCTCCGCCGGCAAGTCTCCGCGCAGGATTTTTGCAAACACATTGCTGTCGTCATACTGGGGCGCGGTCATGGCGGGTCTCCGTTTGATCTGTCGGTCTCGTTTGTATCCGGCCCAGAGAATGGGTCAAGCGCAAGGGTCAAGCGGCACGCGCCATCAGTCTTCGTCGCTGAGCCCCGGGCCATCGCCCTTGCGGAACGGGCCGTGCTCGCTCAGCACCTGGCCGATATGCGCGACATCGCGGCGCTCGCGTTCAAGATAGTCGGCCACCGCGCGCCTGAGCCCGGGGTGATCGATATAGTGCGCCGAATGCGTCGTGGCCGGCAGGTAGCCGCGCGCCAGCTTGTGCTCGCCCTGTGCCCCGGCCTCGACCCGGGCCAGCCCCTTGGCGATGGCAAAATCGATGGCCTGGTGATAGCAGACCTCGAAATGTAAAAATGGGTGATCCTCGACACATCCCCAGTGCCGGCCGTAGAGACAGTCTCCGCCGATGAAGTTGATCGCGCCGGCGACATAGCGCCCCTCGCGCTTGGCCATTACCAGCAGCACATCCTCGGCCATCCGTTCACCGATCATCGAGAAGAATGCTCTCGTCAGATAGGGGCGCCCCCATTTGCGTCCGCCGGTGTCGATGTAGAATTCGTAGAATATGTCCCAGACATTCTCGGTGAGATCCTTGCCGGTCAGCCACTCGATGCTGATGCCGTTGTCCAGCGCCGACTTGCGTTCCTTTTTCAGCTGCTTGCGCTTGCGCGATGCAAGGGTGCCGAGAAAATCGTCATAGTTGCCATAGCCGGTGTTCTGGAAATGAAACTGCTGGTCGGTGCGGTGCAGATATCCCTCGGCTTCGAAGGCCGGAACTTCGGCTTCGGGGACGAAGGTCGCGTGCACCGAAGACAGCCCGAGCTGGGTGCAAAGCGAGCGTCCGCCTGCGGCCAGCGCCTGCCTGCGTGTCTCTTCGCCCGCACCCGGCAGCACCATCAGACGCGGCCCAGTCGCAGGTGTGAACGGCGCAGAGCATTGCAGCTTCGGATAATAACGCCCGCCGGCGCGCTCGAACGCGTCGGCCCAGGCATGGTCGAACACGTATTCGCCCATCGAATGGCTCTTGATATAGGCCGGCATCGCCCCCTCGAGCGAGCCGTCCGGCGCACGCAGGACGATGTGCCTTGGCAGCCAGCCGGTCTCGGCCGTCACCGAGCCTGATGCTTCAAGTGAAGACAAAAAGGCGTGACTTACGAAAGGGTTATAGACAATTCCGGAATCAGGATTCGAGGCATCTGACTCGGTTCGTGAACCGCGCGAAGCGCCTCCCAGCCTGCTCCAGTCTTCAGCGGTTAGCGCATCCATGCCCTCGACGGTCGACAGCGTGTGTTCGGGTGTGTCAGTGCTCATGCGTCTCCGTCCGGCGGGGTGCTGCCGCCCGCAATATCTCTGGTCTTCAACTTATGAACGCGACATCGATTGGCAAGGTCAATCGTCGTCCGTGGTGTCGGGGTCAAAGCCTTCGAACGTCATCTGATCAGCATGGGCACGGGTTTTTTCCCGCGCGTCTGCATCCCGCACTGTCCAGGTGATGATCGGCACCCCTTGTGCACATTGCGCTTCGACAAAGGCGTTGGGCAGATGGTGCACGCAATAGGAGATGAAGTTGAGCCCCAGCTGCATGGCTTCTTCGTGAATGAAGAAGGTCTCCGGCTTCACCCCTTCCGCCGTCAGGCCGAGCGGACAGGTGGCGCCGCTGGCCTTGAGATCGCGCAGCAGCGTGTGGTCGAAACTCATCAGCGCCACCGGCCCGTCGTAACTTTCCAGGCATTCCACCACGGCATCGGCAAAACCGTCATCGTCGCAGGGCCGAGCTTTGAGTTCGATCACCAGCGGGACCTTGCCCGCGACCTGCTTGAGCAGCTGCGGCAGCGACGGGATCCGGTCGGCGGTGCCGCCGACGGTTAGCTGGCCCAGCTCCTGTGAACTGCGGGCCCGCACGTCGCCGCGAAGTCCGCACAGCCGCTCAAGGTCATCGTCGTGAAACACCACCGGAACGCCATCGGCGGCAATGTGCAGGTCGCATTCGATCGCGTAGCCTGCGTCGATCGCGCGCTGGAAGGCGCTGGGCGTGTTTTCCCAGATGCTCTTGTTCATGTCGTGATAGCCGCGGTGGGCGATGGGGCGGCTGATCAGCCAGCTCAGGTCAGTGGTGTCGTAGGGCATGAGGATCTATCCGATCTCGATGACGGCATCGATTTCAACCGCGGCGTTGAGCGGAAGGCAGGCCATGCCGACAGCGGCGCGGGCATGCTTGCCCGCCTCGCCGAGCAGTTCGGCAATCAGGTTCGAGGCGCCGTTGATGACCAGGTGCTGGTCGGTGAAGGAGGGCTCCGAGGCGACATAGCCGCTGAGCTTGATCACCCGGACAATGCGATTGAGGTCGCCGCCGAGGGCTGACTTGGCCTGCGCCAGGATGTTGATGGCGCACAGTTCGGCAGCCCTTTGTCCGGTTTCGACATCGACATCGCGGCCAAGCAGCCCCTTGACCGCAATGGCGCCGTTTTCCATCGGCAGCTGGCCGGAAATGAACAGCAGCGATCCGGTGATGACATAGGGCAGGTAGTTGGCGGCGGGTGCGGCGGCCTCGGGCAGCGTTATGCCGCGCGCGTCCAGGCGGGATTCAATCGTATCGGTCATCAAGGGCTCCAAAATCGGCTCTGTTAAGGCTGCTCAAACGATTCAGCGGTTCATGCAAGTTCCGCCTCGCTTTTGCCACCTCTGGTCATATAACATCGGTTCAGGATTCGACAGGAGAAAACCTGATGCGCATGCTTGCGATTGTATCACTTGCCCTACTGTTCACCCCATCGGTACAGGCCGCACCGGCTGCAGGTGCGGGCGGGCTTGCGGCCCATCGCGCGGTCTATGATCTCTCGCTCAAGGACGCCTCGGAGCGGTCTGGTATTTCCGGCATGGTTGGCCGCATGGTCTATGAATTCAACGGCTCGGCCTGCGAGGGCTACACCGTCAGCTTCCGTTTTGTCAGCGAGATTGCCACCGGTGAGGATTCGCGGCTGACCGATCAGCAAACGACGACGTTTGAGGATGTGCGCAACGGCACCTTCAGCTTTGTGACCCGGTCCTATGTCGACCAGAAGCTCGACCACGAGGTCCGCGGCTCGGCAGAGGTGAAGGGCGACGCGCTCGCCGTCGATCTCGAGCAGCCCGAGAAGCTTGCAGTCGACATCGCCATGGCGCATTTTCCGACCGAGCACATGATCGAGCTGATCGANAAGGCCCGCAATGGTGAGCGGTTTTACGAATCGCGCATNTATGACGGNTCCGATGAAGGCGACAAGGCAATGATCACAACNACGATTGTGGGTGACAAGCAGCCGGTCGAGGGCAGCGATATGGAAGCCGAACGCGCAGGCGAGCTTGCCGACGATGCCTTCTGGCCAGTCTCGATGTCCTATTTCCAGGAGACTGCCGAGGACGGCGATGGCCTGCCGGTCTATTCGATCGCGTTCAAGCTCTATGAGAACGGTATTACCCGCGATCTCACCATGGACTACGGCGATTTCGTCCTGCAGGGACAACTGGCTCAACTCGACCTCTACGAACCGGAGCCGTGCCAGGAGTAGCCCCGGCGGTACGGCGCGGTATTGATGGCAGCGGACATGGCCGGTCTCTTCCAGCCGCTTGAACTGCCTTGCGGTGTGATCCTTAAAAACCGTATTGCCAAATCCGCGATGTCGGATTCACTCGGCGACGGCTGCGGAAATCCGACTCAGGCCCAGACCAGGCTTTATGAACGCTGGGCCGAGGGCGGCGTGGCTGTCTCGATCATCGGCGAAGTCCAGGGCAACCCGCATTTTGCCGAGAAACCGGGCAACCTGGTTCTTGGAACCGGCCATGACACGGCGGCATTCGAAGAGCTGGCCCGCCGGGGAAGCGCCAACGGTACGCAACTCTGGCTTCAGCTTGGCCACGCCGGCGCCATGGCCTACCCGCCGATCAGCACGCCCAGGGGGCCCAGCGCGCTTGACCTGCCGGGACTGAAATGCGCTGCCCTGACACGCCGCGAAATCCTGGATCTGCCCGCGGAATTTGCCCGCACAGCCAGCCTTGCCAGATCGCGCGGTTTCGGCGGTGTTCAGATCCATGCTGCGCATGGTTTCCTGCTCAGCCAGTTCCTCTCGCCCCTGTTCAATCGCCGTGACGATGAGTTTGGCGGCTCGATTGAGAACCGGATGCGGGTGTTGCTCGAAACCATAGCCGCCGTCCGCGTCGCGGTGGGGCCGGGGTTTCCTGTCGCGGTAAAGCTGAATTCTTCCGATCAGTTGCAGGGCGGCCTTGAACAGGAAGATGCGCTGAAAGTCGTCGCAGCTCTTGCCGACACCAGTCTTGATCTGATCGACATCAGCGGCGGCACCTATTTTCCGGGCGCCAAATCCGCCTCCGACAGCGCCGGCGGCGGTCCGTATTTTCTCGATTTTGCCAGACGCGCCCGGCCGCTGACCAAAATTCCGTTGATGGTCACCGGTGGCTTCAAGACCCTGGATCAGGCGGTGGATGCCGTGTCTGACGGGGCCAAGGAAGTGGTCGGCCTCGCGCGGGCGCTGGTGCTTGATCCACATCTTCCCAACGGCTGGCAGGCCGGATCCGTGCCCAATCCCCGCTTTCCCAAATTCGCCTCGCCGCCCGAGGGAGGCGTCACCGCCTGGTACTCGATGCGGCTGACGGAACTCGCGGAAGACCGGGAGACAGCTTCGCCGATGGACCTCGCGGCCGCGCTTGAAAGCTACGAAGCGCGCGATGCCATACGCACCGGACTGTGGCAGCGCCGGTTCCCGCGGTGAACCCCGCGAGAAGGTAGCCGGCCCTGTGGTAGAGCACCGTTTTTCCCGTTCCACGAGCGATTAATTCAACCTCAATCAAATTTGGGCATCCTGAAAGTGCGGTGGTGGAACGTGCAGGGGAGCTCATCTGGTACATGAGGACATTAGGTTTATCTAATTATCATTGTTGGATTTATGGCGTGCTGGTCGCCGTTGTCGTCATCCTGGCTGTCTTCCTGAGCCTGCCCATCGACTTGCCCTTGGGCGAAAGCTTTTGGGACACCTACATCTACATCGATGGCGCCCATCGCCTGTCTGTCGGCCAGGAAATCTACAGGGACTTTCATGCCCCGGTCGGACCGCTCAACTACATTCTGTTTGATCTGGTCAGTGCCGCTTTCCCTCATGGCAATGTCGCGCTGGTCATCCAATGGTGCCTGATGCTGGTCACCCTGCCGGTCATGGTCGTCATCTGCCACCATGCGCTCGAGCGCGGTGCCTTCGCCGCGTTTGCATTGCTGTTTCCTTATCTGATGTTTTCGATTCTGCCGTTCAACATCATATCCTGGAACGCTTTTCCCGGTGTGGATGGCTTTGCCTATTACAACCGGCACAGTGCGGTGCTTCTGTATCTTCTGGTCGCCACACTGTTCTTCGTCCGCTCGCAGGTTGCGCTGATCTGCCTGATCTCGGCGCTGCTGCTGACACTGGCCTTCGTCAAGATCAACGGCTTCGCGGTGGCCGGCCTGATCCTGGCCTTCGCACTGGTCACCCGCAGGATCGGCATCGCCACCTCGGCGATCATCGCGGCGCTGTGCCTGTCCATCGCCGCCGTGCTGGAATTGCTCACCGGCAGTGTGTCGGCCTACCTGCACTCGGTGCTCAGGCTGCTTGCCAACAATGATGCAATCCTGTTGTCCAAACTGGTCACGACCATCAGTGCGCGGTTCGACGTGATCTTTGCCGCTTCGCTGCTTTCGGCCTATCTTCTTGCTTCCCGATTCTGGGGAGCAACCAACCTGCTTGCAGCCTTCGATCACGATCATCGCCGCACACCAATGCCGAATCGGATGGATCAGGATTGGCTCTGGCTCGGCGTCATGATCATTGCCGACATTGTGTTTGAATCGCAGAATTTCGGCGGCGCTGCCTTTGTGTCGGTCTGGCCGTTCCTGCTTGTTCTGTTTCTCGCTACGGCGCCGGAGCGGCGGGCGCGGCTGTCGCCCTTGATCGTGCTGATCGCGCTGGTGTCGCTGCCCACCGTCACGAAGATGCTGCATTCAACCGCGCGTGCTGCCGCCACCTCGGTGCGGGATGTCTCCATCGAGACCGAGAACCTGCCGGCAAACATGCGCTTCAGCGCCAAGGCATTGACCGTCGAAGCTGCCGAAAAGGCCCGACCGGTCCTGATCGATGGCCGCAGCACCTATGAGGGCTATGCCCGGTCCAACATTCTGCCGGCCTACTGGCTCTATTTCGATCACCGCTTCCAGGTCACCGTGCTCAAGACGATGGATGAGGCGATCAAAGCCATTCGCGACCGGGAAGCCCATCTCAACCGCCACTACGAAGTCATCGATGTACGCGATTTCGCCAATCCGATCACCGCTGTCATGGGCCGCACACCGGCGCGCGGCGTGTCGATCGGCGGCGATCCCTACCGTGCGGTTCTGCCGCTGACGGAAGAGGAATCCCAGGCGCTGGCGCAGAGCGACATCGTACTGCTGCCAATATGTCCGGTGACGGCTGCCCGCAAGAAACTGCTCAGCGATTATGCGCAGGCCTACAAGGGGTTTAATCGCATCAGGCTGACCGATTGTTTCGAGGCGCTCGAACACCCGCGATACGCGACGCAGTAGGCCTTCGAATACGATGGCGATCAATGGGTTTGACCATCGCTTGCCGCCATATGTACGCTTGAGGGGAAACCACACCGGCATGGAGCTCGCCGGCCGGGTGGACTAGGGCGCTGCCTTGTGGCATGAGGCCCGCTCTTTGGTGGCCGGCAAACGTCCGCAGCCCACATCCATTTCCTCTGAATACATTGGAGCACCGCCATGGCGACTGCGCTTGGGCTCGATTTTGGCACGACAAACACGGTTCTCGCCCAAGTGAGCCAGGGGTCGGAAACCAGTTCGGTCGGCTTCAGTTCGCCTGCCGGAACCAGCGACACCATGCGCACGGCGTTGTCCTTTACCAAGGACCCGAAGCTTGGTGCCAGCGCGCTTCAGGTGGAAGCAGGCAGCGCGGCCATCCGCGCCTTCATCGACAATCCCGGCGAATGCCGTTTCCTGCAATCGATCAAGACTTTCGCCGCTTCTCCCTTGTTCCAGGGCACGATGGTTCACGCCCGCAAATTCCAATTCGAGGACCTGATGGAGGTCTTTCTCAAGCGGCTCGAACACTATGCCGGCGACAACTGGCCGTCGGAGGCCAGACGCGTGGTCACCGGCCGCCCGGTGCATTTTGCGGGCTCAAGCCCCGATGCGGATCTGGCCCTGCGCCGCTACAACGAAGCGCTGACACGGTTGGGATTTCCCGAACTGCATTATGTCTATGAGCCGGTGGCTGCAGCCTTCTACTTTGCCCAGAACCTCAATCACGACGCCACGGTGCTTGTGGCCGATTTCGGCGGAGGCACCAGCGACTTTTCGTTGATCCGTTTTGAAACCAGGGCAGGGCGTATCAGCGCTATCCCCGTCGGTCAGTCCGGCGTCGGCATCGCTGGTGACCAGTTCGATGCCCGAATGATCGAGCATCTGGTGGCTCCAGAGATTGGAAAAGGCAGCCAGTTCAAAAGCTTCGGCAAGAAATTGGATGTGCCCGGCAGCTATTACCGCAACTTCTCGCGCTGGAACCAGCTGTCGATTTTCAAGACCACCAAGGAATATGCCGACCTCAAGGCGCTTGTGCGTCAGGCTGTGGAGCCAGACAAGCTGGAACTGTTCATCGACCTGATCGAGCATGACGAGGGCTATCAGCTGCACCAGGCCGTCTCGGCGACAAAGATGGCGCTGTCTGGCGCGGAGGAAGCCGAGTTCCGCTTTCCGGCGCTGGGCAAGGCCGGTGAGAAAACCGTCAGGCGGCAGGATTTCGAGACCTGGATCGCAGCTGATCTTGCCAGCATCACCGGCGCACTCGACGATGTGCTGCAAAAGACCGGCACCGAGGTCGGCTCCGTCGACAAGGTGTTTCTCACCGGCGGCACCTCGTTCGTGCCCGCCGTACGCCGCATTTTCACCGATCGTTTTGCAGCCGACCGGATCGAGACCGGCGGCGAGCTGATTTCCATCGCCCACGGCCTGGCGCTGATCGGCGAACGTGACGATATCGAGCAATGGACCGTGCCGCTGGCTGCGTGATGGTCAGGGCTGCAAGTGGCACGGGTTTCTCCGCTCTATGGCCTCTCGCGTCGCTGACGGCATTCGGAATAGTCTGATCAAGTGCAAACCGGGAGAATGTCATGCCGAGTGATCCGCAGACCAACAAGCAAAACGCCATCGCGTTTTACGACATGATGTTCAACCAGTGTGAGCCACGCGCTGCGATCGAGCAATTTGCCGGTGACGTATATATCCAGCACAATCCCCATGTCGCCGATGGCAAGGAAGCCTTCATCGCCTATTTCGAACGCATGGCAGCCGAATATCCGGGCAAAGTGACACACTTCAAGCGGGCGTTTGCGGAGGCTGATCACGTGATCCTGCATTGCCACCAGATCTGGCCCGGCAGCGATGATTACGCCGGTATCGACATCTTCCGCTTCGATGCGCATGGCAAGATTGTCGAGCACTGGGACGTGCTGCAGGTGATTGGCGATCACTCCGAGAATGGCAATGGTTTGTTTTAAGAGAAAACAATCGATTGAGGCTTCCAGCCGAATGCCAGGCACCGCTGTCAGGCGCGGTGCCTGAGATGTGAAATGGCGATATGGGGCGGAACCCCATATCGCGTTGTTTTCCCGAACCTTACTTCAACAGAGCCAGCAGCGCTTTCGCCGCTTCTTCGGAAGAGGCTGGATTCTGGCCGGTGACGAGCTTGCCATCGGTCAGGACGAAAGAGGCCCAGTCGTCACCCTTTTCATAGTGGCCGCCATTCTGCTTGAGCATGTCTTCAACCAGAAACGGCACCACATCGGTCAGGCCGACTGCCTCTTCTTCGGTGTTGGTAAAGCCGGTCACCCGCTTGCCCGAAACCAGGGGCTTGCCGTCGGCCCCCATGGTGGATTTGAACACCGCCGGTGCATGGCACACCGCGCCGACCGGACGGTCAGAACCTGCGAAGGCTTCGATCAGGCGTTTGCTGTCGGCATCATTTGCCAGATCCCAGAGCGGTCCGTGACCGCCGGGATAGAAGATCGCGTCAAAGCCTTCGGCGTCGATTTCGGAAAGCTTGCTGGTCTGAGCCAGCGCCTGCTGCGCGGCTGCGTCGCCCTTGAACCGTTTGGTAGCCTCAGTCTGGGCGTCGTCGGCGTCGCTCTTGGGATCGATCGGCGGTTGACCGCCTTTGGGCGAAGCGAGAACCACGTCCGCCCCGGCGTCCTTCAGAACGTAATAGGGAGCTGCAAACTCCTCGAGCCAGAAGCCGGTCTTTTCGCCGGTGTCGCCAAGCTTGTCATGAGAGGTAAGTACCATCAGGATTTTCATCAGTGTGCGTCCAGTCTATGTTTGAGATGCAAAAAATCAGGCGGTCCGCAGTCAATCGGACGCGCCGCCGTCCCCGGGGCAACGCAGCTGCGGATCACCGGTTCCGGACGGGAAGGCTGTATCTGGTCACGCCCCGTGTTTTTCCAAGGCCCCGACAGATCACTTGTTTCGTGATCGGCCCCAGCGCTCTTTTGCGGAGAACACGGGCAGGTTTGCGGTTTTCGCAGCCTTCGCACTTGCAAAACCGGACGGGTGCCTGTAAGCGACCTCTATTCCACACGTGGGGCATGGGTTGGTTCGGGAGAAATCCGGATCGGTCCGCCGGTGGCGCTTAGCGCTCACGCCCTGCGGAGGTTCAACCGGAAACAGGAGTAAAAGGCATGGCATTGCCGGAATTTTCCATGCGCCAGCTGCTTGAAGCAGGCGT
>JGI24723J26617_10003894_pt1 | contig 10562 bp, 9 predicted proteins | sample Cruoilmetagenom6_FD_26617 | JGI IMG/M metagenome (IMG submission 26617) | reverse complement strand
GAGCGGTGTGGTGAAACAGAGATTGAAGCAGAGGTGAGCTTTTTGACAGCGGATGTCATATTCAGGGCATTGTTTTCAATACCTATCACCGATCAGATTGCGACACAGGTATTTCAGAAATTTCGCACCTATCAACGGAGCCAACCAATACTAAATCTGGCGGCGTTTATCCCGCTACCGGGTTGGATGCCAAGGTTTCGCAATCTAAAAACAAAGGCGTCGGCGCAATCTATTCGCAAATTGATTGCTGAACTGACCAAAAACAGGATGGCGTTAATCAGAACCGGGTCGGCGCCAGATGATCTGGCCACTAAAATTATGACAACGGTTGATCCCAACGACGGGCGGGGATTTGACGTTCAGGAAATGGCCGATCAGGTTTCCATATTCTTCCTGGCGGGGCATGAAACCAGTGCTGCTGCACTTGGTTGGGCGCTGTATCTTTTGGCCCTTAACCCGGATGTACAGGAAAAAGTTGCGGCAGAGGCCGCGTTGCTGGGGCCGGAACCTGAATTTTCTGACCTTTCAAAGCTAAGATTCACGCGCGATGTATTTCGCGAAACGCTGCGTTTGTACCCTCCTGTTCCGATGATGGTTCGAGAAACAAACGGGCACGAGGTTTTTCGTAAACGGAATATCCCGGAACGGGCACAGATAGTGGTCAGCCCCTGGCACCTGCACCGCCATGAACGCATTTGGGATCGACCGGATGAATTTGATCCAGGGCGTTTTCAAACTGATGAGGGGATGCAATGTATGCGTGACGCGTTCATCCCATTTTCTGCCGGTGCCAGAGTGTGCCCGGGTGCAGGTTTTGCGATGGCAGAAGGCACCTTGTTGCTGGCGCTACTTGTAAACGCATTCCAGTTTGAAATTGTAAAGGGGAAAACCCCGGTTCCTGTCGCCCATCTAACGGTGCGTTCGAAAAACGGTATTTGGCTAACGCTTTCGAATAGAAATCGGTGATTCGTGGTTAATTGGATTTTTGGTAATTAGCCGGGATTGCCATAGCGTAATGTATTCAATTTTGTCACAGATTCAAGTTCCGTGCTGATTTTCCAAAGTGTTAACAAAAATTTTTCAATCAAGGGTTGTGAATTTTGGATATATCCCGTTACTCGGTGAGTACCACGTTGTAATTTCAAGTCTGCTCAGGTTGCCACACTCGGGGATTGATACTTTGGACAATGTAATATGCACCCATTCACCTGACACACAAACTGCGCCCAAACGTCAGGCGATGCTACGTATTGCCGTTCCTGCATGGCGGGTCAGCAGCAATCCAATGGCTAACACCAACGATGTACGCAATCTGTCCCGTGATGAAATGCAATCGCTGTTCAGGGGTGATCTGAAGAGGAAGACGTTGCGATTTCGCCGAATGACCGATCACGAAAAATGGCAGATGGATATGTCCAGCCGCTTACGCGATGCTTTGAGCCGGAAAATCAATCTGGCATAATTTTGCAAAAATTTCAGATTTGTTCATCCATGATTTTGGCCTTTTTCCGGGTCCGGCGCCCCTGCGATTTCTTTTAGTACAAATAATCGAATTGCGGACGCCAGGCCGGTTTGTGTTCCGCGGGTTTCATCAATTTCTGCCACAAGTTCATTGATCGCGCGCCCTTGTTGTCTGGCGATGTTTCGCAAGGCCAGCCAGAATTCATCTTCAAGTGAAATACTGGTACGATGTCCGCGCAGTGTGACCGAATGTTTGACGGGTCGCCCCATCAGTCTTCATCACTGATAAAATGTTGATCCAGCTTTTTGGCGGCCTTGTCAGACTGGGCTGCCTGCAAGATACGTTCTGCCTTGGTGCGTCCGTATCTTGCCGCGTTTTCATTTGCTTTCGTGATCTTTTCTGCTTTTGCCCGGATTTTGCGGGCACGGTTCAGACTGATTGGATCAGTCATGGTTTTGGCCCGATCATGTTTTCAGGACGTACAACTTTTTCGAAGGTTTCTTCATCTACAAAACCGAGTTTAATGGCTTCTTCCTTAAGGGTCGTCCCGTTCTTATGCGCGGTTTTGGCGACTTTGGTTGCGTTGTCATACCCGATGGTGGGCGCCAGGGCGGTAACCAGCATCAGGCTTTCGCGCATTAACTTTTCAATCCGGTCCCGATCTGCCTGAATGCCATTCACACAGTTATCAGTGAATGCAACCGATGCGTCACCCAAAAGTTGCATGGATTGCAGCACGTTATACGCCATCATTGGTTTATAGACGTTCAGTTCAAAATGACCTTGTGATCCGGCAAACCCGACAGCGGCGTCGTTCCCAAACACATGGATGCAAACCTGGGTCATCGCTTCGGCCTGCGTCGGGTTGACTTTGCCGGGCATTATTGAACTGCCGGGTTCATTTTCGGGCAACATCAGTTCGCCCAACCCACAACGCGGCCCCGACCCAAGCAGGCGAATATCGTTGGCAATTTTGAAAAGAGATGCAGAGACGGTTTTCACCGCACCCGATATTTCAACCATCGCGTCATGGGCGGCCAGTGCTTCAAATTTGTTGGGGGCTGTAACGAATGGCAGGCCGGTAATGTCGGCCATATTGGCTGCAACCGTTTCGCCCCAGCCGATTCTGGTGTTCAACCCGGTGCCAACTGCGGTTCCACCCTGAGCTAGTTCATAAATCCGCCCAAGTGCGCCCTTTACCCGTTCAATCCCCATAGCCACCTGATGCGCATAACCGGAAAATTCCTGACTAAGTGTCAGTGGGGTTGCATCCATTGTGTGGGTGCGGCCAATTTTAATGATGCCGTCAAATTCCTTCACCTTGTCGATCAGGGAACTGTGCAGTTTGGCAAGACCCGGCAGCAGCACATTATGTGCCGTCATAGCGGTTGCTATATGCATTGCTGTCGGGAACGTATCATTAGAGGATTGCCCCATGTTGCAATGATCATTTGGATGAACAGGTTCTTTGGATCCAATGGTACCACCAAGAATTTCAATTGCTCGATTGGCGATAACTTCGTTGGCGTTCATGTTGGATTGTGTACCGGATCCGGTTTGCCAGACAACCAGCGGAAAATTGTCATCAAAGTCACCCGCAACCACCTGCGATGCCGCCTGAATAATCGCATCCGCCTTTTCAGGCTCCAGTGATCCTTGTGCTTTGTTGGCTTGTGCGCAGGCCTGTTTGATTACACCAAGTGCGCGCACAATTGCTATGGGCTGTTTTTCCCATCCGATCGGGAAATTAATCAGAGAACGCTGCGTTTGTGCGCCCCAATACTTATCCCCTGGAACTTCCAACTGGCCAAAGCTGTCGGATTCTGTGCGGGTTTCACTGGCTGTCATTTCTGGATCCTTCGGTCATGTTCGGGTCATCGTTTAGCGGCACGTGGGGACAGTGGCAATCAATCGGGCAAGGCAGTTTGCCACAGTCAGGCCCGCGAAAGCCGGGTGTCTGCAATAATGGGAGTGCGGTTACTTGCGAAAACTATCCAGGCTGACAATTTCAGCATCGTGATGGGCCAAGTCTTCGATTTCTACGAAATCACTGTCTGGTTCACTATCAGACTCAAATTCTTCGACGCCATCTTCTTCAGTTTCCTGAGTTTCAAAGCGAAGACCAAATTCGACAGATGGATCGACGAAAGTCTTAATTGCGTCATACGGTATATACATCGGTTCCGGATTGTCGCCAAAATTCAGTGTGATCGCAAACCCTTCGTCGTTGACCACCAGGTTGTCAAACCAGTGCTGGATCACAACGGTCATTTCTTCGGGATAGCGATCCGAAAGCCAGTCAGCAAGTTCAACATCCGGGTGCATAGTATCAAAAGTGATGAAAAAATGGTGCTGTCCGGGTAGTCCGCTTTGCGCAACGTCATTCAGAACCTTTTGAATAAGGCTCCGCATCGCATCATGCATTAGGTTTCCGTAGTCAATCGACTGCGACATCGCCGATCCCTTTGCCAGCTATGTTTTTAACATAGGGGATTCGATGGCGAAGGAAAGGGCAGAGCGCGGGAAAGTTCGCCTTAGGGTGTGGCGACTAGCAGCACACTGGTGATGGACGACAATAATAAGACAGCGGGCAAGACAATGCGGCGGCGCAAAAGCTGGTAAAATGTACCCAGTCCAGGGGTTAATGTGCGCAGGTCCAGCGTTGAAATATCTGGAACCGGTAGAACCATGACACCGACGTTGTGTGTGACAATATTTTTAATAGAAGGCGTGCAGGGCGATCCAGATCAACAAGTTCAGAATGACCCCGACCGCTGCAGCAGCTTTTTGCAGATAAAGCATCCGCCAACCCTGGCCTTGATGAAACCGCCAGCGCCGCGTCTCTGGTAGCGATCTGGGATCAAGGGCGAAATCTTCTTCAACGCAGATACCAATAATGAAAGGTTGTTCTGGCGTACTTATTTATCGCAATAGTTGTTTTGTCGTTTTCTCATTTTGAGAAAACAGCATGTATTCTACCTGAATTCAGGTCCGGGTTACGATTCTTGGGCTTGCTGCCTCACGGGGTGTTCGCATTTGCCCCGTGGAGATTGAACGAAACCAATCGCCGGAATTGTCAATTGAGGTGTAGGTGCAGGCTTCTGTTGCCAGGTGCCTGCGAACCCCGCCTTACGCGGCTAGGCGCAAGGGCTTAGTTTTCAGCGAACTCGTACTGCTTACGCAGCAAGAGCCATAGCTGGAGCTTTGTTGTCATTTGCAACTAGCTTTTATGTACCGATAACGGTGGTAACTCACCGAAACAAAGCAAACCCCTTTAGACGTTCGTCGATCCTGTTTCGACCCCATGATCCCCAAATGAAGGATGTTTGGTGGAGTCGCCGGGTACCGCCCCCGGGTCCGATCCGCTTATTACGAGCGCGTTTATGTCCATAGTCCCGTTGCCGGAACAAAAGAAACTTATGCGTTGCGGCGGAAAACTTCAACCCGCGCTTTCAACCATCGCATTAGATCTGTGGTTATGGGCGATCCTGGCTTTTTGGACCCCGTCGGCCTTTAATTCGCCTCCGGCGGGGATATTTTTGGGAAAAAGAAACTGACGGCTTCTTCTGTTCTTAAATATCCTCGCCGAAGGCGAATTGCACGAAGTACCTGAAGAAGCGCGCGCAATGCGAACTCGTTTAATCTTGTTTAATATCAGATTATTCAAATCAATAATCAGTTGACATTTGTAGGGACCGGCGAAAAGTTTGCACGTGTAGAGTTTCTGGTCAGAGAATAGCTTTTTGGGGGATAATTGCAGAGCGCATTGATATTACCACCCACACGGGCGTTGCAATGGCTTGGTTTCTATCTGGCGATCCTCATTGCGTGGTGGGGGATGTATTCGATGGTGCGCGGGGATGGGAACTGGCTTTGCGGCCCTTCAACTTTGCGCTTGCTGCCATTGGGTGGATTCCGGGTGTTTTTTGCGATGTGGGCAGTGATGATGTTGGCGATGATGTTGCCAACACTGGTGCCTACACTTCGAACATATGATGAATTGCCAACACGCGTCGGGGCAACCGGGGCAGGGTGGTTTGGCATCATTGCCGGGTACTTGTTTGTTTGGCTGGCCGGATCCGCAGGTTTTGCCGGCGCGCAAGTGATCGCGTTGAATGCCGGATGGATTGACGCAACAGGTATTGTCAATTCGCCCTGGCTGGCAGCGGCCTTGTTGTTTCTGGCCGGAGGGTACCAGTTCAGCCGTACGAAAGATGTGTGTCAGGATGCCTGCCTGACACCGATGCAATACTTTATCAGCCACTGGCGCCCGGGGTTTAACGGCGCTTTGCGCATGGGGGCAGGTTTAGGGGCATACTGTGTCGGTTGTTGCTGGGCGATAATGACATTGGCCTTTGTAGGTGGGGTGATGAGCCTGCTTTGGATGGGAGTTGCCACACTGTTTATGGTGGCAGAAAAACTGCCGGAGATTGGGCAACATCTGCGTCGCCCTGCCGGAGTGTTGCTAATCGGTGCTGGGATATTCATGGTGTTTCAGGCATTTGGTTGAATGTAGGGAAATTGGACAGGAACCATAATGGACGGAAATGAAAACAAACCATCTGATCGCATTCGCGTGCGTGACCGGATTGTGCAGAAAATCGGAAATCCATTGCGGCGCAAACAACAGCCGACAAACTGGGCAATAAAAGGTGAACTGTTTTTAAACTGTTCGTGTACGGTATTTTGCCCATGTGTCGTGTCATTGGGTCAGCACCCGCCAACGGAAGGTTATTGCCATACATGGATGGCGATTGCGATCGATGAAGGGCATTTTGAAGGGGAANGCCTGAACGGCATCAACATAGGATTATTGGTCGAAATTCCAGGCCGGATGAGTGAAGGAAACTGGAAGGTCGCCGCCTATATCGATGAAAAGGCATCACAAAAAGCTTATAATGGCTTACTGCAGATCCTGTCAGGTGCGGCAGGGGGAACCACCGGTCTGTTTACCATGCTGGTCAGTGAAATATTTGGCGCTGAACGTGAAAAGGTGGAAATCATACGCGAAGGTAACCGCCGCTCAATCAGGGTTGGGCGAAAAATTCAGGGTGAAATTGAAATGCTTGTTGGAAAAGAACCCGACAAACCTGTGGAGATTAAGAACACTAAATATTGGATGGGACCCGATATTATCGCTGCGCGTGGCGTAAAAAGCCGGGTGCGTGACTATGGCCGGGTGTGGAATTTTGATGGAAAATCCGCTGAAATTTGTTCAATAGACTGGAAAGGCCCGGGGGAATGATAACGCCGGAATATTGCCAGGTTATGTCGCGCTATAATTTGTGGCAAAACAAAAGCTTGTACCGTGAAACGGATGTTTTGACGGATGCTGAACGTCATGCTGACCGCGGTGCATTCTTTGGGTCGGTTCAGCGGACGCTAGCTCATATATTATGGGGTGACACGATGTGGATGTCGCGGTTTGACGGCTGGGCTGCAGCCGAGGGCGGCATTAAAAACAGCGATGAAATGATCACGAACTGGGATGAAATGAAATCTGCAAGGCGCGCTGCGGACAAAAAGATCTGTGATTGGGCCGGGCGGTTAGACCATGATAGTCTGAGTGGGGAATTGTCCTGGTATTCGGGTGCCATAAAAGCAGAAATGTGCAAGCCGGTTTCACTGTTGGTGACGCAATTCTTTAATCACCAGACCCATCACCGCGGGCAGGTTCACGCGATGCTGACGGCAGCAGGGCGCACCCCAGATGCAACCGACCTGCCATTCATGCCAGACGGTATCTGATCTGGTATTGAAATTAGCGCCACAAAATCAACTGTCGGCGCCAGAGGCCCCAAATTAAAACAAAAAGGAACCGGTTACATGTTCAAAGCATTGGTTGTTGAAAAAGACGATGAGGGCAAAACCAGCGCCTCGGTTCAGGATATGGATACAGCAAGCTTACCCGAAGCAGAGGTGACAGTTGCGGTCGAGTATTCAACATTGAACTACAAAGACGGGCTTTGTGTTGGCCCGGGCGCCGGCTTGGTGCGACACTACCCCCATATTCCGGGTATTGATTTTGCCGGAACAGTGGAAACATCTTCTGATGCGCGCTACGCGCCCGGCGACAAGGTCATTTTGACCGGTTGGCGGGTGGGCGAGGCCCACTGGGGTGGATATTCACAAAAGGCGCGGGTTCTGGCTGATTGGCTGGTTCCACTGCCAGAAGGATTAACCACACGAAACGCTATGGCCGTGGGAACCGCAGGGTTTACGGCCATGCTGGCGGTGATGGCGCTGGAAGATCAAGGACTTGAACCGGGTCACGGCCCGGTACTGGTAACTGGTGCCGCGGGTGGGGTTGGTTCGGTTGCAACGGCAATACTTGCCAACCTTGGATACGAGGTTGCGGGTGTTACCGGTCGCCCTGAAACCGCTGACTATTTGCGCGAACTTGGCGCGACACAGATCGTGGCGCGCCAGGATCTGGGCGAAACCGTTAAGCGCCCTCTGGAAGGCGAAACATGGGCCGGGTGCGTTGATGCCGTCGGTGGGGCGATGTTGGCGCGGGTGCTGGGACAAATGAAATATGGGTCTAGTGTTGCCGCAGTTGGGTTGGCAGGGGGGGCTGACCTGCCGGCAAGCGTTGTCCCGTTTCTGTTGCGCGGCGTGAACCTGCTGGGGATAGACAGTGTGATGCGCCCTTATGGTGATCGGGTCCGGGCCTGGGGCCGAATAGCCAGCGACCTGCCAATGGACAAGCTGGAGGCGATAGTGCAACCGGCAACTCTGGCAGAGGTGCCGGATCTTGCGCGCGCCATTTTGAAAGGGCAGATCAAGGGCCGCGTTGTTGTCGATGTAAACCGATAGCGTCAGGTGGAGCGCTGACATTTGTCACGAAAATTGAGTCTGCAATGCGTGCATTGTTTCTGGCAAATCGTGCAATTCACACTCCGCTAGGGGGATATTTAAGAACAGAAGAAAAGTACTTTCTTGTTAGTTTTGACCCGGGATTGTCAACAAATCAGACATAATTGTCGCTTTACGACGGAAATGTTCGCCATTATCGCCCATTTTTGCTATGTTCACACCACTCTCTACAGAGGGGGTAAAGACCTCTGAACAACTTGAACGGGGATTTTGATATGTCTACAGCAGATGATCCGGACCAGGCCGTAAGCGATAGCGAATACGAGATTGGTCAGGACAATATTACGACAAATATTGGCCCATTCGGGCTTGATATCCATAATCCGGTTTTTCTGATTGCCGGGCTGGGAATTTTTGCCTTTGTAATTGGCACGCTGATGGTGCCTGAACAGGCAACCACATTGTTTAAGGCGATGCGGAATTGGGTGACTGGAAACTTTAGTTGGTTCTTTTTGCTTGCGGGCAACATCTTTGTTTTGTTCTGTTTTTTGTTAATCATCACACCGTTGGGATCTGTACGTCTGGGGGGCGCAGATGCTCGTCCTGACTATGGATATATTGGTTGGTTTGCGATGCTTTTTGCTGCCGGCATGGGCATTGGCCTNATGTTCTTTGGGGTTTCAGAACCATTGTCACATTTTGGGTCTTCCTTTGCAGAAGGGGCTGGTTCGCCTGAAAGCTGGGCGCCACTTGCCGGTGCTGCCGGGGACGCAGCGGGTGCTGCCCGGTTGGGTATGGCTGCAACGATTTATCATTGGGGGCTACACCCTTGGGCGATGTATGCAGTTGTTGCGCTGGCACTGGCATTGTTCAGCTATAATAAGGGTTTGCCGCTATCTATCCGATCAGCGTTCTATCCAATTTTTGGAGAGGCCGTCTGGGGTTGGGTCGGGCATATCATCGACGTTGTGGCAGTTCTGGCAACTATTTTTGGTCTGGCGACTTCCCTTGGATTTGGAGCTGAACAGGCAAATGCCGGTATGAATTTTCTGTTTGGTATTCCCGAAGGTAACGGGACCAAGATAATCCTGATTGTCGTGATTACCGGTGTTGCGTTGGTTTCGGTTATGGCGGGATTGGATGGTGGCGTAAAACGGGCCTCGGAGATCAACATGGTTCTTGCAATGTTGCTGCTTTTGTTCGTGCTGATTGTTGGACCGACGGGCGATATCCTATCCGGTTTTTTCGGTTCGCTTGGTGCTTATGTGCAAAATCTGCCAGCGTTATCGCAACCGTTTGGTCGTGAGGACGCGAACTTTAGTCAGGGTTGGACAGCGTTTTACTGGGCCTGGTGGATCAGCTGGTCACCATTTGTGGGCATGTTCATTGCAAGGGTAAGCCGAGGCCGCACAGTGCGCGAGTTTTTGATCTGCGTGATGCTGATCCCTTCGCTGGTATGTGTGTTGTGGATGAGCGTTTTTGGTGGCACCGCCGTTCAGCAGGTCGTGCAGGATGGGTTTACCGGGGCGCAGGATGCGGCCTTGCCGACGCAGTTGTTTGAAATGCTTTCCCAGTTGCCCCTTGCCAGCATTACATCGCTGATCGGGATTGTTCTGGTGATCGTATTTTTTGTAACGTCGTCGGATTCTGGGTCACTGGTTATTGATACTATTACCGCTGGCGGTAAAACTGACGGGCCTTTGCCACAGCGTGTATTCTGGTGTGTGTTCGAAGGGCTGGTTGCGATTGCATTGTTGCTGGGTGGTGGTCTGTCTGCGTTGCAGGCTATGGCGGTAACCACCGGGTTTCCATTTGCAATATTGCTGTTGTTGATGTGCGTGGCGATCTTCATAGGATTGCGTCAGGAAAGACAAAAGTAGCCCTGACACCATACTTTAGAAATCGGCCCTGCATATTGCTGGGCCGATTTGTTTTTATTCACCCGCGCCTGCCATTGAAATACGGGTTGAATGGGGGCTTGACCTGAACCAAACCCTGAGAAATATCTTGTCTCATGAAACTTGATATTGATTTTGTCCGGGCGCAGTTCCCGGCTTTCGTGGAACCTTCACTGAAGGGTCAGGCCTTTTTTGAAAATGCGGGCGGGTCATATACTTGCACGCAGGTTATTGATCGTTTGTCGCGATTTTATCGCGAACGCAAGGTGCAGCCTTATTCTTCCTACGACGCCAGCAGAGTTGGTGGCGAGGAGATGGATGAAGCACGATTTCGTATGGCAGCGATGTTGGGGGTGGAAACTGACGAGGTTAGTTTTGGCCCATCA
>JGI24723J26617_10003889_pt1 | contig 10570 bp, 7 predicted proteins | sample Cruoilmetagenom6_FD_26617 | JGI IMG/M metagenome (IMG submission 26617) | reverse complement strand
AGATTTTATCTTCCGTTTGGTTTCTGCTCAAATATTGTTTAATCAAAAATTTGAGTATTATGACAACAAAAGCGAGTACCACAAAGAAGCGCAGTAGAGCGCAATCTACTGCCAAGAAAGAAGTAAACGGAAAGAAATCCAAAGCACTTCAAATTCAGAACTTACCATTGGGCAAAATCAATCCTGACCCCGAACAACCGAGAAAGACTTTTAAAGAAGATGCGTTACAGCAGCTTTCAGAAAGTATCAAAGAGCACGGTGTGTTGCAACCGATTACAGTAAGACAATTAAATGGCCATTACATCATCGTAATGGGCGAACGCCGATATCGTGCAAGTAAATTGGCAGGAAAGAAGACTGTACCCTGTATAGTAAGAACTTATGAGAACAATGACGTTCTGGAAGTTCAGATTATCGAGAATCTGCAAAGACAGGATGTCGAACCGACCGAAGAAGCTGAGGCGATTGCTTACCTAAGTGAGAAATATGCACCTACTGAAATTGCAAAGCGATTGGGAAGAACGGATAACTTCATCAGACAGCGACTAAAACTGGCTGGATTGATTGACGGTTTTAAGCATTTTGGATAGGGCGGACAAAGTGAGCCACTTGCGGCGGATGAAAGTGAGCATAGCAAAGTAAGTGCTCAAAATCGATTCATTTGTGGTTAAATTTAATATTTATTTTTCATTTTTTTACGCATCGATTCCCCTTTGATATCTATTCTGTGCGCATTATGTACAAGACGGTCCAAAATGGCATCTGCAATGGTCTGTTCCCCTATGATTTCATGCCAGGCTTCCACTGGTAATTGGGAGGCTATAATTATACTGTGCTCACCATGTCGGTCCTCAATGATTTCCATAAAGGAATGTCTGTTCAGGGCATCCAGGGCATTAAGGCCAAAGTCATCCAAAATGAGGAGATCCTGTTTTTCCAGTTTATTGATCTGCTTTAAATAAGACCCATCTGCTTTTGATGTCTTGAGCATGGTAAAGAGTTTGTTGGTATTGTAGTACATAACCTTAAATGCCAATGAACAGGCCTGGTGCCCAATGGCCGATGCCATATAACTTTTTCCGGCACCGGTACTTCCCGTAATAAGTATGTTCTGTTTTTGCCGTATAAAATCACAGCTCGCAAAGCGCTGTATCTGGTTTTTGTCCAGTGCTCTCGAGGCGTCAAAATCTATGGCCTCCATTACCGCACTGTACCTAAAGCGTGCGGCCTTTGTCATCCGCTCTATTTTTCGGTTTTGGCGGTCATCCCATTCACTTTGGATGAGATATGCTACGAGTTCATCTCCGGTATAGGTTATACTCTGTGGCGAAAGACTGCTGTCAAAGGCCCTGTGCATACCGTATAGCCTTAACTGTTTCATGTGTTCCAATGTCTGTGTGTTCATAGTTTTTTGGTTTTAATTTATTTATAATAATGGCTCCCCCTGATGTTATCATGGTGCGGGATATTGGTCTGTTCCTCGGTGCCCTCATCTAGGGTGTCCCATCCATTTTTAAGGATACGCTCTATGATGTTATAATTGTACGCGCCATAATCCAGGGCGCGCTTACAGGCATTGTCCAGCCGGGTATTGCCTACCTTTTTGGTGAGGTGCAATATGCCCAGGCACGATTTATAGGATTGCTCGGGATGTTGTTTCTTTTCCAGTATATGGATGATCAGCGACTTGCAGTGGACACCTATCTGCGACGCCCAGGCAATGAACTTTTCACTGCTCCACTCGCTGATAAAGCGATGATGGGAGGGCATGTGTTCCTTTATTGTGCTGTATCCATATTTCTGTCTCGCCCTTGGATGGACCGTAAGCAGTTCGTGCTGGCAGTAGATCTCTATTTCGCTATCTGAGTAGACCACTTTTACGCGCTTGCCTATATGCTGATAGGGCAGGCTATAATAGTGCTTGTCCTTGCTAAAATAAATATGGCTGTTTTTATGGACCGTCGCATTGGCGTAGCGTTTGATCTCATAGCGCTGGGCGGGCAAGGGCCTGAGCTGGTGCTTTTCAATCTCTTCGAATAACGAATGGCGGGAATATTCACGTCCCCTAAAAGATGTACTGATATGGATTTTTAGAAGCTCCAGTATGGCCTTGTTCAGGGCGGCCTTGGTATGGAAGGTCTGGTTACGCAATGGCGCAAAGACACGGGTGTATATTATGCGCACTGCGTTCTCAACGATGGCCTTGTCCCTGGGCCTGTAGGCCCTGGTGGGAAGTACCGCCGTTTCATAGTGCTCGGCAAAATCTACAAAGGTCTCGTTTACCTTAGGCTCATAACGGCTGCTCTTGGTGACCGCCGCCCTTAGGTTATCGGGCACCAGGGCCTGTGGTACGCCGCCATAGAACCAGAGAGCGTTTTCCACACAGCCTATGAAGTCCTCTTTCTTTTGGCTCTCACAGGCCTCAACATACGTGTATTGGCTACTGCCCAGTACGCAGACAAAGACCTCCAGTTCCTGTATCTCCCCCGTATAGCGATCTACAATGGAAAGCTTCTTGCCCGTAAAATCAATGAAAAGTTTATCGCCGGCCTTATGTGTGAAGTGCATGACCGGGGATACTTCCTTTACCCATTCCCTGTACCAATACCTGAACTGGGAAAGCCTGTAGCCATCTGGGTGCTTGGCAAAGTACTCTTGCCAGAGCAGTTCCTTGGTCACGCCCGTTTTGCGCAGTTCCTTGTCAAAGGAGGGAAAGTACTTCTCTAGGGTCAAGAGCTGTTGGCTCTTGCCCTTTTGGTCGGTCTTAAGGAGCCTGTTCAGTTCCTCGAGTGTCATCGCGGACACTTCATAGCTTGTCAGATGGTACCGATTAAAGAAATCGATATATTTAGTGATGGTATTGCGTGATAATCCTAGCTGAAGGCTTATTTTACGCTTACTGACGCCCTCACTGTAAAGTTTGAAAACCTGTTTTATTTTTCGCATATCTATTTGCTTGTTGGCCATAATATCTTTTTTTAAAAAGATATTTAAAGCGTTACAAATAGAATCGATTTTTAGTGGTTCACTTTCACCCGCTCCAGGTGGTTCACTTTCACCCGCCGCGCTATGCTCACATTAATCCGCTGTGGGTGGTATACTATGCCCGTTTTTTGCATATTAAATCAATTTTTATAGAAAATCAAGATTTGAAAGACAGCAATTATCAAAACAAAAAGACGAAAAAAAGTTTTAAAGGAATATAAAAAGGTAAAATCTACGAAAAGTAGCATAACCTTAAAAGATAAAATAGTTTGGATTTTGGTGCTTATCGTTTTTGTTTTGTTGATCCTATTTGTACTGTTTTTAAATTTCATGAAATACTTTATTTCTATATAATTCATTTCATTATAATCAGGTAAAAGGTAAAAGGTGAAAAAAATGATAAATCGACTTGCTTAAAGGAGAAAAGCGGGGTTTTTAATTGTTGAAGTATTTCGCTAAATAACAACGTTGGTATATGCTCTAGTTAGATAGATGTATTGCTAAAACAAAAAGCATCCTACTTTAAGTTCTTAAAACGGCCTTGAAAAATTTGATAAAATATTAAGCCAATCTTAAGAAAAACCAAATCTTAACTTAATTAAAAATTGTAACTTTTGCGCGATGAGAATATTAATAGTAGAAGATGAACCAGGTATATTCAACTTTCTTAAACAAGGTTTAGAGGAAGAGTCTTATGCTGTGGACATCGCTGAAGAAGGCAAAAAAGGGCTTGAAATGGCACTTTCAGGCGAATACGATTTATTGTTGTTAGATTGGATGGTGCCAGGTATAAGTGGGATAGAAATATGTCGCCAATTCAGAAAGGAATATCAAGAAACACCTGTAATTTTTCTAACAGCAAAAGACACTTTGGACGAAACCATTTTCGGACTTCAAACAGGTGCGAATGATTATATAAAAAAGCCATTTCATTTTGAAGAACTTTTAGAACGCATCAAGGTACAATTACGCCCTAAATCTGGAGAGCATTCCGTTTTTAAGCTTGGGAGCATCACGCTTAATACAGCAACCTATCAAGTATTTAAAGGCGACGAAGAAATAAGTTTGACGCAAAAGGAATTTGCATTGCTAGAGCATTTAATACGCAATAAAGGTATGGTATGCAGAAGGTCGCGAATTATTGAAAGCGTCTGGGATATTCATTTTGATTATAATACAGGCGTAATAGACGTGTTCATTAATGCACTACGCAATAAGCTTAAACTGGGAAAAGAAGAGAATTACATCCAAACAGTAAGAGGTGTCGGTTACATTGCAAAGGAACTATGAATTTAAGTTTTAAAAATAGAATAGCATTACATTATATGATTGCAACTGCAATTATAATGGCAGTTGCTTTTACAGCAGTTTATTTTGTAGTACAAGGTGTGGTGTATCAAAATTTGGATAGCGACCTGTCTTTCGAAGCAGAAAAACATACCAGAGAAATAAAAATTGTAGGCGATAGTATTAAAATAAAAAATAAAAAAGAGTGGGAAGAAAGAGAACATAGAGAGGTACAGGTCAACCCTGTTTTCATCCAGTTTTGGGATAAGAATGGTACTTTTATGGATAAATCCCCTAACCTAAAAGAAAACGAGCTTGTATTTCATCCAAAATCTAATTATGGAGGGCATTATAACGATATTTTAAATCAAAGACCCATAAGACAAGTACAATTACCAATTGAAGAAAACGGAAAAATAAAGGGTTTTATAGTCGCTGCGATGTCATTAGAAGCATCGCAAATGGTACTGTACAATTTAAGAAATATTTTACTACTGGTCTATTTATTGCTTTTGGCGAGTCTCTATTTTATTTCTAAATTCATCGCTGGCAGAAGCATCATTCCGGTAAAAAGCGTAANGGAAACCACAAATAGAATTACTAGGAACAACTTAAACGAACGTGTGGCATTGCCTCAAAATAAAGATGAATTGTTCGATTTGTCTTTCAGTATCAACGACTTGTTGCAACGTATCGAAAACGCCTTGGAAAGAGAACGACAATTTACTTCAGACGCTTCTCATGAGCTACGCACACCTTTGGCAACCTTAAAAGGAACATTGGAAGTTTTGATTCGTAAACCAAGAGAACGTGCCGAATATGAAGAAAAAATCAAATTCAGTCTTACGGAAATAGATAGAATGACTGCCACAATAGAACAACTATTACTATTAGCAAGATTGGATACTATTACAAATTCAGCAGATGAATCCTTGATGCCTTTGGCGACCATAATCGATGAAATTCTTTCAAGACACAAAAACAAAATATCAGAAAAAAAGCTATCGATAAGTTTTGAAAATGATATTGATAATGAAACATTAGTACCTCAATATTTTTCAAATCTAATCCTTGAAAATATTATCGGTAATGCTGCAAAATATGCTAAAAACGCGACCAATGTTTATATTTTAATAACACAATTAGGTTCTAAAATAATCTGTAAGGTTCAAGATGAAGGTATAGGCATTAAAAAAGAAGATTTGAATAAATTGTTCAACAATTTCTTCAGGTCAGATGCACTTAACCATAGGAATATTTCAGGCAATGGTTTAGGTCTTTCTATAGCCAAAAAAGCAGCTGACGCTATAAATGCTAAAATTGAAGTAGAAAGTGAATTTGGTTTAGGAACTACGTTTACTATTATCTTTTAAGCCAATCTTAAGTTTTACTTCAGACAAACTTTAAATGACTGAAATACATTTGATGTGTAATTTAAAATCACATCAAAATGTTAACAGCACCACACATTCACGCCATGGTTATCCACTTCCCGATAGCCTTAATATTTGTCGGCTTCCTATCGGAAATAATAGCTCTTATCAACAAAAAGCAATTTTTTAAAAACGCCGCATTCTATCTTTTATTACTAGGTTCATTAGGAGCAATAGTAGCTTATGTAAGTGGTAGCTATGCTGGTGATGGAATGACGGACGGAATCCTTCAAGCACCTATGGAACTTCATGAAGAAGCAGCCACGATAACTTTATGGCTTGCAATTGTAACTGCCTTATTTAGAGTTGCACTTTACTACTTTAAGTATAATAGAACTTGGACTAAATGGGTGGGTATTATTCTATTTGCTGCTTTAGTAGGTTGGGTTGCCAGAACGGGGTATTTAGGAGGGCAATTAGTTTTTCAACACGGAGCAGGCATTGAATTAACACTTCCCGATTTTGGAAATGAAACGGGTGGGTAATAGTAAAAATTTCAAGCTCTTTTTAAGGAACAGCACATAAAAACCACAAAATGTGGATATGTATTTACATAAAATATTAAACAATTTAAAAACAAATAAAATGAAAAGAACAGCAGTAATACTAGTAATCGGAATGGCACTGTCAACTATGCTTTTTCAGTCTTGTAAAGATACTTCGGTAGATAAAATTGAGGTCAAATTTTCTGAAGAAATGGCTGAGAATACAATGGATACTATTAAAGAAAATGGAGACCCTCAAAAAGCAACTATTCAAAATATGAAGGATGCATTTAAGGGAGAGACAACGGCACATGCCAAGTATGCGGCTTTTAGTAAAAAGGCGGAAGAGGAAGGATACCCTGAAATTGCAATGTTGTTTAAAGCAGCATCAGGAGCTGAATTAATTCACGCAAATAATCATAAAGTGGTTTTACAAAGAATGGGAGAAGCAATACCTTCGGTTACGCCAGAATTTACTGTAGGTAGTACAATAGAGAATTTAAAGAATGCCATTGAAGGCGAAAGCTATGAGTTTAACACAATGTATCCTAACTTCATTAAGGATGCACACGCAGCGGGAAACTATATGGCGCAAATAAGTTTGACCTATGCGTATAAAGTGGAGCAAAAGCATAGGGATTTCTATATAAATGCTTTCAAGGCTTTGGAAGATGGAAAGGTAAGTTCATTGCCATCTGTTTATTACTTATGTCCAACTTGTGGAAACACATATGCAACAACTGCACCTGCACGTTGTGAAATATCTATGACCGACTCTAAATTATTTATAAAAGTGGACTCTCTATAAAGATTTTTGATTGATGGTTAGTGTTGATTGATTGACAAAGGCTCTGAAACTTCTTCAGGGCTTTTGTTTTTATTAACTTCTGTTAAATATTTAGTCAATCTTAAGAATATCTATATTCAGTCTTTAGAATACAAGATTACTTTTATAATAGAATTAGCAGTTTCACCCTTTAAAATGAAAAAGAAAAAAGATTCCCCTTAGCCATTAAATGTTTTTTGATTGGTTTTTTTGGTTAATAGTTGCAAGAGCTCTGAAAACTTTCAGGGCTTTTGTTTTATGCTCTAAAGAGGAAAAAATAATCTTAAGCCAATCTTAAGAAACGGCTTAGAATACTTTTAGACACCTACTTTACATTTGATTTTATTACTTAATAAACCACCAGAAAAATGTTAGAACGGATTATCCAGTACAGTATTCATCACAAACTTATTGTGCTATTATTTACGGCCGGAATCATCGGATTCGGCTTGTATTCTCTTTCCAATATTCCTATCGGAGCAGTTCCGGATGTGACCAACAATCAAGTACAGGTCATTACTACATCAAGGAACTTAGCCACGGAAGATGTAGAAAAATTCTTGACCTATCCCGTAGAATTGGAAATGGCAAACTTGCCTGGAGTAAAAGAAATCCGTTCGGTTTCCAAATTTGGTTTATCAGTTGTAACCGTTGTTTTCGATGATGATTTGGGTACTTATTTACCACGCCAGCTCATTGCCGAAAAAATTAAAAGTGCCGAAGAAAAAATTCCAGCAGGCTTTGGCAAACCTTTTATGGGTCCAGTTTCTACAGGTCTGGGAGAAATCTATCAATACGTAATCGATGTAGATGCCAAACATAAAGACCAATACTCACTATCAGATGTTCGAACCATTCAAGATTGGGTCGTAAAACGTCAGCTTTCAGGTATTCCGGGAGTTGTAGAAGTAAATACTTGGGGAGGTTACTTAAAAACCTATGAAGTAGCTGTAAACCCTGAAAGACTTCGTGCTATGGACGTTTCTATTTTTGACGTCTTTACAGCTCTTAAAAAAAATAATAGCGTTGCAGGTGGTGGTTATATTGAGAAAATCAATGAAAGTTATTTTATTAGAGGCGAAGGTTTGGTTACTTCTGTTGAAGATATTGAAGATATCGTTGTTACTAATAAAGGCGAAGTTCCTGTGTATGTTAGAGATGTTGCCAATGTTGGCTTTGGTCACGCCAACCGTTTTGGGGCAATCACAGGAAATGGAGACGGAGAAAAAGTACTCGGGCAAGTAATGATGCTTAAAGACGCTAATTCCAACGCAGTTATTGAAGCGGTAAAACAGCGTGTATCGGAAATACAGGCGTCATTACCACCAGGCATATCAATCAATCCTTTTTTAGAACGAAGTGAGCTTATTGGTAAAACGACTTTTACAATCGCCGAAAACCTGATTTTAGGGTGTTTGATTGTCATTTTTGTAGTGGTACTGCTTTTAGGAAATTGGCGTTCTGGTTTAGTCGTAGCTTCCGTTATCCCTTTGTGTTTGCTATTTGCCCTTTCGTTGATGTATATTTTTGGTGTGGACGCTAACTTAATGAGTTTAGGCGCAATTGACTTTGGAATTATCATCGATGGTGCCGTAATTATTGTTGAATTTATTGCCTTTAAAATTACCAGTCAGCGTGCCAAATTATTAGCACTTCCTAAAAATGAAAGACAAGGTTTAATAGATACAATAACTTATCAAGGTGCAACTAAAATGATGAATTCCGCAGTATTCGGACAATTAATCATCATCATAGTATTTATACCTATTTTATCCTTAGTAGGTGTTGAAGGAAAAATGTTCCGTCCTATGGCATTGGTGTTCTGTTTTGCACTTATAGGTGCAATGGTGCTGTGTTTTACCTATATACCAGTAATGGCTTCTTTGTTCATTAAACCATCGAAAACCGAAAAGAAAACCATATCATCTCGCTTGATTTCCTTTTTAGAAGATAAATACCGACCTACGATTGCTTGGGCATTACGTAAAAAGAGATTGGTGCTAGGTATGGCTGTTGGTCTATTGGTTTTTACAGGATTTTTATATTCCAGAATGGGCGGCGAATTTGTACCAACCTTAGATGAAGGCGACTTTGTTATTCAACCTGTATTAAAGACAGGGATGTCCTTAAGTAAAACCATTGAAGCCACTACGCAAATGGAAAAAATACTAAAAAAATTCCCAGAAGTGGAACAGGTAGTGAGCAGAATTGGTGCTGCGGAAGTACCAACCGACCCGATGTCTATGGAAGAAAGTGATGTTATTATAAAATTGAAACCAAAAGGCGAATGGACATCTGCCGATTCCAAAGATGAATTAGCAGATAAATTTAAAGAAGCCTTATCTAATGAAATCGCAGGAGTAGATTTTGAGTTTACCCAACCTATCGAAATGAGATTTAATGAATTGATTACAGGAGTAAGAGCTGATTTGGCAATCAAGGTTTTTGGAGAAGATTTAGACGTATTGTATCGAAAAGCATTGGAAATAGAAAAAGCCATTCAAAACGTAGAAGGAGCGGCTGATATTTCGGTAGAAAAAACAGCAGGTTTGCCGCAAATGTCGGTTAAATATAACCGCCGGAAAATTGCCAAATACGGATTGAATATAGAGGACTTAAACAAGGTCATTACAATGGGTTTTGCGGGAATGCCAGCGGGAACAGTATTTGAAGGCGAAAAGCAATTCGATTTAGTGATTCGTTTTGATGATTTGCACAGAAAGGACATTGAGAATATTGAAACCGCATCGGTATCACTTCCCAATGGAACAAAATTACCATTAAGCGAATTTGCAACCATAAGCTATACAAAAGGACCTGCAAAAATTTCGCGGGATAATACCAAACGTCGTATAGTGGTAGGTGTAAATGTTAGAAACCGAGATTTAGAGTCGGTGGTAAAAGATGTACAGGCAATTATTCAAAAGGATATCAAAATTCCAACAGGCTATTCTATAAGCTACGGTGGGCAGTTTGAAAACTTGCGCACAGCTTCGGCTCGATTAAAAATAGCAGTACCTATCGCCTTGATTTTGATATTTGTCCTATTGTACTTCGCTTTTGATTCCGTAAAAGAAGCGTTAATGATTTATAGTGCCATCCCATTATCCGCTATTGGTGGTGTAATGTTATTGTATATAAGGGATTTACCTTTTAGTATTTCGGCAGGTGTTGGATTTATTGCGCTTTTTGGTATAGCAGTATTAAACGGTATAGTATTGATTGAAGAGTTCAAAGAACTAAAAGCACACGGCATAAACAATATCAATAAACGAATATTAATGGGAACAAAAAATAGATTACGCCCTGTATTGCTAACAGCAGCAGCAGCAGCTCTAGGGTTTTTGCCTATGGCAATTTCAACATCTGCTGGAGCAGAAGTGCAAAGACCATTAGCAACTGTAGTTGTGGGCGGATTAATAACCGCAACGATATTGACCCTTGTAGTACTTCCAATTTTATATGCAATGTTCGATAGAAAAGGGCATCATCCTAAAAAGAAGACTAAAGTAAATTTAAAGGCGTTGAGCATTATGCTTTTACTGTTATTACCA
>JGI24723J26617_10003888_pt1 | contig 10571 bp, 10 predicted proteins | sample Cruoilmetagenom6_FD_26617 | JGI IMG/M metagenome (IMG submission 26617) | reverse complement strand
CAGATAAAATTGCAACACTTTCGGAAAAATTAGATATCCCTTATGACCAAATGGTGTCTTTAAAACTAGATAAGAACCTCGCTCCTATTGGTGAGATTCTTCANTCGAAGATTTTAAAAGAAATTCCGTTAGAAGTCTTCGGAATCAAAGAAAGTACCTTAATAGAGATTGTAGCGAATGCTCCTGCAAAAGTGAATGCTTTTATTAGTACGATTATTGAAATTGCACAGCATTATAACTTTAGTAAGGAAAGTTTTTACTTAGCCTCACTTCGTTCGTATCAAGAAGCAAATAATAATTATTTTAATGATTTAGAGGAAAGTGTTATTGCTTTCGCTAAAGCATATCAAGTCGATTTAACGCAACCGATTACTTCCAAAGACCTGGAAGATATTTTAGTGGAAGAATACGGTTATACCATTCATAATAACGAATTAGACAAACATAAAAGCTTAGATAATTTGCGTTCTGTTTTTGTACCAAAAAACAAAACTTTATTATTAGCAAGCGATATTGATGATGCACAACGTACTTTTATTTACGCCAAAGAATTAGCNTATAATTATTTAAAATTAGAAGATAGATTATATACGTTCTCTTGGATTAAATTTGAGAATTTTGATCAGGTATTAAATAATTTTTATGCTTCGTATTTTGCAGGAGCATTAATTTTACCAAAAGCATTAATCACAGAAAAACTAAAACTTCTTTTTAATAAAAATACTTTTGACACTTCGCTTTTTGAGAAAACGATGCAAAGTTTTAATGCTTCGCCAGAATCTTTTTACCAACGTTTAACGAATATTTTACCCAAGGAATTTAATATTCAGAATTTATTCTTTTTACGATTCACGCATAAAGCAGGAACGGATAAATATCATCTTAAAAAAGAATTGCATTTATCGCATCAACATTCTCCTCGTGCCAATGAAACTAACGAGAGTTATTGCCGACGCTGGGTTTCTTTACATGTATTAAAAGAAATTAGCGTCATCAATAAAGAGCATGTATTTGATATGCAAATATCGAATTACCCAAGTGATACTATGAAGTATTTAGTGCTTTCCTCTGCGACTAAAGATCCGTTTAGAGAAAACCATTACCGAAGTATTAGTATTGGATTACTAATAAATAAACAACTTATTAAGAAGCTTCATTTTGCGGAAAACAAAAAGATAATAACGCAAGATGTTGGTGTTACTTGCGAGCGATGTGCCATTCAAAATTGTGAAGTACGAAAAGCGCCAGCTATATTTTTAGATAGAAAAGAAAAGAATAAAAAGATTGAAGATGTGGTTGCGGAATTAAATGAGCGGTTTAGCTAGGAAACATCTTTGCAGAAGATGATTTATTCTTACCATTCTAAAACACATTCAAAGGCTGAATTCACTTATTTTTTTAGACTAACGCAGTTAGTTAAGTTAGCTTTTTTAAAGCCTCTATAATTTCGTTTGGTTCTGAACGTGTTCTATAATCNACATTAACATAGCTCCACTTTACAACCCCATTGGTATCTAATATAAAAGTAGCGGGAATTGGTAATATATTTCTGTTTCCATTATTAATTGTTTCTAAATCAAGATTTCGATCTACTCGCATATGCTCCATTAAAAATTCTGGTACTTCCCAAGCAACACCAAATTGTTCGGCAACTGTTGCATCTTGGTCTGACAATACTATAAATTCCATTTCTGTAATCTCATTTTTTGTCAATGAACCGTCAGGTACTTGAGGACTAACAGCAACTAATGTAGCTCCAAGTGCATGAATATCGTCTAACCTCGCTTGTAACGCTCTAAGCTGCAAATTACAATATGGACACCAATCCCCTCGATAAAACGTAACAACCACAGGCCCTTTATCTAATAAGCTAGTTAGAGCCACTAAATTTCCTTCAGGATCTGGAAGTTCAAAACTTGGCGCTTTTTCCCCAATTTTAGCCGCATTTTCACCATCTTTAAAAGCTTTTGCTTTATCAATAATAGTATCAACACCTTTCATAAAGTCGGGCTTAGCTTTTCTTCCAGCTGCAATTTTAGCATCTGTTTGTTCTTTTAAGGTTTTCATTATTTATTGTAATCATTAAGTATTACTTTTTATTTTTAGACCATTACAAAGGAATACATTTTCTTCATGGAATAATCATTGAAACTATAATGCTTACTTTATGATATAGCAATGCTTTCAATAATTTAATCGTGTATTTTTTAACATGCTAAAATAGTCTATTATCCACAAGACAACTATTACTCTTCTATTTTAACAGTTTCTTTTAAAGCCTTAATAGAATCAATCTGACGTTGTAACTTTTCAATTTGTAACGACGCTTTATCCACAACAGGAATTGCTTTTATAGAATCTAATATCTTTTGTGCGGTTTCTATGGTTTTTGTTTCGTCCACAAAATAGTAACCAATACCTTCACTAGATCTCCAAGCTTCGTTTAATTGGTCGTACACTGTTTTCTCCCATTGACTTGGATGTTTTGCATCAATCCAAACTACATCTCTGTATTCACTATCAATTAAGGCCAAATCCGGAGTTGCAGAACCATCAAATTGCGCACTTTCATCTCTAATTGCAGAAACAGTTCCTAAGAAAAACATACGTTTTCTACCNGCAATATCTTTAATATACGGTCTAAATTCTACGGGTTTGTTTACCGACCAATCATATTCTTTTCTAGACTCTATTACTTTTAAAGGCATTGCCGAAACTCCTGCATACCCTTGCTTTTTTGAAGCATGATCATAATAATACAAAGCATCTGTACCATCTGCAGGAACAAATACACTATAGGTTAAACTGGTACGCTCATCACCAACTGGCTCTAAACCGAACCAGTGATATAAACCACTATACGCACTTANTTTAGTATCTGAAAAATCGAAATCGGTTACAAATGGTTGTTGATTTTGATCGTTTGGTAAATTCGGAATCTTCACCGCAGTTTTCATATTCCATGGTAAAGGATCGCTAAACCCGCCAAGAAACTTTAAAGATTCTGCTTGCAAACGAGAAACTTTTTCCGATAAGGTATTTTGCTTCGTTAAATACGGATGGTTTTGCATTTCTTCCGGAGAAATAAATGTTCCCTTACCAATAGTAACACGTTCTAGATAATCGTTAAAATCATGTTCTCCACTATCTACAACCATAACGCCACCAAAGGTTGGATATGGAAATAAGAAACCTTTCCATTGAATTAAACTTACCACTTCGACCCATTTCCCAGAATCGTTTTTCATATAAAAGGTATCACTTGGCTCATAATTAAATAGCATCCAAGGATTAAAACGTTGCACTACTGCATTGTATGTGTTTCTGCTAAACTTTAAAGATTCGCCAATAGAGAAAGTTACCGAAATTCTGTTTTCACTAGAAAAACGAGGAAAAGGTGTGGTACTAGATACCGAGAAAACTTCTTCGGTATTATCGCTCATTCCTTGCCAAACGTATTTTTCTGTCGGCTGAATGGCCATAGTCCATTTATTTAAGCCATCCACTCTAACTAAATGTGGTAAAGAAACATCTTTGGTTTCTCCAACACTTTCGTTAGCCATAGAATAAATGTTTCGTAAAGGTTGAATACGTTCGTTTTGCGTTAAAGGCAATTCGTTGATTTCAATTTTATTCAGATTATTAAAAACATTGTATGTTTTCATATAATCGTACATTTTAAAATGCCAACCTGCAATATAAAGGATTCCAAAGAACAGCATCATCATTACCAAAACACCAATTCTACTCCCTCCGGATGCCGTATTTCTAAATCTTCGTAAACCAAAAAAGAGCACGATAGCACTTAAGAGAATTACAAAAACATACTTTCTTACAAATAGTAAAGCTGGTTGATAATCGTCACGCAATACAAATAGTGCGATGATTAGTACTAGCAATCCAATAATTACTATTCTTTTTTGCTTCCCTCCTTTTTTCCAGTAGTTTTTAATCATTTTTTATGGCTTTTTGCCACTAGCTATTAGCCTTTAGCTGCTATGGCAATTTGTTTATTTTTGTTTTGTGATTCTGCGCTACGACGCGGAATCTATTTTTTTTTGTGGATTCCGCATCCAATACGGAATGACAAGTAGTTACATCAATCCTTTATCCTTCAAACGATCTCTTGCGCTTTTAGTTTTAGGTTTAATATCTTCTTTTGCTTCGACTGCTTTATCTTCCGACTTCTCAAAAGTTCTTTCTCCCTTTTCCTTTAAATCCTCCATAAAATCTTTTCCTTTTTCAATAGTTTCATGAAAAACACCTTCAATAGAATCGCTTTGTTCGTCTATCACTTCACCAGATTTAAATACAAAATTAGCGATGTATGTTCCAACCAAGGTTCCAACAATCATAGAAGCAAATAAAGAAATAGTTGCAATATCTATTGGAATTAAAAATCGTGCAATAACAATTCCTACTAAAAATAAAGAAGTAATAAATACGATGCGCAACAATAAGGATTGCTGATATACAAAGCCTTTTTTGCTTGTGGTAGGCATTTGTAACTCTTTAGCGTTAAATAGTTTGTTAAAAAAACGATATACGCTGTTTCCTTGTGATTCTCTCCAATATAAAAGGATTCCGAATAAAATGGATGCGATGAATATGATGAGTTCTAGTGTCATAATCTAAGTTAAGAGTGAAAAGTTAAAAGTTTCTTCTACTAAATTAGTCTAATTTCTTTATATATTGTTACTAATCGTTTCTATTACCCAATCTTTCATAGAGTCGCTATAGGTTTGATAGGCTTTATAAAATGCTTCTTTATCGTACCAATATAAAAACAATACATCTTTAGGCGACACATTAATTAGCAGCTTCCAAATTAAATCTTGGTGTTTTGCATTCAATGAAGAATGCGGTTGGTGTAATGCATCATAAAACTTTTGATCTACTAAATCATGAATCTTAAAAGCGTTGCTTCTTTCTATTTTTTCTAAATAAATTTCCACGCCATTTACGCGTTTTAAAGCTTCTGTATCTATAGTGTTTAAGTATCTTCTAAATAACACATTATCATTCAGAATATCTTTTATAGGATGTTTGATTTCCTTTAATTCTTGATACAGCATCATTTTTTTCACACGACTGTATTGTGGCTTCTCTATAATTTTTTCTAAATCACATTCAATCAACATGTGATCTCGTAATTTCTCCATCAGTTCCGGTTGCTCGATATGATAAATTAACACGTCATGAATAGTATCCTTTATCGCTTCTTTATAGCTTTTCTTGTCTTCAAAAACCACAATCACACTAATAAAATCTCGCAATACATAAACACCTCCAAGTGCTCTTGTGTAAAAAGAGTTTGTTTGAAATTCTAATACGGGTAATTCTAAATCTCTCTGACGTAAATCGCCGTAGGTTTTCGCCGAATTTAATAATTGCTGCTGTAAATCTTCGTCTATAAAATGATTACCTCTTTTAAACTTTTCTATCAGTTCAAATTGGTTTTTTTGTACATGATACAATTCATTTATCAGATGAAAATTTATAGAAACCGTATCGTATTTAAGCACATCTAAAGGCTCATAAAAAGCATCAATATGCTGATTGAAATCTAAACAAATAGCGCAATCTCTGGTGATGTCATTAATTTTAGCTTCGTAAGTACTAAAAACAAGTTTCATCATTTCCCGATCGAAAGTGTGATACGGAATATACACTGGTTTTCCTTTTTGTAATGGTGTAATAATAATTCCGTGTGGATTTGCATCGCCATGATTTAGGTAATGCATGTTCTTTTTTTCTGCAGCTATTTCTGGACTCCAACCAATTCCGTCTATAGAAAAACGAGTAAGCGAAGTAGCATCAAACCCTAATTTCACTAGGCATTTGTTGTAACGCTCTACTAATTTTCCGCTTATTGGAATTAGTTCGCTTTGGTATAAATTTGCGTTTTTTAGTTTTTGCATCTTAGTATTTCTTCAAAATCACTTGCTTCTGGATACTATTTTTTCGTCCCTCAAAAATCACTTGCTTCTCGATACTATTTTTTCGTCCCTCAAAAATCACTCGAAGTGACATTGTCATTATTAAATTAAATTATGTATTTGTGCATATTGCAATAACATAATTGTTTTTGCATCCATAATGGTTTGATTGTTCATCATCTCGATAGCATTCGTAAAAGGAACTTCCATCACTTCAATTTCTTCATTTTCACTTTCTAATCCGCCACCTTCATTTACTTGCATGGCATCTGTATATGCTGCAACAAACAAATACATTTTTTCGGTAACTGCTCCTGGAGAAGTGTACGCTTCTAAAACCTTGGTTGCTTTTGGTATTTTATAACCAACTTCTTCTTCCACTTCTCTAATAATACAAACTTCGGGAGCTTCGTTTTTATCTATTGCTCCTGCGCAAACTTCGATGGACATGCCTTCATTTTTATTGTTTGCATAAGCTGGCATTCGGAATTGTTTCGTCAAAATAACAGTCCCTTTTTCTTTGTTGTATAATAAAATACATGTCCCGTTTCCTCTATCGTAACTTTCTCTAGATACGCGTTTCCAAGTGCCATCGTTAAATTGATAATCAAAATCGATTTGATTTAAGGTTGCCCATTCGTTGGCGAGTATTTTGGTGGTTATATTTTTTAGTTTGTTCATTTTTTAACTTCAAATTTCATAATAAAAACTGCTTCTCGATACAATTTTTTTCGTTCCTCAAAAATCACTTGCTTCTCGATACAATTTTTTCGTTCCTCAAAAATCACTCGAAGTGACATACGTATTCATTATTTAACTATTATTACCAAAAGTCTCTCTTGCTTTTAAATCTATATTCATTTGATTTACTCTTGCATCTACTTTACGCTTAAAGTCGGTATCTGCAATGGTTGCCACATTATCTAAATAGCGCACTACTTCTTGTCTTCTTATTTCTGAAAAATCTAAACCTTTCATATTGGCACGCATTAATTCTTGCAGCATATTGAACTTGGTATCGTAATCTTTTTTGAAATAGATTTCCGGATTATCGAACCAATCTTCTTCTAAATCGAAATCGGTTAAACGCAGCGAAATCGCACTTTGAATATTACGCACATCACGAGAAGAAAAGAATGGAAATATCTTTTGAATCTCCATATACAGATTCGCATAAAACAAATGATGATTGGTTTTAAAATGTTTTTCTACTTTACCATAGGCATCTAAAACACGCTGTTCTGTTGGTTTATTAGAAACATTTAGAATTTCTCCCATACTTTTCGCTAAACCTTGATCTTGCAGATAGCTATAGTTTTCTGGACCTTGCATGTTAACAAAATCTGGCATGGTAGTATCTAATTTTCGCCACCATAAATGATCTTGATCTAAAAAGTCATGTTCGGTTCTTGCACCATCAATTTTAAATCGTCCTTGTACACGAGAAATAACCGCTTTATCTAACATCTCTGGAAGGTTGGTAAATAAACCTACAGAACTATTTCCATAATTTACAGCATAAGCCCCCTCTGTATACCTTAAAAACACACCAATTACTTCTTTAACTCCTGCCGAAACACCTTGTACTGTACGTTCTTGCAGATTATTTTCGGCATCATCAATGGGTGCAAAAATTAATTTGGTAGGATCTTGTAAAGGCTTCATCCACTCTACCATTTTCTCTGCAGAACCACCTTGAAAGGTACTAATTAAAGTGTCTGGCATTGGGTGAAATAAAAACGGAATATCTAAATTATCGCAATGCATTTTTAATCGTGTAGCAATAGCTGCAATAAGCATACTTTTTCCCGTTCCCGGAATTCCATACCCCATAAAAACGGGCATAAATCCACCAAGTTCTTGAAACGGATTCTTTTTTTCTTCAAAATCGTAGCTCAGCATTCGTTCGGTTAAACGTCTTGCAAAGTGTTTTGCATCTCTATTTCCAACAATTTGTTCGAATTCTATTTTATTAAATTCGATGCTTTTTGCGGTTCCTGAAAAAGCATTATCCCAACCAGAAATTGCAAAATCACTTTTTTCTAATTTATAGGTTCTATCTAAAATGGTTTCGGTGTATTCTAAACTACTTTTTCGGAGTTGAATCTCATCGATTAAAGCTTCAAAATAAACCACTGTAAAATCGATAACATCTTTATCTGATTTTATAATATCTGGATGCGAAAGGTATTTGTCGTAATAAAACAACTGACAAGCAATTCCTTTTAAAGGGGAAAGCAAGGATACTTCTGGAATGCCTGCAAACTTTTGCTTCATAACCGATAGATCGTCGGAGGCATGTGGTTTTAAATCGTATAAAATTTTATAAGCAGTAGCAAAAAGCATGTATGCCGTTGCGGTGTGCATTTTACTTTCGTATTCTCGTTTTCCGTCACTATCTAAAGCAGATCTATTATCTATTAAAGTAGATAAACCAGATGCGTCGTAAAAACTATCTTTTATCCAAATACCTAGCGTAATTCCTTCTTGAACTACGTAAAGCGTGTGATTTAAATGAATAGGAATTGCTACAGATTCTGGCAACAAACGCTTTTTTAAAGCTAAAATCGTTTTAGAAACAGACGTTAAACTCACATTGCTTCCGTTATTTGCTCTTGACAAATACAGTAATATGGATTCGTCTTTGGCGTCCTTATCTTTATTTTTTGCACGTTGGCTTTGTTCCCATTGTACCGATTTTATATAACTAGTTGCTTCATCACGAAGCATGTCTAATTCATTTTGTTTTATTGGGAATGTTGAGTTGTGTTCCATTTATTTTAGTCTTCAGTTTGCAGTCTTCAGNAAACAATTTCTTTTGCTTCTGACTTATTTCGTTATCAATTTCATTCTCCCTTTAGAAGGATGAATAGATTTTACCCTTCCTTCTTTATTCTATTATCTCAGAATAAACCCACCTATTTTATTATAATCGAAAATTATATAATTTCGCTGCTTCTTCAATTTCGGCATCTAAATTCCCATCGAATTTAAAGCTATGAATCATCCAAGTATCATTAGGTTTATAAAACTGAAATGTAAAGCGAATTGGTTGCCTATCATATTTCACCAAGTAGCTCATTAAAATAAAACTATCTGCTAATTTCTTTTCTAGGATTAACTCATTTCCATAATATTTTCCAACGTAATCTTCATTTAATCCATCTAATTGACTTTTTAATTGAATAATTGCATCGGCTGACTTACTAATCCACTTATTAGGTTTATACAAATTATCTATTGCTATTCCTGAACCTTTTTCTTTGAACTCTTTAAAAAATAACTCGACAACTTCTTTTGGGTCGTTTTGTGCAGAAGCTGAAAAGGATACAAAAAAGATCATAATTAGTAATGCTTTTTTCATATAATAAAATGGTTTTATAGGTCTATATTTTATTTTAATTCTGAAATCTGAATTGGAGCTTTCGCCAACTTATTCATGATTTCTGGTGTTTTGTTATATAGTAATTGTATGATTCTATGTGGCGCAAATACGTAACGTTCTCTAAAAATAGTATCCCATTTTTGAAAGGTTTGCTTACTAAAAAAACTACCTTCTTTAAATTCACTTTCTGACTTGAGTTCGTCTATTTTAAAAGAAATGGCATAGGAGTTTAACGGAATGGTTTTACTCGCAATACCTTTTAAAATAGCGTGTGTTACTTGATTTTCATCTTTTGCAAACACATTATGTATTGGTCCTAAATCCACACGTTTTATCAATTTAGGAAACACTTTTGGTAAGCGTTTATCAATACCATACGCCATGGTATCTAAGTTCATATCTCTATCTGCAACCGTTTTAAGTGTTGTGTAAATTTCGTCTCTTTCCTTCTGCGGATTGCTTCCATCGTAATCGAAATACATATAACAAATAAAAGGTCGGTTGTGCGACACATCATAAAAACTCCAACTTACTAAATGTTCTCCTGGCTCATTTTCTGGTGCTTCTAAAATTTTACCTTGTACGAAACGATTAAATATGAACTCTTTTTTTGCCGAAGTGTAATAGACTATAGAAGCTGCTTGAAATAATTTTCGCTTACTGATTGGTTCTTTTTTATGAAGTAAAGTATCTAAAAACTCTTCTTTTAAAGTATCTATGCTCGTTAGTTTCCCTAAGTATTCTTCGCGTAATTCTAAATCGTTAAATAGATAACGGAATTCTAAGTAATTTGGAAACCCCGAATCTGTTAAATCGACCTTCATGTTTTCCTCATCATCATACATGTATTTTACACGCATGGCTTCTATAGAATACAAGAGTAAATCACTGTATTGTTTAAACAGAAGTATTTCTTGTTGGTTTAAAAGTTGTTTTTGTTGTACCGCAACAATTAGTTCTTTAAGCGCAAAGTCTACCATGTTGTGATAGAAAACGTATTGTTCTTTGGAATCTAATAAAGCGGAATCTAGAGGTGTTACGATCATTGTTTTGCTATTAGCTTATAGCTTTTGGCAGTTTGATTTAATATTGCGTACGTGCGTTAAGGATAGAACGGTTTGTTTGAGCTCCTCGCAGAGAGCGAGTAGTGAAAGCCTGACCCTCTNAAGCTTTTCAGCGAAAGAGGGAAACGCCCAACTTCGCTTTAAAAGCTACGTTGGACATGCCTTCTTTAAATTATCCTAATA
>JGI24723J26617_10003883_pt1 | contig 10577 bp, 12 predicted proteins | sample Cruoilmetagenom6_FD_26617 | JGI IMG/M metagenome (IMG submission 26617) | reverse complement strand
CGTCCTGCATCTCTTTCCACTTGTTCATGACAAAGCTGTCATTCACCGACAGGCAATAGATCGCGTCGATGCCCTGCTCTTGGAACGAGGCAAAGTTGTTCTCAAAACCGGGCAGCTGGTAGGTGCTGCATGTCGGTGTGAAGGCACCGGGGAGGGAGAACAGGACGACGCGTTTGCCCTTGAAGAAATCATCGCTGGTTTTGTCTTCCCAGCGGAAGGGGTTGGACCCTTCAATGCTTTCATCGCGCACGCGCGTTTTGAAGGTGACGTTGGGAACTTGAATACCGGGTTTCATCGCGTCTCTCTTTCTCGAATTGGATTCTTCGTGGCTTGGTAGCGGATATAAGAATGCTGGGCAACTTTGCAATGCTGCAACTGCATTGTTCTTTTCTATCTATAAATCAAGGTTCTAAATCAGGGGGATAGGGTGTTGCGGGCGCTGCATAGCGGCTTTGCGGCACCTTACATCTGCGCTGGTGGTCATCTTGATAGTGACTATGATAGAGAGGCTCCAACACAATGATCAGAGGCCAGCCATGCGCGATCTGAAGATACCCGAACAGCGCCACCCCGAAAAGGCGCGCAAGCCTGACAATGCCCAGCCNAAAAAGCCGAGCTGGATTAGGGTCAAGGCGCCGGGCGGCAAGGGCTATGCCGAGACCGCGCGGATCATGCGCGACAACAAGCTGACCACGGTTTGCGAAGAGGCAGGCTGCCCCAATGTGGGCGAGTGCTGGTCTCAGGGTCACGCCACGATGATGATCATGGGCGAGGTCTGCACCCGCGCCTGTACCTTCTGCAACATCGCCACCGGCAAGCCGCCCGAGGATCTAGATGTTTTCGAGCCGGGCCGCGTGGCCGATGCCGTGGCGAAACTGGGGTTGAACCACGTTGTCATCACCTCGGTNGACCGCGACGATATCGAGGATGGCGGGGCCGAGCATTTTGCTCAGACCATCCGCGCCGTGCGCCACCGTAGCCCCGAGACCACGATCGAGATTCTGACACCCGATTTCATCCGCTGCGGCCCCGAAGCGCTGGAAAAGGTTGTCGAAGCGCGCCCCGATGTGTTCAACCACAATCTTGAGACTGTGCCGGGTCTTTACCCCGAAGTGCGCCCCGGTGCGCGCTACTTCCATTCCTTGCGGCTGTTGCAGCGCGTAAAGGAACTCGATCCCTCAATGTTCACCAAATCCGGCATCATGGTGGGTTTGGGCGAAGACCGCCAAGCGGTCATTCAGGTCATGGAAGACATGCGCGCCGCCGACATCGATTTCCTGACCATCGGCCAGTATTTGCAGCCTACGCCCAAGCACCACGCGCTGGACCGTTTTGTGACGCCCGAGGAGTTCGCGTCCTACGAAAAAGCGGCCTATGGCAAAGGGTTCCTGATGGTCTCTTCAACGCCGCTCACGCGCTCGTCCTACCACGCGGGCGATGACTTCGCGCGTCTGCGCGAGGCGCGGAACCGAAAGCTTGGGCTGGCCTGATACGCCGCCCGGCGTTACCCGCCGGGCAGGGCTTTTAGATAGGCGGCAATCGCGGCGCGGTCGCTTTCGGGCAGTTGCGACAGGTTTCTCACCACTTCGGCCATTTCACCTCCGGCGCTGTCATACTCCGGCGTGAAGCCCGAGGTAAAATACTCCACCAGATCGACCTTTGACCAATCCAGTTGCGCAGGCGTGATGCCGGGGATTTTGCCTTTGCCCGATGGGTTCGGCGCACCCGTCAGCCAAGCACTGCGGTCCAGCGCGCCGAGAGCGTTGCGTGGCGTGTGGCATTCGCCGCAGTGGGCGAGCCCTTCGGCCAAATAGCGCCCGCGCAGCAACTCTGCATCGTGATCGCCGGACAGCACGTAATCGTCCTCGGCAAAGAGCAGTTTCCACAGACCCAGCCCGCGGCGGATGTTGAAGGGAAAGCCCACCTCATGCGCTTTGCTGGCTGTGTCACTGGCGGGCAGGGTCAGGATATAGGCAAAGAGGTTCGCCACGTCCTGCGGGGCCAGATGGCCATAGGCGGTATAGGGAAATGCGGGGTAGTAGTGTTGCCCCGCGGGCGAGACGCCGCGCGTGACGGCGCGGGCGAATTGCGGCAGGGTCCAATCGCCGATGCCCTGTTCGGGGTCGGGCGAGATATTGGGCGCGTAAAAGGTGCCGAACTCACTGGGGAATGCGAGCCCGCCTGCCAGCACGAGCTGGTCTTTGCCCTCACTTTTGGGCACCGCATGACAGGACACGCAGCCCCCGGCGGCAAAGATCAATGCGCCCGCTTGCGGGTCGGGCGTGAGGCCTTTGGCATAGTCAGGCTCAAGCGGATCGGGCCGGGTCAGCACCCAGCCAAGGGCCGCGCCGAGGACGGCGCAGCCCAATAAGAATAAGAGGATACGGCGCAAGGATTAGTTCTTGGGCACGCGGTAATCATCGTGGCAGGCGCCACAGGCTTTGCCCAGATTGCCCATGCTCGCCTTAAGTGCATCCAGATCGGTCCCGGCTGCATCCATCATCGCGGCGCTGGCGGTTTGCAGGTTCTCTAGCTTGCTCGCAAAGCCCTCGGCATCGGTCCAGACTTCGGCCTTCGCATCTGACCCTTCGACCATCCCAGTCTCGGTGCCTTCAACCCACATGGTCGAAGGATCAAGCGTGGCGGCGGCGTGCAGGTTGGCGGCGGCGACCTTGGCTTTCTCGGCGTCATACTCGGCTTCGCCCTTGGCCATGCCGCCCAGAATGCCGGTGTGGTAGGCAATGATCTGCATCTGCGCATGGCGTGCGCCGACGGCCGCTTTGGCGGCCTTGTCGCTATGGCTGGCGGCAAAACCCGTGGTGGCGATCAGCAGCGCGCCGAGGCTGATGGCGGAAATACCCTTAGTCAAATACATGATGTTCTCCCTTTGATTTCTGTAGGGTAACATGGCGACGATATGTCGCAAAAAACAAAAATGTGATCGGCGGATGAGGGCCTTAGAAGCGGCGGGGGATGCGTTCGGCGGTGGCCCAATCGGGCCAGTAGCCTAGCCATTCCACCAGCCCAATGGCCAGCGCCGCGGCGATGATGGCAAAGACGAGGATGACGCGTTTCAGCGATGGCGGGTTGCGCACCCAAAGGGACATGCGCAGCAGCCAACGCGGGTCCATCACGTAAAGCGGACCTTGCCGATGTAGGGCAGGTTACGGTTGCGTTGGGCAAAGTCGATGCCGTAGCCGACCACGAATTCATCTGGTATCTCGAAACCGGTCCAATCGGCCTTGAGGTCGACTTCGCGCCGCGTCGGTTTATCCAGCAATGCGATGGACTTAAGCCGCTTAGGCTCGCGCGAGCGCAGCAGATTTGTGACATGGTGCAGTGTGTGGCCGGTGTCGACGATGTCTTCGACGACCAGCACATCGCGGCCTTCGATGGCGCCGCGCAGGTCCTTGAGGATACGCACTTCGCGGCTGCTCTCCATTGCGTCGCCATAGCTGGAGGCTTCGAGGAAATCGACTTCGATAGGCAAGTCCAACTCGCGCACCAGATCAGCGATGAACACGAAAGAGCCGCGTAGAAGGCCCACGACAATCAGCTTGTCAGTGCCGTCGAATTCATCGTGAATCTCGCGGCAGAGGTCTTCGATCCGGGCCGCGATGGCCTTGGCCGAGATCATTTCATCGATGACGTAAGGCCGTTGTGCCATGGTTTTGCCCTTGAATCTGCGGGGTCGAACAGTGAGATAGGGGGTAACCTGCAACGCAACGGAACGCAATGCCCACCCATTCTGAGACCCGCCAACTGCCTTACACGGCGCAACAGATGTATGATCTGGTCGCCGACGTGGGCCGCTATCCCGAATTCCTGCCTTGGACCGCCGCTGCGCGCATTCGCAGCGACGAGGACCGGGGCGATCACCGTGTGATGGAGGCCGATCTGGTGATCTCCTTCAAGGTGTTCCGCGAGCGTTTCACCAGCCGCGTGGTGCTGTGGCCGGACGAAAAGAAGATCGACACAGAGTATTTGGACGGGCCGTTCAAATACATGAAGTCAAACTGGCATTTCGAGGATTCGCTCGACGGCTGTCAGGTGCATTTCTTTGTCGATTTCGAGTTTAAGAATGCCATCCTGCAAAAGATCATCGGCGTGGTCTTTAACGAGGCGATGCAGCGGGTTGTGCGGGCCTTTGAGGCGCGGGCAAAAGCGCTTTATGGGCCGAAGGCCTGACGCGGCCTTCGGCATTTTTGGTCCCGACAGGATCAGCTGGTCATGTCGTAAGCGCGTTCGCCGTGGATCGACAGATCAAGACCGTTGGTTTCGGTCTCAGCATCTACGCGCAGCGGCGTGATTGCTTTGCACAGATAAATCAGCGCAACACTGACTACCGTGGTGAAAATCCCCACAATGGCCAAGGCGCCCAGTTGCGCCACCCATGAGCCAAGGCCCAGTGCCGCGATCATAATCGTGCCGAAAATACCGCCAACACCGTGAACGGCGAAGACATCTAACGTGTCGTCGATCTTGAACCGGTTGCGCACCAGCACGACGACCTCTTGGCACAAGATGCCCGCAACCGCACCGATCAGCAGCGCCGCCCATGGGCCGACAAAGCCAGCGGCGGGGGTGATCGAAGCAAGGCCCGCGATGGTGCCGGTGACAATGCCCACGAGCGATGCCTTGCCAAACTTCACCTTTTCCCACAGCGCCCAGGTCAGCGATGCCGTGGCGGCAGAAATATGTGTCACGGTGATCGCCATCGCCGCACCGCCGTCCGCCGCCAATTGAGAGCCACCGTTAAAGCCAAACCAACCGACCCAGAGCATCGCTGCCCCGATCATCACAAAACCGGGGTTATGCGGTGGGGTCGTCTTGTTCTTACGCGGGCCGAGGAAGACCGCGAGGATCAGCGCCGCCAGCCCGGCGGTTTCATGGACCACGATGCCGCCTGCGAAGTCCTTGACCCCGACAGCACCAAAGATACCGCCATCGCTCATCATGCCGCCCCCCCAGATCCAATGCACCACCGGCGCATAGCACAACAGCATCCACAGGCCGGAAAACAGCAGCACAAAGCCAAAGCCCACGCGCTCAACATAGGACCCGACGATCAGCGCGGGTGTGATGATGGCAAATGTCATTTGAAAGGCAAAGAACAGGATTTCGGGGATCGTACCAGAGAGGGAATCGGCGTTCACGCCGTTTAGCCCAATCTTGCCCAAGCCGCCCCAAAAGCCATTCTCTGCGGGGCCAAAGGCGATGGAATAACCGACCAGAAACCATAGAACGCTCATCAAACAGGCGATGGCGTAGCAATGCATGAATACGCTGAGCACGTTGCGGCTGCGCACCAGTCCGCCATAGAACAGTGCCAATCCCGGCAGTGTCATGAAAAGCACGAGGGCGGTTGCGGTCATTATCCAGGCAGTATCTGCGGCGATCATTAGGGCGCTCCGGTTTACAAAGGTTGCAGGCAGAAAGCGCAGAGAACGCGGGCAGGAAAGCTTTTATACGGGCAGAGCCGCCTCTTTTGCGGGCAAATGCACAAAAGCACATCAATTAAGCAGGTCTAATGGGGGTGTGCCTATTTATCGGGCAGTTTTGCAAGGGCGCCCTGCAGCAGGCCAAGGGCATGGTCGCGGGCGGCCTTGCGCACTGCGGCGCGGCCCAATGCGCCGAATTCAACAGTCTCAGTTTGGGTGCCCGTGTCTTGGGCAAGACCAAAACAAACCCGTCCTTCGGGCTTGTGCTCAGACCCGCCTGGGCCTGCGATCCCGGTGATTGAAACTGCCAAAGCAGCACACGATCGCGTCAAGGCCCCATGTGCCATTTCCAACGCGACAGGCTCGGACACCGCGCCATATGTGGCAATGGTTGCCGTCGCGACCCCAAGCATCTCGGTCTTGGCGGTATTAGTATAGCTGACGAAGCCGCGTTCAAAAACGGCGGAGGCGCCGGGCAGGTCGGTCAGCGCCGCGGCCAGCATTCCCCCGGTGCAGCTTTCGGCGCAGGCGATCATCACGCCCGCCCGTTTGCCTTGGGCCAGAATCTCTGCTGTAACGCTCATCCCATCAGCACCCCATGCGACAGCGCCGCCAACGCCACGACGCCAAGGGCCGCAAAGACCCCTGCAAACACATCGTCCAGCATGACGCCAAGGGGGTCGCCGCGCCGGTCGGCCCAACCGACAATCAGCGGTTTCCAGATGTCGAACAGTCGGAACAGGGCAAAGGCGGCGATCCAACCGGGCCACATGGCGAGGATCGGGATTTGCATGGACCACGCCGCATAGGACAGCGGCAAAAGTGCGATCCATTGGCCGACCAGTTCGTCAATGACAACCTCGGACGGGTCATGATCGCCACTGCCTGCGGTGTAGCGCGCCGTTGCCCACCAGCCCAGCGGGAAGGCGAGGATGAGGCCGATCACCAGCAGGGGAAAACCGCCCAGCACATGCAGCATCCAGGCATAGGGCAGGGCGATCAGCGATCCCCATGTGCCGGGAGCAGGGCGGATGTGGCCGACGCCAAGCAGGGTCGCGATCAGATGGGCTGGGGTCATGTCTTCACCAATGTTGCTGTGGCCATACAGGCGATGCCTTCGCCGCGTCCGGTAAAGCCGAGGCGTTCGCTGGTTGTGGCTTTGACGGACACCCGGTCGATTTCAATTCCCAGCATCTCGGCCATGGCGGCGCGCATCGGGGCAACGTGGGGCCCGATCTTAGGCGTTTCGCAGATCAGCGTGCAATCGACATGGGTAAGGATGAACCCCATCTCGCGGGCCAGTTCCGCTGCGTGGCGCAGGAATATGTCGCTGCGCGCCCCTTTCCACTGCGGATCGCTGGGGGGGAAGTGGTGGCCAATGTCGCCGCGTGCCAGCGCGCCGTAGATTGCATCGGTGACGGTATGCAGTGCCACATCGGCATCCGAATGGCCGACAAGCCCGTGGGTATGGGGAATGTCGACGCCGCAGAGGGTTACATGTTCGCCGGGGCCAAAGGCGTGAACGTCAAATCCGTTGCCGGTGCGAATATCCATGCGGGTCTCCAAAAGGCGGGCGGCGCGGGCGAAATCCTCGGGCCGGGNGATTTTCAGGTTATCGGCGCTGCCCGGGGTGATGGCAACCTGAAGCCCGGCGGCGCGGGCGACTTCGACATCATCGGCGGCGGGGCCGTCATAGGCGGCGTGGGCGGCGCGGATCACGGCAAGGTCGAACCCTTGCGGGGTCTGGGCGGCGAACAAGTTGCTGCGGTCTTGGGTGCCGGTGACTGTGTCGTTAGCACCGCGCCAGAGCGCGTCGGTGACGGGCAGGCCGGGGGCGGCTGCTTGGTGGTCGGTCAGTGCTTCGATCACGCCTGTGATGACCTCGGCGCTGACGCATGGGCGGGCGGCGTCATGGATGAGCACTTTGTCAGCGGTCTTGATCGCCGCCAGCCCGCGCTGCACTGAAGCCGAGCGTTCGGCCCCGCCGGTGGTCACGGTGATGCCCTTGGCAGTAAAGGCGGCGGCATGCTCCATGTCATCTGCGTGCAGCACGAGCACGATCTCGGTGATCTGCGCCATGGCCTCAAACACCGCCAACGTATGGTCGATCACCCGCGCCCCGGCGAGCGGTTGCCATTGCTTTGGCTGCAGGCCACCTGCGCGGCTGCCTCGGCCTGCGGCGACGATCAGGGCGGCGATGCTCATATGCGTTCTACTATCAGGCCAAAGGACATGGCTCTGTCTAGGCAATGCGGGGACGGGGTGCAATCTGAGGGTGCTGCCTAAAAATTAGGCAATGGCGTGGCGCATAGCGGCTTTTCAGGCTAGATTTATTGAGGTCACCTTGCCGTGGGGCTACACAACAAGAGACCGCACAAGGATTAATCATGTGACCGCCGACCCTCTGAACTTTACCCCTCCCGTCTTGCTGGCGCCGATGGCCGGGATCACCGATCTGCCCTATCGCAGCCTTGTGGCGCGATTCGGCGCGGGGCTGGTCGTGTCGGAAATGGTTGCCAGTCAGGAATTGCTTAGCCGCCGCCCCGGCACGCGGGAAAAAGCAGAGCTTGGGCTTGGCGTGGTCGGCACCTCAGTCCAACTGGCTGGACGCGAGGCCGCGCCGATGGCCGAAGCGGCGCGGATGGTCGAGGCGATGGGTGCCGAGATCATCGACATCAATATGGGTTGTCCGGCCAAGAAGGTCACGCAGGGCGCTTCCGGCTCTGCTTTGATGAAAACGCCGGACCACGCGCTGCGGCTGATTGAGGCGGTGGTGGGCGCGGTCAAGGTGCCGGTGACGCTGAAAACCCGGCTGGGCTGGGACGACAATATGCTCAACGCCGCTCCGATCGCCAAACGGGCAGAGGATGCGGGCGTTCAGATGATTACGATCCATGGGCGCACGCGCTGTCAGTTCTACAAAGGCCGCGCTGATTGGGCCGCGATCCGGGCGGTGAAGGATGCGGTCTCGGTCCCGGTCATCGCCAATGGCGACATCACCAGCAGCCAAAATGCGCGTCAGGCATTGGCGCTTTCGGGTGCGGACGGTGTCATGGTGGGGCGCGGAGCGCAGGGGCGGCCTTGGCTGCTGGCGCAGATTGCTCATGATCTATACGGCCACCCGGCCCCCATGGTGCCGACTGGGGCTGCACTGGCCGATATGGTCGCGGCGCATTTCGAGGCGATGTTGCAGTTTTATGGCGCGGACCTTGGCGGGCGCGTCGCACGCAAGCATTTGGGCTGGTACATGGACCACGCATGCACCCCGGCCGATCTGCGCCGTGCATTGCTGACGGCAAGAGAGGCCACAGCGACCTTTGCCCTGATTGGTGACGCTATGGCCCCCGACCATGCGGTCGCGGCATGACCGTGCCTGTCCCTGAGCAGCAGATTTGGACTTCGCTGCCTGTGCCTGCCTTTATCGTGGGGGAGGATGATCGGGTCACTGATATCAACCCTGCCGCCGAAGGGTTTTTGAACACTTCGGCCCGGTCCGCCTGCGGTGTGCCGCTGTGGAAGCTGATCGCCGTCGATCACCCGCTCGAAGCTGCTTTCGCCCGCGCGCGCGCGCAGAGCACGCCGCTTTTCGTCAATGATGTTGATGTCGGGGCAATGCAACGGGCGCCACTGCAATGCGGTCTGCAAATTGCGCCGTTATCGGGCGGCACGGGGGAGATGATCTTGATGATTACCCCGCGCGAATTGGCTGGGCGGGTGACACAGGATCACAGTGTCAAATCCGCTGCCAAATCCGCCATCGGCATGGCAGAGATGCTTGCGCATGAGATCAAAAATCCGCTGGCCGGGATCACCGGGGCGGCGCAACTGCTGTCGATGAACCTGCAAAAGGACGATCTGGAACTGACGGATCTCATCGTTACGGAAAGCCGCCGGATCGTGAAGTTGCTGGAGCAGGTCGAGCAGTTTGGCAATCTGACCGCCCCCGAACGCCGCGCGGTCAATCTGCATGATGTGCTGGACCGCGTCCGACGCTCTGCGCTGTTAGGGGTCGGGGCGAATATGAGGATTATCGAAGACTACGACCCTTCGCTGCCGCCCGCGCTCGGGGACAAGGATCAGCTGATGCAGGTACTGTCCAATCTTATCCGCAATGCCTCAGAAGCGGCGGGGCCAGAGGGCGGGACGATCCGGTTGCGCAGCTTTTACGAACATGGCTTCCGCCTGCGCCGTGCCGATGGCGATGGGCAATTGCTGCCCCTGCAGATCGAAGTGATCGACGATGGCCCCGGTCTGCCCGAACATATTCGCGCGGATGTTTTTGATCCCTTTGTCTCGGGCCGGGAAAACGGCACCGGCCTAGGGTTGGCGCTCGTTAGCAAAATTATTTCAGACCACGGCGGTTGGATTTCCGTCTCATCCGCACCCGGATGCACTGCTTTTCGTATTTCGCTGCCACGCGCGACGGCGGCTGACCTTCAGGAGAATTGACATGGACGGGACCATCCTCGTCGCCGACGACGACCGCACGATCCGCACTGTTCTGACCCAAGCGCTGACCCGCGCGGGCTGCAAGGTGCACGCGACCTCAAGCCTGACCACGCTGATGCGGTGGGTCGGAGAGGGCAAGGGCGATGCGGTGATCTCGGATGTGATCATGCCCGACGGTAACGGATTAGAAATGCTGCCCAAAATTGCGCAGGATCGCCCCGGTCTGCCGGTGATCGTAATCTCGGCGCAGAATACGATCATGACGGCAATCAAGGCGAACGAGGCGGAGGCTTTTGACTACCTGCCCAAGCCCTTTGACCTGCCGGACCTGATGAAACGCACCGCCCGCGCGCTGGAGCAAAGCGCGAACCTGCCGCGCCGGGGCGGTAGCGCACCGGATGAAGCGAGCGCTGAGGGGGACGACCTGCCAATGATCGGGCGCACCCCGGTGATGCAGGCGCTCTACCGCGCGGTTGCGCGGGTGCTCAACAGCGATCTGCCCGTGTTGATCCGCGGCGAAAGCGGCACCGGAAAGTCGCTTATTGGCCGGGCGATCCACGATCTTTCTGACCGCCGCAGCCTACCGTTCATCACCCTTAGCGAAGTTGATTTGGTCGAAGTTGACGGCCCGGCGCAGCTTTTGGCCCGGCTGCGGGGGGGGACGTTGTTAATCGACGAGGTAGCCGA
>JGI24723J26617_10003881_pt1 | contig 10582 bp, 9 predicted proteins | sample Cruoilmetagenom6_FD_26617 | JGI IMG/M metagenome (IMG submission 26617) | reverse complement strand
ACGCCCCTGAAACAATTGGAAAATATCCCGTCATCAGGGCCGATTGTTGTGGTTTGCAATCATCCGCACGGACTGGTGGACGGACTGGTTTTGGCGTGGTTGTTGTCGAAACGTCGTGAAGACTTTCAGATTATCACAAGGGCATTGCTGAACGGCGTTGCGGTGGCCGAAAAGAACCTTTTACCGATCAGTTTCCCGCATGAGGAAGATGCTGTTCGCAAGAACCTGCAAACCCGCAAAGAGGCTTTGAACAAAGTTAAAGATGGACATTGTATCGGCGTGTTTCCGGCGGGAACCGTTTCGACAAGTAAAACAGCCTTTGGCCCGGTGATTGAAGCAGACTGGGGTAAGTTTACCTCGAAACTGGTTTTGCAAAGCAATGCACAAGTTGTGCCGATCTTTTTCCAAGGCTCTAATTCACGCTGGTTTCAGATCGCCAATCGTATTTCGGATACATGCCGTCAAAGCCTGCTGATGTATGAAATCAAACATGCGTTTAATAAAGAGCAGTCGCCGATTATAGGCAAGCCTATCCGGCGTGATGTGTTGGATAAGTATAAAACGGACCCTGAAAGCCTGATGGCATTTTTGCGGACAGAAACTTTGAAGCTTGGTGCCTAAGCTAAATAAAAAAGCCCGGTAAAATGCCGGGCTTTTAAAGNTATATGTTGGCTTATATTACAGTGCGTCTGTCAGTGCGGGCACTGCATCGAACAAATCCGCAACCAGACCGTAGTCAGCCACCTGAAAGATAGGTGCTTCTTCGTCTTTGTTGATGGCGACGATAACTTTACTGTCTTTCATGCCTGCCAAGTGTTGGATGGCACCCGAGATACCGCAAGCGATATACAAGTCAGGGGCAACCACTTTGCCTGTTTGGCCAACTTGCCAGTCGTTCGGTGCGTAACCACTGTCCACAGCGGCGCGAGATGCCCCGACAGCGGCGTTCAGTTTGTCGGCCAGCGCTTCGATGATCGCAAAGCTTTCCTCTGATCCGACGCCGCGTCCACCGGACACTACGATTTTCGCAGATGTCAGTTCCGGGCGGTCAGATGTCTGAACCTTATCTTCAACCCATGAAGACAGATCAGGGTTTCCGGCAGCGCTAACGGTTTCAACAGAAGCAGAACCGGTTTCAGCAGCGGCATCAAAGCCGGCGGTGCGGATTGAAACAACTTTTTTACCGTCGGATGATTTAACTGTCTGAATGGCATTGCCTGCGTAGATCGGGCGTTCAAACGTATCGCCGTCGACTACTCCGGTGATGTCGGAAATAACCATTACGTCCAGCAGGGCGGCAACACGCGGCAGGATATTTTTGGCATTTGATGTGGCAGGTGCCATGATGTGATCGTAATCACCTGCAAGTGACACAATCAAATCCGCTACAGGTTCGGCCAGACCGTTGCCGTAAGCAGCGTCATCTGCGCAAAGAACGGATGAAACACCGTCAAGTGAGGCAGCAGCTTTCGCCGCATCGCTGCATCCGGTGGATGCGCAAAGAACAGTCACATCACCCAAAGCCTGCGCCGCAGTGACGGCTTTACCGGTTTGGTCCAGTGAAATTTCACCAGCAACAATTTCTGCTAATAGAAGAACAGCCATTAGATTACCCCCGCTTCATCTTTAAGTTTTGCAACCAATTCAGCAACATCGGCCACTTTCACGCCAGCGGCGCGTTCTGATGGTTCTGTTGTGCTGACGATTTCCAGCCGTGGTGAAATGTCCACGCCATAATCGGCTGGTGTTTTCATATCCATCGGTTTTTTCTTGGCTTTCATGATGTTCGGCAAAGATGCATAACGCGGCTCGTTCAAACGTAGATCAACCGAAACGATTGTCGGCATTTTAACCTTGATGGTTTGCAAACCGCCGTCAACTTCGCGTGTTACTGTGGCAGTGTCGCCGTCCACGGATAGTTCCGATGCAAACGTTCCTTGTGACCAACCCAACAGTGCAGACAGCATCTGGCCGGTTGCGTTCATGTCATTGTCGATGGCTTGTTTGCCACAAAGAACCAGACCGGGTTGTTCTTCGTCGATTACCGCTTTTAGCAGTTTGGCAACGGCTAATGGTTCTATGTCTGTGTGCACATCATCTGTCGCTTCGATCAGAATGGCGCGGTCCGCACCCATCGCCAATGCTGTGCGTAAAGTTTCCTGCGATTGTTTCACACCGATGGACACGGCTACAATCTCTTCAGCTTTGCCGGCTTCCCGTAGACGAATGGCTTCTTCAACAGCAATTTCATCGAACGGGTTCATGGACATTTTGACATTCGCAAGATCAACACCGCTGCCGTCCGCTTTAACACGAACTTTCACGTTGTAATCGATCACACGTTTGACGGGGACTAGCACCTTCATCTGCGACACTCCAAGTTAAATTAGTCTCTTGGTAAGAGAGACATCCAAATATTCCAAACCCCTTTACGATAGGACGTGGCGTAAAGAAAGACATGAATCGACACGAAACATGGAAATAACGTCGCGTTTGGCTTCGTGAAAAAATAAATGATAATTTCACGAACAGGAATCGGTTACTGATTCCCCCCTGGCACCCAAAGCACATCTTTTGAACCGTTATCGTTGGCGGCACGTGATGCGACGAAAAACCAGTCTGACAGGCGGTTCAGATATTTCACTGCAGCGGCGTTAACATCTTCAACACTTGCCAATGTGACCGCCAAACGTTCAGCGCGTCGCGATACGGTTCGGCATACGTGCAAATTCGCAGCAAGCGCCGAGCCGCCCGGCAAAACGAAGCTGCGCAATGGGGCCAGCTTGGTATTCATTGCGTCAATTTCAGCCTCTAGGCGATCTACTTGCCGGTCCAATATGCGCAAGGGCGTATATTCGGCATCTTTATCGTTTTCCATATCGGGTCGGCAAAAATCGGCCCCAAGATCGAACAGATCATTTTGAATGCGTGCAAGGGCTACATCCATGTCACCGCTTGCGTATTGCCGTGCCAACCCGACGGCCGCGTTGGTTTCATCCACAGTCCCGTAAGCATTCACGCGGGCATCGTCTTTGGCAACCCTTACGCCATTGCCCAAAGCTGTTTTACCTTTATCGCCTGTGCGGGTGTATATTTTATTCAGAACAACCATTTCAGCCACCGTTTCCGCGCATAATCGCATAAAGCAGGATCAAGCCAACCGCGACGGCCTGTGCAATAATCCGTAGGCGCATCAGTTTGTTGGAATATTTGCGGTTAAACTCACCGCCGGATGTAAAGCTGCCAAGTCCGATCATCAAGACGACCAACACAACCAGAACCGCGGCAACGGCAAGAAAATATAGCGGGGCTTGCGACATGGGATCGCCTTTCGTGATTTAACTTTTCATAATCGACTATAGAAGTAATCCAGTACCCGTGTCGACAATATGCGTTTCAAGAAGCCTGCGACATATGTTGGCGTGGTCACATAATACCGTGGTTTCGGGCGCTTGCTTTCCAAAGCATGGATCAACTTATCGGTTACGGCTGAGGACGGTAATTCACCGCTGTCGGGTTTCGCATCCTTGGCATAAAGACGTGGCATCATAGTTTGCTCATAGACTTTACGGGCAAGTGAATTTTCCCAGTCGATCCATTTTGCGAATTGAATTTGGGCGTTTTGTCTGATGTCGGTGGTAATCGGGCCCGGTTCCACCAGAATAATATCAATCGGCTGGTCGCGCAGTTCCAAACGCAATGTATCGGTTAGTCCTTCCATTGCAAACTTGGTGGCATTATATGCCCCGCGTCCCTTCATTGCTGTGATACCCAAAACAGATGAACAGTTGATAATCCGCCCGTGACCTTGTGCAAACATCACCGGAAGTATCTGATTGATCAGATCGAAATACCCAAAGAAATTTGCTTCAAAAATCGCCCGTAAAGCATCGCGTGGGTAATCTTGGGTCAGGGCAGGGATCGCATATGCCCCATTGTTATAAAGCGCGTCCAATGTACCGCCCGTGCGTTTCAGTGTCTCGGCGACTGCCGCTTTGATGCCCGGCTCATCCTCATAATCCAGCACAAAGCTTTCCAGCCCTTCGTTTCGTAAACGTTCGCAATCTTCAGGTTTCCGACAGGTTGCAAAAACCCGCCACCCGCGTTTATGCAATGTGTGGGCTGCGTCATAGCCGATACCGGATGAGCAACCGGTGATAAGGATGGATTTTTGGGTCATATCTGTGCCTGTTTTAACTTTGAACTAAAGCAGTAAACTAATTTAATATTTCTTGCGAGGCGATAAAAACCTTGCGTTCTTCAATAAAAAAACCCTGAAAACGGGTCAAAGCCCTAGACCCTTCTTATGCGACCGATTACACATCATCTATGGCTGATTTGATAGATGACAACAACATACCCGATGATGGTGGCCTGACCACTTCCGAACCTTTGCGTCGCGCCATTGGCGATCGTTACCTGACCTATGCGCTGTCCACCATCATGGGCCGTGCCTTGCCCGATGCGCGCGACGGCTTGAAGCCTGTGCATCGGCGTATCCTTTATGCGATGCGCGGTCTGAAACTTGATCCTGCCGGTGCCTATAAAAAATGCGCCAAGATCGTGGGTGAGGTGATGGGGAACTACCACCCTCATGGTGATCAGGCGATTTATGATGCTCTGGCGCGCTTGGCGCAAGATTTCAACGTGCGTTACCCGCTGGTCGATGGGCAGGGTAATTTTGGTAATATCGACGGCGATAACCCTGCTGCACCACGTTATACCGAAGCACGCATGACCGAAGCGGCACAAGCTTTGATGATCGGCCTTTCCGAAGACGCGGTAAATTTCAACCCGAACTATGATGGCTCGGAAACCGAACCGGAAGTGCTGCCTGCGACATTCCCGAATTTGTTGGCTAATGGGTCATCAGGGATTGCGGTTGGAATGGCCACGAATATCGCCCCCCATAATCTGGGTGAGCTATGCGATGCCGCCATTCATCTGATCAAAGCCCCCAACGCCCGTGACGAAACTCTGTTGGATTACGTTCCCGGCCCCGATTTTCCGACAGGCGGTATTCTGGTCGAACCGCGTGAAAATATTTTGCAGGCTTATAAAACCGGCCGTGGCGCATTTCGTTTGCGGGCACGCTGGGATCTGGAAGAATTAGGTCGCGGACAGTGGCAAATTGTTGTCACGGAAATTCCTTATCAGGTGCAAAAGTCAAAGCTGATTGAAAAAATCGCCGAACTGATCTTGCAAAAGAAAATTCCAATTCTGGCCGATGTGCGCGATGAAAGTGCCGAAGATGTGCGTCTGGTGCTGGAGCCGCGTGCCAAAACCGTTGATCCTGCCGTACTGATGGAAACCCTGTTCAGGCTTTGTGATCTTGAAATCCGTTTCAATTTGAACATGAACGTTCTGATCGACGGGCGCACACCAAAAGTGTGTTCAATGAAAGAAGTGCTGCGAGCATTCCTTGACCATCGACGTGAAGTTTTGCAACGCCGCTCTAAATTTCGCCTAGAAAAAATCGACCGCCGTCTGGAAGTGTTGGAAGGGTATATTGTTGCCTTCCTCAATCTTGATCGTGTGATTGAGATAATACGCTACGAAGACGAGCCCAAACCGGTTTTGGTCGCTGAATTTGATTTGACCGACGTTCAGGCCGAAGCTATTTTAAACATGCGTTTGCGTAATTTACGCAAACTGGAAGAAATGGAATTGCGCCGCGAGCGTGATGAATTGCAGATAGAACGGGCTGATCTGGACGATTTACTGGCGGATGAAACTTTGCAATGGGGACATATCACCGATCAGTTGCGCGAGACCCGCAAGAAATTCGGTAAGGATGCACAGGGCGGCGCACGGCGCACGGAATTGGCGGATGCCCCTGAAGTGGAAGATGTGCCGATAGAGGCAATGATCGAAAAAGAGCCGATTACGGTGGTTTGTTCTGCAATGGGCTGGATCCGCGCGATGAAGGGTCATATTGATCTGGAACAGGATTTGAAATTCAAAGACGGCGACGAAAGCCGCTTTGTTTTCCATGCCGAAACCACTGACAAGCTGTTGTTGATGGGCGCAAATGGGCGGTTTTATACATTGCCATGCAGCCAGTTGCCGGGTGGGCGCGGTATGGGGGAACCCATCCGCTTGATCGTTGATCTGCCCAATGATGCTGAAATGGTGGATATATTCATCCATAAAACGGGCCGGAAACTACTGGTTACATCTTCGGCAGGGGATGGTTTTGTCGTCAATGAAGATGATGTTCTGGCCCAAACCCGCAGCGGCAAACAAGTGCTGAATGTCAGAGGTGATGTCAAAGCCCATGTTTGCCGCGTGGTCCAAGGCGATCATATCGCATGCGTTGGTGAAAACCGCAAAGTTCTGATTTTCCCGATTGCCGAACTGCCCGAAATGGGGCGGGGCAAAGGGGTGCGGTTGCAAAAATACAAAGACGGTGGCCTGAATGATGCAACGACATTCAAGTTGACAGAAGGGTTAAGTTGGCTTGATCCGGCAGGCAGGACGCGCACTGAGACGGAACTGGGTGAATGGGTTAGCAAACGTGCATCGGCTGGACGCATGGCGCCACGCGGCTTCCCAAGGGATAATAAGTTCAATATGTAATTAAACGACGGTTCATTCTGAGGAAAATTTTATGATTGAGGAAGCGGAAACAGGCAAAGTCAGATTTAACGGCAACACGCCCCAATTACGGGGGCTGGCTATTGTTACGACCTTACTGACACTTGTTACCTTGGGGATTTATCGCTTTTGGGCACGCACGCGCCTACGCCGCTATTTCTGGTCTGCATTTACATTGGACGGTCACGGGTTTGAATACACCGGCAAAGGCATCGAAAAATTTATCGGCTTTCTGATCGCGGTCGCGGTTCTGGCAATCTATCTGGGTACCTTTCAAGTCGCACTTAGTTTTGCCGGCATGTCTTTGTTTCAAACCATTGATCCCGATGCCGACCCGATACAGCAGGTGCTTTTGACCTATGCCACCTTTTTTGCACTGGCACCGTTGATTTTCTACGCCCAATACCGTGCACGTCGTTATATGCTGTCGCGTACCAAATGGAAGGGTATCCGTTTTGGTGCAGATCAAGCCGCGTGGGGTTACGCAATTCGCGCGATAGGTCATTGGCTGCTGACAATGGCCACATTGGGCATACTCATGCCGCGCCAGACCTATTACCTGGAAAAATACAAAGCTGACCGTACTTGGTTTGGCACGGCACAGTTTACACAAGAAGGCCGCTGGCAATCGCTTTACCCTGCGATGAAGCACATTGCTCTGGGTATTTTGATTAGCATTGTTGGTGGTGTGATATTATCCCTACTCAGCTGGAATGGGGCGTTTGAGAGTGATGCCGCCGGAACCGATATTGCACTTGCCGTACTGGCCGGGTTTATGATTTTCGTNGGTATCATGTGGTTCTACATCGGTTTTGCCTATTACAGTGTTCACAGCCACCGGATTTTGACACGCAACAAAAAACTGGGTGATAACATCCAGTTCACTTCTGAACCCAGAACCGCGCGTATTATCGGTATTTATCTGCTTGGCGGGTTGATCGTTTCAATGCTGGCCCCGATAGTTGCCGGCTTGATCGGTGGTATCATAGGGGTTATTTCGAACGTTGCACTTAGCGGTGTCGATCTGGGAACTGGTGATGATATGCCTGCGGGCATCGTTGTTGGTGGTGTTCTGGGCTATATCGCGTTTTTTGTTGTTGCGGGCGTGCTAAGCCTGATTTTCATCACCCAGCCAATTCTTGAACATTATGCGCAAGTTACATCGGTTCATAATGCAGAAGAGCTGGCAGATGTGAAGCAACGCGAAGGCGATGAGATGATCGAAGCCGAAGGTTTTGCTGATGCGTTGGATGTGGGCGCAGGATTTTAAACGATGATGGACGACCCCCAACAACCAGCAGCAGCTTTTTATGACGGCGCGTCTGCACGAGAACATCATGTCGATATAACCTGTGAAGAAAACGGCCTTGTTATTACCGGCCCGACAATGGATGCCTCGGTGGAATGGGCCTATGACGACATGCGTAATGTTGCGGATATTGCCAGTCAAAAAGGTGCATCTTTTCGGATGATGGGTGGTTTGGGACGGCTTAACGTCATGGATGAAACCTTGGCTGACCGGCTGGTAAACCTTGCCCCGAACTTGAACAAATCGGATATTCCTGCCGCTATGTGGAAACGTATCGGTATATGGGGTGCTGGTGCCGTCACATCGGTTATTGTCATCGTTTTTGTTATTATTCCGGCCCTTGCAAACCAGTTGGCCACCATGATCCCGGTTGAACGCGAGGTTGCTTTGGGCCGCGTCAGCCTGAACCAGATCGAACGCCTTCTGACGGGGTTTGACGATGAAACGGATCTGACGTGCACAGGTCAAAAAGGCCAGATGGCACTGGATAAAATGACAGATCGGCTGGGGGCATATATTGACAGCCCGTACCCATTGGATATCAAGGTTTTCAATCATGAAATGCCAAATGCGTTTGCGGTTCCGGGGGGGCATATTGTTTTGTTTGACGGTTTGATCCAGGATGCAGACAGCCCCGAAGAAGTTGCCGCCGTTCTGGGCCATGAGATTGGCCACGTGATCAACCGCGACCCGACACGCCTGACGCTGCGTTCTGCTGGATCAGTTGGAATACTGGGCATGGTATTTGGCGATTTTGCAGGCGGTGCCGTGGCTTTGGTGATTGCAGAGCAATTGATTGCAGCGAATTATAGTCAGGATGCCGAGGCCAATGCCGATATATTTGCCCACAAGCTTATGGCGGATGCGAAATTACCGTCCGCACCCATGGCCGATTTTTTCGACAGGCTGAATGAAAAATACGGTGATGGGCCGGAACTATTGTCGCATTTGGCAAGCCACCCTGATCTGGGGGGGCGCGCGAAAGCTGCAAATGCGGCAGATACCGTTGGCGATAGATCATTTGAAAGCGTTTTATCCGCGTCGGAATGGGAAGACTTGCGCGGAATGTGTGCGCAAACCTCTAAAGCCGATTGACCTTTAGCGGTACGCCACCTTCGGGGCGCAACGTCAACACCATTACCGGCTTTGGGTCGCGGCCTTCGATCCGTTCAAAGCTGAAACGTGAAATCAGTGTCGCCAGTATTATCGTGGCTTCGATCATCGCGAACTGCGCACCGATACATATCCGTGGCCCGTCGCCGAAAGGCAGGTATGCGTAGCGATCGGGTTTATGCCCGCTTGCAAAACGCATCGGATCAAACTGGTCCGGATTATCCCAAATGGCGTGATGTCTGTGCAACGCATATATCGGCAGCATCACCGTATCTTTACGTTGAATGTCGCGATCACAAAGTACGTCTTCGCCCTGTGCTGTGCGCGATATGAATGCGGCAGGCGGATACAGGCGCAACGCTTCTTTGATCACTTGCTCCGTATAGGGCAGGGCTGCACAATCTGCAGCTGTAGCGGTGCGNCCTTGCANTACNGTTTGCGCTTCAACGCGCAGTTTGTCTTGCACTTCTGGATCAAAGGCGCACAGATATAACGCCCATGACAGGGTTAATGCCGTAGTTTCGTGCCCCGCTACGATAAAAGTCAGTAAATTGTCCCGNAATTCAGCCATATTCATCTGGCGTTTGGTTTCAGGGTCTTGTCCTTCAAGCAACAAATCAAGCAAATCCGGCACAGGTTTTGCACCATGTTTCTTACGGCTTGCAATCGTAATATCCGCGATCGTTTTCATCTTTTTCAGCGCATTGGGCTGAAACAAACGCGAAGGGCGTGGCACCCATGTCGGAACCCCTATAACGTCAAACAGCGAAATCCGTGCGGTCTGGGCGATATAACGATCGATGGCATGATGCACCTGTGCACTGCCCATCGCATCGGACCCGCTGAACGTGACGTTTGAGATAACGTCAAATGTGGTTGTGATCATTTCTTCATACATATCGACAATTTTACCTGCGGCACCAATCCGCGCACAGGCAGTGTCTGCCGCCGCTGTCATGATCGGAGCCAGATTGGCGATATTGCGATGGGTAAAAACGGGTGAGGCTGCACGCCGTTGCCACCGCCAATGCGCCCCTTCGGCAATAAACATACTGTCACCTATTGCAGGTTCCAGAATATTTTTGGTTACATCTGATTTTGGATAATTTTCCAGATTGTCTTTTAATATACGTCCGATGGCATGTGGTTCCATTACCATGTGCCAGCGCACGCTGCCCGTACGGCCGGAAACAATCGGTTGCTTGGTGGCTACCTCGGGAATAATCTCAAGAATATTGCGCCGTGCGGCCATCAAAGATTTGATCGGTCCCCATACTTCGGTGACCAGTTTAACTTTGGGGGGCTCTGCACCGGAATTCAAAATTTTCGACATATAGCCTATATTACAGAATTTACGGTCACATGTAATCGTCAACTTGCGTAACTTTTTGCTGTGACCGAAACGATGTGTATTTTTTGCAGGCAACCCTACTTGCCGCTTGCAAATGCTGCAAAGCTTGCGTAATTGAAGCTCACTTTGGTTTTCTAGGGGTTTAGCTCAGTTGGTAGAGCATCGGTCTCCAAAACCGAGGGTCAAGAGTTCGAGTCTCTTAGCCCCTGCCA
>JGI24723J26617_10003879_pt1 | contig 10587 bp, 11 predicted proteins | sample Cruoilmetagenom6_FD_26617 | JGI IMG/M metagenome (IMG submission 26617) | reverse complement strand
TCCAAAAACTCCCCCCCCTCAAAAAAAAGCGGCCGGAGCGAGGCTCCGGCCAGGGTCTCAGGGAGAACTCACATCTTCAATGGGCGAGCAGCACCGGAACATCGGAGAGCTCGAGCATGTTGCGGGTGGCGCCGCCAAGGATCGACTCGCGGAACCGCGAATGCCCGTACGCCCCCATTACCACCAGATCGGCGCCGATGTCGCCGGCGTGGCGCAGGAGCACGTCGCAGACGCGCGGCAGGGTTTTCGACAGAACCGAGACCTCGGCGCGAACGCCGTGGCGCGACAGCATCTGGCTGAGGGCGCCGCCGGGATCGGAGCGTTCGGGGCCGTGCTGCGGCGGATCAACGATGGCGATGTTGACCGTGTCGGCCTGTTGCAGGAACGGCAGCGCCGCGCGGATCGCGCGCTGCGCTTCAGTTGACTCGTTCCAGCCGACCAGCACGGTCGAGATCTGCTGCGGCCAGTCGGCCCCGTCGGGCTGGATCAGCACGGGGACGTCGCCNTCGAACATGGCNGCTTCGGTGATCGCCTCGCATTCATGGGTGCGCCCGGCGCCGTAGGGCCGCGGCAGCACGACGAGGTCGCAGAACCGGGTGCGGTGGGCGACGAGACCGCCCAAGGCCACCATCTGTGCCGATATCGCGGTGGCGGACCAGTTGAAATCCGTGCCCTGCAGCGCTTCGCGCGCAAGGGATTCGAGACGCACCGAATCTTCGCGGGCCTGGGTGAGGTTGTCTTGCACCACCATCGCGTTTGCACCGGCGTAATAAAACCCGGGCTGGGTCCGGTCGAGTCCGAGGCAGAGAACGTCGAGATGCGCCTGCTCGCGCCGGGCCAGGTCCATGGCCGCCCGGAACGACGCGTCGTCGAGTTCGGGATCGGTCAGGATCGTGGTGATCGTCCGGTAGGTCAAGCTCTTGCCTTTCCGTTCAAGCGGTTGCGCACCTCGCGACCGCGGCCTGACCCACAAGGTGCACCGGCCCCCGGATGTGTGCATTGACATGGGTCAATGGTCGGGTCGGCGAGCGCCGGCGCCACGTCGCCGGGCCACGCTACGCAAGGGGGTGCGGCGAGAGGGCGCGGGCGTACATGCACGAATTGATATGGATCAAGGCGGGGGCCGTGCTATCCGTTCAAATCGCAACAGTCGACATTTGTGCCCACGGTCGAGGTGTATCCATAAGCACCAAGGGAGGGGGCCGACTGAATATGACGAAGGGACGTGATATGTGGGATTACCTTAAACTGGTGCTGCTGGGGGCTGTCGCGGTTCTCATGCTGTACCTTGCGAGTCAATCGCGCGACCTGGCCTACACGGTCGCGGCGTTGATTGGCCTGTCGAGCGCCGTGGTGGCGTTCATCTACAGCCTTCGTGGCATGGGGCACGCCAAGGCGCCCAAGACCGGATACCTTGACGGGCCAGTGCGCGCAGGCGTGATTCTGACCGCGTTCTGGGGTGTGGTCGGCTTCCTGGTGGGTGTCTGGATCGCCTTCGAACTCGCCTTCCCGCAACTCAACTTCGCTTGGGCCGAGGGCTACCTGAACTTCGGCCGCCTGCGGCCGCTGCACACCAGCGCGGTGATTTTCGCCTTCGGGGGCACCGGCCTGGTGACGACTTCTTTCTACGTGGTCCAGCGCACCTCCGGCGCCCGTCTCTGGAATGACTCGCTGGCCTGGTTCGTGTTCTGGGGCTATCAGATCACCATCCTGCTCGCCGCCACCGGCTACGTTCTGGGCGCGACGCAGTCGAAGGAATACGCCGAATTCGAATGGTACACCGACTGGTGGCTCACCATCGTCTGGGTCGGCTATTTGCTGCTCTACATGGGCACGCTGATGAAGCGCAAGGAACCGCATATCTACGTGGCCAACTGGTTCTACCTGTCGTTCATCGTCACCATCGCGATGCTGCACGTGGTCAACAACCTGTCGATCCCGATCAGCCTGTTCGGCTCCAAATCCGTGCAGGTCTTCTCCGGTGTGCAGGACGCGATGACGCAATGGTGGTACGGCCACAACGCTGTGGGCTTCTTCCTGACTTCGGGCTTCCTCGGCATGATGTACTATTTCGTGCCGAAACAGGCCGAACGCCCGGTGTTTTCCTACAAGCTGTCGATCATCCACTTCTGGGCGCTGATCTTCCTCTACATCTGGGCCGGCCCGCACCATCTGCACTACACCGCGCTGCCCGATTGGGCCGGCACGCTGGGCATGGTGTTCTCGGTGATCCTGTGGATGCCCTCCTGGGGCGGCATGATCAACGGGTTGATGACGCTCTCGGGCGCCTGGGACAAGCTGCGGACCGACCCGATCATCCGCATGATGGTGGTCTCGGTCGGCTTCTACGGCATGTCCACCTTCGAAGGTCCGATGATGTCGATCAAGGCGGTCAACTCGCTCAGCCATTACACCGACTGGACGATCGGCCACGTGCACTCCGGTGCGCTCGGCTGGAACGGCATGATCACCTTCGGGGCGCTCTACTTCCTGTTCCCGCGGCTATGGAACAAGGCCGGTCTCTATTCGAGCCGGCTGGTTTCCTGGCACTTCTGGCTCGCCACGATCGGCATCATCTTCTATGCCGCGTCGATGTGGGTCACCGGGATCATGGAAGGTCTGATGTGGCGTGAAGTCGATGCGCAGGGCTTCCTCGTGAACTCGTTCGCCGACACCGTGGCCGCGAAGTTCCCGATGTATGTGGTGCGCGGCACCGGCGGTATCCTGTACCTCACCGGCGCCCTCATCATGGCCTACAACCTCTGGATGACCGTTACGCGGGCCCCCCTTGCACGGGATGTCTCCGCCGCGGCGCCGGCTGAATAAGGAGGGCCGGACAGATGGCACTTTTGGACAAACACACCATCCTCGAGAAGAACGCGACGCTTCTGCTTATCTTCTCGCTTCTGGTTGTGAGCGTCGGCGGCATCGTCGAAATCGCACCGCTGTTCTACATCGAGAACACGATCGAGGACGTAGAGGGCGTACGCCCCTACTCCCCGCTCGAGCTCGCCGGCCGGAACATCTACGTCCGCGAGGGCTGCTACGTCTGCCACTCGCAGATGATCCGGCCGATGCGTGACGAGGTGGAGCGCTACGGGCACTACTCACTGGCGGCGGAGTCGCAATACGACCACCCGTTCCAGTGGGGATCGAAGCGGACGGGGCCCGACCTCGCCCGCGTCGGTGGCCGCTACTCTGACGAGTGGCAGGTCGACCACCTGGTCGATCCGCAGTCAGTGGTGCCGGAATCGGTGATGCCGAAATACGCCTTCCTGACGAAACGGGAGATCACCCCGACCAGCTCCAACAGCTACATCGTGGACAACATGCGGGTGAACCGCTTCGTGGGCGTGCCCTATACGGATGAGCAGATGGAGATGGCCGAGGCCGACTTCTGGAGCCAGGCGGACCCGGACGGGGACATCTTCGAAGACGCCGATGCGGATGCGCTGATCGAGCGGTACCCCGGGGCGCAGACCCGGAACTTCGACGGGCAGCCGCAGGTCACCGAGATGGACGCACTGGTCGCGTATCTCCAGGTGCTGGGCACGATGGTCGACTTCGAGACCTTCACGCCCGATCCGAGCCGCTAGGGAGGGGATGATGGAAGGACAGGACACCTACACCGTCTTCCGTGCATTTGCGGACAGCTGGGTGCTTCTGGCCATGTTCGTATTCTTCATCGGCGTGGTTGTCTGGGCGTTCCGCCCGGGCAGCCGCCGGATCCACGAAGACACGGCCAACATCCCGTTCCGTCACGACGAAAAACCTGCCGGTGACCGGGAGCAATCCCGGCGCTCAGTCAAGGAGGACCGGCTTTGAGCAAAGATGACAAGAACAAGGTCAAGACCACTGGTCACGAGTGGGATGGCATCCAAGAATACAACAATCCGCTGCCGCGCTGGTGGGTCTGGATTCTATACGCCTGCATCGTCTGGGGCATCGGCTACCTGATCGCCTACCCGGCGATTCCGCTGGTGACCAAGGCGACGCCGGGTCTGCTCGGCTTCTCGACCCGCGCCAATGTCGCGGCCGACATCGAGAAATTCAAGGCGATGAACGGCGAGATCGAGGCTCANCTTGCGGCCGCCGACCTCACCACCGTCGAACCGGGTTCGGACATCTACAGCTACGGCATGAACTACGGCAAGGCGACCTTCGCGACCTATTGTTCGCAGTGCCACGGGTCCGGTGCCGCCGGCGCCAAGGGCTACCCGAACCTGCTCGACAACGACTGGCTCTGGGGCGGCGACATCGAAACGATCGCCTACTCGGTGCGTCACGGCGTGCGCAACACCGAGGATGAGGACAACGCGCATTACTCGGAAATGCCGGCCTTCGGGGACGATTATCTCGAAGANNCCGAGATCGCCGACGTGGTGGCCTATGCTACGCGATGTCGCTGTCCGGTCTCGAAGGCGCCGAGGGCGACCTTGAAGCGGGCGCGGTGGTGTTCGAGGACAATTGCGCNGCGTGCCACATGGAAGACGGCNCCGGCGACCGCAGCCAGGGCGCTCCGAACCTGACCGACGCGATCTGGCTNTACGGCAAGAGCGCCGAGCAAATCCAGCACAGCGTCGAGACCGGACCCTTCGGCGTGATGCCGGCCTGGGGGCTCAACCCGAGCTTCGTCGCCGGCGCCGACGAGGACGCGGTGACCGCGAAGATCAACGCGGTGTCGCTCTACGTGCACCAGCTGGGCGGCGGCGAGTAAGCCGGCCAGCAACGACGAGCTCGGCAGCAGTGCCAAGCTCAATAACAACGAGTTCCGGGGTCTCATTCCCCGGACAAGGCACCGGCCCCTGATCCTGTTCGCGCGTTTCTCCGGGGTCGGTGCCACCTAAAACGTTTCGAGATCAAGATCGGATACTGCTTGATCTCGAAACGCTGTTATCAGAAGGGCCGAGGCGAACCTCGGCCCTTCCCGTTTCTTGGGAGTTGACGGTGGGGACGGTCTACCGATCCGAATCCCCGCCTACTCCCGGAGTTAGAGTGTTCGCGCTTCTCCGGGACATGGCCCGATAGTCGGGGCAGTTTGTCGCAGGCGCAAGGGCGAGACCGCCCCAAAGCTCTATCACTTTTAAGTCATATCAAAGATTTAGGTTTGTTTTACTTCCAAAACAGCCGCTTACCGAAAGACGCCCCTGCGGCAAAGCGACGGTTGATCCATGTCAAAGTGGTCGCTAGAGCCGGTCCATACAACGGATTTCAACCGGAAAACCAGGATACTCATCATGGCCACCGACACACCGGACACCCCGGACGCCCCGGAGCAATTGTACCAAAAGCGCGAGCCGGTTTTCCCGCGCCGCGTGCGGGGCAAGTTCCGGTCGCTCAAATGGTGGATCATGGGGGTGACCCTTGCGGTCTACTACCTGACCCCGTGGTTCCGTTGGGACCGGGGCCCCAATCTCCCTGACCAGGCAGTCCTGATCGACTTGGCCAACCGGCGATTCTTCTTCTTCTGGATCGAGATCTGGCCCCACGAGTTCTACTTCATCGCGGGCTTGCTGATCATGGCAGGGCTTGGCCTGTTTTTATTCACCTCGGCGCTCGGCCGGGTCTGGTGCGGCTATGCCTGCTGGCAGACTGTCTGGACCGATCTGTTCGTGATGGTCGAGCGCTGGATCGAGGGCGACCGCAATGCGCGGGTGCGCTTGTGGAACCAGCCCTGGGGCGCGGAGAAGGTCCGAAAATACGGTCTCAAATGGCTGGTCTGGCTGATGATCGCGATGGCCACCGGCGGGGCCTGGGTGTTCTACTTCGCCGACGCGCCGACCCTGCTTGTCGATCTGGTCACCCTGGATGCGCCCAGGATCGCCTACATGACCTTTGGCGTGCTGACGGCGACGACCTTCTTCTTCGGCGGTATCGCGCGCGAACAGACCTGCATCTACGCCTGCCCGTGGCCGCGCATCCAGGCCGCGATGATGGACGAGGACACCATCACCATCGGTTACCGCGAATGGCGCGGCGAACCGCGCGGCAAGGGCAAGAACCGCGAAGCCCTCGGTGACTGCATTGATTGCAACGCCTGCGTTACCGTTTGCCCGATGGGGATCGACATCCGCGACGGCCAGCAGCTCGCGTGTATTACCTGCGGGCTTTGCATCGACGCCTGCGACGAAATGATGGACAAGGTCGGCAAACCCCGGGGTCTGATCGACTACGTCGCGCTGAAAGACGAGCCTGAGGAACGCGCCGGCCATCCGGTCAAGCATGTCTACAGGCACATCTTCCGGCCACGGACAATCCTCTACTTCACGCTCTGGGCGCTCATTGGGGTGGCGCTTACCGTGCTGTTGTTTGTTCGGCCGGACATGCAGATCACCCTGCGCCCCGAGCGCAACCCGGTCTACGTGACGCTGGCCGACGGGGCGATCCGCAACACCTACGAGCTCGGGATCCGCAACAAGCATGGCGAGATGCGCCCGTTCTACGTCTCGCTCGGCGACGACAGCCCGTTCGAGGTTTCGCTTCAAGGGACCGAGCAAACCGTGATAGAAGCGGCAGCGGACGAAGAAACCAAGGTGCGGGTCTACGTGACCGCGCCCCAGGGCTCGACCGAAGCGCGCGCCGACCGGACCCCGATCCGGATCTGGGTGACCGATGGTGATAGCGGTGACCGCGCCTCGAAAGAGACGGTTTTCAACGGAACCGGACAGTGAGGGTTCATGGCTGATTTCGAAGAGACACCCGACGGCGGCAAGCCTCTGACCGGACGCAAGGTCTTTGCGATATTCGCGGGCGCCTTCGCGATCATCATCGGGGTCAACCTGTTCATGGCGTGGAATGCCGTCGGCACCTTCCCCGGCCTCGAGGTAAAAAACTCCTACGTCGCCAACCAGACATTTGATGTCGAGCGCGCGGCCCAGGAGGCCCTGGGCTGGGAGACCTCGGCGGCGATCGAAGGCACCGAGGTGCAGCTCACCATCCTCGGCCCCGGCGGTGCGCCGGCACGGGTCGAGAAGATCGAAGCCACCATCGGACGCCCGACCCAACGCACCGACGACCAGGTGTTGACCTTCCGCCAGAACGATCTCGGAGTGCACCTGGCCGAGGTCGAGCCGCTCGATTTCGGCAAATGGGATGTCCGTTTTGTCGCCACGGCGGTAAATGGCACGCGGTTCCGCCAACGCCTCCAGATCATCCTGCCGGAAAGCTGAGCCTTGGCCGCCCCGGTTTCCGCCTGCCCGGCCTGCGACGCCGCCCACATCGCCGAAGACACGGCCGGCAAGGGCTACCTGGGCAACGGGCAGGAAGCCCAGAAGATCATGCTCAGCCTGCCGACGGCCCATTGCGCCGCCTGCATCGTCGGCGTCGAGGGCAGCCTTGAGCAGTTGGAGGGCGTGCGTTCGGCGCGGGTGAACCTGACGCTGAAGCGGGCGACGATCGAGGCCGACCCGGATGTCGACCCGCAGGACCTGGCCGATTTCCTCACCGAGATCGGCTACGAAGCCTATGAACTCGACAGCGGGGTGCTGAAGACCACCGCCACCGAAAAGCATTCGCGCGACATGCTGATGCGCCTGGGCGTCGCGGGGTTTGGCATGATGAACGTCATGCTGCTGTCGGTTGCGGTCTGGTCCGGCGCGGCGGACGCGACGCGCGATCTGTTCCACTGGGTTTCGGCCGCGATCTCGCTGCCGATCATCGCGTTTTCGGCCCAGCCCTTCTTCAAACACGCCTGGGAGGCGCTCCGGGTCGGGCGGCTCAACATGGATGTGCCGATCTCGCTGGCGATCCTGCTCGCCTCCGGCATGTCGCTCTACGAGACCGCGATGTCGGGGCAGCACGCCTATTTCGACGCGGCGCTGTCGCTCACCTTCTTCCTGCTCGCGGGGCGCTATCTCGACCATCGTACCCGCGCGGTGGCCCGCTCGGCGGCGGAGGAACTGGCGGCGCTGGAAGTGCCGCGCGCGCACCGGCTGGGGCCTGACGGCACCGAAGAGGTCGTGAGCGTGGCCGAGCTTGCCGTGGGCGACGTGGTGCGGGTGGTGCCGGGTGCGCGGGTGCCGGTCGACGGCATGGTGGAAGCGGGGACAAGCGAGATCGACCGATCGCTGCTCACCGGTGAGAGCCTGCCGGTGTTCGCCGGCCCCGGTGACATGTTGAACGCGGGCGAGGTGAACCTGACGGGTCCGCTTGCCGTGCGCGTGTCGGCTGCCGGCAAGGACACATCGCTGCACCGTATGGCCGACCTGGTCGCGATGGCCGAGACCAGCCGGAACAAATACACCTCGCTGGCCGACAAGGCCGCGAAGATCTATGCCCCGGCGGTGCATCTGCTGGCGTTCGGGGCGTTCGCCGTCTGGATGGTCATTTCCGGCTGGGACGTGCGCCTGTCGCTCAACATCGCCGTCGCGGTGCTGATCATCACCTGCCCCTGCGCGCTTGGCCTTGCGGTGCCTGCGGTGACCACCGCCGCCTCGGGCCGGCTGTTTCGGCAGGGCATGCTCTTGAAGTCCTCCACCGCCACCGAGCGACTGGCGCAGGTGACCCACGTCGTATTCGACAAGACCGGCACGCTGACCGAGGGCAAGCCGGTGCTCGACAACATGGCCGACCATGCCGACGGCGACCTCACGTTGGCCTTTGCCCTGGCGCAGGGCTCGTCGCACCCGTTGGCGCAGGCGATCGCCACGGCGGCCACCGAGGCCGGGTTGAGACCCTCGGTCATCTCCGACGTCAAAGAGACCCCGGGCCACGGCATCGAGGCTGTCTGGGAGGGCCAGGAGGTGCGGCTTGGCCGGGCGGAATGGCTGGGCGCGCGCGGCCTCGACCGGACTGCGACCTATCTCAAGATCGGCAAGCGCCCCGCCGTTGCTTTCACCTTCACCGACAATCTGCGCGAAGGCGCGGCAGAGGCCGTGGCGACGCTGAAGCGCCAAGGGATGAAGGTCACCCTGATCTCCGGCGATGCGCCCGCGGCGGTGCAGGACGTGGCCTTTCGGCTCGGCATCGAGGATTACCGCGCCGGCATGCTGCCNNAAGACAAGGTGACCGCCATCGCCGCGCTGACCGGCGACGCCAACAAGGTGCTGATGGTCGGCGACGGGCTCAACGATACGGCGGCACTGGCCGCAGCGCATGTGTCGATCTCACCCGCAACGGCGCTGGAGGCCACCCGGGTGGTGTCCGATATCGTGCTGCTCGGGCGGTCGCTCGCGCCGATCGGCGGCGCCGTCGCGCTGTCGCGCTCGGCCACCCGGCGGATCAAGGAGAACTTCGGTATCGCGGCGAGCTATAACGCGATCGCCATTCCGATTGCCCTCGTTGGCCTGGCGACGCCGCTGGCGGCTGCGTTGGCGATGTCGTTCTCGTCGATCACGGTGTCGCTCAACGCGCTGCGGCTGAGGGGGCTCAAATGAACGTTCTCGTCTACCTGATCCCGATCTCGCTGCTGCTTGGCAGCGTCGGGCTTGGTTTCTTTTTCTGGTCGCTGAAGTCGCACCAATACGACGACCCGGACGGCGATGCGCACCGCATCCTGTCGGATCGCTGGGACAACGCGCCGCCGGAGGATTGAGCGGACGACGGCGGGCAAGGTGCGAACCGGCCTTCTGCCTCAGACCGGGATCGGTGGTGGTCAGACGATGTCGAGATCGCGCGCGATCATCGCGGCATGGGTCCGGTTGCGCGCATCGAGTTTGCGCACGATGGCGCGGACATGCATTTTCACCGTCACTTCGCGGATGCCGAACCGGTGGGCGATTTCCTTGTTCTGAAGGCCGTCGCAGAGGCCGTGCAGAACCTGCAGTTCGCGGTCGGTGAGCGAGGCGGCCGCGTCGAACGGCACCATCGCGACCGTACCGCTGAAAATGACGAAGCGCTGACCCTGGCTGAGCAGCACCAGGGCCGCCTTCATCGCTTCAGCGTCGAGCTGGTCGGGTATGACGCCAGTGGCCCCGGCGGACAGTGCGCGCTGCGCCATGCCCGGTGCCGCAAGGCCGTAAACGACCCCGAGCGGGCGTTCGCCCAGCAGCGAGCGGGCCAGTTGCACCGCACGGGTGCCAGAAAGGCCGGGCATCTCGAAATCGAGCAGGGTCACATCCTGAACCGCCTGCAAGCGCGAAATGGCCGCGGCAGGATCGGTGACGAGTTCGACCTCCACCCGGGCCGCCTCAAGCGTCGTTTGAAGACAACCGGCCAAACTCCGTCTGGCCGCAACCAGTACCTTCACAAATAAATCCCCTGAAACAATAGCCCGGGACTGAGCTCTCGACCCTCGGTAGTTTGCTTTGGCAAAAAAACCCGGGAAACGACACCTATCAAAAGGGATAGTCTGTTGGTGCGAATTTGCCGACAATCAGGCCGTTATCGGCGGGGTGATGCTGAACCGTGGCCAATCGGTGCAGGATGCGAGTCTGATTAACCAAAGCGGCGGAATACAGCCGGCGACTCACCCGTCTCATCAATCGGTGGGTTGGCGAGGTAAACCGGCCGGAACCGGGGTCGGTCGCGTCAAAGCGTTTCGGGATTGACNTGAGACACAGGTNGATTTCGAAACGCCCACACCATCAACAGGTGCCGAGCGTTTCTCGAAAAACCGGTGCGGCAGGCATTTTTTTGCGAAACGGGTTA
>JGI24723J26617_10003878_pt1 | contig 10589 bp, 9 predicted proteins | sample Cruoilmetagenom6_FD_26617 | JGI IMG/M metagenome (IMG submission 26617) | reverse complement strand
TAAATATTGTAATTGAAGGCGCTGCAATAACTCCAGAAGTTGGAGGTCCAAATCAACAAAATCAAGTTTATGTTGATTTAAGTACAAATACAACGACAAGCGTTCAAAGAGATTCTTGGGATTTAGGATTTTACTCTGGAAACGATTTTAGAGTTGTCATCAATGGTTCTATAGCTATGGCAGTTGCAGAACTTTCTTCTACTGATATTGATGCAATTAGTTCATCTACACAAGAAGTTATCGATTTACAACCTCAAGTTAAAGTTGGAACTTTTAATAGTAGTAACTTAGCCTATGTAGATGCTTTTGACGGAAATATCAATGGAACTGCAATTGAACAAATTTCTGATATTGATTCTGAAAACAATGTCTACTTAGTAAACCTAGGTAATGAAGTAGGTACAGATATTCCTGCAACAGGAGTTTCCTTAGATGGAGAAGAAAGAGGATGGATAAAGGTACGCATACTAAAAGATGGTAATAATTATATCTTACAATATGCCGATTTGGATGCTACAACTCATAACGAAGTAACAATTTCAAAAAGCGCGAACTATAATTTCACATTCTTCAGTTTTAATACTGAATCTATAGTAAACGTTGAACCTTTAGCTACAAAGTGGGATTTAAACTTTAGTGTTTTTACTGATGAAGTTTTTGCTGGACCAGATAGCTATGGCGCTTATATTTATGCTGATTTTGTAGCGAGTAATAATCTTGAAAATATTGGTATTTATATGATTGACACAGAAGAAAACACAGAATTATCATATGATAACTTTACATTATTGGATGTTGATACTTTTAACTTCTCCACTGACCGACGTACTATTGGTAGTTCTTGGAGAAATGGTGGTGGACCTGGTGCCGCACCTTCTTTAAAGGACAATGTATTTTATATCGTTAAGGATACAGATGGAAACCTATATAAGTTACAATTTTTAGCTTTAACTAATCCTGAAGGAGTTCGTGGATATCCTGAATTTGTGTACAGTTTATTACAATAAATTTATAAAGAAAATATCGCTTCAGAAAGCCCTTTCAAAATAGAAAGGGCTTTCTTTTTAATGGTATTTTGTAAAAATCTTAGTCGCTTCGTTGTAAGAACTTTCGAAGCTCATCGCGTTAAGATTGTTGTTTTTATTTGAAGTAAAATAAGACAATAATTTTTCAGTTGGCATATTACCTGTAAGTTCATCTTTTGCCATGGGACAACCACCAAAGCCTTGAATAGCGCCATCAAAACGCAAGCATCCTGCTTTGTAAGCAGCATCAACTTTCTCAAACCAAGTGGTTGGTGTTGTATGTAAATGTGCTCCAAATTCAATGTTTGAATATTGTGGAATTAAATTTGAAAACAAATAATCAATATTCTCAGGATTTGAACTTCCAATAGTATCACTCAATGAAAGAATCTTCACTCCCATTTTACTCAATCGCTCTGTCCATTCTCCAACAATATCAACATCCCAAGGATCTCCATAAGGATTTCCAAATCCCATAGAAATATAAACCACAACTTCTTTATTATGTTTGTTTGCCTCTTCTAAAATTTCAGAAAGCGTCACGACAGATTGTGCTATAGTTTTATGCGTATTTCGCATTTGAAAGTTTTCAGAAATTGAAAAAGGATAGCCTAAATAATCAATTTCTGGATGTTGACATGCGTCAACTGCACCACGTGTGTTAGCAATAATTGCTAACAATTTACTAGTCGTTGAACTCAAATCTAGTTTTGATAAGACTTCAGCAGTATCGATCATTTGCGGTATTGCTTTTGGAGACACAAAACTTCCGAAGTCAATGGTATCAAACCCAACTCTTAAAAGGGATTGAATGTACTGTACCTTTTTTTCAGTAGGAATAAAATCCTTGATACCTTGCATAGCATCTCGTGGACATTCAATTATTTTAAGTGCTTTATTCATCTAGTCCAAATATAGTAATTAAGATTCTGTTTTTAAACCTATTTTTCAGAAGTAAAAATTAGGATTGCAATACCAACAAATACAATTACTTGCAACCATTTCAAATAGAAGCCAATACGTTTATGTTGCGTTATATATTCGGAAATTGATCCTGCTAAAATGGCAATGCTTGAAAAAATGATTGCAGAAACACCCATAAATAATAATCCTAACACATAAAACTGAAGGACTGTACTCATAGTATTGCTAAATAAAAATCCAGGAAAGAATGCTAAAAAGAAAATAGATACTTTCGGATTTAACACATTCATAATAAAACCTTGTTTAAACAATTGCGTCATACTTTTCTCTGGAATTTCACCTGAAGTAAGACTCAATTCTGCTTTAGACCGAAACACTTTATAAGCCAAATAGAGTAAATATAATGCACCAAATAGTTTGATTATAAAAAAGAGTGAATCATTTTCCTTTATAATAGCAGATACTCCAAAAGCCACTAAAGTCGTATGTACTAAACACCCAGATATTAAACCAGCAACAGTCGCTAAACCAAATTTCTTTCCGTTCACAATGCTTTGCATAAGCACGTAAATATTATCTGGTCCTGGTGAAATAGCTAAAACTGAAGTTGCTAAAACAAATGATATGAGAAGGTCGTAATTCAGTGAAATTGTTTTTTGGTAAAAATAGTTAAAAATAGATGTAAGTATTCGTTAGGGAGTTACGACTTAAGTAATTCAAAATTAATCTTTATCATTATGAAAAAAATTACTTTAGTTTTAAAATCCTTAACATTAATTTTTTTCTTGATCATAACTGGTAAAGTTTTTTCACAATCTACTGCAACTTATACCATTACATTTACAAGCACTTGGAATTCAGTTACAAATGACCCAATACATGGCAATAGTCTAGTTAATTTACCAGCAAATGCGCATTGGTCAGACCTTGTTGGTGTAACACACAATAGTGCTATTACATTATTAGAAATGGGAAACTTGGCAAGCTTAGGTGTAAAAAATGTTGCTGAAGCTGGAGTTAATATAGAAATAATGAATGAAGTGCAAGCTTTTATTGGCTCTGGAAATGCAAATCAATTTTTACAAGCTTCTTTTGATCAATTTGCACCAAGAACCTCTGCAACACTAAATAATATCACTGTAAGCGAAACATATCCTTTACTAAGTTTAGTGTCTATGATTGCTCCTAGTCCTGACTGGATGATTGCCATAAATAGTGTTAATTTAAGAGAAGGTGGTTTGTGGACTAACGAAATAATTATCCCGTTATTTCCTTATGATGCAGGTACAGACAGCGGCTCGATGTATACATCTGCAGATCAACCAACATTACCTAATCCTGAACCGATTTCAGTTTTAGTAAATCAAGGGCCATTTAATGCAAAACCAATTGGAACACTTACAATTACATTAAACGAAGTCCTTAGCCTAGACAATCAAGAAAACACTAAAGTGGTTGTGTCTCCCAATCCGTCTAATGGCATCATTAAAATAAAGACCTCTTCAGCAAACAAATTAAAGGAGGCTTTAGTATTTGATATTTTAGGAAAGCAAGTTGCTACTGTTAATAATAAATCCTTAGAATCTTCATTTAATTTAAATTTGACAACTCTAAACAAAGGTATTTATGTATTGAAAATGCAATTTGAAAACAATGTGATTTCATCAAGAAAAATAGTCATTCATTGATTAAAATTTAGAACACAGCGTATATCATCAACTCATTGTATATCAATTAAATATTCGCACTTACGATAAATTGTATACTTTTATTGCTTAATATTCATCTTATGGTAATAAAAAAAACTATTCTATCCATTGTTTTATTTGCTCTTTTCAGTTTAAACATTCAAGCTCAAGACACAAATTGTGGTACTATAGAGTCTCCTGAATCAATTGAGTTTTTCAATAACAATAAAGAACGTATTCTAGAAATAGAACAACTGTTTTTAAATAATGAATTTCGCTCTACAAATGCAGTCACTTCAGTTCCTATTAAAGCTCATGTATTGAGAACATCTTTAGGCACAGGTGGTTTATCGGTTGCCAATTTACAAAGCGCTATGGGCATCATGAATCTATATTATGCTGAAGCAAATATTGAATTCTATTTATGTGATGGAATTAATTACATTGATGATGACCTCTATTACGATTATCTCGATGATCAAGAAGCTGCGTTAACAGCTAATAATATTCCTAATCTGATAAACATCTATTTTGCAAATTCAGTATCAAGAGTAGATACTGAAGAAGGTAATTATACCATTTGCGGCTATGCCTATTATCCTGGAGGTGCTGACACTATTTTAATGGATAATTCTTGCGCTTTAAATGGTAGCACTCTGGCTCATGAAATGGGACACTTTTTCTCACTACGTCATACACATGGTGGTACAGCAAATGAATTGGTTGATGGATCAAATTGTGAAACCGAAGGAGACTATATTTGCGATACTCCTGCAGATCCTAAATTATCATATTCTAATGTAACGTCTTCATGCCTCTATATAGGAACTGATATTGACGCAAATGGTCAAAGCTATACGCCTTCTATAGATAATATAATGTCTTATTCTAGAAAAGAATGTAGAACGGTATTTACACCAATGCAATTAGCTAGAATTTATGCAACACAACTATTAACTAGAAATTATTTTAATTGTGCGAGTATTGATGCTAGTTTTATTGCCGACAATACTAGTACTTGTAGTAGTTCTTTAACCGTAAACTTTATAGATAATAGCGTTGGTGCAACGTCGTGGCAATGGGATGTTGATGGTGATAATGTAATTGATTACACATCACAAAACCCTTCACATACTTATGCTACAGAAGGAATTTACGATGTAACATTGACCATTTCTAATACACAAAACACGATTTCTAAATCAAATCTTGACTACATAAAAGTAGGGACTCAAGAGGCTATTCCATTAATAGAAAGTTTTGAAAGCTTTATTCTTCCCGCTACAAATGGTTGGACAGCAAATAATACTTCAGGATCTAGTTTTAATTGGTTCACCCAAAGTGGCTCCACAACATCAAATAATACTGGTCCATTTTATGATAATACTTCAGAAACCANTTCTGGTGTCTTTTTATATACTGAAGCTTCTGGTTCAAATCCTGGTGACGTTGCCGAATACATTTCACCTTGTATTAATATAAATTATTCAGATGCTGTGTTAGAGTTTGCCTATCATATGTACGGAAANACAATGGGTGAATTGCATGTAGATATCGATTCTGGTTCAGGATTTATTAACGACGTTATTCCTGCCATTGTTGGTCAACAACAAACTAACCAAGGCGATCCTTACCTCATTCGTCAAATTGATTTATCTAACTACTCAGGACAAACAATTAACATTCGTTTTAGAGCTATTAGAGGAAGTGACTTTAATAGTGATATAGCAATCGATGATATTAATATAACAGGTTCAATATTATCTACTGAAGCTTTCACNGTAGAGGCTATTAGTATTTATCCAAATCCTGNAAACAATAACATAATTAATATTAAGTTTAAAGATTCTAATGAAAATTTAACCTATAAAATTATTAATTTATTAGGTCAAGATATTATGCATGGAAACTTACAAAATAATCAAATAGACATTACAAATATAGCTTCTGGCAGTTACTTGTTAGTTCTAAATTCTAGTGGGCAAAAAGCTATAAAAAAGTTTGTGAAACTATAAAAACAACACACNCATAAATAAAAAAAGCGAATTGAGATTTCAATTCGCTTTTTTTATAAGTGCTTTATTAATTTGTTTTATCAATTTCGGACCTTCATAAATAAAACCAGTATAAATCTGAACTAAATCTGCTCCAGCTTCTATTTTCTCTAGAGCATCTTCTGCGGAATGAATACCTCCTACTCCAATAATTGGAAATGCTTTGTTACTTTTTTCTGAAAGATATGCTATTACTCGTGTTGATTTCTCCTTTATAGGCTGACCACTTAGTCCACCATTACCAATTTCAGCCAGGCGTTCATCAGACGCTTTCAAACCTGTTCTATCAATAGATGTGTTGCTTGCTATGACACCATCAAGGCTTGTTTCTGTAATAATATCGACAATTTCATCAAGTTGTTGGTTATTTAAATCTGGTGCAATCTTTAATAAAATTGGTTTTTGTTTCTCAAATGTTCTATTTACTTTTTGTACTGCATCGATGAGTTCCAATAAATAATCCTTATCATTCAATTTAGCATGACTACCTACATTTGGGCAGCTCACATTAAGCACAAAATAATCAACATAAGGATGCAAACCCTTAAAGCATTCTAAATAATCTTTGGTATAGTCTTCTGGTTTGGTATCTGTGTTTTTACCTATATTCCCACCAATAATGAGCTTGCCTTTATTCTTTTTTAACTGACTAATTGCCATTTCTAAACCTTCATTATTAAAACCCATTCGGTTGATGATTCCTTTATCATCTTTTAATCTGAATAACCGTTTTTTAGGATTTCCCACTTGACCTCTTGGTGTTACAGTACCTATTTCTATAAAACCAAATCCGAAATTTGCCAACTCATTAAAAAGCACTGCATTTTTATCAAAACCTGCCGCTAATCCTACTGGATTTTTAAAATTCAAACCAAAAACATGACGTTCTAAAGATGCATCTTCAACCAAGTACATACTTTTAAAAAGCAATTTCATTCCTGGTATTTTACACAAAACACGAACTAACAAAAATGTAAAATGATGTATTTGTTCAGGATCAAAAAGAAAAAAAAGCGGTCTAATGAAAAATTTATACATGAAATGCTATTTACACTGCAAAAATAAGAATCTAATTATTCTCAAAGGGTTTTAATTGATTAATAATTAATCTAGAATATGTTATTTATCATATATTATGTGTAATAGTTTTTCTATTTTTGAACATAAATCAAATCAAACTAATCATGAAAAAAATCATAATACCTGTAGACTTTTCTCCACATTCAGAATATGCCTTAGAAACTGCTGCTGCATTGGCTAAAAAACATAATTCAGAACTTATTATCATGCATATGCTAGAACTTTCTGAATCTATCTTTTCNTCTTCAAGCTCAGATAAAAGTGAAGAAACAGCTTTTATGTTAATGGTTACCAATAAGAAATTTGAAAGTTTTTTAGACAAACCTTACTTAGAAGGCATTACGATTACACCAATGATTAAACATCATAAGGTATTAAAAGAAGTAGATGAAGTTGCTAAAGAATTAGATGTCGATTTAATCGTAATGGGCTCTAGAGGTCATAATGATTATGATGGTGTGTTTTTAGGCTCAAATACTGAAAAGTTGTTCGTCATAGCGAAATCCCACTACTCGTAGTTAAATCGAAGCTAGAAACTGTTGACTTTGAACATATCGTTATTGCTACTGATTTTTCAACCAATAGCGTTTCTGCTGCTAAAGTAGCTATGGAATTACTGAGCAAACTTGGCAAAAAAGTAACCTTATTACATATCAACCTTCCAAATGCGCATTTTTTAAGCACAGATGAAATTGAAGACAAAGTCTCTAAATTTTTGAAAGAAACGAATCGTGAAGATTGGAAAGACAATGTTGCTTTAATTTCAGACTATAACGTTGAAGAAGCAATATTAGGTTATGCAGATAAACACAATATAGATGCTATAGCTATGATTACTGAAGGACGTACGGGCTTAAACCATTTATTTGGTGGCAGTATTTCTGAAGACTTAGTTAATCATTCTAATCTTCCTGTTTTTACATTTAAAAAGTAAAACATGTATCAATCCTAAAAATGCATCTTAATTAATTTTAAGGTGCTTTTTTTATATCGTAAATTTATAAACAATACTTTCTAATTGCCAATTGAATTTTTAATTTTGGAAAAANTTCAACCATGATAGATAAGCAACACCTCATCAACAGATTTATAAGCTACGTAACAATTGATACCGAATCTGATCCGGAAAGCGACACCACTCCGAGTACTGCAAAACAATGGGATTTAGCCAATAAATTGGTTGAAGAACTTAAAGCCATTGGATTAAGTGATGTAACTATTGATGACAAGGCCTACATCATGGCAACATTGCCTAGTAATGTAGATCACGATGTTCCAACCATTGGCTTTGTATCTCATTTTGATACCACTCCAGATTTTACAGGAGCTAATGTAAAACCACGTATTATTGAAAATTACGATGGTAAAGACATTACTTTAAATGAAACTGAAAACATCATTTTGTCACCAGATTATTTTGAAGATTTATTACTCTACAAAGGAAACACTCTAATTGTTACAGATGGAACCACACTCTTAGGAGCTGATGACAAAGCAGGAATTACAGAGATTGTAACTGCAATGGAATACCTAATACAGCATCCTGAAATCAAGCATGGAGACATTAGAATTGGCTTTACTCCTGATGAAGAAATTGGAAGAGGTGCTCATCATTTTGATGTTGAAAAATTTGGAGCAGATTGGGCTTACACAATGGATGGCAGTCAAATTGGTGAATTAGAATACGAAAACTTTAATGCTGCAGGCGCAAAAATTCATATCAAAGGAAAAATTGTGCATCCAGGTTATGCTAAAGGAAAAATGGTAAACTCCATGTATATCGCTACTGAGTTTATTAATTCTTTGCCAAGACTTGAAACTCCCGAACATACCGAAGATTATCAAGGCTTTTTCCACTTGTATAGCATTGATGGTAAAGTTGATGAAACAACACTTCAATACATTATAAGAGATCATGACAAGAATCATTTTGAAGCTCGAAAAGAAATGCTTCAAAAGTTAACAAATGACATCAATTCTGAATATGGTCGTGAAGTCATCACAATAGAGATTAAAGACCAATATTTCAATATGAAAGAAAAGGTGGAACCTGTAATGCATATTGTTGATATTGCTGAAGATGCGATGAGACAATTAGATATCGAACCATTAATCAAACCTATTCGAGGAGGAACAGATGGTTCACAATTAAGTTATATGGGTTTACCTTGTCCAAATATTTTTGCTGGTGGACATAATTTCCATGGACGCTATGAATATGTACCTGTTGAAAGCATGATCAAGGCCACAGAAGTAATTTGTAAAATTGCAGAGTTGACTGCTAACAAGGCGTTAGATTAACTTTATGTCATGAAAAAAGTCTATTCTGTTGAAGAGTATATTGAAACTAATTCACATTTTAGCGAAGCATTAACTTTGCTAAGAGATCTCATTAATACTACAGAATTAAACGAATCTGTTAAATGGAACGCTCCTGTTTACGATTTAAACGGTAAAAATGTTATTGGACTTGGCGCTTTTAAACATCATTTTGGAATTTGGTTTTTCAACGGTGTCTTTTTAAAAGACGAAGAAAATCTATTGGTAAATGCACAAGAAAAAACAAAAGCCTTACGTCAAATGCGTTTTGAATCTGTTGATGATATAGATAAAAATCTAGTATTAGCTTATGTAAAAGAAGCTATTAAAAATCAAAAGTTAGGAAAAGAAATAAAAGCTGTTCGCAATACCAAATCTGTTGTAATACCAGAAGAGTTAAATCTGGTTTTAAAAGCTAAATCAGATTTAAACAACAGCTTTAAAGCACTCACTCCGGAAAACAAAGAGAATACTGTAATTATATCACAGAGGCTAAACGAGAGGCTACCAAACAATCTCGAATAGAAAAAATCACTCCAATGATATTGAATGGTCTTGGATTACATGATAAGTATAAGAATTGTTGAATTGCTTGCTTGTCAGGTCGAGTGAAGACGAGACCTAGGTTGTATTGTAATAAACATGAACTGTATTCAAGAAGACATTTAAAATACTAAAACAAAAAAACTCCGAAAGTAACTTTCGGAGTTTTTTTATATTTAAAACTTTCTTTCTATTTTACTGTAACTGGTGCGTTTAATTTCATACTCATTTCCATAGAAATAGCAGAACGTTCAAACTTTATTTTTCCAGCCATAGTTTCAATCACACAACTATTGTCTTTGTCATTTAAGTCAATAATTTTTCCGTGTAATCCACTTTTAGTAATCACCTTGTCACCTCGTTTTAATTCTGCTGCAAACTTCTTTTCTTTCTTAGCACGCTTCATTTGAGGTGCTATCATAAAGAAGTAAACCACAGCAAACATGGCTACAAAAGGTAGTAAATCCATCATGGGTTTAACGGTTTTAGTTTACTGACTTGATTGATGCTTTACCTGCTTGCTTAGCTGGAGCATTTGGATCTGGCTCAATAAACGCTTTAATCTTCACAACTTCAGAACCTTTTTCAGTATTTGTAGTTAACGTAATACTTTTACTAACTTGATTGTTACCTTTACCATTAAATTTTACTGTAAATTCAGCAGAATCACCTGGCGCGATAGGATCTTTATTCCAATCTGAAGGCACTGTACATCCACAAGTACTCTTAATATTACTTACTACTAAAGGTGAATCACCTGTATTTGTATATTTAAATTTAGTTTCAACAGGAGTACCATTAACGATAGTTCCAAAATCATGCTCAGTTTCTTCAAATGAAATCACAGGAAACTCACTAGATGCAGCATCTCTTTCTGCAGCTGCAGCTACATTCTCTGAATTGATTTTGCTTGAAGCATTCTCTTCTTTACATGATGTAAAAGCGACCATACAAAG
>JGI24723J26617_10003876_pt1 | contig 10591 bp, 10 predicted proteins | sample Cruoilmetagenom6_FD_26617 | JGI IMG/M metagenome (IMG submission 26617) | reverse complement strand
CCCCCGGTGTATTGCGTGAGGTTTTCCGAAAGGATATTCCTGAGGTTGGTAAGGCGGACGTTCCAAAAGCCGAAGAGTTGCCACAGACCCGCGCAATATTGGCACCTGAACCTGATCGATAAGCGACTTGAATTTAACGTTTTATCACGCCACAAGGTCCCCATGAATTTATCTGATTTTGACTTTGATCTGCCTGAAGACTTGATTGCATTGCGCCCNTTAAGGCCGCGACCATCATCACGCATGTTGGTGGCNCAGGAAGACAGGATTGAGAACAGTCATTTTGTCGACATTTGCAATTATTTACANCCNGGCGATCGGTTGGTGTTGAATAACACCAAGGTCATNCCCGCGCGGTTGAATGGTCTGCGGCGTCGTATTTCGGACCAGGGTGAAACTTTTGCCAATATAGAAATCACACTTATTTCATGCGACACAAAGGGCGATTGGCTAAGTTTGGCAAAACCCGCACGGCGACTGAATGTTGGTGAAAAGATACATTTTGAAAAGGGGCTGAAAGCGACTGTTCTGTCGAAAACAAGCGATGGTGTCGGGCTTTCGTTTAATATGTCAGAGGATGTGTTTGATACGGTTATTGCGCAGATCGGCACAATGCCTTTGCCGCCATATATCGCAGGAAAACGGCCTGCCGACGCAAAAGACAATGATGATTACCAAACTGTTTTTGCAAAGGAATTAGGCGCAGTTGCGGCTCCAACAGCGTCATTGCACTTTGATAATGTTTTGCTGGAAAAACTACGCCAGCACGGTGTCGCGTTTTCAGAAGTTACGCTGCATGTTGGGGCCGGGACTTTTTTGCCTGTGAAAACTGATGATATTTCAGCCCATAAAATGCATACGGAATGGGGGCAGGTATCAAAGCAAGCTGCGTTGGAAATAATACAAACGAAAAGGGCAGGTGGGCGGGTGATCCCGGTGGGGACAACTGCCTTGCGATTAATTGAAACTGCCGCGCGCGAAACCGGTGAAATTCAAGCATGGGCGGGGGACACGGATATTTTTATCAAGCCCGGTTTCCAATTCCATGTCACGGACGGGTTGATTACAAACTTCCATCTGCCAAAATCCACGTTACTTATGTTGGTATCTGCTTTAATCGGGCTGGACAGATGCCGCGAAATTTACGATTACGCAATCAATGAAAGGTATCGATTCTTTTCCTACGGGGACGGGTCGTTGCTTTTTCCCTAACAAAGATAAATAAAACGACTACATGCACGTCGTGTCTGGAAGCTATTGTTTCCATTGGGCGTGCTAGCGTGGTGCTATAATGTGAACGGAGCCTAATGATGGGTACGGTTTTAAAGAATTCTTGGCCTTTATTTTTGGGCATGATGCTGTTGATGCTGGGTAACGGGCTGCAAGGTACTTTGTTGGGTATTCGCGGCGCATTGGAAGGTTTTAATCCAAATACGATGGCATGGGTAATGTCAGGGTATTTTATAGGCTTCTTGGGCGGTAGCCGTATGGCCCCTGAAATGATCCGTCGTGTTGGACATGTTCGCGTTTTTGCCGCCCTTGCTTCATTGGTATCCGCGTGTTTGATTTTATATGCTGCCATTCCGAACGTTATTGTCTGGATGGGATTACGTATCTTGATCGGATTTTGTTTTTCCGGTGTCTATGTGGTTGCCGAAAGCTGGTTGAACGACAGTGCAACGAACGAAACACGCGGCCAAACCCTGTCGCTTTACCTGATCGTTCAAATGATCGGTATCGTGGCGGCCCAGGCTGTTTTGAATTTTGGTGACCCAAGCGGTTACGTATTGTTTATTATTTCATCGGTGTTGGTTTCCGTATCATTTGCCCCAATTCTACTGTCCATCAGCCCTGCACCAATGTTTCAAACAACAAAACCGATGTCATTCAAGAAATTGTTTGATGCATCCCCGACGTCTGTGGTCGGTATCTTTTTGCTTGGGACAATCTTTTCGGCACTTTTCGGAATGTCTGCGGTTTATGGTACTGAAAAAGAGCTGGATGTACGTACCATTACGATTTTTGTGGCAATGATTTATATTGGCGGCATGCTGTGCCAATATCCTATTGGCTGGGCCTCTGACCGTATGGATCGAAGGCGGTTAATCATATTCTTGACCGTATTTGGTGCTATAACAATGGCTTTGGCCCCATTGGTTACAGATAATTTATATGCACTAATGATATTGATGTTTATTGTCGGTGGTGTTTCTAACCCGCTGTATTCTTTGTATATTGCATATATGAATGATTATTTGGAACAAGATGATATGGCGGCCGCATCGGGTGGTTTGATTTTTATCAATGGGTGTGGGGCCATTGGCGGGCCTTTTTTGGTGGGCTGGATGATGTCGAAATTCGGGGCTGACAGCTTTTTCGTTTATCTGGCCGTTCTCCTTGGACTAAGTGCCACTTGGGCAATGTTCCGGTCAACCATACGTGCTGCACCTAACGTGGAAGAAACCGCCGCTTATGCACCTATTTCACCTGGTACATCTGCTGTTGCCGTTGAACTTGCTGCTGAAGTCGCCATCGAGATGGCTGAAGAAGACGAAGCTTGACCTTGCTTTGCCTTTGATCTTTGCTGTTTGAAAACTGAAGGCACAAGAAATGGATGATTATAAAAAGGTTTTGGATTTTTGGATTACCGAGGTTGGTCCGGAAAACTGGTACAATGGGCCTGCTGAATTAGATGATTTGATCCATCAAAAATTTATGAAGTATTGGAAACTTGCTCTTGGTGGTGGCCTATCAGATTGGACTGATACGGCTTCGGGTTGCTTGGCATACCTGATTTTGACCGATCAATTTCCTCGAAATATGTTTCGCAATGATGCGCGTGCTTTTGCAACAGATCCTTTGGCGCGATCTGTCGCGACAAATGCGATTGAAAAGGATTTTGATTTGCAGGTAGATAGGGCCGCACAGGAGTTTTTCTATCTACCGTTTGAGCATTCCGAAGATATTGCAGATCAGCGGCGTTGCATAGAATATATAGCTACACGTATGACAGATAACGAAGGCTCGCTTTTGCATGCACAGGTGCATCAGGAAATTATCAACACATTTGGACGTTTCCCCTATAGAAACAATGCTTTAGAGCGACCTTCAACCAAAGAGGAACAAACGTTTCTTGATCAAAACGGTTATCAGGGTATTTTAAAGAGATATCAAAACCAACCCAAAGTTTCGTAGGCTTGTATTTTATATGTAAATCCAGCATAAGGAATATAGAAAAGGTTTAATGTTGAACTAAATGCTTGCAGAGGTAAAATGATGGCTGCTAAATCCTATGATATGATTGTAATCGGGGCCGGACCGGGTGGCTATGTAGCGGCTATTCGTGGTGCGCAACTTGGTTTATCTGTTGCAGTGGTTGAACGCGAACATATGGGCGGGATTTGCCTGAACTGGGGGTGTATTCCAACAAAAGCAATGCTGCGTTCATCTGAAGTGTTTCACTTGATGCACCGCGCAAAAGAGTTTGGGCTGTCTGCTGATAATATCGCTTATGATCTTGATGCAGTGGTGAAGCGGTCACGCGGTGTTGCGGCGCAATTGAACGCAGGTATCGGGCATTTGCTGAAGAAAAACAAAGTCACTGCGATCATGGGCGAAGCGACACTTGTGGCCAAAGGCAAGGTTTCGATTAAAACCGCAAAAGGTACTGAAGAGCTGACAGGTAAAAATATTGTATTGGCAACTGGTGCACGTGCGCGTGAATTACCAGGATTAGAGGCCGATGGTGATCTGGTCTGGACGTATAAGGCCGCACTCACGCCGCCACGAATGCCAAAGAAGCTTTTGGTTATCGGTTCAGGCGCAATCGGCATTGAATTTGCCAGTTTTTACAATACATTAGGGGCCGATACTACAGTGATCGAAGTGATGGATCGCATCCTACCTGTGGAAGATGTTGAGATCGCAACCTTTGCAAAAAAATCGTTCAAAAAACAGGGTATGACCATCATGGAAAAAACCATGGTCAAACAACTTGACCGCGGGAAGGGCAAAGTTATTGCCCATATCGAAGCTGGTGGTAAAATTGAAAAGGTTGAATTCGATACTGTAATTTCAGCAGTTGGTATTGTTGGTAATGTCGAAGGATTGGGGTTGGATAAACTGGGTATCAAGGAAGACCGCAGTCATGTGGTCACGGATGCATATTGCCGTACAAATGTGGATGGTATCTTTGCGATCGGTGATCTGGCGGCACCGCCTTGGCTGGCGCATAAAGCATCCCATGAAGGCGTTATGGTGGCCGAACTGATAGCAGGGTTAAAGCCCCATGCGGTCAAACCGGAAAGTATTGCAGGGTGCACGTATTGCCATCCTCAAATCGCTTCGGTTGGGTATACGGAAGCGGCCGCAAAAGAAAAAGGTTACGACATCAAAGTGGGGCGGTTCCCCTTTGTCGGCAACGGTAAAGCCATTGCACTGGGTGAGGCCGAGGGAATAGTAAAAACCATATTCGACGCTAAAACTGGCGAGTTGCTAGGTGCGCATATGGTCGGTGCCGAAGTCACCGAGATGATCCAAGGCTATGTGATTGGTCGTCAATTGGAAACCACTGAAGAAGATCTGATGCAAACCGTATTCCCACACCCAACATTGTCTGAAATGATGCATGAAAGCGTTTTGGATGCATATGGTAAGGTTATTCATATGTAGCGTATTGTGGGGTGCACTATCCTAACATACCCTGCAGAACAATTATCGCAGACTTGAATCGTTCAGTTTCTGGTTTGTAAAACACCCAATTCTTAATTTGTTTTGAGGAAACGAGGCCCGCGCCAGCCAGAATTTTCATGTGGCTTGTTACGGTTGGTTGGGACAGGCCTATTTTTTCTGTAATAAAGCCTACGCATACACCGTCTTCTACCAAATCGCCGTCTTGTTGGGGGGGGAAATTCACTTCTGGATTCATAATCCACGACATGATCCGCAACCTGTGTTTATTGGATAACGCACGTAAAACGGTGTTGGTTGACTCCATATTCAAATCTGTATAGGTATTCATCAATATAGACCTTTCTAAATATAGCTTCGCAATGATTGTATAAGGAGTCAAGCAATGGATGAAATTGAACTTGCCAAAGATGCAGATGCTCGTGCGCATAACTACCTTGAAAAAATCGAAGAGCGGCGGGTTTTTCCGGCTGAGGCAGACATTTATGCATTGGACGGGTTCATAGAACCAATATCACAAAAAGGCAGACCGGCAAAAGAAACGCTTGCCTTGATGGACAGACTTGGTTCACCTGCAACTGTNGCGTCTAANGGTCCCAATTACTTTGGCTTTGTGATCGGGGCGACTTTGCCTGTATCGGCTGCGGCTGAAAGATTGGCACTGGCTTGGGATCAATGTGCGTCCAGTTTTGACGGTGGCCCATCTGCGGCAGTGCTAGAACAGCAGGCTGCGGAATGGTTGTTGGATATTCTGGATTTACCACGGCACAGTGCCGTGGGTTTTGGAACATCGGCTACAGCTTGCGGTCTGGCATGTTTGTCTGCGGCGCGTTCATCACTGTTGGCGTCTTTGGGTTGGGATTTTGAAAACGATGGTCTAATTGGTGCCCCGGAAATTCGTGTGGTCATCCCGGATACTGCTCACATTACAGTCAAGAAGGCCCTGCGCATCTTGGGTTTTGGATTAAAACGTATTATTTATGCGCCAACGGATGAATACGGAAGGATCGATCCGGAACAACTTCCCGTGATGGATGAACGCACAATCCTTTGTTTGCAAGCAGGTGAGGTAAATACGGGTGAATTTGATCCATTTGATGGAATTATCCCCATGGCAAAAAATGCAGGTGCCTGGGTACACATTGATGGGGCGTTTGGGCTTTGGGCGCGCGCATCTGAGAATTCAAAATATTTGACGTCAGGCATTGATGGGGCAGATAGCTGGACGACGGATGGCCATAAATGGTTAAACACACCCTATGATGGGGCGATTGCCATATGTCGTGACAAAGATGCACTTGCGCGTGCAATGAACAGTGACGCGGCTTACTCAACCGCCTCAGCCAGTGCACAAAAAAATCTTTCACTTGAATTTTCACGCCGTGCGCGGGGTATTCCAATTTGGGCCGCCCTAAGAACATTGGGCAAAGACGGTGTGGCAGATATGATCGACCAACATATAAGGCAAGCGAAATATGTTGCGTTGGAATTGCAAAATCTTGGTTATGATGTTTTGAACCGCGTTGTGTTAAATCAGGTTTTGGTGCGCGCAGATAAGGACGAAATTACGCAAAGTATTATTGAAGCCGCACAAAGTACCGGCCGCGTATGGTTTGGCGCTACCGTATGGCAAAATCGACCTGCATTTCGGATTAGCCTTTCATCTTGGAGAACGAAAGACGCGCATGTTGAGCAATTGGTAAAGGTATTGGCAGAGCTTTACCATTAGCATTTAAGCAAATGCCAGCCCGACAATGTAAGCAACTGATGCACAAACCCCGCCAACCAGGACGGTTTCACCGACNCAGCGCAGGATATTTTCGCGGATCACCATATAGCGCAGCATGCCAAGGATACAAAGNGCGCCAAAGGTGGCNAAAACGGATACGGTAAAGGTTGATGCAACGGGTTCCAGTACAAAATANGGGACCAGTGGGATGACACCAAAAACAAGGAANGACCCGAATGTGGCCAAACCGTTCATGGCAGGGCTTTCATCTGCCGGGTCTGACATGCCGATTTCATAGGTCATCATGAAGTCACCGTAATAATCAGGGTAGCGTTCCAAAATATCGGCCATGTCATTGGCATCATCATTGGTCATGCCTTTATTGGACAATATTTCGATGGTTTCACGGCGTTCCATTTCGGGGTTGTGATGTATTTCGTATATCTCTTTGTCTCGGATAGAGTGGTATAAATCCTTTTCTGAACGCGCAGACAGATACTCACCCAATCCCATTGCGGTGGCATCGGCAAAAAGGTTGGCAAAACCAAACAGCAAAACGGCAATACCACCGACTTGTGCCACACCTTCGGCCCCTGCGCCTGCAAAGCCAGCAACCACTGCAAATGTCGTGACAATACCGTCATTGCCGCCATAAATTATTTGCTTCAGGAATTCGCCTATTTTACTGATATGATGTTCGCGGCCTTTATGATCGGCCAGTGTTTCGAAATCAGTCATATTATGTGCCTTATTTGTTGCGGTGCATTTTACAGCGATAAACGAAAAGAGCCACCCTTTCGTACGGGGTGGCCCTGAAGTGTCTGTTTGTTGTTGTGTTTAAGCAGCTTTATCGTCGTCCAAGTGCTTTAATACGTTTTCCGGCGAGCTTTCACCATATGGGTCTTCTGCGTGATTGTCCGCTTTGCCGGGTTCTTCGAACCAAGCTTCAACAACACCATTGTTGATGATTGCGGCATAGCGCCAAGAACGCATGCCAAATCCCAGATTGTCTTTGTCGACCAGCATTCCAACCTTGCGTGTGAATTCGCCTGAACCATCAGGAATAACATTCACATTTTTTAGGTTCTGGCCTTGAGCCCACTTATTCATTACAAAACTGTCATTTACGGACATGCAATAAATTGCATCGATACCTTTGGATTTGAATGCTTCAAAATTGTTTTCGAAACCCGGCAATTGATATGTCGAACATGTAGGGGTAAACGCACCCGGTAATGAAAAAAGAACGACACGTTTGTTTGCAAAATAATCTGCGGTTGTTTCATCTTGCCAACGAAACGGGTTGCCCCCGCCAATGCTTTCATCGCGCACACGGGTGTGAAAAGTTACGTTTGGTAGGGAGGTACCATTTTTCATTCGTTTTGTCCTTATAATATAGAGTTTTGGTCGCAAAGACACATGAACCCATGCCTATGTGTAAAATATTCTGAGGCAAGGAAGAAGTGCCTAAATACATCGTATTGCGGCAATGTTTCGCAATTAATGCGGGACATTATAGAGCGTGCGATATAATGTATGCCAAGCAACAAAGGTTTCATCATGCGTGATCTTAATATTCCATCCGAACGTCACCCTGAAAAGGCCCATAAGCCTGATAATACGCAACCGAAAAAACCTAAATGGATCAGGGTCAAAGCCCCCGTAGGCAAAGGTTATAATGAGACGCGCAAAATTATGCGCGATAATAATCTGGTTACGGTGTGCGAAGAAGCGGGTTGTCCGAATGTGGGTGAATGTTGGAACCAAGGGCATGCCACCATGATGATCATGGGCGAAATGTGTACGCGCGCCTGTACGTTTTGCAATATCGCCACGGGTAAACCGCTTGAAGATCTGGATGTTTTTGAACCGGGCCGTGTGGCTGATGCGGTAAAGAAGCTGGGGCTGAAACACGTTGTAATTACATCCGTTGATCGCGATGATATAAAAGACGGCGGGGCGGAACATTTTGCCCAGACAATTCGTGCGGTGCGCCGTCAGTCACCCAATACAACGATAGAGGTCTTAACGCCTGATTTTATCAGATGCGATAACAGTGCCTTGGAAGTTGTCGTGCAAGCCCGCCCCGATGTGTTCAACCACAATCTGGAAACCGTGCCGGGGCTTTATCCCGAAGTACGTCCGGGTGCGCGATACTTTCATTCATTACGCTTATTGCAACGGGTTAAAGAACTTGACCCATCTATGTTTACCAAATCGGGTATCATGGTTGGTTTGGGCGAAGACCGACAGGCAGTAATGCAAGTGATGGATGATATGCGGGCGGCTGATCTGGATTTCCTGACAATCGGGCAATATTTACAACCGACCCCGAAACACCATGTGCTTGATCGGTTTGTAAGCCCTGAAGAATTTGCCGCTTATGAAAAGGCCGCATATGGTAAAGGGTTTTTGATGGTGTCAGCAACCCCGCTAACCCGTTCCAGCTATCATGCGGGTGATGATTTTGCGAAACTGCGTGCAGCCCGTGACAAAGCGCTAAACCAATAGGTTTAATACGCTTCGTGTATGATTATTTAGGCCAATTGGATGGGGTTAACGTTTAGGCTTACGGCCTTTGGGTTTACCTTTTCCTTTGCCGCCACCGAATTTTCTGTTTGGATTTGGTCGTGCACGGCCTTTGCGGCCCTCTGGTTTTTCTTCCATCGGAATTACCGTTGCGGTCAGTCCCTCAAGATGGGCCAGCGGAATTGACTTTTTGATCAGTTTTTCAATATCGCGTAATTGCTTTTGTTCATCAGGCGCACAAAAAGAAATGGCGCGACCAGATGCACCTGCACGCGCAGTTCGGCCGATGCGGTGGACGTATGATTCAGGTACGTTGGGTAGATCGTAGTTAATCACGATTTCAATGCCGGGGATATCAATCCCGCGTGCGGCAATATCGGTGGCTATTAATACTGCGGTTTTGTTTTTGCGAAAATCCTCTAATGCGCGTTGACGCTGTCCTTGGGATTTGTTGCCGTGAATGGCATCTGCTTTGATATCTTGGGTTCCCAACCACTTTACCAGTTTATCTGACCCATGTTTGGTGCGGGCAAAAACCAATATGCGTTTACCAAGGTTTTGCTTGACGATGCGTTCTAACGCCAAACCCTTGTTCATCTTAACAATATGCATCAATTTTTGCGTGACTTTTTCCGCAGTGGTACTTTCTGGTGCTACGGCCACATTAACCGGATCTTTCAGATGATCTTCCGCCAGTTCGCGAATCAATTTCGGCATAGTTGCAGAGAACAACAATGTTTGGCGTTCTTCTGCTAGTTTCGGTAAAATCCGCTTGATCGCCGGCATGAAACCAATATCCATCATTTGGTCTGCTTCGTCCAATACTATATAATTTGTCAGATCTAGTCGTAGGGCACGTTGATCTACCAGATCTTCCAGACGACCGGGGGTTGCAACCAGAACATCAACGCCACGCGATAATGCTTGCATTTGTTTACGAATAGGGGCTCCACCAATGACAACGGCGAAGTCTAGGGGTAGTTTTTTACCCATATCGCGCAGATTTTTGTGGATTTGCATCGCCAATTCACGGGTCGGTGTCAGGATTAAAACACGGCATGAACGACCTTTGCGTTCAACAGGGTCGCGCAGTAAGCGGTGCAAGATAGGTAATGAAAATGCAGCGGTTTTACCTGTGCCAGTTTGCGCAAGTCCAACAATATCCTTGCCTTTNAAAACAGCAGGGATCGCCTGAGTTTGAATCGGGGTCGGGGTNGAATAGCCTAGGAAAGATAAAGATTTTACCAGCAATGGGTCCAATCCCAACGCGCCAAATGCAGAGGCGTCACTTGTCGGTGTTTCCTCTTTGATTTTTGCTTCGGCGGCTTTTTCTTTAGGACTTTTCTTTTTTGGGCGCGGTCGTGGGGCTTCGCCTGTGATTAACGTAAAATTGGCACCTGCCTTGCGGCCTGTTTCCGTATCGGTTTGCAAATCAAACGAGATGCGCACGCCTTCAGCCAAATCTTTCATCCCAGAGGCTTTCAAAGCCTTCATATGGACAAATACATCGTTTTCTTCTGTATCGGGTTTTACGAATCCGATGCCCTTTTTGGCATCGTACCAAAGCACAGTTCCTGTCAGCATATCGCTCTTTCAAAAAAGGCGCAGCCTTCTTCTAACAGGCGCGCGTTATGGGATTGGCGT
>JGI24723J26617_10003871_pt1 | contig 10597 bp, 8 predicted proteins | sample Cruoilmetagenom6_FD_26617 | JGI IMG/M metagenome (IMG submission 26617) | reverse complement strand
GGCGAGAAAAACAGGCAGTATTTATGGAATATTCGCAGCTACAACGTATTGGTTTATTAAGTTGCCTGATATTTGCAGGCTTTATTACATCTATTGAAAGCGTCAAAGCCGGCAATGAACATACGTTTAAACGTATAAAGGTCGGGCAGAACCCGCTTGGGTCACGGATAAACATTCAGATTAAACCGGAAGAGTCTTATTATCACCGAAAGCGACCTGCCGTTACTTCAGTTCCTGTTCCTGCGGATGTTTCAAAGCACGCGCCGGAACCGTCTGATCAATATGGTTGGTTTTGGTCTGGGTTTTCACATGATTTACCCAACGCCTCGTTATTGCGTTTGAATAATGCAGAGCTTCAGCTTTCCAAAGCACCCACACAATCCAAAAGTTTGGCCCCAAGTTTGGCTGCAATGCGCAAACTGGTCGATGCTTACGGTCCAGAGATATTATTGGCAACTATTGGCAAAGACGTATCCCCTGCACTGGTGCTTGCGGTAATTGGGGTAGAGTCTGCCGGGAAAACGGATGCAGTAAGTTCTGCAGGTGCGGTGGGGTTGATGCAGCTTATTCCGGCAACGGCGAAACGTTTCAATGTAACTGACAGCACTGATCCGAAGCAAAACATTGCAGGTGGCGTGGCCTACCTTGACTGGTTGATTAAAGAGTTTGATCATGACCCTGTTCTGGCACTGGCTGGATATAATGCAGGTGAAAACGCAGTGAAAAAACATAAAGGCGTGCCACCATTCGCTGAAACCCGTGGCTATGTTCCAAAAGTCGTGGCAGCTTGGCAAGTGGCCAAAGCACTTTGTATAACGCCCCCAAAATATGCCACAGACGGCTGTGTGTTTGATCTTAATCCAAAAGTAAGCCAACAGTAAAAATACGGTCTGGTACTCACTTTAAAAATTTGTCAGATTGCCGCCAAATAAGGGGGGGCGAGATGTCTGAGAATTTGCAAGCAATGTGGGCACCATCACAAGAGCGTGTCACGGCCAGTCTATTGGCCAAGTTTATCGCCGCTACGTCTGTGCAATCGGGCAATGCCGCCATAGATTACGATGCCACATGGAAATGGTCAGTATCATCCCCCGAACAGTTCTGGGATGCACTTTGGGATTTTTGCGGTGTTGTTGGTGACAAGACCGGCCCTGTACTGGCAAATAAAGATAATCATATAGATGCGCAATTTTTCCCCGAAGCAAAAATCAATTTTGCGGAAAATCTTTTGGCACGTGCAAATGATAGCCCTTGCATTGTTTTTCAGAGCGAAAATGGAACACGGCAAGAATGGTCTTGGGCCGAACTGAAAGAAACCGTTTCAAAGTTACAGCAAGTTTTAATTGCCGAAGGTGTGACGCAAGGTGACCGTGTTGCGGGTTTCGTCCCCAATTTGCCGCAGACAATCGCCGCAATGTTGGCTGTCACCAGTCTGGGCGCGGTCTGGTCGTCCTGTTCCCCTGATTTTGGCTTGAACGGTGTCAAAGATCGTTTTGGTCAAATTGAACCCAAAATCTTGTTCACGGCCGACGCATACCATTATAACGGCAAGGTGCATTCTTGCCTGAATGTGGCGGCACAATTGACGGATGGAATGCCGTCCGTTCAAAAAACCATTGTTATTCCATATGTTGAAACATCTGCAGATATTTCTGTGTTAGGGGATAAGGGCGTACATTTGGTAGATGTACTGACCAAGTATGAAGCCAAAGATATCGTTTATACACGTGTCGATTTTAATGCTCCATTATATATCATGTTTTCGTCGGGTACGACCGGGTTGCCCAAGTGTATCATCCATTCCGTCGGTGGTGTGCTTCTACAACACCTTAAAGAACATCAATTGCAATGTGATATTAAACCAAATGATCGTTTCTTTTATTTTACGACATGCGGTTGGATGATGTGGAACTGGTTGGTAACCGGTCTTGCGTCCGGCGCGACATTGGTTCTGTTTGATGGCTCACCGTTCTATCCGGATGGCAATATATTGGCGGATATAGCGGCGGCAGAGGGGGTGACCCATTTCGGCACTTCGGCCAAGTATATAGATGCCTGCGCCAAAGCAGGCGTAAAACCTGCCCAAACGCATGATCTATCGGCGTTACGCACAATCATGTCCACCGGATCACCACTGGCACCAGAGGGGTTTGATTATATATACAATGATTGGAAAACGGATGTCTGCCTGTCTTCTGTTGCAGGTGGTACCGACATTGTTGCCTGTTTTGTTGGTGGCAGCCCGATCAGCCCGGTTTATCGCGGGCAATGCCAGAAACGGCATTTGGGGATGAATACCCAAGTTTTTGATGAAAACGGTAACGCTCTGCAGGGTGAGCCGGGTGAACTGGTCTGCACATCGCCGCATCCTTCAATGCCGATCGGGTTTTGGAATGATCCGGATCGTAAAAAATATAGCGCAGCTTATTTTGAGAAATTCGAGAATGTCTGGCACCACGGCGACTGGGTGGAACTAACCGCACAAAATGGCATGACATTCTTTGGTCGATCTGATGCAGTATTGAATCCGGGTGGTGTGCGTATCGGTACAGCTGAGATTTATCGCCAGGTTGAACGTATAGAAGAAGTTCTGGAGGGCTTGGTGATTGGCCAGCAATGGGACAATGACGTGCGCGTGGTCTTATTTGTGCGTTTGCGTGAAGGTGTGATACTTGATGATGCCCTGATCAAACGCATCAAAACCGAAATTCGCCAAAATGCAACTCCGCGCCATGTGCCTGCGAAAGTTATCCTTGTTGCGGATATTCCGCGTACCAAATCTGGCAAAATCACTGAATTGGCCGTGCGCGATGTTGTGCATGGGCGAGTGGTAAAAAACACCGAAGCGATGGCAAATCCGGAAGCCTTAGAGTTGTTTAAAAATTTGGCAGAACTACAGGTCTAAAACCCAAACAGTTCTACGTAATCATCAATAAGACTGGAATAAAAGGCTTGTATGCGCGCATTCGGTTGGCGGATTTCAAACGTTTCGGCGAAAGGATCTTCGGCCTCTATATCACTGCCGGACATTTGTGTTAGCACGGCGTGGCCGCAAAACGGGACATATACTTCGGAATACCCTCCTTCATGGGCCATCACCAAGCGCCCGTCACACAGTTCTTCGGCAGCCCCCATGGCCATACCGGTCATATCCTGAAACGTTTGCGCTGTTGCCATCATCCGCGCCAATGGGTCAACGGCAGCAGCATCATAGCCACAAGCGATAATGATCACGTCGGGGGCGAAGTTTTCCAAAGCAGGCAATACCAAACGCTGCATTACCTCTAAATATGTTGCGTGCCCTGCACCCGGTGGTAACGGTACATTCATATTATATCCCACGCCTGCACCTGACCCATGATCGGCGGCGGCACCTGTATCCAGCGGGTAGTTATTCTCCTGATGAATAGAAATTGTCAGCACATCATCACGATCATAAAACACGGCTTCTGTGCCATTACCGTGATGCACATCCCAGTCAATGATCGCTACACGGGATGTTAAGCCTTGGGCAAAAGCGGCCTCTACTGCAATCGCGATATTGGCAAGTAGGCAAAACCCGTTGGGATCATCAGGCAGACAATGGTGTCCGGGTGGGCGCGATAAAGCATAGGCGTTTTGTATGTCACCTGCCAAAACACTAAATAATGCGCCCTTTACCAATCCAGCTGACTGGGCTGCAATTTCATATCCGCCTTGTCCAAAAGGGGCATGCAAGCCCATCTCGCCGCCACCATTATCCGACATTTCTTTGAAGGCAGTTAAGTAACTGTCAGGATGTATTCGCTGTAAATCCTGCAAACTGGCAGGTTCTGCAGATTGACAAACCAACTCTTTAGTAAGACCCGTGACATCAATCAGATTTTTTAATCGTCGTTTGGTTTCAGGATCTTCCGGCAGGCCGCCACTGGCAAAAGGTTGCACATTACCCCCAACCGGTGTGGTCAGTGCATAATTTCCGCCACTGTGCCAGAAACACTTCTCATCCCAGAAAAACCCTGTTTTCATTTGTTTTTTCCCTTAGGTTGCTTGGAAAAGCTATGGCATGACTTTATGCGATCGCAAAGCAGCTTTTTAGGGCAGGGGTATGGCTAAAGCTACTTGCAATGGCGATCCGGGGTGCCGAAAAGCAAATTGAGATTGTTGCGCGGTGCAAAGTCAAGACGTAAACTGTTTCTAATAGATGATAAAGAAGGTCACCTATTGTCCAAAAGGGTATAAATATCGTGTGCGCGGCNGTTGGGTGATGGCAGTCACNACGCTTATTGTCCGGCTCGTTATTCTATTATCGAAANCATTGCAGTTAGAGTGATTCTCGCCTGATTTTGTAACTGCCTTCTGGTAAATCCAANGCAGCCTCTAATTCGCGTAATTGCGACAAGGAAAAAGTGATTTTTTGTACGTTATCTGTGCGTGTATCCAGTTGTTCTACATTCACTTGTCCTGCAAAAACAGTGATTGTTATGTCTTCGACAAGCGGTGTTTTACCTTCATCGATCAAGGTAACAACAGTGGCATCAAATTCGTGTTCTATTGTAAACATGGGTGAAGCCTAGCGGGGAAGATGTTTACTGGCAATGCACGAAAGCTGGACTTGATTATGAATATTACCTTCAAACATTATAATAAAATACTGTAGCCAAGCTTTTATCTTTCAAAGTAACACGCCGCAGGCGTGGCTGCTATTATATGCAGTTTGTGTTTTCATATATGTTAGGCAGGGGTGCTTCCCATTAGTNAAAAGNACGTAAANGTTATTGTGGGCCAGTTCCGCTAAATTCTGTTGCAGGGATGTAACTATTTTGTGATCAATTCTGCCTAAAGACCTCGAGCGACTTGTTTGTGAACCGATAATATGTGCTTTTAGGTGCAACGGATACAGCCTCTGTGGCTTTGTCTGTGACTAAACACTCTGGTTTCAAGGTACAGGCACTAATCTGAATTACCGAAAAGTCAGAAAAACGAATATGCTAATTTACTAGCAACACGATCATAAAGGATTGGGATAATGAAGAACACATTACTATGCACAACAGCATTGGCCATGACAGGCATTGCTGGCGCAGCAAACGCAGCAGAAGTTTCTGCTGGTGCTGTAAATATGGGTTTTAGCGGTTACTACACAACTAACATCGCTATCACTTCAGTCGATACTGGTACTGGACTTGCAGCTGCAGATTTCGACGGTTTGGACATTCAAACAAACGCTGAAATCTTTTTCAAACCATCGATCACTTTGGACAACGGCATCAAAATCGGTGTTGATATCCAACTTGAAGCCGGTTCAAACACAAACGGCGACCAAATCGACGAAGCATACATGACTGTTTCAGGTGATTTCGGTAAATTCATCATTGGTTCAGAAAACTCAGCTGGCTACAAAATGACTGTTGCCGCACCTGACCATTCAATGATCTTTGCACAATCAAGCTCTTTGACAGCATTTGTACCTTATTCAAGCGGTGTTTCCGGTGCTGACTTGTTCCGTGGTACATTGGGCGCAACATACATTGAAAACGTTCGCAACAATGACGCGGCACGTATCAGCTACTTCTCACCACGTTTTGCTGGTCTGCAATTGGGCATCTCTTATGCACGCGATTCAGGCCAAACAAACGGCCCAGTAAACAACAATACAGCGATCACAGACATCGTTGACATTGCTGCAAACTACAGCGGTTCATTCGGTGGTGTTGATCTTGATGCATCTGCACGTTGGGGCACAGCCTCTGCACCTGCAGGCGCCGTTGATCCTGAAGTTTGGGGCGCAGGTCTGAACATAGGCTTTAGCGGTTTCACAATCGGTGGTTCTTATGCTGAACAAGACGGTAGTGCAACGAACGGTGCTGGTGTTGCAAATGCACAGGATGGTCGTTCATATGACGTTGGTATTGGTTATGCAAATGGCCCAATGAGCTACTCATTGACATACTTCAACGGTGAGAACATCGACAACGACGCTGGTGTTGCTGTAGGTAGCAAAGAGCAATTGGAAACAATCGTGCTTGCTGTTAAATACACAGTCAACTCTAACTTTAAAGTCGGCGCATTCATCGCGAATACAGACTTTACAGAAGATGCAGATGCTGCTGGCGCAGGCGCTAACGACGTAGAAGGTACAGTTCTGGGTGTAGGCGCTGCATTTAGCTTCTAATCTGAACTGACTATATAAATTAAAAAAAGGGGGGACTTCGGTTCCCCCTTTTTGCTATGTAGAACGTGCAATAGAATCAAAAGAAATATCGTTCCATGAAATCCATCGTTTGGCTTGCATCCTACCCTAAATCCGGAAACACTTGGTTGCGGGTGTTTTTGGCGAATTATATTTATAATTCTGAAAAGCCGGTTCCGATAAATCAGATACATAGGGTCGGTATCGGCGATTCCAATTCAAAAGCTTACCGTATGGTTACGAAAGAAGTGCTTGATCCGACCAATCCTATGCAAGGTGCGCGTATACGACCCGCCGTTTTACAGGCTATCGTTAACAACAAAGCTGATATAAATCTGGTAAAGACCCATTGCGAAAATGCGATCGCTTACGGTGTGAAACTGATCCCGCCTGAATTAACGCGCTCTGCCGTCTATATTATGCGAAATCCACTTGATATGATTGTGTCTTATGCCAGCCATTACGGCAATACGATTGACGAAGCCATTGAAGGTATTGCAAGAAAAGACAACTCACTATTGGGCGGTGGTGATACTGTTTATCAATATCTTGGCACGTGGTCCAACCATGTTATTGGCTGGTCAAAGGCGCGTAAATTTCCCGTCTTAATGCTGCGATATGAAGATATGCTAAAAGATCCCCATGAAGCATTTGATCGTGTTATACACCATATCGGCCTGCCGATTGACCGTGACCGTCTGGAACGGTCTGTACGGTTTTCTGACTTTAAGTTATTGCAAGAACAGGAAAAGAAAACCAGTTTTGTTGAAAACTCCGATAATCAAGACCTGTTCTTCAGATCAGGTAAATCCGAACAATGGAAAACCGAACTGAATGAAGATCAGGTTGCGCAGATATTACAGGATCATGGGCGGGTTATGAAAAAATTTGGATATGAAGTATGAATAATATTATCTGGGTAGGTTCTTTTCCCAAGTCGGGAAATACGTGGGTACGGGCGTTTTTGGGGAATTACTTTCAGCCGACAGGGAAAAACCTGTCGATCAATGAATTGTCTTCGATAACAACATCGGACGTGCGCCAGGATTGGTTCGACAAAGCGGCTGGCAAGCCTTTTGTCGGGAAGGATTTCGATGACTGGCTTAAGGTCCGGTCGAAAGTTTTACAGATGATTGCGCAGTCAAGTGCGGGAAACAGGTTTGTGAAAACCCATTCGAAAATAGATCGCGTGGGTAATATAGAACTTATTATGCCACAGGTCACTGCGGCGGCAATTTGTATATTGCGTAATCCATTTGATGTTGTCGTCTCTTTTGCGCGTCATTCAAGCATACCCATTGATGCAGCGATTGATCGGATGTGTGACCCCAAGAACATTTCAATGGCTAATAACGGTATTATGGAAGTGCTGGGGCGCTGGGATGATCATATTCAAAGCTGGACAAAAGCACCTGGTTTGCCACGTCATATCATGCGTTATGAAGATATGGTTGATAACCCCAAGGTCGCATTTAAAGGTCTGTTGAAATTTTTACAGGTGCCTGTCGATTATACAACATTGCAAAAAGCCCTGAAAGAAACCTCATTCACCGCATTGCAAAAGCAAGAAAGCGCACAAGGGTTTCGTGAAAAACCACCCGGTATGGATAAATTTTTTTCCACGGGTAAATATGGTGGTTGGGTGGATAGTTTGACCCCTGAACAGATCGCGCGTATTTACGAAGAATTCAAGCCGACAATTGAAGAGTATTTTCCGGAAGTTGGAGGGCAGGCATTGGCTCTTATCCCACAGGAAAAGTGATGGCGTAGGCCTATTTTCTTTAAGTGGAAATGCGAACCAGTGTAATTTTGTTGCTGCTCATTTGTAATATAAAGCCATAAAAGAGATTCGTCTCTTTGCGTTTTTATGTGACGACTATGAAATACGGCGTTCCTTTCTTCAGGCGNGCCGCGNAAAAGTNCTAAAATATCTCCATTAATCCGTAGTAATACTTATAAAATTGCCGAGATTTATAGATTTACGGNGAAAAATTATAATCTTGCGAATTTATCCAAATCTGGTTAGATTTTCTTACCAAATACATGATTAGTGAAATATAGCATCAATCTGGGAGGAAAATGATGACTGATACATTGAACCGCAGGAAGTTTCTGAAGGGAAGCGCGCTGGCGGCAACTGCTACGGCAGGTACACTTGCTGCACCATCGATTGCCAACGCTGAACCGACTGTTTTGAAAATGCAAGCTGCATGGGGTGGCGGTATTTTTCTGGAAAACGCACANTCTTATGTTGAACGCGTACACGCGATGGCGGGTGATGGTCTGAAAATTGATCTTCTGCCGGTTAACTCGGTTGTAAAAACCAGCCAGATGCAGGATGCGGTTCACCGCGGTGTTCTGGATGCGTGTCACTACGTGCCGGCCTATTGGTACTCAAAATCAAAATCTGCATCTTTGTTTGGCACTGGCCCATGTTTTGGCTGGTCTTCGCAAGAGGTTTTGGGCTGGGTCAACTATGGCGGCGGTCAGGAACTGTTTGACGAATTGATGGGGTCATTGGGCCTGAATATCGTATCATTCTTCAACTCGCCAATGCCAGCACAACCGCTGGGCTGGTTTAAAGAGCATATCACAGACGCGTCACAAATGAAGGGTCTGAAGTATCGGACTGTTGGTCTTGCTGCCGACGTTCTGTTGGAAATGGGCATGTCAGTTGTGCAACTTCCTGGCGGCGAAATTCAGCCCGCGATGAAATCTGGCCTGATTGACGCGGCCGAGTTCAACAACCCGACATCCGACCGTGATTTTGGCATGCAAGATGTGTCTAAAGACTACCACCTGGCTTCATTCCACCAATCTCAGGAATTCTTCGAAGTCAGCTTCAACAAGAAGCGCTATGAAGGTCTGTCAGAAGAGCTGCAAGCGATCTTGAAATATGCGTCAGAGGCAGAAAACTCTAACTTCTACTGGCATAACACGAAACGTTATTCCGAAGATTTGGTTAAGCTGCGTGATGAGCAAGGTGTAAATGTTCACCGCACACCTGATTCAGTAATGTCTGAGCAGTTGAAAGCATGGGATGTTGTGGTTGATCGGATATCTGGCGAAGATGCATTCTTTGCCAAAGTGATTGAATCGCAAAAAGCTTATGCAAAAGACGTGATGAACTACCTGAACCTGAACCAGCCAGATTACAAATTGGCTTATAAACACCACTTCGGGTAAATTTAATCGACTGATAAAAACAATTCTGGGGGCTGATTTGCGGCCCCCAGTTTACATAAACCGTTTTGGGAGATACGGAATTGACCAAGTTTATCTATTCTATAGAAGGTCTCAGTATTTGGGTTGGACGTGCATTTGGTTGGTGCATCTTGATCTTGACCTTTTCTGTCTCTTATGAGGTTTTTGTAAGATATGTGCTAAATGCGCCAACTGTTTGGGCATTCGATATGATGGTACAAATGTACGGCGCTTTGTTCTTGATGGCAGGGCCTTATGCGCTTGCGCAAGACAGCCATGTGCGGGGTGACGTAATCTACCGTTTGTTTTCCGTCCGCTGGCAAGCCCGCATTGATTTCACGCTTTATCTGTTGTTCTTCTTCCCCGGAATGATGGCTCTATTCTGGTACGGTTGGGAAATCGCATCTGATAGCTGGCGTTATAAAGAAGTTAGTTGGAATAGCCCCGCGCGCATTCAAATTTACTTTTTTAAAACACTCATCCCTGTCGCGGGCGGTTTGTTGATGCTGCAAGGTCTGGCCGAACTGATGCGCTGCTGGAGAGCGATGAAAACCGGAGTTTGGATGGAACGTCTTGATGATGTCCATGAGACAGAAGACATGCTTATGCATACGAATGATATCCCGCAATAAATTGACACAGACGCGAAACGAAAGAATAAGACGATGACAAACCCCGAAATCGCAATATTAATGCTGTGCCTATTTATTTTTCTGGTACTGCTTGGATTCCCGATCGCCTTTACCCTACTCGCAATGGGCGTGGGCTTTGGTTACTATGCCTATTACCAAGGTGGGTTTGAAACCATCTCTGATGTTTTTAACAACAACATCTTCTATCTACTGAACCAGAACACCTATTCAGTAATGGAAAATGACATTCTGGTCGCCATCCCATTGTTCCTGTTTATGGGTTATGTAGTTGAACGTGCAAATATCGTGGATAAGTTGTTTTATTCCCTTTATATGGCAGCCCGAAACTTACCTGGCTCTTTGGCAATCGCAGCCCTTTTAACCTGTGCTGTTTTCTCAACAGCATCGGGCATTGTGGGTGCAGTTGTGACCCTGATGGGTTTGCTGGCCTATCCTGCAATGGCGAATGCCAATTACAATAAAAGCTTTGCATCCGGCGTGATCTGTGCAGGTGGAACCCTGGGTATTTTGATCCCGCCGTCGATCATGTTGATCGTTTACGCCGCGATTGCTGAATTGTCGCCGCTAC
>JGI24723J26617_10003870_pt1 | contig 10600 bp, 10 predicted proteins | sample Cruoilmetagenom6_FD_26617 | JGI IMG/M metagenome (IMG submission 26617) | reverse complement strand
AAAAATACACAAAGAAAGGGAGAAGAGTGTCTGAATTTTCGATTTTTTGTCGGCTCAAGTAAGCGTTGATGAATATCGGCAGTTATTCAGACCTTCCCTAGGCTTCGGTTTTATCGGCTACTTTATGGACAAACTGAAGTTCCCATTGCCCCCCGTCGTGCTGGGCCTAATTCTCGGGGGCTTCGCCGAGCAGAACCTGCGACTGGCTCTGCGTATTGGTGGCGGCGATTGGACAGCCTTGGCAGCGAATACAACGTCGAAGGTGCTTATTGTCATGATTCTACTGGTCATTCTTACGCCACTCTTTTCACGACTGTCCCGCCGCAAGAAGAGTCAGTCGACGGCATAGAAACCCGGTAATAATTTATGTCCTCCGGTCTGATAAAGCATACAAGCGCGGCGCCCCTGCCGCGCTCTTCTTTTGGGGAGCCCGCCACGGCTTCGCCCAGGAAACCAATGATCTGTTCTTCGCTAAAACGCTTCTTCATGTCCAATCTCCTTACGCATAGGATCGGACTCTAAAGTGTAGCGCTACTCAATCAGGGGGTGGCGTCGGCGCCACCACATACGCCATCCGAACGGAAATAGAGCGATCGACGAAATCAATCGCTACGTTGGGTCGACGTACGGCGTCAGCCCCTAGACCGTGTGCAAGTGGTGTCACCGAGATGCTGTCGAGGAAACTCGCATGGGACCAACAACACTTCGTTCCACGTCGCTTACGCCATTGGGAGAAACTGCTGCTGTCACTTTTCGGCAATAAGCGCTGCTACCGCTGGATGACTGTCTCCATGCGCTTCAGCGGGAATTCCCCTCACCGCCCCGAATGAGCCTGCACCGCCTTTACCAGCGATAAAGAGTTAGCCAACTGCAGAGAAATTGCCACCAAAAGCGTGAGTAGAAGCCCTTCAAGCGGTACCCAACCGGCTACCTGAACGATCAATGAGATCCGTAACGGCGTGGGCAAAGCCTATCTGTTTGTCGCAGTGGTTCAGACATCCAAGCATGTACATGCACGCCTGTATCGCCAAATGACTAGATCGATCGTCGCTTTTTCTCGAAGCGACGCTGGGGTATTGCCTGACGAGTCCACACCATGCTGGCCGATAATGGGGGTCAGTCCTGTGAGGACGCTTTGCACCGTCAGTGACAAACAACAAATACGTCTCATGATTAACCATCACACCCTGAGACGCCGCTTCGCTAGACAAATTGTAATACAGTAGTACAATTTCTAGTGAAGGACAGTTGCACAACAATTTCTTAGTTTCAGCTCAACCCCGATAGGTGACAGAATGACAACTCCGGCTTTGTGGAGTGCGCAAGCACACATGCCCTCGGTGATCGGCCGACAGATCCAGGTGGTCTCCGCGAAAGGCTCCTACCTCACTACGGATACGGGCGCCAAACTCTTCGATGGCACCGCTTCTCTGTGGTATGCCAATATCGGCCACGGTCGCGAAGAGATGGCGAAAGTCGCCTACGAGCAGATGAAGACGCTCGACTCCTACCATGTGTTTGGTCGCTACACGAATAACCGGGCCGTAGAGCTTGCGGAAATGCTCGTTAGCATGGCCCCCATCGACGATGCCAAAATGATCTTGAACAGCGGCGGTTCTGATTCCATTGACGTGGCGTTGAAGTTGGCGCGCCGCTACTGGAACCAGGTAGGCTGCACATCGAAGAAGGTCATCATCAGCCGGGAGCACTCCTACCATGGGCTCCACGCTTATGGCACCAGCGTCGCCGGCCTCGACTTTAACCGTGAAGGTTACGGTTCGGATTCTCTGGTCGATGGCACCGAGCGGATCGACAAGCACTCCACAGAGGCATTTGCCGAGGCAATCGAACGTATCGGTGCGGAAAACATCGCTGCCTATATCGCAGAGCCAGTGATGGGAACCGGAGGGGTGCACCCCCCGCACGAAGGCTACTTCGCGGAAATTCAGCGGCTGTGCCATGAGAACAATATTCTGTTTATCGCCGATGAGGTGATCACCGGCTTCGGGCGAACCGGCACTATGTTTGCCTCATCCCGCTATGCGCTGCAGCCGGATATCATCACTTTTGCTAAAGGCGTAACCTCCGGCTATGCCGCTCTGGGCGGGGTATTCGTTGCCCCTCGCGTGTGGCAGCCGTTCTTTGAACAAGGGGCCGCCTCACCGATATACCGTCATGGCACTACTTATTCAGGCCATCCCGTTACCGCCGCATTAGCGATGAAAAACCTAGAAATCCTTGAACGCGAAGGTTTGGTGGAGCGCTCGGCAGCGCTTGAACGAATACTGGCCGGTGAGCTCGCGGCAATCGAATCTCATGACCTCGTGGCAACCACACGTGTCGGTGGCTTTCTGGGCGCAATCGAGCTGCATGATGAAGTCCAGGCGGAATGGGTCACCGACCAGATTCTCGACCTAGGCTTCATTACTCGCCCGTTGCGGGGTAACGCCGTGCAGATCAGTCCGCCCTTTATCACTACAGATCAGGAAGTGCGCGACCTCGTCAACGGAGTTCGACATGTACTTGACGACATTCGGTCAGGCAAGGCCCGGGCCTCGGCATAAGTTAAAAACTAAGAGGTTAATACCATGCAGCTACCAACCCCATCACCGGAGCGCCTAGCCGCTTCCGATGAAGCACTGAAGAGCTTGCCCGGCTATAGCAAGCATGCACCCGGCGACAATGAATTTGCCGTCCTCGACCCTTCCACGGAGGAGCGCATCGCTACCCTGCCCAGCATGACGCCACAAGAAGCCCTGGCTGAGGTAGCGATAGCCGACAAGGCGGGCCGCACTTGGGCGAAGACGACGCCACGGCTGCGTTCCGACACCCTGCACAACGTCTATTCGGTACTTATCGCCAACCAGCAGCGCCTGGCCTATGTCATCAGTCGCGAGATGGGAAAACCGCTGGCAGAGGCCCAAGGCGAGGTGCAGTATGCCGCCGATTACGTACGATGGTATGCTGAAGAGTTGCTGCGCCCGGCCGGAGAGTATCGTGAGAATCCAGCTGGAGGCTCGACGATACTGACACGACGCGCTCCTGTGGGCCTGGCACTGCTCATTGCTCCGTGGAATTTCCCCATGGCGATGATCACGCGCAAGATCGCTCCAGCAATTGCCACCGGTTGCGCATCCGTGATCAAGCCAGCGGCCCTGACTCCATTGACCACCCTGCTGACCGTCGAGCTGATGGCGGAAGCCGGCGTGCCGCGTGAGCTGATGCGCGTGGTCACCACAGCGAACCCTGCCGCTTTCAGCGAAGCGGTACTCTCAGACCCTCGGGTCCGGAAGATTTCGTTCACCGGCTCCACCAGTGTGGGCAGCACTCTTATGGGGCTTGCGGCTAAAAACATCGTCAAGAGCTCGATGGAACTAGGGGGTAATGCCCCGCTCATCGTCTTCGACGACGCCGACCTCGAGCGCGCCGTGGACGGGGCGATACTGGCGAAACTGCGCAATGGGGGGCAATCCTGCGTGGCGGCAAACCGCTTCTATGTGCAAGACGGTATTGCCGACGCTTTCGTCGAGGCCTTCAGTAAGCGGATGTCCGAGGTCGTGGTCGGCAATGCCATCGCCGAGGGGGTTGGTCTGGGGCCGGTGATCAACCGTAATGCTGTCAACAACTTTCAGCATCTTGTCAGTGATGCCATTGCGCACGGTGCCAATCTGCGCACCGGAGGACAAGCCCCTGAAGGCAACGGCTACTTCTTTGCCCCGACTGTGCTCGATAACGTGCCAGCTGAGGCCAGAATCGCGAACACTGAAATCTTCGGCCCCATCGCGGCCATTTCCCGCTTCTCAACGCAGGAAGAGGTGGTATCGCGAGCAAACGATACGCCGTTCGGGCTGGCCGGCTACGTTTTCACAGAAAACCTCGACCGTGCACTCAATGTTGCCGACGAACTGGAAACCGGGCTGGTTGGCATCAACAACGGGGTACCCTCCAATCCGGCTGCGCCGTTTGGTGGCATGAAGCAGTCCGGTCTTGGCCGCGAAGGCAGCCACGAAGGGCTAGAAGAGTACCAGGAGATTCGTTACTACAATATAGCGCGGCGACCCACCGTGTAAGCACTTCCCGTGAACAAGGTCCTGACTACCATCAGGACCTTGTTCTTCCCGGGTACCCTGCATAGGATTACATGGATGCAAGGCGATACTCAGGCCCGGTATCATCATGTTTCATTCACCCAGGAAACAGGAGAAGGGAGATCGCGCCACTACCGGCTAAAGGGATTGGCAACCCACCCTAGTTCCCCAACTCAAGGTATCTCCCACCCCCCATGAGTACACCTAAGCTTCGCACTATCTCAGTCGTGGATGCGGTTGCCGAGCAACTCAGTGAGGCGATTTTCGATGGTACCTTTCGTCCCGGTGACGTGCTGGTGGAATCGCAACTCGCGGACCGCTACCAAGTACCTCGGCAAACGATCCGCTCTGCGGTCGTGGTGCTGATACATGATGGCATCCTTCGGCGTGAGCCCAACAAGAGCGTATACGTTCCACAGTTCTCGGAAGATGATCTTCACGACCTTTTTGCTGCACGCCGACTACTCGAGATTGAAACAGCTCGCATCCTCGCATCACGAAAGACAGTTCCCAAAAGCGCCGAGAGCGCTGTACGGTTCATGGAAGTGCTATGTGATGGCAACGACTGGGACGAAGTCTTGAAGCTTGACTTTCAGTTCCATCAAGCTCTTATTGAAGCCACCGACAGTCCACGCCTGCAGCGATTCTATCGCAGCATTTCGGCCGAAAAACGTCTGGCTCTCTCCTATTACCGCTCAGGAAACTCTTCACCCCAGGTAATCGCTCAGGAGCACCGGGAACTGTTGGATGCCCTTCGTACTGGAGATCCTGACATGGCCGCAAAAGCTAGCCGCATCCATATAGAAGAGTCAGAAGCGTTCATCAAGCGGGCGATACAAGCGCAACGCGAATCTCAGTCCGGTAATCAAAGTGCCCAGACCTCTAAAAAGGAAGCGGAAAAATGAGAGTTGCGGTCATCGGACTAGGAGCCATCGGCGCGCAGGTACTTTGGCAGTTAAGCCGCGTTGACGGAGTCGAGGTGCATGGCTTCGATAAGGAGTACCCCGGCCACCCTTCAGCGGGTGTTGGAGGAGAGAGCCGGCTCTTCTGGAACCTAGAGATGACCGAGCCTGCCTACGTCCCCCTGATCGAGCGTGCCGCGGTGGCATGGCGTGAGCTGGAAGCCTCTAGCGGCCAGACGCTGCGCGATCCTAATGGCGTGCTGATATACGGTGGAGAGCAAGACGCCCAGATGCAGTGCGCGCTCAACTCCGCCAAAGCACTAGAAGTACCCGTAGAGCTCCTGGAGACATCCGTACTGCGTAGGCGCTTTCCCCACTTTGCGTTCGATGATCATTCCTTCGGTCTCTGGGACATCAATGGGGCCGTCATTCGGCCAGAGCGTACAGTGGAAGTCACCGTTGAACTGGCCCGTCGAAACGGCGCAATCGTTCATGAATTTAACCCTGTCACAGCGCTAGATGTTACAGGTTCCACGGTCAGCGTACTCTCACCGTCTGGTAAGCAGACATTCGATCGGGTGGTGATGTGTTGTGGCGGTTGGACCTCGAAACTGGTGCCCCATATCCAGGACGAGGTGGTGACAAGACGCTTGACCTCATTGTGGTTTAATGCACGCCAAGACGACTTCATTGACCTGCCACCATTCCTGAGGACGGCTCCTCAATACTGCTATGGTATTCCCAGCCAGGATCGGCGCTCAATCAAGCTCGGGCTTGGGTTCAATGATCATTACGTCACTGGCGATGCCGACACGCTACCTCGACAGCTTGAAGGAGCTGAGCTCGCGGCGGAGCTGAACAAGTTCGAATGGATTCGCGAGGGAATGCTGCCGTGGCTCAGCCGCCGACCCTACCGTGTCGAAACGTATGTCGAAAGCTATACGCGCTCAATGCTCGAGTATATCCGCCCACATGTAGAGAATCCGAATGTCATTATCATGACAGGGTTCTCGGGACATGGCTTCCGTGTCTCTCCCGCCATCGGCGAGATCGGTTGCCAACTAGTGGTCGATGGGAAAACCTGTGTGGATATCGGCTTCATGGAAAGGGCAAGCCCGCTCTTCTCCATTCTTGACCCTAAACAAGGCACCACAACTCATAACTCAGCCATGGCCAGCGGCCCTTCGCGAGTTTGAGTCTATCCATTTCCTCTTCCTGCCCGAGCCGGTCATGCGTCGGTCGCGAACCTAGCTGTGTATGCATATCGAGGCCACGACCGCTTGAAACCGGCCCAGTTGGGCAAGACCGTACACCACCACACTAAGGGAGTGCTGGACGCCGAACGGATGCCGACGACGACCAACCACGTTCACCAAAAATACGTTATCCCAACAAATTGGGTAAGAAGAGAGATATCTGTGGCACATAAGCCACCAGGAACAGGATAGCAACAAGAGCCGCCACGAACGGCAGCGCCGCTATACTCACTTTTTCGATCGACAAGCCGCTAATGGCACTGGCCACATTGAGGTTGTCACCCACTGGTGGAGTGGCAAACCCAATCATTGACGCCATGATCATTACAATGCCGAAATGAACTGGGTCCATTCCCATCTGCATAACCACCGGAACGAGAATGGGAGCCAGAAGGATAATACCCGCTATGGTCTCCATAAACATTCCAACGAAGAGCAACAGCAGAACGATCACTGCGAGAACAATCCAGAACGGTACAGGCAGCGCACCGAGAAAGCTGGCAATAAGTGTGGGGATGCGTTCAAGCGTCAAGATTCTGGCATAAGTGGACGCAGTAGCGATGATCACCAGAATCATTCCAGAAATGAGGAATGTGGTTTTCAGCATCAAAGGTATCTGTGATATCTGAGCCTCACGATACAGTATTGCAAGAACCAGACTGTAGGCCACGGCGATACCCGATGCCTCAGTCGGAGTGAACACACCGCCATAAATGCCGCCCAACACCACCAAAGGCATCATCAGCGTCCACTTAGCTCGCCATATCGCTTTGCGACGTTCACCCCAGTTCGCTTTGGGTGACTTGATTCCGTAGCCCTTTTTCTTACAGATGTAACGACTAACGATATAGAGAGTCAGTACGATGACAATACCGGGAATGAGGCCGGCAAGAAAAAGGTCTCCAATAGAAGTGTTCGTGGTTATTCCGTATATGATGAGCGGAATGCTGGGTGGGATCACAATGCCCACACCCCCACTAGTCGCCAGTATGCCAGCACTAAAGCCTCGACCGTATCCTTCCCGGATCATCGCAGGGATCATGATGCCACCGATAGCGGCAACCGTTGCCGGACCAGAGCCACTCAACATGGCAAAAACGGTGGTCCCCAGCAAGGTAACGGCCGGCAATCCACCGGTGATATGACCAACAAATGCCTTGGCAGCATCAATCAGTCTTTTGGAGAGCCCCCCATACTCCATAATGACGCCGGATAATACGAAGAGAGGTACCGCAAGCAACGAGTATGAGTCAACAGCTCCAAACATCGTTTGCGTGAGATAGTTGACAGGAACGACCTCAGTAATGATTACCGAGAGCATAGAGGAAATGCCAAGCGCAAAGGCAACTGGCATGCCCATGATGAGAAGCACGATAAAGCTTATTGCCAGAATACTGATGCCCATGTCTTAATCACCTTCGGGCTGTGATGGAGGAATAGGTGCCCAGGGGTTCCGAATGAGATCGATGAGTGAACGCACCATATGCTGCAACACCCGAAACGACATTAGGGATAGGCCAAGGGGAAGCCCTACATACACGAGATACATGGGAATCTGTGAACCTGGGGACAACTGCCCAGTAATCATTTGCCTCCTGACCATCTCAATCGACAGAGTGAACATGTAGATAAGAAAGGCTAGCCAGGTAATAAATACGAAAAGGCGAATAATCCGTTGCACGAATGGCATTTTTTTGCCGATCAGATCGACTACAACACCAAATCTTACATGTCGCTGATATTTGATGGCATAACTTCCACTCAAATAGACGAACCAGACGAGAGCATAGCGCGCAATCTCTTCAGACCATGAGGATGGACTGTTAAAGAAGTAGCGCATCACGACCTGATAAATCACCAAGGATGCAAACACGACTAGGGCTATTGTGGCTAAGTAGGTTTCTATGTGATCGTCGAAATGTGAATATATCCACTTCAGCATGGGGTTATCATCCATTCTGCGACAAAGACAACGAGCCCCTACCCAAGCCTTGTTGACTCAGATAGGGGCACTTTCAGCCTAAATTACTGAATAGCTTCAAGAAAGGTGGTATTGCCTGCCGCTTCCAGTATCGCTTTAAGCTTGTCTGTATCCACTTCAGAAGCGTTATCTGCATAGAACGGAACAGCAGAGTCAATCCATGCTTGCCGCTCTTCTTCCGTCAGGTCAGTGACTGTGCCGCCTGCGGCCTCAATCTCGGCACGGATCTCATCACTCACGGTTTTCTTGAGCGAGCGAATTTTGTCGATCGCTGCATCCGCTGCAGACTGAATGATTTCCTGATCCTCGTCGGACAGACTTTCATAGAAATCCTTGTTGATGAGCAGGACTTCAGGATCATAAATGTGCCGGGTTTCGGTCAGGTAGCTCGCAGGCTCGGTCAAGCGAGCAGAGTAGAGAAGTTCGTAAGGGTTCTCAACACCATCCACGACTCCCTGTTGCAAGGAGGTAAAAACCTCGGGAAAGGAGAGGGGAGTGGGCGCCGCACCGACGCTCTCCCAGTAAGCAATGTGCATTGGCACCTGCATGGTACGCAGTTTGACGCCTTCCATATCCTCAGGGACTCGAACCGTGCCATCTGTCATGGCCAGATTACGGAAACCATTCTCTCCCCAGCCGAGCGCGATCAAGCCGCTGTCGGCCAGACCTGCCAGCATTTCGTCACCGAGTTCGCTGTCAAGTACTTCATAGGCGGTCTCGGCATCTTCAAATATGAAGGGAAAGTCGAAGACCTGGAGTGACTTGTCGAAATTAGCAAGCACACCGACCGAAGGCGCTGTCATCTCAATATCGCCGAACTGGGTAGCTTCGATCATTTCCCGTTCACCACCGAGCTGACTATCGGGGTACACCTCGACCGTAATTCGCCCGTCGGTACGTTCGGCCACCTGCTCAGCGAACAGTTCGTAACCCTGGTTTTGTGTGTCACCAGCCGAGATCACATTCCCGAATTTGATGGTGTGGCTGTCACTGGCGACGACGACGCCCGACCAGGCAGTGAGGCCGAAGGCAGCGACGGCTCCAGCGGTGATGAGGTTTGTAGTGCGGATCATAAAGCACTCCTGTTATTGGAAAATTATTTGGGAGCAACTGCACGTGGGCTGGTGTCTGGTGCCATTTTCACCAATCATGCACACCCACATTGTATTACAGTAACACAATATGCTTCTACCGCAACTCACGCGACTACTACCCCTCGAAGGTTGGTGTTGATGCCCTAAGTGCTTCACTGCTAGCCGTGTGGTGGGGAAGAAACCAAATTCTTTTGGTCAAGGTTCCTGAATCATAGCTGTGGCAACCTTGCTCCAGCCCGCAAGGTCTATTTCCATTGCCAGAGAAGCTCATACTGAGGTCATCCCACTTCGCTCAAAGTCAGTGGTACCTCAACGTTGGCTATCTCGACCACAACGTAGATTGCAGCTCCGGCATACACATCGCTTGGCATGTGGTTAAAAACTCAGTGTTTCCGGCCTGAGGTAATGGGATAGATCGCACTCTCAGCTGGGTTGATGTTCGTAGCAGGCGTGAGCCCATCTACCGTAAGCTCTAACAGCGTAACCTTTCAGCCCCCCAATATGAGGCACTACCCCGCCTCACACTAAAAGTATGACATATACCTCGCAACATCTAATGGGGCGGGCATCGTTACGCAGTAATTGTCCACGACTCCATTTATAGGCTGAGTAATTAGCTGTTTTGCGGGTCTCCTGATGTGGGTTTGTACTGTGTGAGCACTAAAATAGAATCGCTACTTGATGTGCATACTGCATCCTAGTGAAGCATCCTGTGCGTGTCGGATATATATAAAGGGGGATGGTATGAATCTCAGCGAACAAGACAATTGTGTTACCCGTATGCTGGGTGATATCGGCCTCCCTCTTGAAGTGTATGCCGATCAGGTGGCTTTCATTAGGACTGTGCGAGAAGGCTTGCCTGGCCGCGTACTCCAAAAAGCGGTAAATGCACTGCGTGGTGATCGAGATGTCTTCGTGCGACTACTAGAAACTGACTCAGGAAACCTGCATCGTTTGTACAAGCGTAAGGCCCTGGGCCGTGTTCAGAGCGAGGAAGTCCTGGATACACTGAAGCTGTATGTCCACGCCGGAAAGGTCTTCGGTGATCGCGATAGCGCCCAGGAGTGGCTGCACAGCGAGGTTCGAGCGCTGAATGGGTCTCAGCCCATCGATCTTTTCGATACCTTCGCTGGCCGCAAAATGGTGAGGGATGTGCTGGGCAAGATTAAATTCGGGGAGTTCAGCTAATAATATTTTAGATGCGGTGAGTCAAATCAGCTCGCAAAACCGCATAAATACCCTTAGCACTTACCAAAACTAAGGGTATCCGAGTGAAGTT
>JGI24723J26617_10003867_pt1 | contig 10605 bp, 10 predicted proteins | sample Cruoilmetagenom6_FD_26617 | JGI IMG/M metagenome (IMG submission 26617) | reverse complement strand
CTAATTTCATCAAACTGGAATGGAATGGGTAACAAACTACCGTTAGATACTGCCATGACAGAGTAATCCGCATAGGGTAAGCCGGCGAGCATATCCAGGGTTTTCGAATCAATCAGTGAAATTTCCATTTCACGCGCCGGAGACAAACTTTCCCCCGGAGGCATGGCCCAGGTCGGGGTATATAAACCAAGGATGAGTGTGGAAGCCAATGCTGATATTTTCAGCCGCTTGCATGGAACCGCTAATTGCATGAAATTATTACCTCTATTGGTTGGTTTAAGGATACAAAACCTGCACATTCAGCGTGTCAGGCAAAAAATTAGTTCAAGGTGAACGCCGTGATTAGTAAATGGACGCTCAATTTAGGGATAAAGCGGTACATGTGGATAACGTAAAATACAAATTCTGCGATTATTACCTCATCTGATCACTATATAGTAGATAATAGATATAGTAGATAATAGACGGGGGTTTTTCCAGTGCAGTTGCAATCAACAGGAGTTTACCCCTGAATGATGTCATGTGACAGTTTGCGGGAATGTTCTCTGCTGATCTACTGGTGTGATTCCGATCGTGTTGCATTTCTGGTATTAATATTGGTTATGTATAATAATGAACAGTTAATGATGGATCATTTTGAGCATAATAATGAAAAATGCTGTGCCATTTATCTTAAAGAGATAGTCAGCCAAATCAAAAACACCGGGAGACCCTATCGTATTCATAAAGGGCGATTCACAGGAAACACCTCTTAAGGAACCTCTGAACAAGTCTGGACGAAAGTGGGCGTGATCCATTATGTTCAGATTCGAGGCGTAAATTGCGCGTAATAGCAGGGCTATTGCGTATTGCGAGGATTTACAACAATGAAGCTGGGCATAAGGGACACAAGAACCGAGTTCATGACTTGTTCAGAGGTTCCTTAACAACACGCGGTGGAAGCTGCGACTCAAGTATAGGAAGGAATCATCTATGGGAAAGTTGTTGAAGGTACTATTCACCAAGCAGAGTTTGGGTGCTTTGTGGGGCATGCTTAATCAGTTGGGTATCTTGGTGCTGATCCGAACCATTTTAANGGCAATTGTGGCGGGTCGCGGAAGACCAAAACGAGTGGGTCGTGCGTTTCTGCCCAGTTTCTGGAGCGTTCTGGGTGACCGCGAAGCGCTGGTCTGTGATGAAAAAAGTCTGACTTTTAACCAGTATCATGATAGGGTTTTGCGGCTTGCCAGTGGTCTGCATGCATTGGGCCTTCAGCCAGGGGATAAAGTCGCTGAAATGCTGCATAATGGTACAGAATGGTTTGAAATGACCGGCGCCGCTTCGCTGATGGGCTATCCGATGCCCATGCTCAACTGGCATTTATCCAAAGAAGAATTGTTTGCTTGTCTGGATCTGTCTTCTCCCAGAGTGCTGGTTCTGGATTCGGATTTTGCTTCGGTGATTCAGGAATTGCGCGAACGGCTGAGTCATATCGAATTTTTTGTGGTGGTCGGGCAAGACGTTCCCGAAGGCATGATCAAGTATGAGCAATTGTTGAGCGAAGCGGAGCCGGTTTTGCCACCTGGAAACATGACACTAGCGCCGAGCCCTTACAGCGGCGGAACCACGGGAACGCCAAAATATCTTAATTATTACGAATTGGATCAGGTTCTATCGGGCGATAAAAGCAAACGCAAAGGCGCTTCCATATTTGATGCCATGGCGCTGGGCTTGATGCAGATGGGCGCTTTCTACTGGTACAAGATGGGCAAGCTTCATGATGCACAAAGTCATAATATTCGCTCCCTTATCCCGGGTCCATTGTACCATGCCGGAGTTCAGGTTGCGGTTATACCCTTTTTTACGGGGGGCACTGCGATTCCGATGCACAGGTTCACGGCGGAATTGTTTCTCGAAACTATCGAGAAGCAGCGCGCCAACTGGACTTTTGTGGCGCCTACCATGCTGGAGCGGGTGTTGGGCTTGCCTGAAGAAGTTCAGCACCGTTACAATTTGAGCAGTATGCGCGTGATTATATGTGCGGCTGCGCCGTGCGCGCCTGAGGTGAAGCGGCGTATCAATGCATTGTTTCGCGCTCAGGGTTGTCGCTGGGATGTTTTCCATGAATATTACGGCGCTTCAGAAACCGGTCTGGTGACGGTTCTGGCGCCAGAGGATTACCAGGATCATCCCGAGCGCTATAACAGCGTAGGAAAAGTCCGGGCGGGTGAATGCCGGGTATACGATTCCGATAGCGGCACATGGGCGCCACCCGGCAAACCAGGAAAAGTACTTTGTCGCACCCTCATGACCCTGGGTATGCGTTATATTAATGCTGATGACAAAACCACCAAAGCTTATAGAAACGTCAATGGGGTGCCCTGGTATGATGACGGACTGATAGGTTATTTGGACGAGGATGATTTCCTATACCTCACGTCGCGTGAGAAGGAAATGATTATCTGTGGGGGGGTGAACATTTATCCCAATGAAATCGAAGAGGTGATCAAGCGCCACCCCAGCGTGGTGGATGCCGCCATAGTTCGCGGGCCAGACAAGGATCTTGGTGAAATACCGATAGCCGTAGTGCAATTGACAGAGGGCAAACAAGTAGAATCCGAGGAAATTATCAGTTTTGTCAGGGAAAACGGATTGTATGGTTTCAAAATTCCCAGGCTGGTTGATTTTGTCGATGAATTGCCTCGGCAATTGGCCGGCAAAATCATAAAAAGGGAAATCGAGCAGCGCTACTGGCAGAACGAGGAACAACACGGTTAATTGCGTCAGTAAAAATGTTATGGCGGTTTTTGTTTCAGGAATCCAACCGTCATGGAGGCGAAACAGATGATCGAAGATGGAATGATTGAGGCTGATGCTTGAGGCGTATTATTCCGCGGGCAGCGATAACGAGTTGACGGTTTATAGATTATTAGACCTTCTGGCGGATGGCAAGATGCATGGGGGGCCTGCCTTGGCTCGTGAACTGGGAATTAGCCGTTCGGCCGTGTGGAAGTCTATCCGTCAGCTATCCGGATTGGGGCTAGGCGTGCACAGCAGTCGCGACGGCTATCAATTGGTTCGGTCATTGGAAATGCTCGATGCTGATCGTATCATGGGCTGCCTTGATGAGGTAAACCGTTCAAGGATTGATGTAATCATCATCCATAAGTCTATTGATTCGACCAACAGTGCTCTGATGCGGCGGCAATACAAATCCATGAATCAGTTCTACGTTTGCGCCGCAGAACATCAAACGGCCGGTCGCGGTCGCCAGGGTCGGACTTGGCATTCCCCTTTTGGCGCCAATCTTTATCTCTCGATAGCCTGGTATTGTCCGGTTTCGCCCGCCTCATGGAATGGGCTTGCTATTGCCTGCAGCCTGGCAGTGGCAGAGGCGTTGACAAATATGGGTATCGATGGCCTATGGGTCAAGTGGCCCAATGATCTTTATTTTTCGGATGAGAAAATAGGCGGTATACTGGTCGAGTTTCGTGGGGAAGCCGAAGGCCCGTGTGTTATCGTTGTGGGCATTGGTCTTAATATTTCGATGCCGGCTACGGAGCACAATCCAGTTGACCAGCCGTGGAGGGATTTATCAAGCATTATTGAAGGGAAAACATTATCTCGCAATAAAGTTGCGGGCATATTGATTAATGCGTTGATACAAGAAATGCTGTCTTTTGCTTTTAGCGGGTTTTCTGGAATGATCGAGCGCTGGAAAAGTTGGGATCGGTTAATCGGACGTGAAGTGGCCATTCATGAAGCGGATCAGATATCTTATGCGATGGTTTCGGGTCTGGATGAAAGCGGTGCTTTGTTGGTGCGGGGTTCCGAAGGAATGAGACGTATCGTTGCAGGTGAAGTGAGGCTGAAATGGCGCGACAGCCGGTAATTTTTTTGTTGGATATTGGCAACAGTCGAATCAAGGGAGGGCTTTATTCTCCTGAAGGTCTGGTGTCGACGGGATTGATTCCTTCCTATGATGCAAAGGAACTTACATCTATTGATATCCTGAAATTATGGCGGTCATCAGAAGCCCCGGATGGTATCTTGCTCAGTAGCGTGGCTTCTCCATCATTGATGGATATCATCGAAACGCGGTTATTCTCAGCGTGGAAATGCCGGATTCACCATGTTCATGCGGATAGTATGGCCTATGGTGTCAGCAATGCCTATGAAGTTCATCCAGAACGTTTGGGAGCAGATCGCTGGGCTTCGTTGATCGCCGCACATCATTATATTGGCAAGCCCGTTTGTATCGTGGATTGTGGAACCACCATCACCTTCGATGCCATCGATGCCTGGGGCAAGCATATGGGCGGCATGATCGTCCCCGGCTTATGCATGATGAAACAGGCGTTACTGAAAAAGACAGGCCGCTTACACGGCGCTATTCAGAGTAGCATGCCGATTAAAACTTCCAGCGGTGAAAAGTGGCTCCCAGCCAACACCAATCAGGCAATTGAATGGGGTATTCTGCATAGCGCTATCGGTTTTGTGAACCATGCAGTTATGCGTTTGGAACATCAATGTCCCCATGGCTTTGTCCGTATATTAACCGGTGGTGACGCGCCAAAAATTGTAACGTCCCTGCCTGGAACCTGGCGCGTGGAAAATGATTGGGTATTAAAAGGATTATCGGTGATTGCCGCCCATGAGTTTGGTATGGCTCTACCTGAAATCGAACCGTCGCCATGACGTTGCGTACGCTATGCTTGTTGCTGTTATCGGCGAATATTCTGTTGTGGGTCTGGCATACTTCCAGTTCAACTTCAAAGTCTTCCTCTGATATGGAACCCCTTGTTCCTTCTGAACTTCCTCGATTGAAAATTGCGGCGTCAGCTTACGCGAGCAAAAACCAGGAAGGATGGGATAATAACCGCAAGCTACAGAAAAATCTCTGTTACCTGGTTTCTGATTTCGAGAGCGAACAACAAGCCAGACGAGTTGCGAGCCGCCTGGCTGATGTGGGTTGGAGCGTAGACTATCATTTGACCCAGAAATCGGTTAAAACTTCTACTTGGGTTTATGTGGGGCCTTACGGACAAAGAGACAAAGCAAACTATCATCTCAAGCGTATTGGTCTTCTTGGTTTGCGCCAGGCGCACCTGATCGAATCAGGCCCTCATCAAAACGCCATATTCGTTGACAATTACAATGACGAGGGATCTCGGGATAATGCCATCGCTTTGCTGGAAACACTGAATCTCGAAGCGAGAACACAGCCACAGTTCAAGATCCAGCCGATGCATGAGTTGCGGGTTCGTGGTCAGCAGGGTTCAGAAAAACTTCACGCAGTCTTGGGGGAAATACTGCCCGCTTCCCGGGAAATTGCGATTAATAATTGTGGAAGACTGGATCGGGCTTATTTTGAACCATCCGTTTAATTTGGAGCTTCAACTCTGGCGTGGCATAATATTGTATTGACTGGCCGGCGTGGCTCAAAGGTAGAGCAACCGCCTTGTAAGCGGTAGGTTGGGGGTTCGATTCCCTCCGCCGGCACCATGGGATCCTGGTTTCAAGGAGGTTATAATGCCCCGCCATCCAATATGGCGTTTTTTGTTGCTGATAGCCTTGTTGCTGATGATCGCCTGGATAGCACGCGAGTTTGAACTGGGACAGTTGTTTTCGCATGCGCGCATGCAGTCCAGCATGAACTACTTGCGCGGCGCTGCCAGTGACTATGGGTGGCCTTTTTTTATTTTATTTTGTTTGATCGGAATTATACTAACCATTTTTAATCTTCCCAGCATAATCATTGTTTCCATCGCTGCGGCCATATATGGGACGATGGGCGCCATCCTGGCAGGATTGATCTGCGTTATGCTGTCCAATTTAATTATTTACCATATCAGCCATGTTCTGGGTAAGGATTTTATCATGGATCATGTCGGGCGTTTTCTTCCCGTCATGAAGGCGTGGGCGGTGAGTTCAACCATGCGTGACATTATGTATGCCCGACTGATGTTTTTCGCGGCTCCACCCTTGAACTGGATTCTGCCATGGTTTTCGAGTCGGAGAAACTTTTTGTTGGGCACGTTGCTCGGTTCCATTCCCCATATTATCGCCTGGTCCTGGATCGGAGATGCTCTGGTTTCGGCTATTGTGGAGCAAGGCACCCTGGTTTTCACCTCACCTGAGGTTATGATGGCTTTGTTCTTTGGAGTGGGGCTTACGCTACTGGTTTGGATAGTGAAACGCTGGCTTCCGTTTCTGTTCTCAAATTGAACGTGTAAACGCAATCAGATTTTCTATCACTGTGTATACTTCTTTGGGATGAGATGGGGGGTGCGCCAGGATCTGGCGCCATCTGCGTGAGCCGGGTTTGTTTTTAAGCAACCCTGACAGGGGGCGTAAAATATGGCGTGGATGCATGCCCTGCGCCATCTGCTCCTGGATATATGGGTGCATGCGGTCAATGATCGTGTCGGCGGAAGGGATGGGCTCAGAACGAAGACCGAGAGCTTTTTCGATGCGGGGCAACAAAAAGGGATTACTGATGGCGGCACGACCGATCATAATGCCATCGACATGATTCATTTGATCCACAGCTTTTTCCTCACTATCGATTCCTCCGTTGATGATGATGGAAAGTTCCGGGAAGTCTTTTTTAACCCGATATACATAATCATAACGCAGCGGCGGGATGTGTCTGTTTTGTTCGGGGCTTAGCCCTTGAAGACAGGCTTTCCTGGCATGAATAATGAAAGTCTGACATCCTGCTTGTTTGACCCGGTCGATAAATTCCGCTAAAAAATCGTAGTGGTCATAACCATCGACGCCGATTCTTGATTTGACGGTTACAGGGAGGCGGGTCGCTTCATTCATAGCGTTAACGGCATCTGCGACCTTTTCGGGGGTGCGCATCAGGCAGGCGCCGAATGCCCCATGTTGAACTTTTGCGCTCGGACAGCCGACATTCAGATTGATTTCAGAAAAGCCTGCCGCAGTGGCGAGCCTACAGGCAAAAATCAGTTCTTCAGGATCAGAGCCACCAATTTGCAAGGCGATCGGACGTTCAATGCTATGATATTTCAACTGGCGCAGATGGCTGGAATGGATGAGTGTGGCGCTTGTAACCATTTCTGAATACAGCCTTAGGCGCGGACACAGCAAACGAAACATATAACGCATATGCTGGTCTGTATAGCCCATCATGGGCGCGAGCGAAAGGGGATAAGCATGAGTTTGCTGAATATCGCCCACTTTAGAAATTAGTGCCATCGTTCGTTAAGGAACCTCTGATCAAGTCTGGGCGAAGGTGATGGTAGGTTCCCCATGTTAAGATTCAAGACGACAATTGCGCGGGTTAGCAGGGCTATTGCGGAGGTTTACAACAAAGAATCTGGACATAAGGGCCGTAAGAACCGAGTTCATGATTTCATCAGGGGTTCTTTCATACGATCGCTGACAGTGCGCAGGAAAAAAGCGAAAATATTTTCGATCATGGGTAGCTGCTCCGCGAGACCATGATCGGCATCAAGAACATGCAGATTAGCGCGATGTTTTTTGGCCAGTTCCATACTGTTTGTTACTGGAACGATATCATCGCGCCAGCCATGAATAATGCAGATACAATCGGATTTCATGCGCTGATTAAGTTTAAAACCCGGGAGATCAATCGCCGGAGCCATAAGAAAGAGTCCAGCCGGATTGACGTGGGCACTTGCATCTGCGCATACGAAACCACCCATGCTTGAACCGACCAACACCAGAGAGCGGTGATTGCTTGATATCGATTCCAAAAAATGCTCGGCGCGTAATTGTGGATCATGGGTAAAACGCTGATCCGGGCTTTCACATGTCCAGCCCAGTTTTTCGCCAACAGAGGCGAGGGCGGTAATTTTGTGTCCCCATGGGCCACTTTCCTGTCCATGGGCAAAATAGATAAGATTTTCAGATCTCGGCATGGTATTTGTGAGGCACTGTGATACGATTAAATATAAAACATATTATAATCAAAAACAGTGCAGCAAAGAAATTCAAAAGAAAGAAAAGGACGGAGGGCTGGATGTTATGAGAATAGGAGTGCTACTGGCTTCGATGACCGTATTGTTCTCTTTTGGAGTAGCAGCGCAGGAGTTACCCGAATGCAACGATGCAATGGCAGCGCCATTGCCCGATAATATCTATACCGATCCGTCTGTCGATATGCGCTTTGACGGTTTTTTTATGGGCGCTGATGGTTGTTTGTACGATCCTCAAACGGTATGGATAGAACAGGTGATCCCGGTTTCGGCTGCTCCAAATGTCGATGTGATTGCCGAGCAAGGTGAGGACATATGGTTTATCAATGGCGCAGACAGCACGCTAGAGAATACTTATGCTGCAATGAACGCTTTGGCGCAAACCACATCACTTAAAGTTCTGGGTATTTACAATGCCGATACCGGATTAATCAATGCCCTTCAAGTCAATGAAACTTTATCCGCAGCTACGGTTACATTTGCCGTGCAGGCTAAAAGGCGGCTTGAAAGGGGAGAAATCGTCCATATTATGGGTAGCAGCCATGGCACGCGATTAATATCTGATGGATTGATTCTCTTGCGCGATGATTTGATCCAGATGTATCAGGGTGATCTGTATGCGGTATCTGAAACACTTAGATTGATCCGCGTTGAGAGTATCGGTGGCGTTAGTTCGTATTACCCGCCCGGACCGAAGTATGTCCATTACGCTAATGTTTTTGATGTGGTTCCGCTCGCTTTCGGTGCGGCCAATCCCTTGGATTGGCCGGGTCAGGGCGCGGTTATCGCTTTTTTCTTTGATGCGGATGCCCGTTCATTAAGGCGGCGCTATGCCCGAAAAGTTCAAGGCTGTGGAAATGTTGCTTGCCGCTACACGAATGCGTTTCATAATGGAATGGTTTATTTTGAACATCGATTGCCATTTGATGTGGCCAGGTTGTTAGCGCGTGATCCGGTGGTTCCAACCTATATCTGGCTTGGTGCTGAAGTGCTCTGAACGATGAGGTATCTTGGTTGGGATTGATCTATTGCGGATTGGTTGCGCACTTCGGTGCTTCATCAAAGGTTCCCTCGAGACTGATGCTCGAACCGAGTAAAAAGTGACGGAATCATTCTCATTTGGTATATTATAACTATAATGAACAGAAGGTGCGGGAAGTATGTTGCGAAATCAGTCTTACATGGTTCAGGATCAGTCGGTGCTTCATCAAAGGTTCCCTCAAGACTGATGCTCGAACCGAGTAAAAAGTGACGGAATCATTCTCATTTGGTATATCATAATTATAATGAACAGAAGGTGCGTCAAGAAGTGTCGAATGCGGAAAGTATGTTGCGAAATCAGTCTTCCATGGTTCAGGATCAGAATGTTATTTCTGATGTTCAGGCGAGGCACGACGGGCGCCGGTTGTCTATACAGCAGGTGGGGGTGCGGCGTTTGAAGCATCCGGTTTCTATCGTTGATCGGAACCAGGATATTCAGCAGGTGGTGGCTTCATGTTGTTTGAGCGTAGCTTTGCCGTCACATCACAAGGGCGCCCATATGTCGCGCTTTGTCGAGGTGATGCGTGATTTTGATCGCCCGATTGGCTGCGTTAATATCGAAGATTTACTCTTCGCCATGCTTGATCGATTGGGTTGCCGAAACGGTCGGGTTGAACTGGCTTTCATCTATATGAGGAAAAAATCGGCGCCCATCAGTGGCGTACAGAGTTATATGGATTATGAGGTGGTGTTATCCGCATCGAACGAAGCCGAGCATGTCGATAAAAGTGTAGAAGTTCATGTTCCTGTCACAAGCCTGTGCCCGTGTTCCAAAGAAATTTCCAATTATGGGGCACACAACCAACGTTCGATTGTTTCCCTGTTGGCGCGACCAGGTTCAAACGGAACACTGATGATTGAGGATTTGATTGATCTGGTGGAAGCTCAGGCTTCCTGTGGGTTGTATGGCATTTTGAAAAGACCCGATGAAAAGTATGTAACAGAACGCGCCTATGAGAATCCCAAGTTCGTGGAAGATATGGTCCGAGATCTGGCGCTTGAGCTTGATGCAAATTCGGGAATTGACGCTTATCGTATCGTCTCGGAAAATTTTGAATCGATTCACAATCATTCGGCATATGCCTCTATCCACAACGAAAACCACAACGAAAAGAATGACGCCCGATAAAAATCCCGTTTGTGTCGATCACCAGGGTTTATCGATAATCGTTTGCCTATTTCAAAGAATTTCCGATCGAATTGTTTGATCTGTGGATTACTGGTGCTAAATTACTGATAAAACTGGGTGAGAGGGTTATCAAATCAGGTTGAATTCACCCAAGTACGTGGATATCAAACAGCCGCCCATGTTCCGTGATGGCAAACCGGTCAGTCATGCCGGCGATGTAATCCGCGATCGTTCGCGCCTGGTGTTGTAGGCGGATGTCAGTGTTTTCCACGCCATGGCTTTGGATTTGTTGCTGGATTTGTAAAGGCAGTAAGCGTACATCNTCCATACAGGCATGGAAAAGTTGTTTAATGACTTCCTGACCTTTGCGCATGTCGCGCAACACTTTGGGATGGCAATAAAGCGAATGGTAAAGAAATTCTTTTAATGCCTTGTTTCTGTTTTGCTGGGGCGGACTGAAGCAGATCAGGGCTTCAGGACAGTCACGCA
>JGI24723J26617_10003866_pt1 | contig 10607 bp, 9 predicted proteins | sample Cruoilmetagenom6_FD_26617 | JGI IMG/M metagenome (IMG submission 26617) | reverse complement strand
GTAGGAACATTGATTCCTAAATCGATAGCAAACTCAGAAATGGCTTTTACAGCTTTATATAAACGCGCATCTTCACCTTCATTTTTACAAGGCCACATCCAGTTAGCAGATAAAGAAACAGATTGTAGATTATCTTTTAAAGGTGCCCAAATAATATTGGTTAAAGCTTCAGTAATAGAATTTCTACTTCCAGCTTCTGGATGAATTAAACCAGAAATAGGAGAGTGTCCGATTGATGTTGCGATGCCTTCTTTTCCATTATAATCTAAAGCCATGACGCCTACATTATTCAACGGAATTTGTAAAGCACCAACACATTGTTGTTTGGCAACTTTTCCACCAACACAGCGATCTACTTTATTTGTTAACCAATCTTTACAAGCTACAGCTTCCAATTGTAAAACTTGCTCTAAATAGATTTTTAAATTCTTCGTTTTGTAGCGCGAATTTTTATAGTGACGCACAACAGTTTTATCTGTTAAAATCGTTTTAGGTGACGAGCCAAACATATCTTCTAAAGCTAAATCCATAGGTTTATCGCCTTTGGATTTGGATTCAAAAGTAAATCTATGATCTCCTGTGACATCACCAACAGTATACATTGGTGAACGTTCGCGTTCTGCTATTTTTTGTAAGGTGTCTAAATGTTTTTCGGCAATCACTAATCCCATTCGTTCTTGAGATTCATTACCAATAATTTCTTTTGCTGAAAGTGTTGGATCTCCAACAGGTAATTTATCTAAATCGATTTTTCCACCAGTGTCTTCAACTAATTCTGATAAACAATTTAAATGGCCACCAGCACCATGATCATGGATAGATACAATACAATTCTCATCACTTTCTACCATTCCACGGACAGCATTGGCTGCACGTTTTTGCATTTCTGGATTAGAACGTTGCACTGCGTTAAGCTCAATTCCTGATGCAAACTCTCCTGTGTCTGCCGAAGATACTGCAGCGCCACCCATTCCAATTCTATAGTTTTCACCACCAAGAATTACAATTTTATCACCTTCTTTTGGAGTGTCTTTTAGAGCTTGATTTGCTTTTCCATAACCAATTCCTCCAGCTTGCATGATGACTTTGTCATACCCTAATTTTCTAGCTTTANATGTNCTCGAAGACGAGTTTTCTTCGTGTTCAAAAGTTAATACAGAGCCACAAATTAAGGGTTGACCGAATTTGTTTCCAAAGTCTGAAGCACCATTTGAAGCTTTTATTAAAATATCCATAGGAGTTTGATACAGCCAATCTCTAGCTTCAAACTTTTGTTCCCATGGTCTGTNCTCTTCTAAGCGAGAATATGAGGTCATATAAACAGCAGTTCCAGCTAATGGAAGTGAACCTTTTCCTCCAGCTAATCTATCACGAATTTCTCCACCAGAACCTGTTGCTGCTCCATTAAAAGGCTCGACAGTTGTAGGGAAATTATGAGTTTCTGCTTTTAGTGAAATGACAGACTCAAAATCTTTAGTAGCATAATAGTCTGGAATGTCTGCACGTTTTGGTGCAAATTGTTGCACTTTTGGGCCTTTTATAAAAGCGACATTATCTTTATATGCTGAAACAATATCGTTAGGATGTTGTTTCGATGTTTCTTTAATCATTTTGAAAAGCGAAGACGGTTGTTCTTCTCCATCAATGATAAAAGTTCCGTTGAATATTTTATGACGACAATGTTCTGAGTTGACTTGTGAAAAGCCAAAGACTTCAGAATCGGTTAATTTTCTTCCTATTTTTTTAGCAACACCTTCTAAGTAATCTATTTCTTCATCATTTAGAGCTAAACCTTCCTGTTGGTTGTAAGCAGAAATGTCTTCAATTTTTAGAATAGGTTCTGGCTTAATTTTTATAGTGAAGGTGTTTTGATGTAATCCATTAAATTTTTCAGAAATCATAGGATCGTAATCCTTGAAATCTTCAGACACAGCTTCAAATTCTTCAATTCTTATAATGTTTTCAATTCCCATATTTTGGGTAATCTCAACAGCATTTGTACTCCAAGGCGTTATCATTGCAGCTCTTGGTCCAACAAAAAAAGCATCGAGAGATGCTTGTTCTAGTTTGNGTTGGTTGCCGAAAAGCCATACCAATTTTGAAATGGCTTCAGTTGATAATTCTTTTGTGACTTGAACAGCAAATACCTTACTGTTTTGGTTTCCGAAGAAATGAATCATTATGTCTTAGTTTGTGTTGTGTTTAGTAAACTACAAATTTACTTTTTTTCAACGTATTTAGAGTATATTATTCACTTGAATATTTTGAGTTATTCACGTTGTTATTAACGAAAAAAGACCACTATAAATTAATTTATAATGGTCTTTTCTTAATTAAAAACTTAATGTTTAGTTCTTAATTAATTTTTTACTGATTGTAGTATTACCTTGTGTTAATCGTAAAATGTAAATCCCGCTAGACAAGTTTTGTGTAGATATGATTTCAGAATTATAAATCGTTTTAGAAATAACACGCTTACCTAAAACATTATAAATATCTACTTGTGTTTGTTTAGCTGTATTGAGTTTAATGTGTAGTAAATTATTTACAGGGTTTGGATACACTTTGAATCATTTACTGAAACATCATCAATACTTAAAGTTTGAGTGTGTTCACCTAAATTGTCACAATTGTTTGAAGGGAAATCATTCCATTCACCAATATTAAAAGTAGTTGTAGGTCTATCTATAGTAGGTTTTCTTACTAAAGTTACGTTTGCACCAAATTCTGTGTTGTCTTGAAATACGCCAATAATATCTATTAGAACATCATTTTTAAATAATCCAATTGCATCATTTCCATTAAACGACGTCATATCATTATTTAGATAATCATCTTCATCTGTACAGATTGTAGAACCACCATTGGCAATCACATAAACATCTTCATTAGTAATAGTTGCTCCACTCGGAAAAGAGAGTGCAGGTCCCCAAGTGCTTCCACCATTAAAATTGAGTTTAATAGTATATGTTGATAAATTAACATTTGCTCCAGTAAAGTTAGCAATCTCTAAGGCTTTGTTACTTCCACTTCCTTCAATATATTCAGAAAAGAAGATGTCAATATCACCTCCAGAACTTCCGTTATCTGTAGTTGTTTCACAATCTTGGTTACTAAAACCAGATTCATTACCAGAACTGTCAATTGCTTTTATAGTAAAACAATAGTTGGTAGCTGCCACTAATCCTGTAGCAGTAAAGATGTTTCAGTTGTGTTAAATGTATTCGTGCCATCAACATATACATCATAAGATGCTACTGCAATATTATCTGTAGAAGCTGTCCAAGTTAAATCGATACTATTATCTGTTGGATTAGATGCGACTAAGTTTGTTGGATCTGAAGGTGCTTCTGTATCTGGAGTAGTATTCCAAATTAAATCTACATATTCTGGATGATCGACAAATGGGTTTCTATTGTTTTGGTGATTGTAATAAATATTGTTGTTACGATCAATTTCCTTTTGAGAAACAGGATCCATTTGATGCCAAGTAACTAAAATATTTAAGAATGGATCAGCTAAAGCTTTGTCAGAACTGCCATCAAACATATCATATGATGACCATGACGAAACTTGATCTTCATAACGTGTAACAAAGTAAAAATAGATGCGAGCAATATCTCCTTTAAACTCATCAATAGGTTCAAAAACTCTATTTGAGTAACCAGCAGAATAGCCACTATTTAAGTTGTTTCCAAGTTTAGATCCGTTTTGTGTAGGATTAGATATTCCAGATTGTGATACTAATTGGTTGTCATTAACGCGACCAAATGGATAATTACTTCTAAATCCATTAACACGACCATCAGTAGGAAGTAAATGATGTGCATCACTATACATTGGAGTTTGTGAACCAAAAACGGATTGAGGAATTACATGCTCTTTGTTATAGCAATCACCTTCGCCACTGTAGTTTCCACATTCGTCAGATCCTGGAGAAAATGTATATGGATCTGAACCATTAGGGTTTTCAGAATATATATCTAAAATGGTATTACTTCCGTTAGTTTCGTAATAATAATCTCTTTCGTAAGTTGAATTAAAACCATCTAAGGCATTATAACTTTGTGGGTTGTGTTCTTCTTCTATTGTGTTACTTATTTGAGGATCATCAACATCGTTAATGATTCTCTTAAGTTGTGTTTTTAAAGTGTAACCAGTTCCAGTTGCATAGTCATAATAACCAGCAGGAATTTGTGCCGATGCAGTTATGGTAATAAGTGTAATTAATAAAGTGTAAAAATGCTTCATTTTATTTTTTCTTTTCAAGCAATGCCATATAGAATCCGTCAAATCCAGATTTATGGGCAAAAACGTTATTTTCTTTTACAAAGGTAAATTCTTTTCCAAATTCAGATGTTAAAAATTTATCAACTTGTTGTCTGTTTTCAGAAGGTAATATAGAGCAAGTCGCATAAACTAGTTTACCACCAGCTTTCACAATGCGAGAGTACTGCTGCAAAATTTCTTGTTGTGTTTTTTTTATGTCTTCAATAAACTCAGGTTGAAGTTTCCATTTAGCATCAGGATTTCGTCTGAGCACACCTAAGCCAGAACAAGGNGCATCAATTAAAACNCGATCTGCTTTATCATAAAGTTTCTTGACTACTTTAGTAGATTCAATAGCTCGTGTTTCGATATTAAAAGCACCATTACGTTTGGCTCTTCGTTTTAATTCGTTGAGTTTGTTGCTATAAATGTCTAAGGCAATGACCTGACCTTTATTTTCCATTAAAGCGGCTAAGTGTAATGCTTTTCCTCCAGCACCAGCACAGGTATCAACGACTCTCATTCCTGGTTTAACATCTAAAAATTCAGCTACTAACTGAGAAGAAGCATCTTGAACTTCAAAATGGCCATTTTTAAAAGCTTCAGTTTGAAACACATTAGCACGTTCTTTTAATCGTAATGCATTTGGATGCTCTTTAATAAATTCAGTTTCTAAACCAAGGTCGAAGAGTTCTGATTGTAATTTTTCTTTTGTTGTGTTTAGGGTATTTACTCTTAAGATCACATCAGCTTGTACATTTAAAGCAGAAATTTCTTTAGACCATACCGATTCTCCAAGTTCTTTAACACCAAGATCATCTAACCAATCAGGAATAGACTCTTTGTATTTTCTAGTTTGAGATAATTCGTCAAAACGACCTTTAATTTTACGAGTAGGTGTCGCTTCAAAATATTTCCAATCAGGTAATTTAATACCTCTTAAAGTAGCCCAAACTGCAAAAACTCGCCAAAGGTTATCTCTGTCGTAAGGTTCCTTTACTTCAGCAATTTCGGTATATAGGCGCTTCCATCTAACAATGTCGTAAATGGTTTCAGCAACAAAACCACGATCACGACTTCCCCAACGTTTATCTCGTTTAAGGAGTTGTTGTATGACTTTATCCGCATATTTTCCTTCATTGAAGATTAAGGTTAATCCATCAATTACTGCAAAGCATAAATTTCTGTGTAAACGCATTATAAAAAATTAAGCAAGCAAAGGTACATTAAAAGTTGAGATATTGAAGTGTTTATAAGAAAGTGTTATCTTTTGAAATTAAATAAAAAGAAACGCAAGTTTTTATTTTAAAACACATCTAAATTTAACAGAGTAAAATTTAGCAATTTTTGACAGAAAACGAATTTATAGAAGATTTAAAAAATAAGAGCAGAGCTTCATACAGTAAGTTGCTTGATGATTACCAGCATAAAATATTTATGACTTGCTTGTCTTTTGTGCCTAATAAAGAAGATGCAGANGATATTGCTCAAGATGTTTTTGTAGANGTNTTTAATTCGATTTCTAAATTTAAAGGAGCGTCAAAGCTTTCTACATGGATTTATAGAATTACAACTAATAAATGTTTAGAATTTATAAGAAAACGTAACACTAAAAAACGATTTGCATTTCTACAATCCATAACAGGAGACCATTTTGAAATTGATAAAACTAATTATTTTACAGAAATGAATCATCCTGGAATAATTTTGGAGAATAAAGAAAAGAACGAAACGCTTTTTCTTGCTATTAATGGTTTGCCTGAAGCACAACGAATCGTATTTACACTTCATAAAGTTGATGGCAAGAGTTATCAAGAAGTAAGTGAAATTACAGAAAAGAGTTTATCGTCTGTAGAGTCTTTAATGTTTCGAGCAAAGAAGAATTTGCAAAAAACACTAGAAAATTTTTATAAAAATCATAACTAACGCAAGTTTTTTGAAGAATTAACATCTAAATAGATGAATATGAAAACAAATAATAACATACAAGATAAAATTAACGACGCTTTTAATAGTATTGACACTATTAATGAAGCAACTGTTTCTCCTTTTTTTAAAGATAAAACAATGCAGCTTTTATTTGCTGAAAAAGAAGACGCTAAAACTAGAATTTGGTCATGGTTTACACCACAGATTCAATTAGCAACTTTGATGGTTATTGTTGCATTAAATGTATTTACAATTACTCAATTAGATTCTAGTACATCTACTGATGAACTTGATGAATTTGCCCAAACATACAGTTTGACAACAACTGAATATCAATCTGTATATAATTAAAAAATAAATATCATGAAAAAAAATGTGCCCTTATATATATTATTGATTTTTCTAATTATAGTGAATGTTTTTTTCTTGTTTAATTACTTAGGAAAACCTGATCATGATAGACCTGGAGGAAAACAAGATGGTTTTATTGTTAGAGAGTTAAAATTTGATGATGTTCAAAAACAAAAATTTGAAGTATTAAAAACAGAGCATTTTGTAACAATTGAAGAATTTTTAGATGATGAAAAGAAACTAAAAGATGATTTGTTTGATAGAATTTCAAACGAAACTATAAGTAAAACTCAGATAGACTCAATTACAAGTCGAATAGGTAAAATAGTAAAAGCAAGAGAATTAGAAACGTTTTATCATTTTAGAGCCATACAGAATATCTGTGACGACGAACAAAAAGAGAAACTTGCACGAATAGTTAAGCAAGCTATTGGTAGAAAAGGACCTAACAATCCTAATCAATCACCTCCTGATAGAAGAAGAAAAGGTGAAGGTCCACCACCAAGGCATTAACTTCATAAAAAAAGACTCTAAATTTTAGAGTCTTTTTTTATGCTTTTTTTAACAATGAGTAGCACAAGTTTTTGATGTGAATACAATCTAAACGTATGTAACAAATAAATATAAAAGATGAAAAAGAGTAGATTAAAAATTTTAGTATTAGGTTTTGGAATGACATTATTTATGTCTAGTAGTTCTTTTGGACAACCAGGAAATGGTCAAGACCGAAAAAAGCCACCAACATTTAAAGAGCTCCTAAAAGATTTAGATGCAAATGAAGATGGCAAGCTTTCTAAAGATGAAATAAAAGGACCATTAAAAAATGAATTTACAAAAGTAGATACTGATGAAGATGGATTTATTACAGAAAAGGAATTTGAAAAAGCTCCGAAACCAAAAGGTAGAGGAAAAGAAAAAAGATAATATAAAATTTGAGTTGATTGGTTGGTTTAGTAAAAGGCTTCGTGAGTAATTGCGAAGCTTTTTTATTTAAAACACGATATGTTTAATTAGGTATTGTTACCTTAGTTGCAGTTTTTAAATGAAAAATGAGTAAACATGAGATTTAAAGATATAATAAAAACAAATACACTAAGCTTTAAGAATTTAAAAATATCTAGTTACATAATGTTTTTAATTGTGATATCTATGACTTCTTGCAATAGCAGTGATAATAGCGATACAAATGATGATAATGATAATTTAACTGGTGACTTAATTCAACAATCATATTTTAATACAACATCGTTAATTTCTTTTGAAAAAGTAGATTGTATGCTCGAAGATGGTTCGTCAGGAGAATGTTATCAATTGGTGTTTTCTAGTAATCCAATAGATAATGGACCATATTGTCCAACAACCATTAATGATACTGGTGGTTTAGGTTTTTATGATGGCACTTCAAATCCAGGATTTCAAGTATTGAAAGCAAGTTTGTTTAACGCTATGGAAGATGATGGTTACGATATCATAGATAATGGTGGAAACATATATGTAGACGATTTTACTGGTCCTCCAAATCCAGGTGGTTATTCATATTGCCTAGAAGCCGCTCCAGATAATAACTTGCAATTAACCTTTATAATACCTGTATTGCCAACATTAGCTACAAATAATAATGTTATAGATACTGTAGAGTTGATTGGTGTTTCTCTGGATGGTGTGCCAATTAATGGAGATCCACCATCTGTAGTTAATGGTCCTGTGCTTGGAGTAGGCAATATACCAGCTATTGATCCTTGTGGTGGTCATCACGATCCTGCAGGATATTATCATTTGCATTTTGTTTCAGAAACTATGAATCAAGTTTTAGAATTCAATGGGATAAATGATGTCACATGTACATTAGTTAATCAAGCTTCTGGTAGTAAATTAATCGGTTTTGCTAAAGATGGTTTTCCAATTTATGCTTATGAAGTTGAACCAACAGGTTTAGATGAATGTGGAGGACTTACAGCTGCTACTACAGAATNTCCAAATGGCATTTATCATTATGTNGCTAGTAATACTGATGCACCTAACGTTCCTANATGTTTAAAAGGTGTTGCTGCAACTAACAGTTTTTCTTTTCAATAAAAAATGAAAAAGTCAGTAATTCTTCTGTTGATTCTAATAGTTTCAATTCAAACTTTGCATGCGCACAATCCATTATCAGCTATGTATTATCTTGAAGTTAAGGATGATATTAATATTCTAAATATAAATTTAAGTCAGAATGGTTTAAATGAAGCTTTGAAAAAACAGTATTCTAATATAGAATTAGAAGCGTTATCTGATACGGAATACAAACAATTGACAGTAAAATATCTAAAGAAAAATTTTAGTCTTAAGATTAACGGGCAGGCAATAAGTCTTTTAGAAGGCGGATTAAAGCTTGGTAGTCACCAAACTGATGCTAAATTTATAACTACAGATCTCCCTGATACATTTAAAAACCTGAATATTGAAATAAAAGCTTTTACAGAAAATGCGCACCATCAAACTGTTTTTTCATTGTTGCTTAATGGAATAACTAGCAAGGTGATATTAAATGAAAATAACAAGTATACTGCTTCAGTAATATTTAAAGATAATTTAATGGTGGTTAATTCGAAGCCATTCAATACAAATTATCTATGGTGTCTTGCTATAATTCCAATTTTTATATTTGGCAAAAAAATTTTCTCAAGAACAAATTAAAAGGGTTTAAAAGCGCTATTTGCTAAGCGTTTATTACTGCTTTATAGTGCTGTGATTCCTCAAAACATAACCAGGAAATACCTTTGTATGAAATAAATTAATTTCTACCGCAAGTTTTTTTTAAAACTCTCATCTAAACAAATAGTATTAACAAATCAATACAATATAGATGAAAATTTTTTTAAAAATTCTAACTTTAATAGTTTTAGTAACTACTGCTTTTTATGCGTGTAATAGCGATGATGACTCAGGAAGTAATAATGGAAATGGAGGCACAACTAACCAAGCGCCTTCAAGTTTTACCGCAAGTGTCACTTCAATTACTGAAACAACAGCGACATTAGATTGGACAGAAGCTACAGATGCAGATGGAGATGCTGTTACGTATACTGTGACTTTACAAGGATCAGAAACGGCAACAGGATTAACTGTGTTAACGTTAGGTTTAACTAATTTAACATCTCTTACTAATTATTCTGGAACAGTTGTGGCTAATGATGGAAATGGAGGAAGTAATTCAGCTTCATTTAGTTTTTCAACCGATGGAACCGCTCCAGCTCTTCACCTTGCTTTCGCAGAGTTTGATACCAATAATACAGATATCATGTTAAGTGGTTCTAATGTTATTATTGAAAGTAATGGTTTGCCTAATCATACATCGCCTTATTGGTCTAATACAACAGAACGTACAGCAATAGATCCAATGGGAAATACACTAGTAACACCAGCATCTGCTGAAAATCATCCGTTATGGGTTGAGCCTACAACGACATCTTACTTAATGATGGCTCCTGGAAATATCGATGATTTTAATGGATCATATTCACTAACAGTTTCTGCTAATCCACAGTTGGCAGCAACTTCAACGTCTACTGGTTTAGGAGCTATTGGAATTGCTGTTTCTGGTTCAATGATTTATAATGATGAAGAAGGTCCAAATGTGCCATTAGATAATGCTGTTAGTTCTCTCGATTATACTGCTGCGCATACAGGTCCGCAGAGTTACCATTACCATTTAGAAACTAAAGCTTGGTCTAACGACGACGATAATTTAATTGGAATTATTGCTGATGGATTTTTTCTCTACGGAAGAAAATGTAACTCAACAAATACTTATCCAACAGATTTAGATGCGTCTGGAGGTCATATAAGCACAACGCAACATAGTGAAGGTGCTTCTGAATATCATTATCACATTCAAAATGAATTGTATTTAAATCAATATTATATCCTATTCCCAGGCGATTATCAAGGCACTCCAAGTAATATTCAGTAGAACAACTTTTATCATAAGTCTGTTGTTTGTGTTTTCTTGTCAAATGGAAAAACAGAAGGAATCTATGGCTTATGTTAAAATAGAAACTGGTACAGTAAAACAG
>JGI24723J26617_10003860_pt1 | contig 10626 bp, 9 predicted proteins | sample Cruoilmetagenom6_FD_26617 | JGI IMG/M metagenome (IMG submission 26617) | reverse complement strand
CGAGATGGCACCAACGGCGTCGATGTCAGCCCCTGAATAGACGCCGCCACTTGGCCCCGAATTGGGATCGTCAATAATCCGGACATAGCTGTAAGCTGCGCCGGTTACGACACCTGTCACCCCGTCGATGTCGATGCTCGTCGGCTGACCAGAGAGTGTTCCCAGGTCGATCCAATCAACTGCGTTTGTCGATATTGAGATGAGCATGGCCTCAACGGCGGCGCCAATTTCGAATACGTGAAGGTCGGCGCTACTGTCGCCCGATGTCGTAAGCGCGTTGTCGGTAAACTGCAGCACTATGGACCCGCCCTGACCCAGTGAGACGTACCCGTCACAGTCCCCACCGGTGAAGTTGGGAATACCAACAGCATTGCTGGAATCTTGACAGACCCCAGTGCCAGTGAATCCGCCTCCTGGATTGTAACTTACGACGGAGTCGGCGAATGATATCGGGCCGTCGGGAAAATCAATCCCGCCGATTGTAGCGGCAGAGGCACCAGCCCCCAATCCCGCGCAAACACCTGCCACGGCAAAAAGCCTAAGTAAATTCATTGCGTATTTTCCCCCAGAAAAATCGTTAAAAAACGGCAGCCCCAAAGCGGACCACCGGCGATGCATAAGTTTGCATTAACGGGGCGATCAAATCAAGGGCGCTTCAATTTCGCTGAGCCGTGAACTTTGAATCACATGTATTCTTCGGACTTTCGCCAGCAGGTGCATGACAAAATGCATGTCAGCACACAGCCCTGACATGTACGGCGTCAGCGCCTCGGCATGACGAATTAGAGGGGCTGCCAGAAATAGACAGATATTCTCGTGCCAAGAGCCCTTGTCACAATTTGGTTTGTTTTACACAGTTTCTGATCTGGGCACTGAAAACGGCCACTCGTGCAAAGCGCAGCATGTGTTGCATTGACCTCTGAACGGAAATTCGCCGCATATTGAGTAGAGGTCGGCTGGGCACCACCAGCCCGCGGGTGCCGCGACCTCGACATGGTGGGTCAGAACCGGCAGTTTGACCGTACGAACCGTACAATCCCCGGCCAGCGAGAGATAGGTAAGGCGCAGCGCCGCCGAGGCGCCGTTTGCCGCGCTGCTGGCCTGGTTCATCCTGTCGGAATGGCCCGCTGCGGCCAGATGGGCAGACGGGGTGTTGGTGATGGGCGGCAGATCAGTCGGGCAGCGTGCCTTCGAGCACATAGCGCAGGATCGCCACCACCTGATCGGGGGTCCGGGCCACGGCGAGTGCTGCGGCATCCACTTCCTTCAGCGCGTGGTCATGCTCTGGCGGTTGCAGGATGATCAGGGATTTGCCCAGGGCGGCTGCGTAGCCCGCATCAAACGCTGCGTTCCACTGCTTGTACTTGTCGCCGAAACGGACCACGACCACATCGGCCTCTTCGATCCCCTTGCGGGTTCGGATCGCGTTGATCATGGCGCCCTTGTGATCGTGCCAGTATTTGTTGTCCTCGGCCCCGAGGATCGCAACGCCACAATCATCGCTCGCGCCGTGGTCGGTCACTGGCGCGGAGAACACGACGCTGAGCCCTTCGGCACCTCGGGCGATTTCATCACGCCAGTCGGTGTGGATTTCGCCGGACAGATAGACGCTGAGCATTTTGTATCTCCTTCTGGGTGGCGCGTGCGTTGCACCAACTTTCAGTCTGTTTTCTACCTGTCAAAGGGGTAGAAACATCGTGACCTTGTTACCTTCTTGACCTGAGAGCCGCCAGCCCAGACTCCGATAGAACGCCTGAGTTTCGGTCATGTCCTTGTGCGTTCCGAGATGGATTTCCGAATGCCCCGCAATGCGGGCGGCGTCCACTGCGGCGCTGATCAATGCGCGGCCAATCCCGCGGCCTGAGGCATCCGGATCAACGGCGAGGTTCATCAGGTGTGCTTTGGTCGCCTGGAGCGAGTAGATGACACCCCCTACCACCCGGCCATTCAGCTCGGCCACATTTGCCGAATAGGCTGAAATTTCATCGGCAATACCGATGTCAACAGGGGGCAGCGCCAATCCCTGCGCCCGATAAGGCGCGTAGGCGGCGCGGATCACCTCGNTCAGAGCCGCCGCATCGGCGGGCACGGCGGCGCGCAGGGACGCGCCGGCCGCGGATTTAACCACGCAGCGTGCCGCCGGTGGCCTTGGCAACCTTTTCGATAATCTTGGCCGAGACAGCTTCGATGTCAGTGTCTTTGAGCGTGGCATCGGTCGGTTGCAGGCGCACGGTCACGGCGAGGGATTTCTTGCCCTCACCAAGGCTGCCACCGATGAATTCGTCAAAGACGCGCACATCGCTGATCAGTGCCTTGTCGGCACCGGCGGCGGCGTTGACCAGCGTCAGCGCCTCGACATCCGCATCGACGACAAAGGCGAAATCGCGTTCGACGGCCTGCAGGTCGCTGCTGGTGAGTGCTCCGCGATTGGCGGTGGCGTTGCGCGGCAGCGGCACTTCGGTGGGCCAGATCGTAAAGCCGACGGCGGGGCCTTTGACATCCAGCGCGCGCAGAACGCGCGGGTGCAGCTCGCCGAAAACGCCAAGCACCTTTTTCGGGCCGAGGCAGATCATGCCGTGACGGCCCGGATGCCACCACTCGGACGCGCCGCGCAGGATCTGCACCTTGGCGGGGGCGCCGATGGCCGCAAGCAGCGCCTCGACATCGGCCTTGGCATCATAGAGATCGACGGCGCGAGAGGTGCCGTGCACATCCTTCGGGCCGGTTCGCCCGACCAGGATACCCGCGACCTGCATGTGCTGTTCGCCCGGCTCGCCACCATGAAACGCATGGCCTGCCTCGAACAGTGCCATGTCCATCTGGCCGCGCGCCTGATTGCGGGCCGCGGCCTGCAGCAGGCCGGGTAAAAGCGCGGGGCGCATGTGGCTCATGTCACTGCTGATCGGGTTGGCCAGCATCGTGGCATCGTCGCCACCGCCAAACAGCGCGGCGCTGGCGTGGTCGATAAAGCTGTAGGTCACGCATTCATTGTAACCCAGCGCAGCCGCCGTGCGCCGCGCGATCTGCTCTCGCCGCTGGGGGATCGACAGCACCGGTTTCGGCACGCCCGTCTGCGCGCGGGGCAGCGGACGGCCTTTGAGCTTGGTCAGGGATGCGACGCGAGCCACCTCTTCGACCAGATCAGCCTCGCCGTGCACGTCGGGGCGCCAGGACGGCACATGCGCCATGTTCCCTTCGAGCCGGAAGCCGAGCGCGGTCAGCGTCTGGCGCTGTTCGCTTTCGGGGATGTCCATGCCAACGAGCGATTGCACGCGCGCCGGCACCAGTTTGAACGCGCGAGAGACATCGGGAACCTTGCCCGCGACCACCACGTTGGAGGCCTCGCCGCCGCAAAGATCAAGGATCATCTGCGTCGCCAGTTCGATCGCCTCCATGTTGAACGCAGGGTCGATGCCGCGCTCATTGCGATACCGGGCGTCCGAATTGATTTTGAGCGCACGGCCGGTGGTGGCGATCTGAACGGTGTCCCAATACGCAGCCTCCAGAAATACATCAGTCGTGTCATGGGTGCAGCCGGTCTGCAGCCCGCCCATGATGCCCGCGATGCTCTGAACGCCGTTATCGTCCGAGATCACGACCATGCCGGGATCGAAGCTGTATTCCTTTTCATCCAGCCCCATCAGGGTTTCGCCGCCCTTGGTGCGGTGAATGCGCAGATCGCCGGCAACCTTGCCCGCGTCAAAGACGTGCAGCGGGCGGTTGCGGTCAAAGGTGAAAAAGTTCGTCACATCCACCAGCGCCGAGATCGGGCGCAGGCCGATGGCACGCAGCCGCGATTGAAGCCAGTCGGGGGAAGGGCCGTTTTGCACGCCGCGTATGAGCCGCCCGGCAAAGACTTCGCAGCCATTTTCGCGGGTGTCGTCGTCGATGGTCACGCCGATGGGGCAGGGGAACTGGCCTTTGACCTCTGCCTCGGGGGCGGGTTTCATCCGGCCCAGCCCACGGGCAGTCAGATCGCGGGCGATGCCGCGCACACCCAGCGCATCGGGGCGGTTGGGGGTGATGGCGATCTCGATCACCGGGTCGACCTTTGCCGGGTCGTTGCGCGCCAGCCAGTCGATGAACCGCTCGCCCACTTCGCCAGAGGGCAGTTCGATGATGCCGTCATGCTCTTCGCTCAATTCCATCTCGCGTTCCGAGCACATCATGCCGTAGCTCTCGATGCCGCGGATCTTGCCAACGCCGATGGTGGTGTCGATGCCGGGCACATAGGTGCCGGGCTTGGCGACCACGGCCGTGATGCCTTCCCGCGCGTTGGGCGCACCGCAGATGATCTGCAACTGGCCTGCGTCGGTTTCGACCTGACAGACACGCAGGCGGTCGGCATCCGGGTGTTGTTCGGCGTGGATCACCTTGCCAAGGGTAAAGTCGGCCAGCCGCGCGGCGGGATCCGCCACCCCTTCGACCTCAAGGCCCAGATCGGTAAGGGCATAGGTGATCTCGTCCACGGTAGCGGTGGTGTCGAGATGGTCTTTGAGCCAGGAAAGCGTGAATTTCATGTGCCGTCATCCGCAGGTCATTATGGGTTGTCCTGCATCTAACGGATAGAGCGCCGGGGGGGAAGGCCGCTTGGGGTTTGTAGCGGTCAGGAAAAGTTTCGTGCTGACATAGCTGACGTATACGACTTCGCCCGATCCGCGGCAAAGCCGCCGGGCGAGCGCCTGCCCGTCCTGGCGGGCTGGCGCTTTTGATGTGTACAGTATCCTTCGGACGTCGGAGGTGCTTGGCTGGAATAAAGCGCGTTCCACTACCGTTGCAGCGCCAACCCACGGGCAGTCGCTCACCCGGCTTGGGTTTACCGCGACAACCCACCCCGCAGCGTCGGTACATCCAGCGCGGCGAACCCGTAATGCCGCAGCCAGCGCAGGTCAGAATCAAAGAATGCCCGCAAATCCGGAATCCCGTATTTCAGCATCGCGATCCGGTCGATCCCCATGCCAAAGGCAAAGCCCTGCCATTCGTCCGGGTCCACGTTGCCCGCGCGCAGCACATGCGGGTGCACCATGCCCGACCCGAGGATTTCGAGCCAGTCGTCGCCGGTCCCGACCTTCAGGGTGCCACCCTCCCAAGAGCAGCGGATATCGACCTCGGCAGAGGGTTCCGTGAACGGAAAATGCGACGCGCGGAAACGCAGCTCGACATCGTCCACTTCAAAGAATGCCTTGACGAATTCCTCCAGCACCCACTTGAGGTTTGCCATCGAAATGTCCTTGTCGATGGCCAGCCCCTCGATCTGGTGGAACATCGGCGTGTGGGTCATGTCGTAATCGGCGCGGTAAACACGGCCCGGCGCGATGATGCGGATAGGTGCGCCCTGTTCCTGCATGGTGCGGATCTGCACCGGGCTGGTATGGGTGCGCAGAACATGCGGCGGGCGCTCGTCCCCCTCGGCGCGATGGGTATAGAACGTGTCCATCTCAGCCCGCGCGGGGTGGTGGCCGGGGATGTTAAGTGCGTCAAAATTGTACCAGTCGCTCTCGATCTGCGGGCCTTCGGCCACGGCAAAGCCCATGTCGGCAAAGATCGCGGTGACTTCTTCGGTCACCTGGCTGACCGGATGGATCGTGCCCTGACGACGCGGGCGCACGGGCAGCGTCACATCGAGCCATTCACTGCGCAGCCGCTCGTCCAGTGCGTGATTGGCCAGCGCCTCTTTCTTGGCGGCCAGCGCGCTGGCGATCTCGTCCTTGAGCGCGTTCAGCCTTGGCCCGGCGACCTGCCGCTCTTCCGGCGTCATGCGGCCCAACTCGCGCATCTGAAGGCTGATTTCACCCTTCTTGCCGATGGCCTGCACGCGCAGATCCTCCAGTGCGGATTCGCTGCCAGCATTGGCAATCAGGTCAATGTATTTGTCGCGCAGATCATCCATCGGGGCACCTATCGTCATTCCTGACTGCGGGTTAGCGCGCTGGGCGTCTCCGTGCAAGCCTCGGCGCAGGATTGAGGCAGATGCGGCACTTCAGGCGGTGTGGCCCGAAGGTATGAATTTCGCGCAGGCTTGCGTTGGGGCGGGCGTGTCCGCGGGGCACATTGCGCCGGTTCAGGGCACCACGCGGGCGGGTCGGGCGCGCAGCGCCATCACCACCTCGACCAGCGCCGCTCCAACGATCATGCTGGCCCCCAGCAATTGGATTTGGCCAAATGCCTCATCCAGCAGTATTGCGCTCGACACAACGCCCGCCAGGATTTCGAGGGTAAAGAGAAAGCTGAGCAGCGCAGGCGACAGGCGCTGCGCGCTCCACATCGTCAGGGCCATCACCGGCAGGATAAAGAGCGCCCCCATCGCGAGGCCAAGGCCGAGGGCCGGCAGTGCATCGGCGCCCGGCAGGGGCTCGTCAACCATCAGCGTGTAGGCTGAAGCGACCAAAGTGGCTGAAATCATGGTCACCAGCGTTGTCGACGAAGCACGCGCGGCACCTTCGGTGAAGATCAGAGCCGCGCCGATTGCCCAGGCCACGCCCGAGATAATCGCCAGAAAGTCTCCTGGGCCCACCTGCGACAGCGACACATCGCCGCCCAGGACCATGAACGCGCCGCCAAGCGACAAGGCCAGCGTGAGGCTTGATGTGTGCCGCCAGCGTTGACCGAGAAACGCCCATTCGATGATCTTGCTCCAGGCGGGCGCAAGGTAGAACAGCAATACCGCGCGCATCACGTCCGTCAGCACGAGCGCGATGGCATAGCAGGCCACAGCCAAACCAACCAGCAGCGCCCCGCAAAGCGCGCGGCGGCTCAGGCGTGGCATTTGCCTTGTGACCAGTAGGAAAAGCAGGATCGCGACCAACGCGCCTAAATTTCCCGCAATCGCAATTTGCCCTCCAGACAGCCCCAGTCCTTCGAGATAGCGGATCGGAATCCACCACAGCCCCCAAATGATCGCGGCAAAAAAGGTCATCATGACCGGGGCAAGGGTCTGTCCGGCGAGTGGTCTGTTCATGGGGGGATCGTTTCAGAGTTACGAGGGCGGGGTCAGCTTGCGTCGCCGTCCGGCGCGGAAGAGGCCATGCCGTCAAGCCAGCGCATCAGCGCCGCGATCTGATCGTCAAGCCAGGCTCGCCCACTGTTCACGCCCTGCACGTATTCGCCCATCACGTCGGCGAGTGCCGGCACCGCGCGGCCGATCTGCGGGGCAAAGACATAGAGCAGGGTCAGGACCGCGGCGATCGCAATGATCAGGATGAACCCGCGCCGGAAACCACCGCCAGTATTTTCGCCGGGCGCCACGGGGTACATGTCCTCGGCAGCGGCGCTGTCGGCTCCCTCGTCGCTGCTACGCAGAGAAGAGTTGATTTCCTCGATGTCGGGAAGCAAACCGCGACGTGAGGACGGGTCGATATCCGGTGTTGCCTCTGTCTCTGGCTGGCCGCGCAGACGGGCCATGCGTTCGCGCGCTTCGCGGCTACGCCGGTCGCTGCCTTCGTCGCCAGTGTCGAGGCCGAGATCGGGCTGGGATTCCAAGCTGCCGGATTCGCGTGCCCTGACCTGTGCCTCGCGCTCTGCTTCTTCGCGCAGAACATTGGCCACCTCGGGATCCAGCCGCCGACGCTGGGGGGCTTCTGACGCAGGATCGATATCCTTGCCTTCGATATCCTTGCCTTCGGTATCCGTGGCTGGGGTGTCCGCGCCTTCAGCATCCTCGGCATCGGCATCCTGAGCATCAGTATCCGGGGCGTCGGTATCGGTGCTATCGGGGGCAGTGTCATCGGCGGTCTGCTCCGCCTTCTTGCGGTCGGCGTCATAGCCGACTTCGACGGCGAACCGATCGTTGGCTTCGTCATCCTCGACGGGATGGTTGGGGTGATGCTGATACCAGGTGTCACCACAATTGGAACATTGCACATCCCGACCGGATTCAGGGAGCACATCGTCTGGGATTTCGTATTGCGCCCCGCAATTCGGGCAAGTGAGCCTCATTCGATCACCCCATTGAGCACTGGTATGGCCATCTTCGTCGGACGCACGCAGGCGACCGTGACCTTGATCGGTACCATAGGACGAAAAACGCGGGCGGAAAAGAGTAAAGGATTTGTGCCCCGCCGATTGCATGCGCGCGCCCGGTAAGGCATTTAAGAGGCGAAGCGGAAAAAGGGGCAGCCGTGATCGAGCTGGAAAATGTAGCGTACAGCTATGGCGGTGCCGAGTTATTGAGTGACATCTCGCTCAAACTGCAGCCGGGGTCATTTCATTTTCTCACCGGGCCGTCCGGATCGGGCAAGACCACGCTGCTGAAGCTGTGCTATGCCGCGCTCATTCCCACTTCGGGTTACGTGCGGCTGTTTGACACGGATGTGCGCGCGATGGAGCGCGACGATATCGCGATGGCGCGGCGGCGCATCGGGGTGGTGCATCAGGACTGCCAGTTTCTCAATCATCTCAGCGTGGCGGAAAATATCGCGCTGCCGCTCACGGTGTCGGGGCGCGCCGACGATAGTGAAATGGACAATCTGAACGAATTGACCGGCTGGGTTGGTCTGACCGCGCGTGCGGATGCCCTGCCGCCGGAACTGTCCGGTGGCGAGCGGCAGCGTGCGGCGCTGGCGCGGGCTGTCATCATGTCGCCGGATGTGGTGTTGGCGGACGAGCCCACCGGCAATGTCGACTGGGAGATGTCGCAGCGCCTGATGCGGCTGCTGGTTGAGTTGAACCGCATGGGCAAGACGATCATGATCGCCACCCACGATCTGGCGCTGATCCGTGCCGCCAAGCCGCATGTTCAGGCGCGCGTGCTGCGCATCTCGAATCGGCGGCTGCAACTGGCGGGGGCGGACCTGTGAGGCTGAATATCGATCTCTTGCGCAGTATTCTGTGGGGCGATGCGCAGGCCGACCGGGTCGTGCCGCCGACGGGCTTTACCGCTTGGTTGACGCTATTTTCCTCGGCTGCGATGGCATTTCTGGCGGTTTTCGCGCTGGCGCTGTCGCTGGCGACATCGCGGTTGGCGGATCGGTGGGGGGATGAGCTGGCGCGCAGTTCGACCTTGCGGATTTCGGCTCCCGAAGGGCAGATGGCAGCCCAGACCGATGCCGCGCTGCTGGTACTGGAGACGACAGCCGGCGTCGCGTCGGCCCGCGCCCTGTCCAATGCTGAACAACGTGCTCTGTTGGAGCCGTGGTTCGGCCCTGATTTGCCGGTCGAGACACTCCCGATCCCGCAGCTGATCGAAGTGATCGAGGAGGGCAGCGGATTTGATGCGGCGGGGCTGCGCCTTCGGTTGGCCGCCGAAGTGCCCGGCGCGGTACTGGACGATCATACCCGCTGGCGGGAGCCGCTGGTGCGTGCGGCCTCGCGGTTGCGGCTGTTGGGTTGGGTATCTCTGGTGCTGATCGGCGGGGCGATGGCGGCGATGATCACGCTGGCGGCCGGTGCGGCGCTGGCCGCTAATGCGCAGGTAATCGGCGTTCTGCGGCTTGTGGGCGCGCGCGACGGCTATATCGCGCAGGCCTTTGTCCGGCGCTTTACCCTGCGCGGCCTGATGGGCGCATCTATAGGCATGGTGCTGGGAACGCTCGCGGTGGCCGCATTGCCGCGCGCAGAAGTGGGCGGCGGGTTCCTGACCGGATTGGGTTTCCAGGGCTGGCACTGGTTATGGCCGCTGCTGATACCGTTGCTGGCCGCGCTGGTGGCCTTTCTCGCCACGCGCGCTGCCGCGCGCCGCACATTGGGAGAGATGTCGTGACCTACGCGGTCCAATGGCTACGGTCGCTGGTCTTCGTGGTGCAGATGTACGCGATGATGCTGATCCTTGGCATCGTCTTCTTTCCTTGGGCGGCGTTCAGCCGCCGTGGTGCGCTGATCGCCTGCAAGACCTTCTGCAAATGGGTTTGCTGGAGCGCGCGCTGGATGGTGGGATTACGGACAGAGGTGCGTGGCCCGGTGCCCCAGGATGAGGTGCTGATTGCAGCCAAGCATCAGTCCTTTCTAGACATAATCATGATTTTCGCAGCCGTACCTGCGGGCAAATTCATCATGAAACGCGAGTTGATGTATGCGCCGATCCTTGGGCAGTACGCGCTCAGGATCGGCTGCGTGCCGGTCGATCGCGGCAAGCGAAGCTTGGCGATCAAGAAGATGGTTGGCGACGTGGCGCGCGGCACGCAGTTGCCGGGCCAGTTGATCATCTATAGCCAGGGCACGCGCATCGCGCCCGGCGTCAAGGCCCCCTACAAGGTTGGCACCAGCGTGCTTTATCAGGAGCTGGGGCAGGATTGTGTGCCTGCCGCCACCAATGTCGGTGTCTTCTGGCCGCGCCGCGGGTTCTATCGCAAGCCGGGTCTGGCTGTGGTCGAGTTCCTGCCGCGCATTCCCGCAGGGCTCGACAAAGCGACCTTGATGGAGCGGCTTGAGAGAGAGGTCGAAGCGGCCTCGGACGCGCTGCTGGACGAGGCCGGATTTCAGGTGGACAAGACGCAGGCGTGACCGCTCTCGCGGCGTTGGAGCGGGCCCAGGGCCTGCCGAACACGGAGAGCTTTGGTCGCTTCACCTTGAACCTGAGCCATTCACTTCAGATGAAGATGGGCGTCCTGCGAAGGACAGAGCCGTCACTGGTTTGCGGGATCGCGGGTGCGGTACCTGAAACGAAAAGCCCCGCCGGCGTTGCCGGCGGGG
>JGI24723J26617_10003857_pt1 | contig 10631 bp, 11 predicted proteins | sample Cruoilmetagenom6_FD_26617 | JGI IMG/M metagenome (IMG submission 26617) | reverse complement strand
ATCCATTCACCAATCACTGTTCCCTACCGCGCCAATATCGACGCATTGAAACGGATCGGCGTCACCGACGTGGTGTCGGTTTCGGCCTGTGGCTCGTTTCGCGAAGAAATGGCGCCCGGGGATTTTGTCATTATAGATCAATTTGTTGACAGGACGATCGCGCGCGAAAAATCGTTCTTTGGCACCGGGTGCGTTGCCCATGTATCGGTGGCACACCCCACCTGCCCGCGCCTGTCGGCCGCGGCCTTAACTGCCGCCAGCGCACAGGGTATCACTGTGCATAATGGCGGCACTTATCTGGCGATGGAGGGGCCGCAGTTTTCCACATTGGCCGAGTCAAAAATGTACCGCGAGGTTTGGGGGTGCGACGTGATAGGAATGACAAATATGCCCGAGGCAAAACTGGCNCGCGAGGCCGAGCTTTGTTACGCCAGCGTCGCGATGATTACCGATTATGACAGCTGGCATCCCGACCACGGCGAGGTTGACGTGACCGCTATCATCAAAACCCTTGGGGCCAACGCCGATAACGCGCGCGGACTGGTGCGNCGGTTNCCAGAATTACTGGGGGCCAATCGCGAACTTTGCCCGCATGGCTGCGACCGGGCGCTGGAATTTGCAATGATGACATCACCAGATGCGCGTGACGCAGCATTGGTTGCCAAACTGGATGCAGTCGCGGGGCGGGTATTATGAACCAGAGCAAAAAGAAAGACGTNNGGGATTACATCCGAACAATCGTTGATTTCCCTCATGAAGGCATCATGTTTCGCGATGTNACCACGTTGTTTTCCGATCCGCGTGGCTTTCGCATGGCCATTGACCAGTTGCTGCACCCTTATGCGGGCATGCAGATCGACAAGGTCGTCGGGCTAGAGGCGCGCGGCTTTATTCTGGGCGGNGCNATTGCACACCAGCTAACGGTCGGTTTCGTGCCAATCCGCAAAAAGGGCAAGCTGCCCGGCGCGACCATCAGTCAGGCCTATAAGCTGGAATATGGCGAGGCGATAGTTGAGCTGCACGACGATGCGATCCAGCCCGGCGAACGGATTTTGCTGGTGGATGATCTGCTGGCCACTGGTGGCACGGCCGAAGCCGGGATCAAGCTGATCGAACGTCTTGGCGGGCAGATCATCGGATGCGCCTTTGTGGTCGATCTGCCAGAGCTGGGCGGGCGCAAATTGCTCGAACAAATGGGTATGGACGTCCATGTTCTTTGCGAATTCGAGGGCGACTGAACACTTTGGTAACGGTTTGTATCTAAACTGGTTTTGTCTGCGGGGAGCAGACGCTGTTTGCAACCACATGTGAAACAATCACATTCGAAACGCCCTGCCGCCCCCCGGTGGGGCGTTTCAACTTTCACCCAGCTTAGCGCAGGATGACGCCCGGGTTCATGATACCTAGCGGGTCAAGTGCCGTCTTGATCGCCCGCATCGCGGACAGTTTTACCGGATCGCCGTAACGTTCCAGCGTGGCCACATTCAGCCGCCCGATACCATGTTCAGCGCTGAAAGATCCGCCAAATTCCGCCACCAGCCCCTGAACAACACCCTTCAATTCATGTCCCAACGCACCATAGTCGGCCTTGTTCCGCCCGCGAGCCGGAAACAGGTTGTAGTGCAGGTTTCCATCGCCCAGATGTCCGAAACAATTTATGCGGATATCGCCATAGCGGCTTAGCGCCTCGNCCCCCCGNCGAATGAAATCGGGCACCGCCCCCACCGGAACCGATATATCGTTGGATGCCAACGCCCCGATCGCCTTGTTTGCGGATGGAATAACCTCTCGCACTTGCCAGAATTCCTGACGCTGTGCCTCGTTTTGGGAAATCAGCCCGTCACTGACCAGCCCCGCCTCTGACGCTTGGGCGAACAGTTCGGTCAGGACGTCCTTGGGATCGGCGCTGCCTGACATCCCAAGATCGATCAGCACGGACCACTCTGGCGGATCGGCGAAGGGTTGTCGCACTTGCGGCATGGTTTCGCGCACGAATTGCAAGCCGGTGCCATGGATCAGTTCAAAGGCGGATAGCGCGCCACCGATGCGGCGTTGCGCCAATTCAAGCAGGTTCAGCGCCGCCTCCGGATCAGGCACAATCATCAGCGCCGCCCCGGTGCTGTCAGGCTTGGGGAACAGGCGCAAACTGGCGGCCGTGATGATCCCCAGCGTCCCNTCTGCNCCGATCAGCAGATTGCGCAGATCATAGCCGGTATTGTCTTTGCGAAGGCGCTTTAACCCATGCCAAATCTGGCCATCAGGCAGCACCGCTTCCAGCCCCAGACACAGATCGCGCGCATTGCCATAACGGATCACATTGACCCCACCGGCATTGGTGGACAGGTTGCCGCCGATGCGGCACGAACCTTCCGAAGCCAACCATAGCGGAAACAAGCGGTCCCGGGCGTCTGCGGCGGCGTGAACATCATGCAAAATAGCACCAGCTTCGGCGATCATCACCCCATCAAGCGGGTCCACAGATCGGATTTTGGTCATGCGCTCCAAAGAAATAAGAATTGGCGATGGCCCATCTTCCATGATTTGCCCGCCAACCAAACCAGTCCCTCCGCCATAAGGAACAATCGCGACCTTCGCATCCGCGGCCATTTGCACAACTGTCGCGACCTCTTGGGCCGTGGAGGGTGCCACAATTACACCGGCCTGACCTTTGTAGGTGCCGCGCGGCTCTTCGAAATATCGCGGCTCGGGGGGGCGGAACGCCTTTGCAGGCAGGGCTGCGCGAAGGGCTGCAACCAATGTATCGTTCACCGGGTTCAATGGCATGTCTTATCCCCTAAAGTGCCGATCGCAATTTCCAAGCAACCATAGACCGAAGGCGCCAACCGCACAAAGTGCACATCTAATGCGCCCTTCTGGGCGCTCTGTTTCACTGCCCTATCCGGCGTCGGATTTCCCGCGACGGTCCCCGTGTAAATTCGCATAAAGCACATGTGTTCGCCAGCGCCCGTCAATCTGAAGATAGCTCTGCGCCACACCTTCATATTTATAACCGCATTTTTCCANCACCCCGCGAGAGGCCACATTTTCCGGCAGGCAGGCGCTTTCAACACGGCTAAGATCAAGCGTCGTAAAGGCATAATGCACCATCGCCGTCAGAGCTTCGCGCATATAGCCTGCCCGCGCAAATGGCTGTCCGATCCAATACCCGCAGGTTCCGGCCTGCGCCGGACCACGGCGGATACTATCCAGCGTGATCGCGCCCAACAGCGCGTTGTCATCACGCCGGATCAGGAACAGAGGAACAGCGCTGCCATTGCTGATCGATCGCTGCGCCCAATAGACCCGGTTGGTAAAAGATTTGCGCGTCAGGTGGGTGGGCGACCAGGTCGGTTCCCACGGCTTCAGGAATTCTGCGCTTTCCCGACGCAGTGCAGCCCATTGGCGATAGTCCGAATGAAGCGGTGCGCGCAACGTCATGCGCTCGGTTTCAACCCGGATTTTTCGCCGTCCTCGCAACATCAGGCAGCAAGCCTGTCGCGCAACTCTGCCAGATCCGGCGCTTTTGCGACCGGTCCATAAAGCGCCAGCGCTGCATTGGCCTGCGCCATATCTGCGGCGAATTTGCGGACATCTGTGGTGCTCACCGCATCAATCTGGCCAACAACTTCATCCAGTTGCGGCACCCGACCCCAGATTGCCACCATCCGCGCCANCCGTTCGGCGCGTGATGACGGGCTTTCCAGCCCCATCAGCGTCCCTGCCTTCATCTGCGTGCGCGCGCGCGCAACCTCTGCCTCTGACATATCGTCGGCGGCACGTTTCATTTCATCCACNGTTATCTTCGCCAACTCATCAACCTGCTGCGCACTTGTGCCCGCATAGATCGTCATCATACCAGTTTCCGAGAACGCCCCGGCTTGGGCGTAGATCGCATAGCACAGGCCGCGCTTTTCGCGAATTTCCTGAAACAGCCGCGACGACATTCCACCGCCAAAAGCTGTTGCAAAAATCTGCGATGTATAGATCGCCGGGTCGCGATAGCCGGGCCCTTCCAGTGCCAAAGCAAAATGCGCCTGTTCCAGCGCCTTTTCTTCGCGCCGCTCACCACCGGTGAAAACCGCTGGCTGAACGGTATCCGGGGCGCCCGGTGTTAAATGCCCAAATATTTTCTCGGCCGCGCGAACAATGGTTGCGTGGTCCACCCCACCGGCCGCCGACAGGATCATCCGTTCGGGGCCATAATGCTGGCCCACAAACCCCGAAAGATCATCGCGCCCAAAACCCGACACCCGTTCTGCTGGCCCAAGGATCGTGCGCCCAAGCGCTTGCGCGGGGAACGCAGCTTCTTGCAGCCAGTCAAATATCACGTCGTCCGGGGTATCCAGCGCCTGACCAATTTCTTGCAGGATCACGCCGCGCTCGACCTCGATTTCGCCCGGATCAAAGGCCCCATTCAGGACGATATCGCCAATCACGTCCATCGCCAGCGGCACATCTGCGGCCAGAACNCGGGCATAATATGCTGTCAGTTCTTTGCTGGTGTAGGCATTGATATACCCGCCCACATCCTCGATCGCCTCGGCAATCTGCAACGCGGTTCGCCGCTTGGTCCCCTTGAACGCCATATGTTCCAGAAAATGCGCAATACCGTTTTGTTCCAGCCGCTCGTGGCGCCCGCCCGCCGACACCCAGATACCAATCGAGGCCGACTGCAGGCCGGGCATATGTTCCGTTACGATCCGCAAACCATTGGAAAGCGTGTGTATTTCAGTGCTCAAGTTCTGATCCGATTCTTGATGAATTCTTCCAGCTCGCCAAGGTCGTTTGCGACACGGCTGACGCGTTCGGGGCGATCAAACAGATCGGCCATTGCTTCGGGCAATGCCGGGCGGATCGACGTGGCCGCCTCTACCGCATCCGGGAATTTTGCCGGGTGGGCTGTGGCCAGTGTGACCATTGGNGTTGGCCCCAGGTGGTCTTGTGCCACGGTGACGCCAACGGCGGAATGTGGGCACAGGATTTCACCGGTTTGGGCGTGAAGGGCGCGAATGGTGGCGCTGGTTTGCTCTTCGGAAACCCGGCCCGATTTGAACTGTTCTCGCAGGAATTCCATCGCCCCCTGACTAATCGTGAAGCCACCTGACTTCAGTTCGTCCATCAGTTGCCCGATGGCATTGCCATCCCGGTCATAGGCGTCAAACAGCACGCGTTCAAAATTGGACGACACCTGAATATCCATCGACGGGCTAATCGATGGCGTCACGCCGGATGTGCGATATTGCCCGCTCAACATCGTGCGGTGCAAAATGTCGTTCTGGTTGGTCGCGATCACCAGTTTTTCAATCGGCAGCCCCATGCGCCGGGCAATATACCCGGCAAAAATGTCACCGAAATTTCCGGTCGGAATTGTGAAACTGACCGGGCGATGCGGCGCACCCAGGGACACGGCGGCGGTGAAATAATACACCACCTGCGCCAGCACCCGCGCCCAATTGATTGAGTTCACACCCGCCAGCCGCACTTCGTCGCGAAAGGTGAAATCGTTAAACATGTCTTTCAACTTGGCCTGACAATCATCAAAATCGCCGTCCATTGCCATTGCGTGCACGTTGGATTCCACCGGTGTCGTCATCTGGCGGCGCTGCACTTCGCTGACGCGACCATGCGGGTACAGGATGAACACATCGACGTTGTCCAACCCGCGAAACGCCTCGATTGCGGCGGACCCCGTATCCCCCGAGGTGGCCCCAACAATCGTGACCCGCTCGCCCCGGCGCGCTAAGGCTGCCTGAAACAGCTGGCCGATAAGTTGCATGGCAAAGTCTTTGAACGCCAGCGTTGGCCCGTGGAACAATTCCAGCAGGAAATGGTTTGCCCCCAGCTGCACCAGCGGTGCACGGGCGTCATGATTAAAGCCGCTATAGGCGCGCGCGATAATGTCCTGAAATTCACTGTCGCCAAAACAGCTGCCCACAAAGGGGCGCATAACACGAAAAGCCACCTGTTCATAACTTAGCCCGGCAAGTGCCGAAATGTCGGCCGAAGCCATTTGCGGGATCGTCTCGGGGACATAAAGCCCGCCGTCGCGTGCAAGGCCGGTCAGCATCGCCTGTTCGAATGTCAGTGCCGGGGCCTGCCCGCGGGTGGATATATAGCGCATGTTTAGTTCCTGTATCAGGCGGTCCGGCGTTTGATACGCCACAGCAGAAAGCCTGTCATCCCCAACCAGACAACAGCCAGCAAAAACCATGTGATTGCATATTGAAAATGGTCATTGGGGATTGAGCTTGTTTGCACCGGCAAAGGTTCAATCGCGTCGCCGGTATTGGTCTTGGCCACCAACAAGATCGGCTCGGTGCGCAAAACACCGGCCATCGCATCCAGATCGCGGGCAAACCAGATATTCTTTGCTTCGTCGTTTTGGGGCGTGGAACTGGTGCGATCGTCAGGCCAGAGCAGATTGCCGGTCACGTTGACTATATCCGTGCGCCGCGGCGTATTTTTTTCGTCAGTGCGCACAAAACCCCGATCCAGCAAAATCCGCCGCCCCGCGACCTCATAGGGAACAATGATCCGATAGCCCGCGCCAATCTGCTTGCGGCTTACCAGAACATGCAGCTCTGTTTGTTCGATCTTACCAGCCAGCTGGAGCGGTAGGTAAAGATCGCGTTCGGGATCAGGATTTTCTGGCAGCTGGTGCGCCGGGGGGGCCGCGATCCGCGCCTCGATCTTTGCCAGCACGTGCTGCTTCCAGCCCAATCGTTGCATTTGCCAAGACCCAAGCCCGATAAGGATGGCTGCGCCAAGCAGGCCGAACAACAAGGGAACAATCATCTGCCGGGTCATTGCCGATCCTTAATGTGAAAAGGCGCGGACAACCCCGCGCCTTTTACAATATTAAATATGTGTCTTGAACGGCGAGTTCAAACCCGATTTTTCGCCGAAAAATCGCGTCAGCCGCCCCAGACGTACACAGCCGCAAACAGGAAAAGCCAGACGACGTCGACAAAGTGCCAATACCAAGCGGCGGCCTCGAAGCCGATATGCTGTTCCTGAGTGAAATGCCCTTTGAGCGCCCGGATCAGGCAGATGGCCAGAAATATTGTGCCGACAAGAACATGAAAGCCGTGAAACCCGGTCGCCATGAAAAAGTTTGCGCCATAAATATTGCCCGAGAAACCAAACGCCGCATGACCGTATTCATATATCTGAAAGAACGTGAAAAGAGCGCCCAGAAGGATCGAAAGCACCAGCCCATTTACAAGGTCTTTGCGGTTATTTTCATGTGCCAGGGCATGGTGCGCCCAAGTTGCGGCAGCACCGGAACACAGCAGGATCAATGTGTTGATCAGCGGCAAGTGCCATGGATCAAAGGTTTCGATTCCCACCGGCGGCCACACACCGTCGATCTTGGGCGACCCTTCGGTCATTGGATACATGGCGTGTTTAAAGAAGCTCCAGAACCACGCAACAAAGAACATGACTTCTGACATGATAAACAGGATGACACCGTAACGCAGGCCGATCGCGACAACAGGTGTNTGATCGCCAATTTTAGCCTCGTTTACGACCTCGGCCCACCATGCATACATAACATACAGAACGCCTGCAAAGCCGACGATGAACAGGAATGGGGTGATATCGTGGAACCACAAGACGGCCCCGCTGAACATGGTCAAGCCTGCCAATGCACCAAGCAGTGGCCAGATCGAGGGCTCCAGAATGTGATAGTCGTGGTCTTTTTCGTGCGCCATATGATGCCTCGTTCCGGGCTTAGTTGGACCCGCCAGCGGAAACAGCCGTCAGATTGGCATACTCCTCGGGCAGATCGGTTTCGTGAAATGTGTAAGATAGCGTGATGTGTTTGATATATTTTGCGTCCCGGTCGCGGGTCATTTCCGGGTCAACATAGAATGTCACCGGCATCATCACACGCTCGCCGGGTTGCAAAACCTGCTGCTCAAAACAAAAACAGTCGATTTTTGTAAAAAATCCGCCCGCCTGATAGGGGGCGACATTGTAACTGGCGCTGCCAGCCACGACACGGTCGGTCGGGTTATAGGCTTCATAGAATGCCAACCCGGTTTCGCCGATACGAATCTCGATCTCGCGCTGCAAAGGTTTGAAGGTCCAGGGCATGTGGCGTTCAAGCGAGGCATCAAAACGAATTTTGATGGTCTGCTCTAGGATTTCGTCAGAGCCGGCTGACGCGACGCCTGTTGTGCCACCAAACCCGGTGACCGAGCAAAACCAGTTGTAAAACGGAACCGAGGCCCATGCCAGCGCGCCCATAGTCACCACAACGCCGATCGTTTGCGCCAGAGTTTTGTTTTTCCCCGACATGCTCATCGCACAACTTCCTGCGCGGTAATATCCGGGTCGAGCCGTGTGACTTTCACCACAGTCAAGCCAAACACCAAAGCCACAAAACCGGCCAGCACCAGCCCCAGCCCCAGATTGCGGCCAAACCGGCGCTGGTGGATTTCATGTTCCTGATTGATCGCCATCACCAGCCCCCCAGTCCGAAGCTGCGTAGCGATGCCTCGACCAAAAGCGCCCCGAAGTGCACGAACAAATAAATCAGAGAGACCCGGAAAAACCCGCGCTCGGTTGCATAATCATCAGCAATGGCCGCGTCTTCATCCCGGCGCAGAATTGTAAATGCGCCCTTCAGGAACCAAAGGTTCATCGCCACTGCCGCCGCCAGATAGACCGGTCCCCCGACAGAAGTCAGCCCCAGCCCCAGTGACACCGGAATAAGAAAGATCGTGTAGGCCAGTATATGCTTGCGGGTTTTCGCGCGCCCGTGGGTGACCGTCAGCATTGGCACACCNGCGCGGGAATAATCTTCTTTCATGAACAGGGCCAGCGACCAGAAATGGGGCGGGGTCCAGACGAAGATCAGGCAAAACATCAAAANGCTTTCCACAGAAACGCCCCCGGTAACGGCCGCCCAGCCGATCATCGGCGGAAAGGCCCCCGCAGCACCACCGATTACGATGTTCTGAGGTGTCCAGCGCTTTAGCCACATGGTGTAGACCACCACGTAAAAGAAAATCGTGAAGGCCAGCAGACCGGCGGCAAACAGGTTGGTTGCAAGCGCCAGCATCACGACGGCCATGCCCGACAGGGCCATACCGAAAGCAAATGCTTCGCCTTCGGTTATCCTGCCCGCCGGAATTGGACGGTTTTGGGTGCGCGNCATTATCCGGTCGATATCAGCGTCATACCACATATTCAGCGCCCCAGAGGCACCGCCCCCAAGNGCGATGAAAAGNACGGCCGAAAACCCTACCAGCGGATGCACNCCACCGGGCGCGACCAACAGACCAACAAGGGCCGTAAAAACCACAAGCGACATCACACGCGGCTTTAGCAAAGCGACAAAATCGCCAAAGCCCGCCTCGTTGTCGTGGTTGATAACGCTAGTGTCAGTCATGTTTCAATTTTCAATCCGTGCAGTCGCGGGCCACGAAGTCGTGGCCCATTCGATCAGTTATTCGCCGCGAGGGTTACAGCAGCCGGCGTGCCNGCAAATTCCTCGATCGCGCCCTTGAGCCACTTGTCATAGGCTTCCTGACTAACCGCCTTGACGGTGATTGGCATGTAGGAATGGTCTTTGCCGCACAATTCCGAACATTGGCCGAAATAGATGCCTTCTCGTTCCACATTGAACCAAAGTTCAGCGATCCGACCGGGCACACCATCTTGCTTCACGCCAAAAGAAGGCATTGCCCAGCTGTGTATCACATCCGCGCCGGTTACCTGCATAACAACCGTTTTTCCAACCGGCACAACAACGGCATTATCAGTCGCCAGCAGATATTCTGCCTGGCTATACCCGTGGTCTTCCAGCTCATCGCGCTGCAACATCAGGCTGTCGAAACCAAACTCGTTATCGACATACTCATAGCCCCAATACCATTGGTAACCGGTGACCTTAATGGTGACATCCGCTTCGGGGATTTCCTGTTGATTGAACAGAACCGGGAGAGAAAACGCACCGATAAAAACCAATGTCAGGATTGGCACCAAAGTCCAAATAATTTCTAGCGGAGTGTTATGGGTAAATCGTGCAGGGGTTGGATTGGCCCGCTGGTTGAAACGCAGCATGATAAAAATCAGCAACCCGGTCACGAAAACCACAATCACAGTGATGATGATCAGGACCAGTTGGTCCAGCCACTGTTGCTCGCGGGCAACCTCGGTAACTGCCGGCTGAAACCCCATCAACTTGTCGATGGGTTTGCCTACAATTTCCAGCCCCTCCTGTGCCATCGCAGCACTCGCCGCGATCATTGCCCAAAATGCGGCCAGAAGGCCCGAAAGAATGGTGGTAAAGCGCATTTTTACTTCCTGTTCGGCTTACGGCCTTGGCTGCCGCGAATTAGGGCGTTCCATTTTCTTGACGGAATCCCGTTGTGTCTTTGCCGTGTGAAACCATATTAGGAGCGTGTAAACAAGCAAATCCATTGCGGCAAACAGCCGCTTTTTGTGATTTTGCCTTCAGGAGCCGAGCATTTCATGACTTCAGACCATTTTCGCCCCTTTGAGACAGCGCTTGATCGCAATCGCGCTTTGTCCATGCTGCGTCAGGCCGTTGCAGGTGCTGATGATGGCGAGCTGTTCCTTGAACGGCGCCGCTCTGAGGTGTTGGTATATGACGACGG
>JGI24723J26617_10003855_pt1 | contig 10637 bp, 15 predicted proteins | sample Cruoilmetagenom6_FD_26617 | JGI IMG/M metagenome (IMG submission 26617) | reverse complement strand
TCGGTCGCTCGGTCGCACGTCGTATAAGATCCTTGGCCGCATGGCGACAATAGCGCTTGAAGGGGAGAGGCGGGGTTAACACTCACACGACAAAGCTGATATCGCTTACTACGACGGCCCTGTGTGCGGCATTGCTGTTCCTCCCCCCTATGGGCATGGCACAAGATGATGCCGGCGAGGCCGAGGTAGTGGGTGATCCACTTCCCGACCTGAGCGAAGTACGCGAGCAACTACTCGAAGAGGTTGTCGTTATCGGCGAGAAATCCACGATACAGCTGAGGCGTGAAATTCGCGCCGCCGACAAGATCGTCTATGACACTTTTAATGAGCTGAATGCCGATGATGACTACGACATCGTGTGTCGAAAAGAGACGCGAATCGGCAGTCAGATAGTCCGGCTGCACTGCAGGGCGCGCTTGTATTGGGAGGCACGATCGGCACTGGCTGAAGAAGACGCTGCCGTTGCTACACCTCAACCGGTATCGAACCAGGCAAAACACGAAAAAGTGCTGAAGGAAAAGGTTCGGGATCTGGCCATGCAGAACCCCGCGCTCCTGCAAGCCATGTTGAGGCGGGAAATTCTGAAGCGCGAGTTGGCACGCCGCAAAGAGAAGTAGATGGCAACTGCCGTGCGCCTTATCGCCGAGTCGCGCGCGCAACAGCAAGCGCGCTGACCTGCTTCACTCCACCCCGCTTCATTGCGCGAGCCAGCTCGCGAACGGTTGTGCCGGTCGTAATAACATCATCAACTATCAGTACATGTTGATACCGCAGCTTCCCGCGCACGACAAAAACCGATCGCAAGTTCTCCGCGCGCTCCCTTGCGCTGAGCCCCGACTGAAACGGTGTTGCTCTTCCCCTTACTACGTCGCGAACCAGTGGAACCCCAAGCCGGCTCGCAACCGGCTTCGCGATCTCCACAGCCTGGTTGAAACCCCTGAACCAGCGACGGCGCCAATGCAGTGGCACCGCGAGGATTGCATCAATGTCCTTGGGCAGCTGGTCTGCCGCCGCACATAGCAGCTCGGCGAACGCGGGCACATAGAACAACTTGCGCTGAAACTTCAGCGCCTTGATGGCCGCGTCAACGGGAAATGCGTATTCGACAGGTGCGATGTCGTACTGCAGTGGCGACGAGGCAGGTGGAGGTGGCGACGGGATCTTCGGTAAATCGTCGTAGCAGCCGTCACACAAGCATTGCTCAGGCGTATGCGTCTTCGTGCCACAAAAGACACAGCGCAGGGGCATTACCGCATGGTCGAAAGCGCGTAGCAACATCACGCCAGTGTGATTGCCGTACGCTCTTGAGGCCACGCGCCTTTCACCGCGAAACAGGCTTAAAGCGTGGTACGGTTCGCCAATGCTCCGACTGCAGGACATACGGCGCCGCTTCGACCGCGCGGCGCCCGATTTTGACGGTGCTGATTTCGTCCACGCCGTCACGCGCGACGGACTGCTCACACGCCTCGGACCACTGCTGCTACAGCCGGCGACGATCCTCGATCTTGGGTCGGCGACCGGTGCGACCGGGCGCCTGCTGCGCCGACGCTTCAAACGGGCACATGTAGTGTCGCTCGACCTGAGCCAGGCAATGCTCGGCATCGCCAGGAAAAACAAGCCCTGGTTCTCACGTTCGACATTCGTGCAAGGAAATGCGCGTCAACTACCGTTTGCCGATGGAACATTCGACCTGGTCGTCGCCAATCAGCTGTTGCCCTGGGAGCCCGAGCCGCAGGCAACCTTGGAACAGGTATCGCGAGTATTGAGAAAAGGCGGCGTGTTTGCGTTCGCAACGCTGGGCCCTGACAGCCTGCGTGAGATCGAGCGGGCCTGGGCGTCCGTTGATGACCTGCCGCACGTGAATCGCTTCCCCGACATGCACGACATCGGCGATGGGCTGGTTCGCGCGGGCCTGGCTGACCCGGTTCTCGACGTCGACCGCCTGGGCGTCGACTACGAAAACGTGGAAAAGCTGTTTGCCGACCTGACGTATTCCGGGGCCCGCAATACCCTGGCCGGGCGTGCCCGGGGCCTAACCGGGAGGCGCGGTTTTCGGGCAATGACCGAGGCGCTATCAGCATCGCGAGAGGACGGCCGAATATCGCTCGATCTTGAGCTTGTGTACGGACATTGCTGGGGATCTGGCCCCAAAAACGACCCCGGAAACGTCAGGATCGACGCAAACCGGATTCCCTTGCGAGGCTAAGCCGCTGTTAAATAAGAATTATTATCAATTCGGTTTATATAAGTAATATTGCGTATACGCCCCTATTTGAGTACACTTCGCGAGCTTTTTTGACCGAGAGGGCGGTCAAACCGGCCGATCGACGAATTCCCGGGATCCCCGGGCCAGCGCTCACTGGCAAATCCAGTATTCGTCACATCCGGAATTTAGACAGATTGCGATCGTCTCGGCGGTTGCAGGGTGGACAACTAATGATACGAAAATCGTTTTGGAGCCTGCTGGGCTTGGTTCTGGCGAGCACGGCGAATGCCGATTGGGCGCTAAACATGCCCAAGGGCGTTACCGACCTCAGCGTCGAGACCTACAACCTGCACATGATGGTGTTCTGGTGGTGTGTTGCCATCGGTGTCGTCGTCTTCGGCGTCATGATCATCTCGCTGTTCAAGCACCGCAAGTCGCAGGGTGCCGAGCCCGCAACGTTTACGCACAGCACGACTGCCGAGGTCATCTGGACGGCGATTCCGGTCGTCATACTGCTGATCATGGCCGTGCCGGCGGCGGAAACGATGATCAAGCTCGAAGATACTCGTGACCCTGATATCTCGGTCGTCGTGACAGGTTACCAGTGGAAGTGGCACTACAAGTACCAGGATGAGGGCGTTGAGTTCTACTCCAGCCTCGCGCGCCCGAGCATTGATGCCCGCCGCAAGCAGTCCGGTGTTGACGTAAGCGGCGTAGACAACTACCTGCTCGAAGTCGACAACCCGCTTGTTGTGCCGCAGGGCGCGAAAGTTCGCCTGCTGCTGACGTCGAACGACGTCATCCACTCGTGGTGGGTTCCCGAACTCGCTATCAAGAAAGACGCTATCCCGGGCATTGTCAATGAAACCTGGTTTAACGCGAATGAAGTCGGCACGTATCGCGGCCAGTGCGCCGAGTTGTGCGGCAAGGACCATGGCTACATGCCGGTCGTTGTCGAAGTCGTAGAACCTGCTGCCTACCAGGCGTGGGTCGACACCCGCAAAGACGGCGAATCCAGGCTCGCCAGCGCACAGAAATAGATTCGGAGTATCAAGGTATGACTACTGCAACAGTAGACGGACACGCTGCGGGGCACGACGACCACGACCATGGCCCGACCAAGGGCATCAAGCGCTGGCTGTTCTCGACCAACCATAAGGACATCGGCACGATGTACCTTATCTTCAGCCTCGTCATGTTCTTTGTTGGCGGCGCGATGGCGATGGTTATTCGTTCGGAGCTCGCGGTTCCCGGGCTGCAATTCGTACATCCCGAGTTCTTCAACTCGATGACGACGATGCACGCCCTGATCATGGTGTTTGGCGCTGTAATGCCGGCCTTCGTCGGGCTCGCCAACTGGATGATCCCGTTGATGATCGGTGCGCCGGACATGGCACTGCCACGCATGAACAACTGGTCGTTCTGGATCTTGCCTGTCGCCTTCGGCATCCTGCTGTCGACCCTGCTGATGCCGGGTGGCGGCCCTGCCAGTGGCTGGACGATGTACCCACCACTCGTCCTGCAGACGGGCGATGCATTCCCGTTCCTGATTTTCTCGGTTCACCTGATGGGCATCAGCTCGATTATGGGCTCGATCAACGTCATCGTGACCATCATTAACATGCGTGCGCCGGACATGACGTTGCTGAAGATGCCGATGTTCGTCTGGACGTGGCTCATTACGGCCTACCTGCTGATCGCCGTCATGCCGGTACTCGCCGGTGCAGTTACCATGCTGCTGACCGACCAGTTCTTCGGCACGAGCTTCTTCCTCGCGGCCGGTGGTGGTGACCCCGTCATGTTCCAGCATATCTTCTGGTTCTTCGGTCATCCCGAGGTGTACATCATGATCCTGCCCGCCTTTGGTGTCGTGTCAGAGATCATCCCGACGTTTGCACGCAAGAAACTGTTCGGCCACGACTCGATGGTCTACGCCGCATCCTGTATCGCGTTTCTGTCGTTCATCGTCTGGGCGCACCACATGTTCACGGTCGGCATGCCGCTGACGGGCCAGCTGTTCTTCATGTTTGCAACGATGCTGATCGCTGTCCCGACAGGCGTGAAAATTTTCAACTGGATCGCGACGATGTGGCGCGGCGCCATGACGTTTGAAACACCGATGCTGTTCTCGCTCGCATTCGTCTTCCTGTTTACCATCGGTGGCTTTTCGGGCTTGATGCTCGCGATTCAGCCGGCTGACGTTCAGTACCACGACACCTACTTCGTAGTGGCCCATTTCCACTACGTGCTCGTACCAGGTTCCGTTTTTGCCATCATGGCCGGCGCCTACTACTGGCTGCCCAAGTGGACGGGCCATATGTACAACGAGAAACTCGGCAAGCTGCATTTCTGGATGTCGACGATCTTTGTCAACATCACGTTCTTCCCGCAGCACTTCCTGGGGTTGGCGGGCATGCCTCGCCGTATTCCGGACTACTCGGTCCAGTTCGCTGACTTCAATCTGATCTCCAGTATCGGCGCATTTGGCTTCGGCCTGTCGCAGCTGATCTTCGTGTTCGTCCTCCTTACCGCCTGGAAGGGCGCGAAAGCGACGGACCGTGTCTGGGAAGGCTCGCACGGTCTTGAGTGGACCGTACCGTCACCAGCTCCGTGGCACACGTTTACGACGCCGCCAAAAGCTCGCATCGCAGACGAGGCGTTCGAGTAGACCATGGACGAGCAGACACGCAAAAAGAACATCCGCCGCACGGCCCTGATCGTCGGGGCGGTTGCCCTGGCGTTCTATTTCGGCTTCATCATGCTCGGCGTGATGCGCTCTTAAGAGAATGAGATGACCTCCCGGAACCCGAACAATGCGAATCGCAACCTGGTGCTGTCACTGCTGGTGGTGGTCGTGGGTGCGTTCGGTTTCGGTTACCTGCTCGTCCCGCTGTACGACGTATTCTGTGAAATCACCGGCTTCGCTGGCCGCACCAACGATGAGGCGGTTGCCGTAGCGGAGATGCCGGACCTCAGCCGGGAGATTCGCATCGAGTTCATGACAACCGTGAATTCCTATGCACCCTTCGAGTTTGCCTCCGATGCCGACAGCATGGTCGTACACCCGGGCCAGATGTACTACGCCACGTTTACGGCAAAGAACCTGACCAATAGCGACAAGGTCGCCCATGCTGTGCCCAGCGTCGCACCTCCCGCGGCCGCTGAACACTTCGTAAAGATCGAGTGCTTTTGTTTCAACAGCCAGGAATTCCTGGCCAGCGAAGAAAAGGCCATGCCACTCCAGTTCATCGTCGACCCGGACCTGCCCGACTACGTTGACACGATCACGCTGGGATATACGTTTTTCGATACCACCAGTGTGGCGTCGAACGACTAAATAGAAATTAGTACCAGAGAATCAACATGACGACTCACTCAGACGAACATTATTACGTCCCACACGGCAGCCACTGGCCCATCGTCGGCTCACTAGGTCTCTTGTTCCTCATGGTTGGTGTTTCGACCTGGTTGAACGGTGCCGACGCCGGCTTCTACATCATGCTGACGGGTCTTGCGATCGTCATCTTCATGATCACCGGCTGGTTCAGTACGGTCATTGGCGAGAGCGAAGGCGGCCTGTACAACGCACAGGTGGACAAGTCCTTTCGTCAGGGCATGTTCTGGTTCATCTTTTCGGAAGTCATGTTCTTTGCGGCGTTCTTTGGCGCATTGTTCTACGCCCGCAANATGTCCATTCCCTGGCTGGGTGGCGAGAGCAACAACTTCTTTACGAACCTGCTTCTCTGGGAAGGCTATGAGAGCACCTGGCCGACGAACGGCCCGGGTAACGTTGGCGGCGAGTACCAGGCCATGCCGCCATTCGGCCTGCCGTTAATCAACACTGCGCTGCTGCTGACATCGTCGATTACGGTAACGATCGCGCATCACGCGCTGATCGCAGGCAAGCGTGCGCAGCTGTCAGTTTTCCTGGCCGCAACGTTCCTGCTTGGCTTCGTGTTCGTCTACCTGCAGGGCGTTGAATACCTGCACGCCTATCACGAGATGAACCTGACGATGTCGTCCGGCATCTACGGCTCGACGTTCTACATGTTGACGGGTTTCCACGGCATGCACGTATCGATCGGGGCGATCATGCTGACGATCATTTTCTTCCGGGTGCTGAAAGGACACTTTACCGCGGACAAGCATTTCGCCTTCGAGGCCGTCGCATGGTACTGGCACTTTGTCGACGTGGTCTGGATCGGCCTGTACGTCTTCGTCTACTGGATATAACAGCCGCCTGAAGGTTCTGAGTTCTGAGACGGGCGCTTCGGCGCCCGTTTTGCTTTTTGCTCAGGCCTGCAGCCAGCCCATCAGGTAGGATACGAGCAGGAAGAGCACAAGGATGGCTGACAACGCGACGCGAATCTGCAATGCCCGTTGCACCTTGTGAGAGTCGTGATTCTTGCTGGCAAGATAGAACAACCCCGAGCCGAGGCTGATCAGAATCGCTGCCAGCAGGATGAAGACAATAAACTTCATAGTCATTACATACGAAAGAAGAGCGCGCAGTATAGCGTGAACATCCAAACGAAAAAGCCATTACCTTCCTGGTTACCTCTCCTGATCGGCGCGATCCTGGTCGTTCAGTTCGCGGGCCTCGGCGCCTGGCAGATAAGTCGGGGCCTTGAAAAACGGGCAAACCAGCAGCTTTTTGAAGACGAAAAGGTATTCGCGCGCTGGCAGAACGGGATGGACGTTCGTCCATACCAGCGCCTGCAGGCGACGGGTTCTTATGACGGCGAGCACCAGATCCTGCTGGAAAACATCATCGTCAACAGCCGGTACGGCTATTATGTGATTACGCCGCTCGTCGGGCTCAGCGGAGAACCCGTGTTACTTGTTAATCGCGGCTGGATAGAGAAGACGGCCGAGCCACTGGATGGCTCCCGTCTGGATCTGCCAACTGGCCGCCTGACTGTACGTGGCCGCGCCGGCTCCCTGCCTCGCGCCGGAATGAAAATGGGCGAGGCCGTCAATGCCGGGGACGACTGGCCGAAAGGCGCAGTCTATCCATCATCTGAGGAGGTCGCCGCAGCGCTTGGCCGCAGCGTGCAGCCGTTTGTACTGTTGATGGATCACGAGGAAGAGCATGGCTTCTTCCGCCACTGGGTGCCCACCGAGTTCGGCCCGGGCAAGCATTTTGGCTACGCCCTGCAATGGTTTGCGATGGGCGCCGTACTCTCCGGTCTCCTGATCTGGAATTACCGTAAGAAACGCTTCAAATAATGACGACAAACAAGACGAGAAAAGGCCGTGTTCAGTTGCTGCTGATCGCCGCTGTTTTCCTGGGACCGCTTATCCTGGCCGCCTGGCTGTACTTTGCCGGACCAGGGCTGGCGCCCGCGGGACGCACGAACCACGGGGCATTACTCGAGCCCATCAGCAACCTGACCGAGGCCCTGCCCGCATCAGCGCTGCACGCCGCGACCGACGGACACTGGGCCCTGATCTATGCGAATCCTGAAGAATGCGATGCGACTTGCGAGTACTCGTTATATACGCTGCGCCAGTCGCGCCTGATGCTTGGCAAGGAAATGGACCGCTTGCTACGGGTCTTCTTGCACGGCGATACCCCGCCCGATACAGTGCTGCTTGCCGATAATCATAAAGGCCTGATAGCGCTGCAGGACAGCGGTCTCAATGACTTGCTGGAAAACAAACGGCCCACAGATCTCGAATCCGGTGGCTACTTCCTGGTCGATCCGCTCGGAAATCTGGTCCTTTATTTCCGCCCGGACATCGACCCCAGCGCCATGGTCGAGGACATCAAGCACCTGCTGGAGCTGTCCCGCATCGGCTAGATGGGAATCTTGGGTGAATACAATTGTAGAAACTTCCACAAACTGGCGTGACTACTACGAGCTGACAAAGCCGCGCGTAGTGATGCTCATTGTGTTCACTGCCATCGTGGGAATGTTCCTGTCCGTGCCAAGCTGGCCCGGTGCCGGCGCACTCATATTCGGCACGCTCGGCATCGGCATGGCATCGTCGGCGGCGGCCGTTTACAACCACGTACTGGACGCGCGCATCGATATCCTGATGATGCGCACGCGCGGACGGCCACTGCCACAAGGCAAGCTGACGGAAAAATCGGCGCTGGTTTTCGCGACGATCCTGTGCATCATCTCGATGCTTATCCTCGTATTCCTTGTGAACACGCTGACGGCCATCCTCACGTTCACATCGCTCATCGGCTACGCAGTTGTGTACACGGCATGGCTGAAGCGGGCAACTCCACAGAACATCGTAATCGGCGGGGCCGCGGGCGCCGCGCCGCCCATCCTCGGCTGGACCGCCGTCACGAACGAGGTCGAAGCCGGTGCGTTATTGATGTTCCTGATCGTGTTTGTGTGGACACCGCCCCATTTCTGGGCGCTGGCCATCGCCCGCAAGGAAGAGTACGCAAAGGTCGACATTCCGATGTTGCCTGTTACGCACGGCGAAGCGTATACACGACTGAATATACTTCTGTACACGATCCTGCTTGTCCTTGTCACAATCCTGCCCTACCTGATTGGCATGAGCGGCGTGATCTACCTGCTTGTTGCGATCATGCTGGACGCTTTCTTCATGTATTACGCAATCCGGATGTACCGCGTACCGGATGACATGGAATTGCCGATGAAAACCTTCAAATTCTCGATCAGTTACCTTGGATTCCTGTTCGCGGCGCTGCTCATCGACCACTACCTGTTGTTTCAACTGAGCATCTAAACTGCCAATCGCATCAGTGTGACGCCCAGGGTGGCGTATTACACTCCGGGACTACATGAGCGCCGAGGCAAACAAACACACGTTCGACACGCTGGTGCGACCGCACTTCGACCGGCTGTATCGCCTTGCGTTTCGGCTGACCGGACGCAAGGCCGAGGCCGAAGACCTGTTTCAGGAACTGCTGATAAAAGCGTTCGGCAAGCTTGACGACCTCGTCACTATCGAAGAGCCCGGCTCCTGGCTGTCACGCGTTATGTACAACCTGTTCGTCGACGAACAACGCCGCTTCGCCCGCCGCCGCATGCATACGGTCGAAGAGGGCTTCCTGCCCGTCGGCGGCGTGGAAGGCTTTGCGGGCACTGACAACCCGGAACGAGATCATCAGCGCCTCGAGAAGCTCAATCAGCTGGATGCGGCCCTCGCACAGCTCAGTGACGAACATCGCCTGGTCGTGCTTCTGCACGATACGGAAGGTTATAAACTGGATGAAATTCATACGCTTATCGGAATCCCCATAGGAACGGTAAAGTCCCGGTTGCACCGGGCCCGCGCGCGGCTGCGCGAAATCCTCGTCGAATCGGGAACCTTTTCCTGAAAACCCTCGTGTAGGAATCAGGCAGGACAGATAAATGCATACAAGCGACACAAACGATTATGCGGACAAGCGGGATCAGGAGATCCTCGAGCTATTAAGGGACTATCCAATGTCTACAGCTGACGCAGGTTTTTTTGATCAGGCATTGGCCCGTGCAACGCACGAGGGCTCGCGCCGCCAGCGTAACCGCTGGATCATGACCGGGTTTGGTTCAGCAGTCGCGGCCGGCCTCGTACTCTGGTTCGTCGGTGGCACATTTTTGGCAACCTCCGAGCTGCCGCAGCCTGATGCCAGCATTCCGGGTATCGCGATGACGCTTGAGGAACCGCGCACCATTAACCTCGTTTTTGCATCGGCGACCCCTCTCGACTCTGCGACGCTGACCGTCACTCTACCCGACGGCATCGAGCTGGCCGGATTCCCGGGACAGCGGGAAATCGCATGGCAAACCAGCCTGGTGGAAGGCAAGAATTTTCTCCCGCTCGAGCTCATCGCATTGACGCCTGCCGGCGGCGAGGTACTCGCGCGACTGGAACATGATGACCGTGACCGCACATTCCGGTTGCGTATAGAAGTGAGCTAACGGAGTAGGTCAATGAAGCAGCTGAACGTATTCTTTGCCGTCCTGGTGCTGACCCTGGTGGCATTTGCACCNGCCGCGGTCCGCGCCGAGGGCGGTCTCGACGATCTCGACGTCACGATGGTCGTTATNGACAATACCGGCGACCTTGACAGCACGATCGCCAAAATGGATGGCCCGGATGACGGCGACGTCAAGGACAAGGACTGGGAAGACCCGGAAGAGAACGAGTCGGGGGAAGAACAAGAGTCTGACGATGATTCAGAAGATGGTTCCGAGGAAGAGTCTGAAGAAGAAATCGAAGACGAAGAAGAAATGGAAGATGAAGAAGAAATGGAAGATGAGTCCGAGGATGAGTTTGAGGAAGAGTCTGAGGACGAAATGGAAGACGAGTTCGAGCATGACGACACTGAAGAAGACGACATGGAAGACGACGATGACTTCGAGGACGGCGAGGATGTCGACGAAGACGAATTCGATGAGGACGGTGACGACGACGACGACGATGAGGACAGCGACGACGCCACCTGATCCGCTGC
>JGI24723J26617_10003853_pt1 | contig 10640 bp, 7 predicted proteins | sample Cruoilmetagenom6_FD_26617 | JGI IMG/M metagenome (IMG submission 26617) | reverse complement strand
GATATTCCGCAGCCCCTGTCACCAACTTCTGCCCCTTCGCTGGCATCGCAGCCGGGCCGAACATGGAGTACGCGGTCGCCTCCGCACTCGAAGAGATCATCGAACGCCACGTCACGATGGTGTGGTGGCTCAACGAACACCAGCACGATGCGATTGTTCCTACCCCCGAAATGGAGGCTCTCTGGGCAAATGTTCCAGACTCCTACGGTCAGCGTCCCTCTATAGTCATGCTCGACAACGAGTTCGACGTTCCCGTGGCGGCAGGCATCCTGCACAACGATGTCGACACTCTCGTGAACGTCGGGTTTGCGTGCCGCAATACCGCCGAGGCTGCCGCGCTGAAGGCCTGGACCGAAGCCTGCACGCTGCAGGAGGGCAGTCGCGATCTGCTACGCACCGACGGTGCCCACTGGGATGCGATGGCACGCGGCGAACTCAATAGCCGCTCCTTCAAGCCGTGGCGAGCCGACCGTGCCTACCTCGACTCCTACCGCACCGACATGCGCGACTGCGATGACCTCATGGTGCAGCAGCAGGTACTGCTCGACCCGCGGGCTGTCGAGCATGTTGCGCCGCTCGTCGATCGTCCAGCTCGACGCCCGATCGGAGACATTCCATCGCTGCCTGACCGCTCGGTCGCGGGCTACCAAGCCGCGATTGAAGCACAAGGTCACGAGGTAATTGTGGTGGACATCACCTCGGCGGATGTCGCGAGCACCGGCATGGCTGCAGTGCGCGTCATCGTTCCCGGCACCGTGGGTAACGCGCCAGCTGCTTTCCCGTTCTTGGGCAAGGGTCGAGTGCAAGATCTCGCGGTAGAACTCGGATGGCGTGAGACCCCACTCGCGGAGGCCGACCTCAACTACTTCCCCCTCCCGCACGCCTAATGACGGGGGCGACACGAGACGCGGCGGCGACGACGGCCGCCGCTGTGCGAGCGCCCGAGCAGCGGGTCGAGCTATCAGCGCTCGGACCAGACTCGTGCCTAGCAACCGGCAGTGATGGACAGATGTGGCATCTTGCGGTCGCTGCGAGCGCGGTGACACCCGAGGTTCTTGAGCAGCTTCGTGCAACGGTGCAGCCGACACCACTGCCGCGAGTCTCGCCCTCAGATGTCCGGTTTGATTCGGTACACGAAATGCTCGGCTTCGCACGACTGCTCGATAAGAGTGGCGGCGGTTGCGCCTGTGACTGTGGCCGCAATGACAACGGCAGTCCCGGTGACGCGTCAGCGCTAGCGCTCGGCGTTATCTTTCACTTCGCAGGGCACTGGCATCGGCTCCTCCTCGAACCAGCAAGTGCAGTCACGACAGGCCAGTTCGCGGTTGATTGCCTCGCTGCGACCATTGCGGACCCAGCCACGGCAGCGGCCCTGAAGCTGCCTGCAGTCACGGAACAGCCCCCTGTCGCCGGTGAGAATTGTGACCTCAGCGACGACTCCGTTCCCGCTCCCCGTGCTGGCATCCTCGAACGGTGGAGTGACGGTAGTTGGGTCAGCCACCCCCTCACCCCGTCTCCCCTCGTTGACCCGGTGACGGGCATCCTGCACCGGGTGCGGCGGCGCGCCAACCTCGCACCGCTGCCGGCTGGTTTTGCGCACCTGCACGCCGAGTTGCCGCACTTGCAGAGCGTCAAGGCGACGTTCACTCCGGATGCTTTGGCTCCAGCCGGCGCGCTCGACGACGGCTCGCGCTCAGAGTCGGAACTGCTGGAACCGGCGTTGCTCTCGGGCATCGCCCACTACTGCGGTGCCGACCTCGAGCAGGGCAGGCGAACCCATGCCTCGCCCGCGGAACTGCGTCAGAGCGGCGAGCGCTGCCTCGATCTCGCCTCGTGGCAACCGCATGACCCGAGCTTGCACGCCGTGGACGGGTTCCCCTTCGTTGAGCTGCGCCCCGAAACTCGCGTCGACTGGCTTCAGGGCCAAGATGCGGCTGGCCCCGTCTGGGTGCCGCAGAGCCTCGTGTTTGCCGATTACCTGCGCGGCAGTCGCAACTCGGCGCTGGCCACGAACACCAATAATCTCGTCGGCCTGCAAGCCGGACGCACGCGGGCTGAAGCCGTCGAACGGGCCGCTGCACATGTGGTGGCACACGATGCCGTCGCGGTCTGGTGGTCATCGAATGCAGCAGCGAGCGCGGTGCCACTGCCCCCTACGGTCGCGACAGTGTTTGCTGGCTCCGATCTGAGCGTTCGTGTCCTCGCCATCCCTTCTACGACGCGAGTTCCCGTGCGCCTAGCCGTGGTGGATGACATGAGTGGCGACATCATTTCGCTTGGTTTCGCCGCACATGGTGACGACACAACCGCCAGCGAACTCGCCGTGGTGGAAGCGCTCATCCAGCATGCGTCGGCTCAGGATCTCGCACAGGAAAGCAGCCTCATCCGCAACTCGGCGGCACTCGGCAATGGCGCGATCGCCGGCCTCGTACCATGGGATGCGCGCCGCCGATACGCTCATGCCTTCGGTCCGGCGTATCGGGGCCTCATCGATCCGATGGCACACGTGCAGTACGGCCTCGATCCACTGGTGGTCGAACGAACTCGTCATCGCACCGCGCCTCACGAAGAACGCATGGCGCGCCTCGGCGGCAACCCTGCCTCTGAAATTCACACCCCCGCTTCCGTGGCCCTAGGAACCTCGTCGGTCACGGACTCCGTTTCGCGTCACCTTGTCACCGTGGATGTCACAACCGACCGGGTTTGCGAGACAGGGTTCCGCGCGGTGCGGGCGCTGATACCGGGGTTCGCTCGCCTGCAGCCGGCCGCCTTTCCCCTTGACCCGCTCGGCCGCATAGCCGAAGCTCGCGACACGTTGGGCTGGGATGCCGCTGCAAGCGAGGGACCATACCCCGGTTGGTGAGGGGCTCTACCGCAGTTCCGAGGTCAACACAGCGTCGTAGATCACCACGGCTTCGGCGATCTCTGCGGCCGTGACAACACACGGTGGGAATACGTGGATGCGGTTCTCCGACACGAACGGCAAGAGTCCCCGCTCGACGAGACCGGCCCTGATGCGCGCCATCGTCGCGGCCGGCACGGGTTCGCGCGTCTGACGATCGGTCACGAGCTCGAGCACCCAGAACACCCCGCGGCCACGAACTTCACCGATCGACGGATGGCGTTCGGCGAGCGCACGCAGCGACGGCCCGAGATGGTTTTCTCCGATGTCCCGAACATGGTCGAGGATGCCTTCGGAGGCGATCGTGTCGAGAGAGGCGACCACGGTGGCGGCCGCGAGAGGATGCCCCGAGTAGGTTAGCCCGCCCGGGAAGACGCGCTCGTTGAAGAACGCCGCAATGGGGTCATCAATGATCACACCCCCGATGGGCACGTAGCCCGAGTTCACTCCCTTGGCGAAGGTAATAAGGTCGGGTCGCGCATCGAACGCATCAAACGCGAACCACTCGCCGGTGCGCCCAAAGCCGCACATCACCTCGTCGAAGATCAGCAGAATGCCGTATTCGTCGCAGAGCTGGCGTACTCCCGAGAGGTAGCCGGGCGGCGGCAGCATGACGCCGGGGGTCCCTGGCACCGGCTCGAGCAGCACGGCCGCAATCGACTGTGGCCCTTCCGCCTCAACTACGCGCCGCAAATGCTGCAGCGCTCGTTCGCTCTCCTGCTCCGGCGTTGTCGCCCAAAACTCGGAGCGGTACAGGTACGGGCCGAAGAAGTGCACGTGCCCGCGCGCAAACTCGTTGGGGATGCGGCGTGGGTCTCCCGTAGCCACAATGCTGCTGCCGGTGTTGCCGTGATACGAACGGTACGCGGACAAGATCTTGTCGCGCCCGGTGTAGAGCCGCGCCATCCGCATCGCATTCTCGTTCGCGTCGGAGCCGCCGTTCGTGAAGAACACCCGATTGAAACCGTCGGGGGCGATCGCCGCCAGACGCTTCGCCGCTTCGCCGCGTGTGATGTTGGCGGTCGGCGGTGAGATTGTCGCAAGCAACTGAGACTGCACCCGGATCGCGTCAAGCAACGCCGGATGCTGGTGCCCCAAATTCACGTTGACGTGTTGGCTCGAGAAGTCGAGATATTGATTCCCGGCGTGATCCCACACGCGGGAGCCAAGCCCACTCTTGATGCTCACCGCTGCAGCATGGGCAGGTGTCTGCGCCGACCAGGAATGAAAGATATGAGCTTCGTCGAGCTCGCGCGCGTAGGCGTCGAGGTCATCAGGGGTTTCGGTCATGGCGCTTGCCCTTCAGGGAAATGAAAAAGGTGCTGCAACGAAAAGGATGCCGCCCCCACAAGAGTAAGGGCGGCATCCGATTAGCGGCTATTCAGCGGTACTAGTTGCCACCCTCAAGCAGGGTGACATCAATCGGGCTAAAGCCGGAACCGGTGGTGTCGACACCATCGGCTTCGAGCTCTTCGAGGGCCATCATGATCCAGTCGTTCGACCACGCACTAGCCGGTGGTGCCGTGGTGATTGGGCTGGCACCCGACTCGTTGACAGCGCTGATGGCGCCCTCAACGGTGCGATCCCAAGCTGCCTCATCGATGACACCGATGCCGTTGGCGGCCGGCCAGATGAGCTTGTTGGTTTCGTTGACCATCCACAGTTCATGGCTCGGGCCCCAACCGGAACCGGCAGCAACCGTGGTTTCTGCGGCGGCTTCGGGGTTCTCGGCAGCGTAGATCCAGCCCTTGACGACGGCCTTCAAGAACTTGACGGTCGTTTCCTGGTAGTCGGAGTCGCTATCGAGACGCTCGGTGTCGGCCCAGATGGCGTCCTGCAGCATGGCACCCACGGTGTCTTCGTAGCTGATGACATTGAAGTCGGAAGGCTGGTACAGCTCACCGGTGTCGGGGTCGGTCGACTCGAGCAGCTGAGCGTACTCGTTGTACGTCATGGCCTGCGCGGCGTCGATGTCACCCTGCAGGAAGGCGTTCATGTTGAAGTCCTGCGTGATGATTTGCACGGTCGACGAGTCGAGTCCCTCTGCAGCCATTGCCGCGAAGATCTCCCACTCGTTTCCGAAGCCCCACGAACCAATCTTCTTACCTTCGAAGTCTGCGACCGAGTCGATTCCCGAGTCAGCCCACGACACCTGTAGGGTGCCCGACTTCTGGAAGATCTGAGCAATGTTGGTCAGGTTGGCACCCTGCTCGATCGAGCCGAGAACCTTAGGAACCCAGGCGACGGCGTAGTCAACGTCACCGTTGGCGAGAGCGTCTTGCGGCACAATGTCGCCACCCGACGGGATAATTTCTACGTCAAGGCCCTCTTCCTCAAAGTAGCCCTGGTCCGCTGCGGCAAAGTAACCGGCGAACTGTCCTTGAGGGAGCCATTGGAGTTGGAGCTTCACTTCGGTGAGGTCGTCAGTGGAACCAGAGGAACCACTGTCACCCCCATCGCTAGTGGAGCATGCTGCGAGGAGGACCGCTGCCGTAACGGCGAACGCTCCGGCCGCGAGGGTGCGGCGTTTGGTGAACTTCATGTCAGACCTTCCAGATTCACGGTGCAAGTGGATACTGCTGGTAGAGCTGGTGGTGCTTTCCTTTCGTTTGGGGATTTTCCGGGAGGGCTGTTATCGGGAGCCTCCGGTGGGTACGCGTCGAAGCACAAGGCGTTCCAGTGCCAACGTCGCGAGGTAAAAGAGCAAGCCGAGTGCGATAGAGGCCACAACATAGGCCCATGCTCGCGCGTAGGCGCTCGAAGCTGCGGAGGTTGCGATCAGACTGCCGAGGCCGCCGCGGGGTCCGCCGAAGTATTCGGCGACCAGTGCGGAAATCACGGCCAGCGACGAGGCAATCCTGATGCCCGTGAGAACGAAGGGCCGTGCTGTGGGCAGTGTGAGTGAGCGCAACATTTGGCCGGAGCTCGCGGCGTATGCCTTCATGAGGTCACGATGCACAGGAGTGGTCTGTCGGAAACCGCGCAGCGTGTTGATGAAGATCGGTACGAACGAGGCTATGGCCGCGATCGCCTGACGGCCAAATTGACTGTCGGCTCCGAACATCGAATTGAGAACGGGCGCAAGTGCCACGATAGGTACGACGGCGAGGGCAGCTACAATCGGGGCGCTCATCTGATCGACGATGCGCCACCGGGCCGCGAACGCCGCGGCTACGATTCCGACGAGCGAGCCGGCCAGCAAGCCGATCAAGCTGTTGGTGCCAGTGAGTGCGGTAGCGGACACCACCGACGACCAGAACTCGACAAGTTCACCGATGATTGATGCGGGGCTCGGCAGCAGATAGTCCGAAACACCACCGACCGTCACCAACAGTTGCCAAATCACCAGCACGATCAGTCCAAAGCTGATCGGTGCGACAACGCGAAGCGTTGCTTCCGTGCGTGGGCTCCAGGCTTTCGAGCGGCGCGCCCCAACACCGCGACCGACGATCGCGTTCGCAGAAGTGCTTGTACTTGCGCTCATCGCGTGTCCACTCCCCGCGGGCTGCCTTGCGCGTCACCGGTCGAATGGTCGGCGCCTCCGTGCAGCGCTTCGCGCACTTCGGTGACCATATCGAAGAAGGATGATGCTTCGCGCAGATCGTCGTCGCGCTCTTCGCGGCCGTCAGCGGCATCCAAACGCATCGTGACGATGTCGCTGATGCGCCCGGGACGTGGTGACATCACGACGACGCGATCGGACAGAAACACCGCTTCAGGTATGGAGTGGGTAACGAACACGACTGCTGCTCCGGTGTCGGCGGCGATCCGCACCAGGTCGGTTTGCATCTTCTCGCGCGTCATCTCGTCGAGTGCACCAAACGGTTCGTCCATCAGCAACAGCCGAGGCTGCTCGGCGAGTGAACGTGCGATGGCTACCCGCTGCTGCATGCCGCCAGAGAGTTGATCCGGAAAACGGTCGGCGAAGTCTGTGAGCCCGACCATGTCGAGCAATTCGGCCACGCGCGTGCTGCGGGCGGCTGATGCGACTCCGTGAAGTTCAAGCGGGAGCGAGACGTTTGCTGCGACCGTTCGCCACGGCAACAGCCCCGCCTGTTGAAACGCGATGCCGTAGTCCTGGTCGAGACGAGCCTGCGTTGCTGTCTTGCCGAACACCGCCAACTCCCCGGAGGTCGGGTCATCGAGATCGGCAATGAGTCTCATGAGGGTCGATTTGCCACACCCCGAGGGGCCGATAAGCGAAACGAATTCTCCTGCAGCCACCGAGAGGTTGATGTTCTCTAAGGCGTGTACGGTTCCGGAAGCAGTCTGAAATTGTTTGTTGACACCACGCACGGTGACGGCCGCGACATCCAGCACGTCCGCAGTGTGCGCCGTGTTGTTGTGGGCTGGGGTCAGGATTGGGTCGCTCATGCGGCCTCCTCGGTTCGTCGGTAGTCCTTGAGAATCATGCCGAGCAGCGCCACAGAGCCGGCGGCGACGAGGCCAAGCACGATCGCTCCAAAGATGGGAGCCCATGCTTTCGCGGGGTCACCCGACGCTTGTCCGGCAAATTGAATAAGTAGCCGCCCGATGCCACCTTGGAGCCCTGTCGATACTTCGGCAACAACAGCACCAATGACGGCGTTCGCTGCACCAAGGCGCAGCGCCGGCAGAAGGTAGGGCACAGCGGCAGGTAGCCGCAAGCGCAGGAGTGTCGACCAATAGCCAGACGCGTAGGTCTCGAATAGTTCAACGTGAATGCGGTCAGGGGACTGCAGCCCTTTGAGCGCTCCGATAGTGATGGGGAAGAACGCTAGATAGCTCGCGATGAGTGCCACCGACATCCAGTCTTGCCACTCGAAGGAACCGATCTCGACCCGTGAACCCCAACTTTTCACCACGGGGGCGAATGCGATGAGCGGCACCGTTTGGCTGATGACGATCCACGGCAGCAGACCGAATTCGGCTAAACGCCAACGCTGCATGAGTAGTGCGAAGGCGACCCCCACAACAACACCCACAGCCCAACCCGCAGCGGCGATGCCAAGCGTGGTGAGCGCGGCAAGCGCGACGACGGCCCAGAGCGGAAGCGCCCCATCAGCACGCGTGACCGGCTCGGCCAGCCGCACCACCATGTCCCACAGATGCGGCATAGCCAGATCGGTCGTGCGCGGAAGCACTCGGAGTTCACCGATCAGCACGCCGTTGTCGGGGCCCAGGAACTTGTAGCCCTCCCAGATCAGTGCAATGAATAGCACTCCCGCGATGCCCCAGCCGAAGCCGCCGAGCAGTCGAGTGCGCGCGCGGCTGCTCGCTGCACCCGACGATCTCGCGGCGCGGACGGCAACCTCCCCACGCTTATCATTTTGGGTTGCCGTCATCGGGTTAGGCCTTCGCCGTCACGGTGTCGGTGAGGGCCGGAATCACGGTCTCGCCATACACGCGCAGCGTTTCCTCTTTGTTGTCGTGCTGCAGGTAGCCGGCGAACTGATCGACTCCCAGCTCGCGCAACTTCTCCAGTTTTTCGATGTGCTGTTCGGCGGTTCCCATGACGCAGAACCGGTCAACGATTTCGTCAGGCACGAAGTCGGCGTGAGTGTTGCCCGCCTGACCGTGCTGGTTGTAGTCGTAGCCTTCGCGCTTCTCGATGTAGTCGGTGAGGGCCTTCGGCACGTCTCCGCCAGTACCGTACTTCTTCACGATGTCTGCCACGTGGTTACCGACCATGCCTCCGAACCAGCGGCACTGGTCGCGCATGTGCTCCAAGTCATCGCCGATGTACATCGGGGCGGCAACGCAGAACTTGATCGACATCGGATCGCGCCCGACAGCTTCAGCGGCGTCGCGGACCTTTTTGATCATCCACGCGGCAATATCGAGGTCGGCGAGTTGCAAGATGAAGCCGTCTCCGACTTCACCCGTGAGTTTGAGCGCGAGAGGGCCATACGCGGCCACCCACATCTCGAGCTCTGAGCCCTTGCTCCACGGAAGCTGCAACTGAGCCCCCGCGTATTCAACCGAACGCGAGTTCGCGAGTTCACGGATGACGTGAATTGACTCGCGAAGTTCCTTCAGCGTCGTGGGCTTGCCATTGGTCACGCGCACCGCGGAGTCACCCCGGCCAATCCCGCAGACGGTGCGGTTACCGTACATCTCGTTGAGCGTGGCGTAGGTGGATGCCGTGACAGTCCAGTCGCGCGTGGCCGGGTTTGTCACCATCGGCCCGATCTTAATTTTTCGGGTTTCGGCCAAGATCTGGCTGTAGATCACATAGGGCTCTTGCCAGAGAATGTGCGAGTCAAACGTCCAGACATAGTCAAAGCCATGCGCCTCTGCGAGCTTCGCTAGTTGGACCGTTCGTGCTGCGGGCGGGTTGGTCTGTAGTACTGCTCCGAAATCCATCGGCTCCTCATTCGTCGGGAAAGATCGGTCGGGTGCGGCATCCGCCAGCCGAAGCCGAACGGATGCCGCAACGCGAACGATTAGGTCAGGTACTGAGTGAGACCGCGCTTCATGAAGCGGCCATCGCCCTTCGAACCGAGATACTCATCGCCATCGACGATGACCTTGCCACGCGAAATGACGGTGTCAACGTGACCGTCAATCTCGAAGCCCTCCCAGGCAGCGTGATCCATGTTCATGTGGTGCTTCTTGCCGGTGGGGTTGCCGTTTTCGTCGACAGGCATACCAATCGACGTGTGACCGTTGGGGTCGTAAACGACGATGTCGGCATCGGCGCCGGGCTGAATGACGCCCTTTCGGCCGTAGACACCGAACATGCGAGCGGGGGTGGTGCTCGTTAGTTCGACCCAGCGTTCGAGAGTGATCTCTCCGGTGACGACACCCTGATACATGAGGTCCATGCGGTGCTCGACAGTTCCCATGCCGTTGGGAATCTTGCGGAAGTCCGCGAGACCCAACTCTTTCTGGTCTTTCATGCAGAACGGGCAGTGATCTGTCGAGACCATCTGAACATCGTTGGTGCGCAGCGATTGCCACATGGCGTCCTGATGGCCCTCTTCGCGCGAACGCAACGGAGTCGAGCACACCCACTTGGCACCTTCGAAGTGGCCGTACTGCTCGCTCTGAGCACCCAGCTGCTCTTCGAGACTCAAGTAAAGGTACTGCGGGCACGTCTCGGCGAAAACATTCTGGCCACGGTCGCGAGCAGTCGCGATCTGTTCGACGGCCTGCTTTGCGCTCACATGCACTACGTAGAGTGGTGCCCCCGTGAGCTTGCCAAGCATGATCGCGCGGTGAGTCGCTTCCTCTTCCATCTCCCAGGCACGAGCAACACCGTGGAAGTATGGGTCAGTCTTACCCTGTTCGACAAGCTGTTCGGCGAGAACGTCGATGACGGGACCGTTCTCGGCGTGCATCATTGTCATCATGCCGGTGTCGCGTGACACCTGCATTGCCTTCAAGATCTGGGCGTCATCCGAGTAGAACACTCCCGGATATGCCATGAACATCTTGAAGCTCGTGATGCCCTCGTCAGGCAGCTTCGCCATTGCCTTCAGCGACTCGGGGGTGACGTCGCCGACAATCTGGTGGAAGCCGTAGTCGATGGCGCAGTTGCCATCAGCCTTCGCATGCCAGGCCGCGAGAGAATCCTCGATGCGTTCGCCGAAGGTCTGCACCGCGAAGTCGATGATCGAGGTCGTTCCACCCCAAGCTGCAGCGCGAGTGCCGGTCTCGAACGTGTCGATCGCCGCGGTGCCACCGAAGGGCAACTCCATGTGCGTGTGCGCATCGATGCCGCCGGGAATGACGTACTTTCCCGTGGCATCAATGA
>JGI24723J26617_10003852_pt1 | contig 10644 bp, 12 predicted proteins | sample Cruoilmetagenom6_FD_26617 | JGI IMG/M metagenome (IMG submission 26617) | reverse complement strand
CCAATGGGTTGCTTTTTTTTACTCTTTTTTTACTTTCTATTTAACAGCAACACGCCAATTATGCTTGTCTTCTGCTTTATTATATTGTATATCCATTAAATTTCTTTTAAATTTCGTGGAATAAGAATCAGCATTTANTTCTGGNAATTCATACACTTCTTTAGCATGTTCGAATGCCGAAATCGGACTAATAACTGCAGCAGTTCCAGTTCCAAAAATTTCTTTTAAAGAGCCGTCTTTAGAAGCTGTTTTTAATTCGTCTACCGAAATAGGTCGAATTTCTACTTCTACATTATTATCTTCTGCTAATTGAATAATACTCTTTCTAGTAATACCATCTAATATACGATCACTTGTAGGTGCCGTTACTAATTTATCGTTTATTCTAAAAAACACATTCATGGTACCAGCTTCTTCCAAGTATTTATGGGTACTAGCATCGGTCCAAATAATTTGTTGGTATCCTTGATCTTGGGCTAAAGCGGTAGGGTAAAATTGCGCAGCATAATTACCAGCAGCTTTTGCATAACCAACACCACCATCTGCAGAACGACTAAATTGTTCTGCTATTAAAACACGAACTAAACCAGTATAATATGCTTTAACTGGAGAACAAATAATCATAAACTTATATTCGCTAGCAGGAGCAGCAGAAATAGCAGGCTCGGTAGCAATTACAAAAGGTCTTATATATAATGCATTACCATCTCCTTTTTTAGTCCAATCTTGGTCTAAACTAATTAAAGTACTTAATCCTTCCGTAAAATATGCTTCCGGAAATTCTGGCATAGCTAATCGTTTTGCCGATTCGTTAATACGTTTAAAGTTTTCTAAAGGTCTAAATAACCAAACTTTATTATTATCATCTTTATATGCTTTCATCCCTTCAAAAACAGCTTGACCATAATGAAACACGCGAGCCGAAGGATCTAATGTTAATGCTTGGTAAGGTCTTATTTTTGGGGTTTGCCATTTGCCATTTACAAAATCACAGCCATTTACAAAATCACACTCAAACATATGATCCGAAAATTCGCGACCAAAAGCTAAATTTTCAAAATCAACGCTGTCTATTCTTGATTTGTCTACTTTTACTATATCCATTTTGTTTGCAATTGTTTATTCATGCTAAAAAACATGTATTAAGACACAAAAATACAGAATAATAGTGGTATAAAAAAGATTAATTATTTTTTAAAAAGTACTATCTTTAACCCGAAATATTAATATAAAATTGAAATAAAAAATGAAAAATTATATACTAATTACAATGCTTTTAACTGTTTTTGTGGCTTGTAAAAACGATACAAAAAAAGAGAATACGACAATAGAAGCGGCTAAAGAGGTAACATATACATCTTTTGGAGAAGAAATTATAGCAGATGATGCGATTGCTGCAACTTCTATGGCAGAACATTATAAAACAATGAAAGTGGGAGACAGCATAAACTCTAAAATGATTGCAAAAGTGGCAGATGTTTGTCAGTCTAAAGGTTGTTGGATGAAATTAGATTTAGAGAATGGAGAGCAAGTTATGGTGAAATTTAAGGACTACGGTTTCTTTATGCCAAAAAATATTGCAGGACAAGAAGTGATTATAAATGGTAAGGCATATGTAAACGAAGTGCCTGTGGAAGAACTTCGTCATTATGCAGAAGATGCAGGGAAATCTGCTGAAGAAATTGCACAAATTACAGAATCTAAAAAAACATACTCTTTTGAAGCTGATGGTGTTTTATTAGTGGAAGAACAAATAGAGGAAGAACAATTATAAATGAAACAGTTCGTTTGGTTTCTTTGCTTTTGTTTTTTATTAAGTTGTAATACTAAAGAAAAACAAGAAAAGACTACAGGAAAAAAGGTGTACGATATGTATGAGCCATCCGAAATGGCAATACTCATGAACCAAATGTATGCACATAATTTAAAGATTAAGAATGAGATTATTGCTGGTGAAATACCAACAGAGTTTCCTCAAGATTTTTTAAATATTCATACTGCTGAACTTTCCGATTTTAAATCTAGAAGCGAAAGATTTCATTCGTTTTCTACACTCTTTGTGAACGCAGAAAAAGATATTTTCAATACAAAATCTAATACGCCTATAGAAGATCGATTTAATAATGCGGTTGGTCTGTGTATTTCTTGTCACCAAACCGAATGTACAGGACCAATACCAAGAATCAAAAAACTATTAATTAAATAGTTCCTTTTTTGAAACGTAAAATCATTATTACAGAAGACGGTTCTACAACTATTCAAATTCCAGAATGGAATGAACAATACCATTCTACACATGGCGCAATACAAGAAGCCCAACACGTGTATATACAAAATGGTTTTCTTTATTATGTAGAGGTAAATCAAGCAGAAAGTGTCTCTATTCTAGAAATAGGTTTTGGTACCGGATTAAATGCTTTTATGACATTGTTGGAAGCTGAAAAACAAAATCTTAAGATACAGTATAAAGGNGTGGAAGCTTTTCCTATTTCTTCCGAAGAGTTAAAACAATTGAACTATGTTACGCAATTGAATGCCTCCACAAAGGAAGTTACTTTTAATACACTTCATAAAGTTTCTTGGGAAACCGAAGCACAAATCACGAGTGATTTTAAACTGATTAAAGAACAAAAATATTTTTCAGAAATAAACGAAAAAGAAGCTTTTAATGTTATTTATTTTGATGCTTTTGGAGCAGATGTACAACCCGAATTGTGGACAGAAGAAATCTTTAAAAGTATGTTTAATGCGTTAAAGGAAAACGGAGTCTTAGTAACGTATGCCGCCAAAGGAACCGTTAAAAGAGCATTGCGAAGTGCAGGGTTTCATTTAAAACGCTTACAAGGTCCTCCAGGAAAAAGACACATGTTAAGAGCAACGAAGTCTTTATAGCTAATTAGTACCTAGTAAGCTATCGTTTTTTTTGCATTGTAAGTAGTAGTGGTCATACATTGCTGTAATGGTTTTATAAAATGAAATTTTCTTTTTATAATTAACAATATATTTACAACTTCCTTCTAATTCTACTAATTTTTGAAAAGCCAAAATTAATTTTGATTTATCTTCTTTTAGCATATCTAATGCGGTTAAGATATTCCAGTAATTAATAACATTATAATTAGCTACATCATTATTTAAAGACTTTTTAGTTTCAGAAATCACATATTCAGCAAAGCTAAAGTGGTCATCTGTTACTGTTTTCTTTTGCTCTGGGTTATAAGAGAAAAAGTCGGTTTCAAAATTTTCAAAACTTAAAGTATTAGATGTTTGGCTAAAACTAGCAGCTATACAGCTAAATGCAATTAAAAATGTTAAAATAGATTTCATTGGTTCTCTAAATATTTAAGGCTGTCTTCCACTAATTACCTGTGAAAATATACCTTCTAATTATAAAATGTAAAGGAATAGATTATTAAGTTTTAATTATTCGATAAAAAGCGAATTTACACGATTTTAAATGATTAAACTATTGATAATTACCATTTTATGTGTGGTGAAGCAAAAATAAAGCCACACTTAAAAGTATGGCTATATTTTTAATAAAGTAATTATGACTTAAGCTTTTTTAGCTTTAATAGTAATCTTTAACTCCATATCATCATTAATAAACTTGTCTCCAAGGTTATCAAAAACAGATTTAGAACCATAGTTAATTCCCCATTGTGTTCTATCAATAGTAAATGCTTCACTAGAAATGGTCATGATATCTCCTTCGTTAGTAATAGTAACAGGAAAAGTAACATTATGTTTGTTTCCCTTTAAAGCTAAGTTACCAGAAAGCATTGTTTTACCTCCTTCAGCAGCTTGTGTTCCTGTAATTTCAAATGCTCCTGTTGGAAATTTGTTTACATCAAAAAAGTCACCTTCTTTACCTGCAACAGTACCCATTAAATGCGCATCTAAATTCTTTTTTTGATCGCCTTCAACATCTGTAGAATTGATAGATTTCATATCAATTAAAAAAGTACCACTTTGTAAAGTACCATTATCTACATGAAATACACCACTTTCAACGTTTACAGTACCATTATGTGTTCCTGTAGGTTTAAAACCTTTCCACTCAATAGTAGATTCAGATACATTTGCAACATACTTTACTGTAGCGCTTTCACTTACAGCAGCAGCTTCCGCTTCACTTGTGTTAGCTTCTTTTGCTTTTTTACAACCAATAACTGCAGTACATAATGCCACAACAGTAAAAATATTTAAAACTTGTTTTTTCATAATTATTATTTTGTTTTTAGTGTTAAGTTACAAAAATACAAATTGTTAATTTAGTTAAATAAGAAAAAGCATAAAAAAAAGGCAATGACATTTTGACATTTTTATAATAATGGCAGTACTTTTGCCATCTGTAAAAAAGGTATTTAAAATCTAGGTACAAAAATGAGCAAGAAAAATAAAGAAGAAGTTATAGAAGAGCAAGTGGAACAACCAACAGTAGAAACGCAAGAGTTAACTGTTGAAGAACAACTACAAGCAGAATTAAAACAAGAAAAAGATAAGTTTTTACGTCTTTTTGCTGAGTTTGAAAATTATAAAAAACGTACATCTAAAGAACGTGTAGAGTTGTTTAAAACAGCAAGTCAGGACGTTATGGTATCTCTTTTACCTGTTTTAGACGATTTTGAACGCGCTTTAAGTCATATTGAAGACGATAAAGAGGCAGAAGAACTGCGCAAAGGAGTAAATTTAATTTATCAAAAATTACTTTCTACACTAGAGCATAAAGGATTAGCTGCTTTATCTGTTATACAGGGTGATGTTTTTAATGCAGATCATCATGAAGCAATTACACAAATTCCTGCGCCAACAGACGATTTAAAAGGGAAAATTATTGATGTAGTTGAAAAAGGATACAAACTAGGAGAGAAAGTAATACGTTTTCCTAAAGTTGTAATAGGACAGTAAAACAGTTTTTTTTATGCTGTTCCTTTCTTATAAGAGGAGAACAGCATAAAGAAACTGAAAATTAAAACAAATAAAGTGTTCAGTAAAAGGGTTCAGTATTCTTAGATAATAAACGATGAAAACTGGCACTTAAATCTGAAAACTCAGGTATATATGGCAAAGAGAGATTATTACGAAATATTAGGGATAAGTAAAAGCGCAACAGCTGCAGAGATAAAAAAGGCCTACAGAAAAATGGCTTTAAAATTTCATCCAGATAAAAATCCAGATGACTCCGAAGCAGAATCAAAATTTAAGGAAGCTGCAGAGGCTTACGAAATTTTAAGTAATGCTGACAAAAAAGCACGCTATGACCAATTCGGACATCAAGCATTTGATGGCTCCGGAGGTTTTGGAGGTGGTGGCGGTGGCATGAATATGGATGACATATTCAGTCAGTTCGGTGATATCTTTGGAGGTTTTGGCGGTGGCGGAGGTTTCTCAGGTGGCGGTTTTGGTGGCGGTCAACAACGTCGAGTGAAAGGAAGTAACCTTAGAATTCGTGTGAAACTAACGCTAGAAGAAATCGCGAATGGCGTAGAAAAGAAAATTAAAGTAAAACGTAAAGTTCAAGCAGAAGGTACTACGTACAGAACCTGTTCTACTTGTAACGGTTCTGGTCAAATTACTAGAATTACCAATACTATTTTAGGAAGAATGCAAACCGCAGCTACATGTACAACATGTGGTGGAGCAGGACAAACTATTGATAAAAAACCAGCAGAAGCAGATGCACATGGTTTAATCATTAAAGAAGAAACGGTTTCTATTAAAATTCCTGCGGGAGTTGTAGATGGTATGCAACTTAAAGTTACAGGAAAAGGTAACGAAGCACCAGGAAATGGGATTTCTGGAGATATGCTAGTTGCTATTGAAGAGCAAGATCATGAATCCTTACAACGTGAAGGGGATAATTTACATTATGACATGTATGTTAGTCTTCCAGATGCAGTGCTTGGTACTTCTAAAGAAATAGATACCGTAACAGGAAAAGTGCGAATTAAAGTAGAAGCAGGAGTGCAGTCTGGTAAAATTTTACGCTTACGCGGAAAAGGAATACCAAACATTAATGGATATGGTAAAGGAGATTTATTAGTACATGTAAATGTTTGGACACCAAAAACCTTAAATAAAGAACAAAAAGAATTTTTTGAATCGATGCGAGAAGACGAACATTTTTCGCCTAAACCAGAAAGTTCGGATAAATCTTTTTTTGAAAAAGTAAAAGATATGTTTTCTTAAAAAAAGCAATAGTATATATAAAAAATCCACTTTTTAAGTGGATTTTTTTTTGTTAAATGGTAACAAATCTCTTTCTGTTAACATTTATTTGGCAAAAAATAGTATATTTGGTTTATCACTAATTAATTTTAGTGGTAATTTTTCTTTTTCATAGCAATTTTTTCCCATCCTTTCACTTTTAGTAAAAGGGTGGGTTTTGTTTTATAGCAGTTCTTGTTTTTTTAAATCACACAATAATTCGATAAATAGTTTGCAGGTTGGTAGCTATCTTTAATTTTAATTTGTTGCATGCCATTTCTCTTGTAACATTTTCTATCTTTACAACACTTATATCGTACCAAAACATTTGTTTGGTATTACTAAATACATATTATGAAAAACCTCTTAGAAGCACACGCAGTTTCTAAAAAATTTGGAGATTTTACAGCATTAAATAAAGTGTCTATTTCTGTTCCTAAAGGAAGTATATTTGGTCTATTAGGACCTAATGGAGCGGGGAAAACAACCTTAATACGTGTTATAAACCAAATAACAATGCCAGATGCTGGTCATGTTTTATTAGACGACGAGCCTTTGCAATCGCATCATGTGCAAAATATTGGCTATTTGCCAGAAGAACGTGGTTTATATAAATCGATGAAAGTTGGCGAACAAGTATTGTATTTAGCTCAATTAAAAGGCTTGAGTAAAGCCGAAGCAAAAATTAGATTGAAATATTGGTTTGATCGTTTGGAAATTGGAGATTGGTGGAACAAAAAAATACAAGAGCTTTCTAAAGGAATGGCTCAAAAAATTCAGTTTGTAGTTACTGTTTTACACGAACCTAAATTGTTGATTTTCGACGAGCCCTTTTCTGGATTCGATCCTATAAACGCAAATTTAATTAAAGACGAAATTTTACGTTTAAGAGATAACGGAGCAACCGTAATATTTTCTACACATAGAATGGAATCTGTAGAAGAATTGTGTGATCATATTGCGCTAATCCATCAGTCTAATAAAATATTAGATGGAAAACTAACAGACATCAAAAGGCAATATAAAACCAATACGTTTGAGATTGGTATAAATACAGCAGATAAAGTAGCTCTTGCCGAAACGATTTCACAAAAATTTGATGCCTCTCTTACCGATTTTAGATCGTTAAACGATGCGTTAAAACTGAATATAAAACTTTCAGAAAACGAATCTGCAAACGATTTGTTAAGCTATTTAACCACCAAAGGTGAAGTTTCCCATTTTGTAGAAGTCATACCAAGCGCTAACGATATTTTTATTCAAGCAGTTAAGAATAATTAATTTATGAACCATTTACCACTTATTATAAAACGCGAGTATTTAACAAAAGTTAGAAACAAATCGTTTATTGTCATGACTATTTTAAGTCCTATTATAATGATAGCACTTATTGCCGTTGTTGGTTATTTATCGCAATTAAATAATAATAAAACACGTACCATATCTGTTTTAGACGAATCGGAATTGGTTACAGATATTTTTCAAAATACAGAACATACAAAGTATAATTTACTTAATAACGTATCTCTAGACGATGCTAAAACTATTGTAGAAGAAGCAGAAACCTATGGTTTACTGTATATCCCAAAACAAGATAGTATTGATGCATTGGTAAAACATATTAAATTTTACTCGAAAGAAACACCTTCCTTATCTGTAATATCTAGTTTAGAAAGTAAATTAGAAAATAGATTGAGAGATGTTAAGTTACAGCAACAAGGTATTGATTTAGAGAAATTAACGGCTTCTAGGACGAAAGTAAATATCGCACAAGAAAGTTTTATTGGCGAAAAAACATCTAAAATCGATAGTTATTTTAAATTAGGTTTTGGTTTGGCAGCAGGTTACTTATTATTCATGTTTATTATTATTTATGGTAACATGATTATGCGAAGTATTATCGAAGAAAAAACAAGTAGAATTATAGAAGTAATAATCTCTTCGGTAAAGCCAATTCAACTAATGCTTGGTAAAATTATTGGAACTTCTTTAGCAGGAATCACCCAATTTGTTATCTGGATTATAATAGGAAGCATTTTAATGACAGTGGTTTCTGCTTTTTTAGGTATTGATTTAATGCAACAAACCCCGCAGAATGAAATGATGCAGAAAGCTATGGAAAACCCAGAAGTAGCTATGGAAATGCAAAATTTAGTAGCTGCTTTTTATAACTTACCAATAGCAAATCTAATTATAGCGTTCATCTTGTTTTTTATAGGTGGGTATTTACTATACAGTTCCCTATATGCAGCAATTGGAGCTGCAGTAGATAACGAAACAGATACGCAACAATTTATGTTGCCTATAATTATGCCATTAGTTTTAGCAGTGTATATTGGTATCTTTACGGTAATAGAAGATCCGCATGGTACGGTTTCTACTATATTTTCGTTTATACCATTTACCTCTCCTGTAGTGATGCTAATGCGTATTCCTTTTGGAGTACCAATTTGGCAACAAGTACTTTCTTTTTTATTATTAGTTGGTACCTTTATGTTAACCGTTTGGTTTGCAGCAAAAATATACCGAGTTGGTATTTTAATGTATGGTAAAAAACCGAGTTATAAAGAACTTATCAAATGGATTAAGTATTAATATGAAAGACATTAAAAACATACTAGGTAAATCTATTCAAATCTCTAAAGATGTAGAGATTAGTGTGCAAAATATTTTAATTTTACTTTTTGTCTTATTATTTGCAACGCTATTTTTAAGATTGCTTAGAAGGTTAATTAGTAGAAAATTACCAAGTGATGATAAGTTAAAATTCAAAGCTGTTTTTTCGTATGCAACTTGGTTTAGTTACGTAGTTATTGTTTTGGTAACTTTACATACTGTTGGCGTTAATGTTACGGGGATTTTTGCAGCATCTGCGGCATTATTAATTGGTATTGGTTTAGCATTACAAACGCTTTTTCAAGATATCATTTCTGGAGTTTTTATTTTAATAGACCAATCTGTTCACGTTGGAGATATTATTGAATTAGACGGAAAAATAGGCCGTGTAGAAGAAATTAAATTGCGAACAACCAGAGCAGTTACTATAGATAATAAAGTGTTAGTGATACCAAATCATTTATATTTAACCAATAGTTTGTATAATTGGACACAAAACGGAACCACAACCCGCGAAAGCGTAGATGTTGGTGTTGCTTATGGGAGTGATGTGCAATTGGTTAAAAAATTGCTTATTGAAGCAGCTAAAGGGCATAAAGAGGTTTTAGAATATCCAGGACCATCTGTACTATTTACAGATTTTGGCGATAGTTCTCTAAATTTTAGAATTGCTTTTACNCTAAATGATAGTTTTAATGCAAGAATACCAAAAAGTGATATTCGTTTTGAAATAGATAGATTATTTAGAGAAAACAACATCAGTATTCCTTTTCCACAAAGAGATATTCATATTATTCAGAAATAAAAAAAGATAAAGATGCCGAAAATATTAGTAATCGAAGATGAAGCAGCAATACGAAGAGTATTGGTAAAAATACTTTCCGAAGAAAATGACACCTATGAAGTGGAAGAAGCGGAAGACGGTTTAGTAGGAATCGAGAAAATTAAGAAAGAAGATTATGACTTAGTGCTTTGTGATATTAAAATGCCAAAAATGGATGGTGTAGAAGTATTAGAAGCAGTGAAAAAAATAAAACCAGAAACCACAATGGTTATGATTTCTGGTCATGGCGATTTAGATACCGCTGTAAATACCATGCGTCTAGGTGCTTTTGATTATATTTCAAAACCGCCAGATTTAAACCGTTTATTAAATACCGTTCGTATTGCTTTAGATAGAAAAGAGCTTGTTGTAGAAAACAAAATGCTTAAAAAGAAAGTAAGCAAGAACTACGAAATGATTGGTAAAAGTGAAGCCATTTCGCATATAAAAGAAATTATTGAAAAGGTAGCACAAACAGATGCTCGTGTTTTAATTACTGGTCCTAACGGAACGGGAAAAGAATTAGTAGCGCATTGGTTACACCAAAAAAGTGCGCGATCTAAAGGAGCAATGATAGAAGTAAACTGTGCCGCAATACCAAGCGAACTTATTGAAAGTGAACTTTTCGGACATGTAAAAGGGGCTTTTACAAGTGCAAATAAAGACAGAGCAGGAAAGTTTGAAGCAGCAAATGGCGGAACTATTTTTTTAGATGAAATAGGAGATATGAGTCTTTCTGCACAAGCAAAAGTACTTCGTGCATTGCAAGAAAGTAGAATACAACGTGTTGGTAGTGATAAAGACATTAAAGTAAATGTTAGAGTAGTGGCAGCAACCAATAAAGACCTAAAAAAGGAAATAGAAGAAGGTAGATTTCGTGAAGATTTATACCACAGACTAGCAGTAATACTTATAAAAGTGCCGTCGTTAAATGATAGACGTGATGATATACCATTACTAATAGAATATTTTTCTAAAAAAATTGCGGACGAACA
>JGI24723J26617_10003850_pt1 | contig 10644 bp, 9 predicted proteins | sample Cruoilmetagenom6_FD_26617 | JGI IMG/M metagenome (IMG submission 26617) | reverse complement strand
AGTATTACCGTCGTTCCATTGCCGGGCCCGAGCGCAGTAACGGCTGCTCTGTCAGCGGCTGGCCTGCCGACGGATCGCTTCTGCTTCGAGGGGTTCCCGCCATCGAAGAGCGCCGCAAGGCGCGAATGGCTGAAAAACCTCGCGGCTGAGACGCGCACGATTGTTATCTACGAAGCCGTTCATCGAATTGCGGCGAGCCTTGCCGACATGGTCGAGATATTCGGTGCTGACCGACAGGCATTTATCGGTCGCGAGCTTAGCAAAATGCACGAGCAATGCGTTCAGGATTCTCTCGGTGACTTACGCCGCATGGTCGACGATGGCGACATCACCAGCAAAGGAGAGTTCGTTGTGGTCGTGTCGGGTGCACCGGCTGCCGCGGCCTCATCGATCGACAGTGAACGTCTGCTGGTCGAACTCTCGAGCTGCCTTTCGGCAAAGGATGCTGCGAGAATCGCGGCGAACATAACCGGCGAGAAGAAAAACGCGTTGTACGAGCGCCTGATCCAACTCAAGGCGCAGCAATAGCTGCTAGAATCGGCCGCCGAGAAAGCCGGAGTTGGCCAGACAATCGCTGTGGTTCGCTACAGAGGAAAGTCCGGGCTCCTTCGGACAGGGCGCCAGGTAACACCTGGGGGGCGTGAGCCCATGGAAAGTGCCACAGAAAATATACCGCCGGGCTCGCCCCGGTAAGGGTGAAAAGGTGCGGTAAGAGCGCACCGCGCGACTGGTAACAGTTCGCGGCATGGTAAACCCCGCCCGGAGCAAGACCAAATAGGGGAGTAGGGCTTTGGCCCGCCGTCGGTTCCGAACGGACTCCCGGGTAGGTTGCTAGAGGTAGCTGGCGACGGCTATCCCAGATGAATGGTTGTCGATGACAGAACCCGGCTTATTGCCGGCTCCGGCTTTCTCACCTTTCATTTTCCTCAATAAAATCATTCGCTTATACTGAATCGGCGCAAGCCGCGCGGAATGCGCGGATTTCAGCCCCTTATCGCCCTCTGTCGCCATTCCACGACCCTCTTTTGAGGGCGTGTCGAAGAAGTAGCTGTAAGCGTCTGATTTTATTCGCGCGAATACTGCCACAATTCGCCCTTTTTGGGCCACGAAAACGCCCCTAAGTCACTGTAGAACAAGAGTTAATTGCAAAGCTCTGTTGACGGTCACAAGGACTGCCACCTATAGTGTTGAAAAGTGGATAAAAGTGGGAGGAAAGGGGCAGCTAGCCCGTGTTTCGCGCCAGATGAGCGAAATCGGCAGCCATCCTGACAAGTCGTGTTTCGAGGGGCCACCAAAGTCACATTGGACGCCAAAGGGCGTATGGCAATACCGACCCGCTATCGGGAACGGCTTGCTACCCGTTGTGATGGTCAGATCATCGTCACCGTCGATAAGGATCACTGTCTCCTGGTTTACCCCATGCCCGACTGGGAAGAACTCGAGCGCAAGCTCGTGCGGCTTCCCAGCATGAATAAAGCTGCCCGTCGCATTGTGCGAATTATGGTCGGTTATGCGACCGAGGTCGACATGGATAGCAGCGGACGAATTCTCGTCTCCAAAGAGTTGCGGGAATTCGCCAGCCTCGAAAAGCAGGCCATGTTGATCGGGCAGGGCAACAAGTTTGAATTGTGGGACGAAGCGACNTGGGACGAAAGACGCGATGCGTGGCTCAGCGAGGAAGATGACGGCGAGTTGCCGCCTGACCTCGAGTCGATCGCGTTCTAGGNGGTTGTTCCGCTAATGGGCAGCAACGCGCATGTGCCGGTGCTGCTGGGGCCAGTCCTCGAAGGGCTGGAGATTAAACCAGACGGTTGTTACGTCGACGGAACGTTCGGGCGCGGGGGACACAGCGGGGAAATTCTGAAGCAATTGGGCAACGACGGCAGGCTTATTGCCATCGATCGTGACCCACAGGCTATTGCTTCCGCTCCGGTTTCCCTGACTGACGATCCCCGATTCGAACTGGTCAGGGGCGAGATTGCGCGACTTGAGACAATCATTGGTGAAAGAGACCTTGTCGGCAAAGTCGACGGCCTCCTCTTCGACCTGGGTGTCTCCTCACCACAACTGGATGAAGCCGATCGAGGCTTCAGTTTCATGCGCGATGGCCCACTCGATATGCGAATGGACCCGGATTCAGGTGTGTCGGCCAGCGAATGGCTTGCGAATGTGGACGAACGAGAGTTGAAACAGGTGCTCAGGAAATACGGCGAAGAGAACAGCGCGGTGCGGATCGCACGCGCGATCGTCGGTGCCCGCGAGGAAGCCCCGATCTCCCGCACTGCGCAACTCGCGCGCATCGTGGAAGAGGCCAAACCTGCTCGTGGCCAGAAGATTCACCCCGCGACCAAGACGTTCCAGGCGATACGTATAGTCGTGAACGAAGAGCTCGAGCAGCTCGAAGCCGTGCTGGCGCAGTCGGTCAACGTAATGAAAAAAGGCGCCCGTCTTTGCGTCATCAGTTTTCACTCACTTGAAGATCGCATCGTCAAACGGTTTATGCGAGACGCGTCGCGCGAGACGGAACAGTATCGCGGCATGCCGAACGTACCTGAAGAGTTTCAGCCGAAGTTGAAAACCGTCGGCAAGGCGATTCGTGCAAACGAGACAGAAATTGAAGCGAACCGGCGCGCACGTAGTGCACACCTGCGAATCGCGGAGCGGACCTGATGCAGGCAAAACAGCAACCGTTCCTGCTCGTCTTTATCTTCGCTGTTGTGTGCGTGCTGAGCGCGATGGCACTTGTTTACACCAAGCACGAGTCACGGAAGCTGTTCGTCGAACTCGAACAACTAACGCACGAACGAGACAACCTGAATATTGAATGGGGCCAGCTGCAAATCGAACAAAGCACCTGGGCCCAACATGCACGAATTGAACAGGTCGCCCTAGATGACCTGTCGCTCGTGCGCCCTGAGGCCACGGAAATATTCGTAATTGAACGTCCATGACACGCGGCGCAGAGACAAAACAACAAACTGCCCGGCGCTTCACAGGCAGGGTGACGCTGGTAACGGTGTTCTTTGGACTCGTTGCGGCATCACTGGTCGCGCGCGCTGTACATTTACAGGTGCTGGACAAGGACTTTCTCAACCAGCAGGCTGACACGCGCCATCTGCGCACGGAAAAAATCTCCGCACACCGCGGCACCATCACCGATCGCAACGGCGAGCCGCTCGCGATCAGTACGCCCGTCGACTCAATCTGGGCGAACCCGAAACAGTTGGCACCGGCTGTGGATAGTATTCCGCAGCTCGCCACTGTCCTCGGCATTGACTCGCAAGTACTCATGCGTCGTATCACGCGAAGCATGGACAAGGAATTCCTGTATCTGAAGCGTCACCTGAATCCGGAGCAGGCCGAGGATGTGCTGGCGCTGAAATTACCGGGTATCAACATCCAGCGTGAATACCGTCGCTACTACCCGGCGTCGGAAGTCACCGGACACCTCGTCGGCTTCACGAATATCGATGACGAAGGCCAGGAGGGACTCGAACTCGCGTTTAATCACTGGCTTGCGGGCGAATCGGGTGCCAAACGTGTGCTCAAGGACCGACTGGGCCGCTCGATCGAAAACGTCGCCAGCATTCGGCCACCGCATCATGGCAAGGAACTCACGACCAGTATCGACCTGCGTCTGCAATATCTTTCCTACCGCACGCTCAAAGCAGCAATCAAAACGCATAACGCGCGTTCCGGATCGATCGTTGTGCTGGACGTCAAGACGGGCGAAGTCCTGGCGATGGTCAATCAGCCGACGTACAACCCGAATGACCGCTCCCAGTTCTCCGCCGATCGTTATCGCAACCGGGCGATCACCGACATCTTCGAGCCTGGCTCCAGCCTGAAACCGCTGGTCGTTGCAGCCGCACTCGAGAGCGGCCAGTACCGTCCATCGAGCATTGTCGATACGGCGCCCGGCTATGTCGTCGTCGGTCCTAAGAAGATCGAGGACACCCGCAACCTCGGACGCGTCAGCCTGACGACGATTCTTGCGCGCTCGTCCAACGTCGGCATAACAAAACTCGCCATGACTCTGCAGCCGGACCAGCTTTGGGACACGATGACGCAGTTCGGTCTGGGCGAGCTCACGACCAGCGGGTTCCCCGGCGAGTCGGCCGGCATGCTGACGCACTACAGCAACTGGCGACCGATCAGCCAGGCCACATTGGCCTACGGTTACGGTGTATCGGTTACGCCACTGCAACTGGCCCAGGCTTATGCAGCGATTGGCGATGAAGGCAAGATGCACCCGATTTCCCTGGTTGCGCTCGACCAACCGAACGAAGGCGAACAGGTGGTCGGGGACGATACGGCATCCGCCGTGCGCCGCATGCTCGAAGAAGTAGTCCGACCGGGCGGCACCGGAACAAAAGCCGCCGTGGATGGCTACCGCATCGCCGGCAAGACCGGCACGGCGTGGAAGTTCGCTACCGGCGGTTACTCGAAAGACAAGTACATTTCGATCTTCGCCGGCCTTGCACCGGCAAGTGATCCCCGACTCGCGACCGTTGTTGTCATCGATGAGCCGAGTGGCGAGTTCTATTACGGCAGCGACGTTGCCGCACCTGTGTTTGCCGACGTCATGTCGGAATCGCTGCGCCTGCTGGCCGTTCCGCCCGACGCCATGCCAGCCCGCGATCCCGGCAATGTCATTCAAGCGATGGCGCTGCCGTCGGAGAAGAAATGAGCATGCCGGCTAAACGCATGACGACAATGCCGATACTTGCNGACTTGCTGCAAGGGTTCGCCGAGGCGCCCGCGATTCCCATTCACGGTATCGCGAGCGACAGCCGCCTGTTGCAGCAGGGTGACCTGTTTCTTGCTGTGCAGGGGATGGGATCGCACGGCCTGGACTACCTGACACAGGCACGCGAGGCAGGCGTGTCTGCCGTGGCCTGGGACGCATCGACGGGCACGGAGCCGGCTGACCTCGGTGTGCCGATGGTTGCCATTCCGGGTCTGGCAGAAAAGCTTGGCGAAATAGCAAATCGTTTCTACGGCCGCCCGTCAGAGCATCTCGACGTCATCGGGATCACCGGTACGAACGGCAAGACGACCGTCGCCTGGATGATCGCCCAGGCGGCCACAATTATTGGTGAACGCTGCGCATACCTCGGGACGCTGGGTTACGGCATGGATGAGGTGCACGGTGCCGAAGGTATGACAACACCGGCCGCTGTAGAGTTGCACGGCAGGCTGGCTGAATTCGTTGACCAGCGTGCTGCGCACGCGGCGATTGAAGTGTCATCTCATGCATTGTCGCAGGGTCGGGTTGACGGTGTGCGTTTCGCGACAGCGGTATTCACCAATCTTACACGCGATCATCTCGACTACCACGCCGACATGCGTGAGTATTTCGAGAGCAAGTCCCGCTTGTTCCTGGACTGCAAGCCGCGCGAGCGCATTATCAACCTCGACTCCGAATACGGCGCGCAGCTCGCGTCGAAGTGTGGCCGGGATGTCGTGACCGTGTCGACACAGTTCGACCGGGTTGCCAATGGCCGACCCTATGTTTTCGTGCGCGCCGTCGTCGCAACTGAAAAGGGCTCGGAAATTAGCTTCACCAGTTCGTGGGGCAATGGCGGGTTTACGCTATCGTTGCCTGGCGATTTCAATGTTGCCAACGCCGTGCTCGTACTGGCGTTGCTACTCAACAAGGGCGTGCCGATCGACGCAGCCTGTGACGTCATGTCGCAACTCAGCGCACCGCCCGGAAGAATGCAGCGCGTGGCCATGGAGGGCCCCGCTATTTACATCGACTACGCACATACCCCGAGTGCTCTGGAAGGCGCGCTGCGGGCATTGCGGGCGCATTGCCGCGGCAAGCTCTGGTGCGTATTTGGCTGTGGCGGCGACCGCGATGCTGGCAAGCGACCGCAGATGGGAGCAGTAGCCGAGCGGCAGTGTGACCATGTGCTTGTAACGACTGATAATCCTCGCTCCGAAAATGCCGTTGCGATCATAGATGACATCGCAGCGGGCCTGTCGCAGCAGGACAAGTTGACGATCATTGAGGACCGGGCCGCGGCCATCGCCTGGGCCATCGAGCATGCGGATGACCACGACGTCGTTCTGGTGGCCGGTAAAGGCCACGAGGACTACCAGGAGGTCTCGGGACAACGCACACGCTTTTCAGACTACGCGCTTGCCGAAGCGGCACTCGCAGTCAGGGAGGGCACAGCATGATCACGACGCTCAAGCAGGCTGCCGAGTCGATGCAGGGCACGTTGCAGGGGACTGACCGTGAGTTCGACGGTGTGAGCACTGACACTCGTACCATCAGCGATGGCGAACTGTTCTTCGCTCTGCAGGGACCAAATTTCGACGGTCGTGACTACGTTCGCGTCGCCAGTGAAGCTGGTGCGGCCGGGGCGGTCGTTGGCAGGCAGGTTGACGAGGGCATTGCGCAGATTGTTGTCGACGATGCCAAGGCAGCGCTCGGTCGTTTCGGCGCTGCCTGGCGCAATGAACACGATGCGACTGTTGTCGGTGTCACCGGCAGCAATGGCAAAACGACACTCAAGGAACTGGTCGCGGCCTGCTTGTCGCGCATTGCACCCACGCTTGCGACGCACGGCAATCTCAACAATGAAATTGGCATGCCACTGATGCTGGCACGTATTGAAGCATCCCATCGTTATGTGGTGCTGGAGATGGGTGCGAACCACGCTGGTGAAATAGCCTATCTGACGGCACTCGCAAGCCCGGACGTTGTCGTGATTACAAATGCTGCTGCAGCACATCTCGAAGGCTTCGGCTCTATCGATGGTGTTGCTCGGGCCAAGGGCGAAATCCTGGAAGCCGAGAAGCGGCCTCGGGTAGCCGTGCTGAATGCCGACGACCGTTACTTCGACTACTGGGTCACCCAGGTGAGCGATACCCTTTGCATCAGCTTCGGATTCGCGGAAACGGCCGACGTGCGTGCGGACAACATCGAGCCGGCGTCGAGTAACACGAGCTTCACATTACATATAGGTGATGAAAGCGCCGATGTATTGCTGCCGCTGGTGGGTATCCACAACGTGCGCAATGCATGCGCCGCCGCCGCCGTCGCACACGCGCTAGACATCGGGCTCGAAGATATTCGGGCAGCGCTTGAAAGCGTCAACCCGGTCGGCGGGCGCCTGCAGCCGCTCCGTGGCATCAATGATGCAACGCTGTTCGACGACAGCTACAACGCAAACCCACTGTCCGTAAACGCGGCCGCCGAGTTTCTGGCCTCTCTCCCTGGTGAGAGCTGGCTCGTGCTGGGCGATATGAAAGAACTCGGGGACGATGCAGCGGAGCTGCATCGCGAGGTTGGAGAAGCCGCGCGGGCAAGCGGTGTAAATCGCTTGTTCGCGTACGGCGACCTTGCCGCGAGTGCCGCCGAAGGATTTGGTGAGAACGCCAGCTGGTACGCATCTCTGGACGCGCTCGTCGATGAGTTGTGCACAGGCATGAGCAGTGACGTTACTGTTCTGGTCAAGGGCTCCCGCTCGATGCGCATGGAACGTGTTGTCGATGCGATTCATGAACCCGATGCCGTGAGACAGGAGGCCTGACCGTGCTGCTGTATCTCACGCAATATCTCGCCCAGTTCGAATCCGGTTTTAACGTATTCAACTACCTGACGATGCGCGCCATCATGGGTGCGCTGACAGCGCTCGTCCTGTCATTCATCATCGGGCCTCGCATGATCAAGCGCCTGCAGGTGAACCAGCTTGGGCAGCCTGTTCGCGAAGACGGGCCCGAAACGCACCTGTTGAAAGCCGGTACACCAACGATGGGTGGCACGCTGATCCTGGCCGCCATCTCGATCAGTACCGTGTTGTGGGCGAACCTCGAAAACCTGTATGTCTGGATCGTCCTGTTCGTCACGCTGTCTTTCGGTGTCATCGGCTACGTCGATGACTACAAGAAACTGATTCTGCAGGACCCCGCCGGTATCTCGGCGAAGCAAAAGCTCTTCTGGCAGTCTGTCGCGGCGCTTATCGCTGCGGTTGCCCTGTACGTCATGAGGACAGACGACGTTCAGACGTCGTTGTTGATTCCTTACTTCAAGGATCTGGCGATTCCCCTGGGTATGTTCCAGGTCGTCGTGACGTACTTTTTTATTGTTGGCTTCAGTAACGCGGTTAACCTTACTGATGGCCTTGACGGCCTGGCGATCATGCCCACCGTCCTCGTCGGCGGTGCACTCGGCATCTTTGCGTACGTTACCGGCCACGCGAACTTTTCGGCTTACCTCGATATTCCCTATATTTCGGGCACGGGCGAGATACTGGTGTTCTGCACCGCGCTCGCGGGCGCGGGCCTTGGTTTCCTGTGGTTCAACACCTATCCGGCCCAGGTGTTCATGGGCGATATCGGCGCTCTGTCGCTGGGTGCTGCGCTGGGCGCGGTCGCTGTCGTCGTACGACAGGAGATCGTGCTCGCAATCATGGGCGGCGTATTTGTCGTTGAGACGCTGTCGGTCATGATCCAGGTCGCGTCGTTCAAACTGACGGGCAAGCGCGTCTTCCGCATGGCGCCGCTGCACCATCACTTCGAACTGAAAGGCTGGGCTGAGCCCAAGGTCATCGTTCGTTTCTGGATCATCACGGTCATCCTCGTATTGATCGGCCTGGCGAGTCTGAAGATCCGATGAGCCAGGCGAAGCAACAAGTTGACAAGGATCTGGTCGTGGGCCTGGGCGCCACCGGCCTGTCGATCGCACGCTACCTGAAGCGCAGTGACGCGGACGCCATATTTTACGATAGTCGTGAAGAGCCGCCGGGCCTGGATGAGCTGGGTGAAGTCTGGCCCGATGCCGAATTGCGCCTGGCCAAGGACAGCGTACCGAGAAGCGTCAATCGCATCATCGCCTCGCCCGGAATCCCTGACAGCCATCCACTGCTCAGGAAAGCACGCAAGCAAAAACTCGAAATCGTCTCGGACATCGAGCTGTTCGCCCGCGAAGCGCCTAAGCCGTTTATTGCCGTGACAGGATCCAACGGCAAGAGCACCGTCACGACACTGCTCTACCACATGTGCCGGGCCGACGGCCGCAATGTACTTGCCGGGGGCAATCTTGGGGAGCCGGCTCTTGACCTGCTCGACCACGAAACACCGGATATTTACGTGCTGGAGCTGTCGAGCTTCCAGTTGCAACGGACGCAAAACCTGCCGGCTGAAGTGGCGCTGCTCCTGAATGTCTCACCCGATCATCTCGACTGGCATGCGGACGAAAACGAATACCGCGCGGCCAAGTATCGCGTATTCAAGGATGTCGATGCGGCAGTCATCAATCGCGCCGACGAAGAGTCCGCGAAGAGGGCGGCGCATTGCGATCGTATCCTGAGTTTCGGGCTGGATGCACCCGCCGATGACCAGTACGGCATCCGCGAGGAAGACGGCGAGAAGTACCTCGCGTGTGGCAAAAATTTGCTGCTCTCGGTTCGCGACCTGACGCTGTACGGTGTGCATAACCAGCTCAACGCGCTGGCGGCACTGGCCGCTGGTGACCTGCTCGGCCTGGATACCAGCGCCATGTTGCAGGTACTCGTCGAGTTTCCCGGCTTGCCGCACCGCATGCAGTTCGTGGCGCGTATCGGTGCAGTCGATTACATCAACGATTCCAAAGCAACCAACGTGGCCGCAGCGGTCGCATCGATCGAGTCTGTTGACAACATGCTGGTACTCGTTGCCGGTGGGCTGGGCAAGGGTGGGGATTTCAGCGTGTTAGCCGAGGCCATTGAAGGCAAACTGCGCGGCGCCGTGCTCATCGGGGAGGATGCGGAAAAAATCGCGCACGCGCTCGACACAGTCATGCCAGTGCACTTTGCCGAAAACATGGATTCTGCCGTGCACATGGCGGCCTCCTGTGCCGAATCGGATGACACGGTGTTGCTGGCGCCTGCGTGCGCAAGCTTTGACCAGTTCGACAGCTACATGGCTCGCGGCGACGCGTTTGTCGAAGCGGTGGAGGCGTTGAGACGATGAGCGCTCCCATGATCATGCCGTTCCCGGCACGGTTGAAGACCGAACTCAAGATCGACCCCGTACTGCTGGGAATCGCTGCTGCGTTGCTGCTTGGTGGTTTTGTGATCCTGGCCTCCGCGTCAATTTCGATCTCCGATAACGCGGCGGGCAACCCCTTCTTTTATATCCAGCGGCAGTTACTTGCTGCGGCGATCGGCACGGTAGCGGGCGCGATCTGCCTGTTCATCCCGATGCAGGTCTGGCAGAACCTCGGAACGTTGATGCTGTTTATGGGTCTCGCCCTGCTCGTCGTTGTGCTCATTCCCGGCGTTGGTCACGAGGTTAACGGCAGCACACGCTGGGTGCGGGTTGGCGTTATGAACCTGCAGGTGTCGGAGCCCGCACGACTGTGCTTCCTGATGTACCTGGCAGGCTACCTCGTGCGTCGCAACAAAGCCGTGCGCGAGGAGTTTGTCGGCTTCCTGCGGCCAATGCTCGTCCTGACGCTGGCGTGTGTGCTGTTGCTGAAGGAGCCGGATTTTGGTGCCGCCATCGTATTACTCGCAACCGCGCTGACCATGTTGTTCGTGTCCGGCGCGCGCATTCGCGACTTCATCGTATTCTTCACGGCAGCGGTCCTCGCAGTCGTTGCGCTGACGATCACGGCACCCTATCGCATGAAACGCCTGACCGGCTTCC
>JGI24723J26617_10003847_pt1 | contig 10651 bp, 2 predicted proteins | sample Cruoilmetagenom6_FD_26617 | JGI IMG/M metagenome (IMG submission 26617) | reverse complement strand
CGCCAGCGATATCCGTTCACGATCAGCACCAGCAAAAACGGCCCAGCTTTGCGAGATCGAATCGATCTGACATTCCGCTTCCCTGGCCGAACCGAGCGAGTGTCCGGCATCATCATAAGCACGGCGATACCACCCGCCGTCCCAGCCCGATTCCTCGGCATTGCAGCGCATTATCTCGGCCCGCTTTGCCCAGTGATCCGCTTCGCGCCCGCGGCCCAACCGTCGCTCAAGATCGGCCAGCATATCTGCGGTTACCGATGCAAACCACGCCAACCACACGCTTTCGCCTCGCCCTTCATCGCCGACCCGATCCATGCCGTCATTCCAGTCGCCCGTGCCCATCAACGGCAGTCCGTTGGCACCAAATTGCATCCGTTCGAGCGCACGTTCGCAGTGATCGATCAACGGCACGCCGGGCTCGCGCGGCTCATATTGCGCGTAGCGATCATGTTCTTCCTCGGTCAGCGGCGGTGCACAAAGAAACGTCACCACCTCATCAAGGATCGCGAGGTCGCCCGTGGCCCGCACGTATGTCGCCGCCGCATAGGGTAGCCAGAGCAAATCGTCCGAAAATCGCGTGCGCACACCGCGATCCGATGGCGGGTGCCACCAGTGAAGCACGTCACCTTCCTCAAACTGGTGCGCTGCACAGCTCAGGATATGTGCCCGAGCGCGCGCCGGATCGAATGGCAGCAAAGCCAATACATCCTGCAACTGATCGCGAAATCCGATTGCACCGCTCGCCTGATAGAAGCCTGCGCGCGCCATCACACGTGAAGAGAGGCTCTGATAGATCAGCCACCGATTGATCATCACATCGAAAGCCGGGTCGGGTGTCTCAACTGTCACGCTGCCAAGCAATTCATCCCACTTGCTGGCCAGCCCGGTTTCAGCTTCGGCAATTTTTTCGCCAGAGCGCCACTGCGCGGCAAGCGCCAAAGCCTTCTCCTCAGTCGCCGCGTCACCTAGAACAAAGGCAACTTCAGCGCTTTCCCCGGGTTCAAGATCGAGATGCAATTGATAAGCGGCGCAGGCATCCTCTCCTGCCACTTCGGTGCCTGCCAGCCCCCAGCGGCTCAGCGCAGCGGGCTTGGCCTGATCGCCTTCGCGCCCGAGGAATTCCTCACGATCGGTGGTAAAGCCATGCGCATCGCTGGTGGATGTAAGAAAAGCCGTGCGGCCCGCGAAATCCTTGTTCCACGGGCTAGTCGCCAAAATCACCTGTGCAGCTGCATCGAAGCGGCAGGATACGTGCCGCCGGGCAATCGAGGGCAGCGATCCCAGCAACCATTCAGCGTAATAAGTTGCGGTCAGGCGCCGATGACGTTTGGTGGTGTTCCTTAGCCGCAGGCGCACCAGTTTCACTGGCGCATCGGGTGCCACGAATATCCGCTGCTCCTGCGCGATCCCGTGCGATGATTTGTGCCATTCGCAATAGCCAGCCCCATGGCGAATCTCGCAAGGCGCATCCTGTCCTGCAGGAGCAGGAGTAACCGTCCAGACCTCCGCCGATTCTTCGTCGCGCAGATAGAGCATTTCCACAGGACGGTCAGACACCGGATCGTTGGTCCAGGGAGTCAGGCGGTTCTCGCCGCTATTGACCGACCAACTGAAACCACCGCCTGCTTCGGTAACCAGCGTTCCAAATTGGTCATTCGCCAGTACATTGGCCCACGGCGCGGGGGTCGTCTGTCCCGGTTCAAGATGGATGACATATTCGCTACCATCCGGGGTGAAACCGCCGAAACCATTGTCAAAGAGCAATTTGGCCTCGCGAATCCTCTCAGGCGGGGGCGGCGGTGGTTCGGCCAGGCTGGGCAGGATCGGCGGAGGTGGAGTCGCTGGTCTACGCGCGCGGGCCAATTGCTCCGCCAGTGACCCCGCATTGTCATCCAAAATAACCCAAGCCATTGCTTCCAGCAGCCGGACCTGATCGATTCCGCTCTGATCGGCGAACAGGAGATGAATCCCGCCATTGCGGCCAAGCATTTCGCTCGCTCCGATGTTCCTTAGCAGCTCATGCAGTTCGCCTCGCATCGGCTCGGCATAAGTTGAACCACTGGCCTGCAAGATCACCAGATCAACGGGCAATCCGATCCGCCGCCACAACTGGTGTGCGCTGGCCAGCAAGCCTAGCATTTCCCCTTCTGCATCATTCGTCCGCAAAAGCAGAATCGGCAAATCTCCGGACAGAGCAAGTCCCCACAGGCCGCCTTGCCCAAGTCGATTGTCGCGGATCCGTTGAGGATCTGCGCGCATTGCGCCATTCGGATGTATGAGAAGCGAGCCAAGTGACTGCAGCGCAGGTAGATCCTCTGGCTTTACCCGGGCACGTCCGACCGCTCGCGCTGCCTCTGTGGCAGCATCGCCGAGCACCCATTCCATCGAGGAAAGCGTGGCATGCCGCGCCGCTATTTCCAGCGCAGCGGATGAGCTGGCAGCGGCAGCGGTAATAATGCAGATCACACTCTGCTCGCCCGGCTTCAGCGCGATCTCGCATTGAAGCGCCGCGATGGGATCAAGGGTCCAGCCTTCGCTTCCACTCAGGGGCTGTGACGCTCCTGCAGGATCACGCGAGCTGCGCCCTCGGCCAATAAAGGCGCGCCGGTCCATTTCGTAGCGCAATCCCTCAATCGAGCCGTTCGCATCGATGGCGAACTGGACCATGGTCGCAGGTGTTTCCTGAGGATTGCGAGGTCTGCGGGTGAACAACAATCCACCGATCTCAGGGACAAATTCACCGCCGGTAAACAGCTTGCTGAATGCCGGATGCCGTTCATCATCAAGCGGCGGAGCGAGTACCACTTCGGCATAGCTGGTCAGCCGCAATGTGCGCGGCCGGTTGGTTTCATTGACAATCGTCACGCGGCGGATTTCCAGATCATCTCCGCTGCCCACGCACACTTCCAGCCTCAAATCGATCCCGTGGTCCCGCCGATGGAACTCGGCAACATGCGGCTGGAAAACCACGCGATATTCCTCAGCCAGCGCACCTGTAGGTTGCCGGGTTGCCGACCAGAGCGCGCCGTTCTGCGTGTCTTGAAGATAGAGCCACATGCCATCCGCATCGCGCGTTGCGTCAGGTGCAAAACGCGTCAAAGCCTGCCCTTGCCAGCGCAGCGTGCCTCCCCCGCTTTCGGAAATCCAGCTCGACAGGCGACCATTGCCGAGCACTTGTACCTGCGGAAACGGCGTCCGGGCCGGCTCCCATGGCGCGATCGCACCCGTTTGCAATGCGACCTCTGGCGCTTCCAGGGTTTCGAGCCGCTCGATCTCCNGCGGGATTTCATGCGGTACACGCTCACTTAGCAGCAACGAGACGAGCCGCATTTGCGGATCGCGCGCAAAGCGTTCGACCATCCGGTCATTCGTCAGCAAATTGGCAATGGCGCATAACATCATGCCCTGATGATGTGCCATATAGGCGATGACCGGCGTGAAACGGGCATTNGCTGGTACACGATCAGGGGTGAAATCGAGCGCCTCCCACATGCCATATCGCCCTTCGGCNCCCATCGCCGAAAGTTGCCGGAGATTGGCCGTCGCATGCCCCGGCGCGACCGCTAGCGCCANCGCAGATGCATAGGGTGCGATTACCTGATCGCGCGGCAGGCCGCGTTTCAGACCAAGGCCGGGGGTACCGAATGCCTGATAACGATAGCGATGCTCCTGATCGCGTTCGGCATAAGCGGATTCCGAAACGCCCCACGGCAAGCCCCGCTCCAGCCCGTAACGACGCTGGATATCTACCGCGACCCGCTCACTCTCCCCCAGCAATGTTTCAGGTTCACCGCGCAGCAGCAGGCGCGGCATGAGATATTCAAACATCGAGCCATTCCATGACACCAGCGACAAGCCGCTGGGCACCTTCGTCACCGGACGTTCGAGATGGAACCAGTGTTCGACAGGCACATCGCCTTTCGCGATGGCGAAAAAGCTCGCCAGCCGTGCTTCGGAGGCGAGCAGATCGTAGTGATGCGTGTCGATCCTGCTCGCAGAGACATTGTGGCCGATGAAGAACAGACGCCGCTCGCCGTCATAGAGCCAGGAGAAATCCATCGACCATGCCAGAGNGACCGCTTCATCCGCCAGCNCCAACAGCTCTTGCACGAGTGCATCAGGCGGAACCTGATCGCGGTGCATCTCGTCAGTGTGATGACGCAGCCGGTCCAGCCAGGCGAACAGATCGCGCAAACGCTCGGGCGCGGCATCGCCCGCACTTTCAGCGATGCTCTGGGCGGCGTTCGCGATCGATATCAGCGCAGTTTCGCGCATCCAGTCAAGGCAAGACAGCCGCTCTGCTTCACCCGGCATGGCGGCTATTCGCGCCTGAATTTCTGCGATTTGATCGCGCAAGCCGGTTGCTTGGGAAAAATAGGCAGACGCCTGATCGAGCAATTCGAGCAAATCACCCAACCCGTCCCAACGCTGCTCCTCAATTCCATGCTGCGCAGCCGCCTCGCGCAAGGTTTCCGCATAGGCAATCAGACTGACCGCCAGATTGCCGCTATCAACCGTGGAGACGTAGCGCGGTTCCAGCGGACGCAAATGCCGCGTTTCGTACCAATTGTAGAAATGCCCGCGATAACGTTCCAGCCGGGCCATTGCATCAAAGACATTGCGCCCACGCGCCGCCAGTTCGGCGCGACCGAGATAACCCATGTCCCAAGCGGCCGCTGTCGATTGCAGCAGCATCCCGATATTGGTCGGCGATGTGCGGTGGCCGATTTCCTCATGCGGCGGCCCCTGATAGTTGTCGGGCGGCAGCCAATTGTCTTCAGGTCCAGCAAAGCTTTCGAAATAATACCAAGTCCGGCGGGCGAGCAGTCGAAGATAGTCGGTGTCGCCTTCACCCAGCGGAACCACCTTGGCATGGCGCGGCTTGCCGCTGAACAACGCAATTTCAGGTGCCGCAATCCATGCCGCCAGCAGCGGCACGGCTGCGAGCAAGGCTACCGACCGCAAAAGGAGTAGAACGACGGCAATTGCCGCTGCGATGACAGGGCCGAGCCACATTTCGCGCCAGACCGTCGCCCGCGCACTGCGCTGTTCCAGGCGAGCGGCTATCTGGGCAGCAGCGGTCCATTCAAGGAGGTGCCGATGGCTGACCAGGTTTCGCCACAACGTCACAGTGATCGCATGAAGAGACAACAATGCCTCGTGCAGCAAATAAACAATTGCCTGAAGCCACCGGCCCGTTTGATCGGAAAGGCGCGCGAGCAAGCCGTGAGACGCCCCGACGCGCCGCCCCCGTGCCAGCCCACTCACGACATCGGTGAACAATTGCCAACCCGGCGCCAGCACCACCATTGCGGTCCAGAACCACGGGCTACCGGGCAGCACAAACCATCCGGCCAGCGCCAATATCAGCAATCCCGGTGCGATCAGGCTGCGGCGTAGATTGTCGAGAATCTTCCAGCGGTCGATCCCGCTGATCGGGTTGCGCAATCTGGTCCCGCCTGCCCCGGGAACGCGCGGCCATAGCCAGGCAAGCAATTGCCAGTCGCCCCTGATCCAGCGGTGCAAACGGCGAGTATATTCAGGATAACTTGCCGGAAAATTCTCATACAGCACGATATCGGTGGCGAGCGCAGCGCGGCCATGCGCGCCTTCAAACAGATCGTGACTGAGAATGCGGTTCTCTGGGACTCGGCCATCCACAACTGCATGAAAAGCGCGGACATCGTAAATGCCCTTGCCCACGAAAATGCCCGCACCAAACAAGTCCTGATAGACATCGGATACCGCCCGGCTGTAAATATCGATCGCGGTATCGCCAGTGAACAGTCGGGAAAACAAGCTGCGAATGCCCGCTTTGGGCGATATTTCCACGCGCGGCTGGACCAAGGTGTAGCCGCGTTCCACTCGGCCATTCTGGCGGTTCACCAGTGCCCGGTTAAGCGGATGGGCAATCGTACCTACCAGCCGGGCAACCGATCCGGGCGGGAGCAGTGTGTCCGCATCCACGGTCACGACATAACTTGTCTTTCGCAGTGCTGCTCTGCGCCCCTCATGTATGATAAACGCGGTCCCGTCGCCATCGACCAGCAGGCGGTTGAATTGTTCCAGCTTACCGCGCTTTCGCTCCCACGCCATCCAGCATCCTTCAGCCGGATTGTATTGGCGCGGGCGTAGCAGCAGATGAAACGGCCCCTCCCCTTTGTCGTTGATATGCCGCTGATTGAGCCCGCGGATAGCGGCCAGCAGCGATTCCGTAACCGCCTGATCACAAGGCATTGTCTCCTCAGGTGCGTCGACGAGATCGGCCAGCAAGGCGACTTGCAAATGCGGATCGACATTGGCCAGCCAATGCGTTTCGAGCTGCTCGGCAAGACTCGCAACCTCACCCTTGGAGGCGACCACGACCGGAACGACGACAAAGCTGCGCGCATTCTCCGGCAATCCCTTGCGGCAATCGAGCTTGGGCAAGACACTTGGNGGTAGAATCCGGGTAATCGCCCAATGGACTGCCGCGATGGCCAGGACAGAGGCAGGGACAATGCTAGCGGCCAATGCAATGAGCCAACCCACAAATGATGCCCCCACGAACGCCAGATACAGCGAAGGCAAAATCAATGCGCCAATACCGGTCACGAATATGGCCGCTGCGTAAAATCGGCCCGGATAAGCCAGCACCATCCTGCGCAGCCGCTGTCGGACGTTTATCGAAGCTCCCAGTTCACTTTCAAGATCAAGACGCCCCTGATCGACCAGCCAATACCCAACATGATGNCCGACATCCTCGATGCCCCTCGCCCGCGCCTGATGAACTGCCGCATCGGCAACCTTGCCCTCGTCGCAATTGCTGGCCCGGGCCAGCTCCTCCACCGCTGCGCGGTAGCGGTCGCGTGTCTCGAAATCCATTTGCAGGTAATGGCCGGAGGGATCACGGGCCAGTGCATCTTCGACAAGACTGACACGGTCGAAGAAATCCTCCCACGGAATTGCCGCAACAATCCCCAGATTCGAAATAGAACGAGCGACCCGCTCCGTGGAATCGAGCGACTGCGGATTGAGCATGACGACAGTCGGCGAGAAGGGAAGCTCTATCGATTCGCCTAACAGCGGTGTCAGCGCAATTGCGAGAATTTCCACGCAGGCAATCCGCAGCATAGTAGGAAAGGCCCACAATTCGGCAATCGTAAGCGGCAAGCGCTGCTGGTAGGCCTGCACAAACTGTACTGCGCCCGCGAGAGAGACCTGAACGTGGCTTGCGCGTAGATATTCATGCGCCAGCGCGTAAATGCGCGGAGAGGAACCATCCTCTCCTGATAGTGCAGGCAACTGGCGATAGAAGCTGGGCGGCAAGTCCTTATCTATCTGACGCAATGCCCGGTGGACCTGATAGTCATTGTCGAGCAGCCATTCAGCAGCCTTGCCCGCATCGGGCGGCGGATCGACGCAAGCTAGCCGAACCTCGCTCAGCCAGCGCTGCACCGGCGTGTTCTGTTCCCAAACTGCCAGCGGTTCCGGGGGAACCTGGCTGATCCGATGCCGCGCAGCCAGCTCATGAGCTGCAAGTTCAAGCGGCGTTCCGGGATTGGCCTCAGCGCTCACTCTCTAAAACGAAAAACAGGTGCGTCTCGGCAGCTGACTGGCTTGGGAGCGAAGCTGCACCTGATATTGGGCCGCACAATCAAAAGTGGGACCGGCGCATGACCGGCAAGGTATTCCGCAACACTGCCGCAGGCCACATCCTCCAGCCCAGTATTGCCATGCGATGCCATAACAATGAGATCGGCCTGTTCCTCGACTGCCAGATCGCGCAGCATGGCGCGCGGATCACCCGGACCACAGGTGATAGTCTTGACCTCCACGCCATCCCCGACGCTGCGCTGGCGCAGTTCCTCGAGATGCTGGCTCCCACTGCGTTTGTTGTGGTCATCGATCTGGGCGCGCAATTGCTCCGCTTGCGGCGCATGCGCGGCTCCAACAACTTCCAGTCTCGGAACGACATGCACCAGAATGAGGTCAGCCGCGTGAGTGCGCGCGATCCGGAGGGCAATGGGAAGAACACTATCTGCTCTTGCGGAACCGTCGATGGGAACCATGATCCGGCGATAGCCATCTTTGCGTGCCACACCGGGCGGAACCAGCAGCAGCGAATGTTCCGCACGGTCGAGCAGGGCCTGCGATGTCGAACCCAACCCCTTGCTGTTGTCGCACCGCCGGCGTCCCATAGCCAGAATCGTCGCGCCGTGTTCCTGCGCCCAGTCCGATAGCTCTTCGGCGGGAGCACCGGCCAGCAGCACGCTATTTGCCAGAACCTCCGCCTCGTCCTGATCGGTGAATTTGCGCAGATTTTCGCTTTGTGCCTGGCGGCGCAACTGCCATTCTATCGGATCTGCAGGGGAAGCGAAATGGCCGGGTGCTTCGATCACTCGCGCAAAAGTGACGTCCAGCCCAAGGCTGCAGGCAATAGCGAGCGCTTGCGCCGATACGTCATTCGCCTGTTCGCCGTCGTCCACACAGGCGACAAGCCTCGGGACTATATTGTTGCGACGTCCGGCCCTGAAGTGGGCCGCNGGCTGCCGGGGGGGCCGACGCAATGGCGGCCTGGATTCGGCAAGATGTCTGAGTTGACTGTTGACCACTGCGACCTCCTTGGGGCACGAAGAAGCGAATCACCTTCGTTCCTGTGAAGAATGACGCGGCGGTCTGACACAACCTATAAGGGTCCCCCCTTATAGGCCCGGNCGGTTCGGTAGTATTTGCAAGGACAAGAGACGGCAAGCATAGCGCGCCACATTGGCATAGACTCTTGGAGACCCTCAGGCTTGCTTTGCCTGCTCTTCGCTCAAGAGCTTCTGCAGGGTCGCACGCTTCTGTTTGTCCTTTTCCGAAGCGAGTAATCGGGAATAGCGCTCTATGTTGCGTTGGACAACGAAGTCATGATCTTCATTCGACACGGAAACTACCTTGAATCAAATTTTTCTTACACAAGAATATATAGAGCCACTCAAGTCTTGGCAATTCTTATTCTCCTTCTATTTAACTGTCGCAGACCAAGAACGCTTCATCGAGAATCCACAATGAGTATTTTGTCCTCAAAGGCATATATTATTAGATCGAACCCAAGAACTGGCGAGTCCGCTCAGCAGGCTGAGCAGAACATGCCGATTCACCCGCTCGCTTCAAACAAGCAATCAAATGCCAGCCCGAAGTATGGGAAAAAGCATGTGGAATGGCCAAGTAACTCCCAGGAATTCTTAGCACAAATCAGAGTTCGAACCTGGCCGCCGTTGTGCGTTTAGGGAGCTTCCGGGATACTACGGATAGGATCAAGCGCCGGGTCTGGACAATCATGTGCTCCGATGAACCGCGCTGAATTCCCCGAACGCCGAACGCCGGACAGGTTGCTGGCCAACTCGCACGTATATTCGCGATGAATTCCATACCTTTATCGTTGCTTCTGGCTGTGTTTGTCCTGGCTGCCAGCGCCGTGTGGTGGGCAGGCACTCGTTTTTCCGCGTTACGTCATCGCCTTGAGCGACAAGACCGGGCTGGGTCAGGGATTTGCCGGAATGCTGGTGCTGGGCGGCATTACCTCGCTGCCCGAAATGGCGACCGCAACAACCGCCGCCGCGATCGGCGCGCCATTGCTGGCGCTCAACGATGTGCTTGGCAGTGCCGGGTTCAATATACTGCTCCTCGCAGTCGCCGACATGCTGCTCGGACAGCGGCCATTGACCTCTGTAGTAGCGAAACCGGTAACGCTCATTCAGGGTGTCTTGGGCATGATGGTGCTGGGACTGGTGATCGCCGCGATTACTGCTGGCGACCGCGCGCCTATAGGGTTGGCCGGAATATGGTCAGCGTTGATTTTTGTCGCGGCGCTGGCTGCGATCCGCATCGCTGGCCGGTCAGAAAGCCGTCCGATGTGGCTAGTGGTCAACAAACCCGATCTCGCTCTCGCCGCCAAGGCAGAACGTAGTGACATCGGCTGGCACCACATATTGCTTGGCTTGAGTCTTCTCGCGGCCATTATCTTGATCGCAGGAGCAGTCCTTGCGACCAGCGCCACCATGATCGCCGGACGGACCGGGGTTAGTGGTAGCCTGATGGGGTTCCTGTTCGTGTCGGCGGCGACGTCTCTGCCTGAACTATCAGCAATTATAGGCGCCGCCCGATATCAGCGCTATCAGCTCGCTATCGGCGAGGTGTTCGGATCAAACCTGTTCAACTTCGCGCTGATCTTCGTGATCGACCTGGCCTCACCTGGGCCGCCCGTTCTGAGCCTGGCTGGACCATTTGAAGCAATGGCGGCGCTGCTGGCATTGCTTATGTCAGGCGTATTCGTGCTTGGCCTGATCGAGCGCCGCGACCGGACAATCATGCGGATGGGCGAGGATTCGATTGCCGTCCTGCTGGTCTATGCCGCAGGTCTTGCAGTTCTGCTGACTATCGCTTAGCTGCCGTGACGCAGCGCACTAAGCAGACAGCACCACGCGCGCATCAAGCGCGATCACCCCATCGGCATCGGCTATCAGCGGATTGATATCCAACTCCGAAATCCGGGGCAACGCCTGCGCCATTTGCGACACGGCTGCAATCACAGCGGCCACTGCCACCCGATCGGTTGCCGGGACATTGCGGTAGCCGGACAGCAGCCGCGCAATCCGCGTCTCGGCAATCAAGTCCTCCGCCCGCG
>JGI24723J26617_10003846_pt1 | contig 10653 bp, 7 predicted proteins | sample Cruoilmetagenom6_FD_26617 | JGI IMG/M metagenome (IMG submission 26617) | reverse complement strand
CCGGTGGGACCATGGAAATATAAGGAGACTGTGCTCAGTGGTAGCGGTAATGGGAATTGGGATGCCATTACGGCGCATAACCCAAAAATCAAATATTTTGAAGGGAAATATTATTTGTACTACATAGCGACCAATATGGGTGGTAGGGCTTATTCGGATAATGAATTGGTGGAAACCGCCAAAACAGGTTACAACCATNCCAATTGGAAAATATTACGTCCCAACCAGCGTACGGGCGTGGCGGTATCAAATTCTTTGAAGGGACCCTGGAGGAGAATGGATAAGCCTTTACTGGAGCCCTCAGGACCCATTACCACACTTACTGTTAATCCGGCTATTGATAAGGGTGTGGATGGCAAGTACTATTTAATAGTAAAGGGTGATAAGCCCAACGAAAAGAGATTTATCAGGAACCAGGNAGTTGCAGTTGGGGAACATCCCGANGGCCCTTTTGAGGTTCAGGAGAAACCGGTAATAGATTATATGGACACCGAGGATATGTCTATTTGGTATGATAAAAATAGGGGCCGGTTTTATGGTGTTTTTCATGCCCATAATTATATTGGCTTGGTGACTTCGGTGAATGGTNCCGAGTGGGAAAAGGCCAATGAGTTTGTCCTTAAGAATAAAGAAATTTTATTGGAAGATGGGACTGTCATCAATCCAGATAGAATGGAACGTCCTTTTGTATATCAGGAAAACGGACAGCCCATTGTGTTGTCTGTAGCGGTAAAGAAAGGAGATGAATCCTTTAATGTTTTTATCCCCATCATCAAAAATGAATTCCCCGTCCCCAACAAGAGACAGTTGGCATGGCAGGAGGCGGAGTTGGGCGTAGTTTTCCATTATGACCTGCATGTGTTTGATGGGATAAAATATGGGCAGGGAAACAATAGGATTGATCCAGTAGCTGACTATCAAATTTTTAATCCTGAAAAATTGGATACCGACCAATGGGTAAAAGCGGCCAAAGATGCCGGGGCCAATTTTGCCATTTTAACAGCTACCCATGAGACCGGATTTGCATTGTTTCAATCCAAAGTAAACCCTTACAGTGTTAAAGCCTTGAATTGGAAGGACGGGAAAGGGGATGTAGTCGCAGATTTTGTTGCATCATGTAGAAAATACGGCATAAAGCCAGGGATATATCTAGGAATCAGGTGGAATTCCTTTTTGGGGGTGCACGACTTCAAAGTAAATGGAGAGGGCGACTTCAAGGAGAATCGCCAGGAATGGTATAACAGGATGGTAGAGGGAATGGTCAAGGAAATTTGTACCAATTACGGAGAGTTGTTCGAAATCTGGTTCGATGGGGGTGCGGACCATCCAAAAAACGGTGCCCCGGACGTATTGCCCATTGTAAGGCAGTATCAACCAAATTGTTTATTCTACCACAATGGTCAATTGGCGGAGGCCCGCTGGGGTGGTTCCGAATCGGGCACGGTTGCCTATCCCAATTGGTCCACATTTCCCTATAGGGCTACAGGAGCAGGTGAAAGTGCCAAAAAGAAAATAGCGGACAACAATTTTCAATTGCTGAAGGAGGGGGATCCCAAGGGCGGGTTTTGGGTGCCGGCCATGGCAGATGCTCCTTTAAGGGGATTTAACGGCCGTCATGAATGGTTTTGGGAGCCAGGGGATGAGGCCCACATATTTCCTTTGGAAAATTTAATGGATATGTACTATAAATCGGTTGGAAGAAACGCCACTTTGATAATGGGGCTTACCCCTGGTCCTGACGGACTCCTGCCAGAGCCGGATGTGCAGCGTTTGAAGGAGTGGGGAGATGAAATAAAAAGAAGATTTTCCAATCCCTTGGCAAGTACCAATGGGAAAGGGCATCTGTTGGAATTAAAATTGAAAGAACCCATGGAAATAAACCATGTGATACTTCAGGAAAATATTGCTGACGGGGAAAGAATAAGAAAGTATCAAATTGAAGGTTATTCTGAGGGCCGTTGGAACGTCTTGGCCAGTGGAGAGAGCATTGGCAATAAAAGAATAGAAAAATTTGATACAGAAAAATTAAGTAGAATACGAATAAAAATTATAGATTCGGACGGTTTAGTACAAATTGGGAATATGAGTGCCTATTTTGTTGAGGAAAATGAACTATAAATAAAGGAAAATGGATTTACAACTCAAGGATAAAGTAATTTTAGTAACCGGAGGTTCCAAAGGAATCGGTAAGGGAATAAGTGTTCAATTGGCAGCTGAAGGAGCTATTCCGGTCATTATTGGTAGGGATAGAAAAAGTATGTTGGAGGTGGTTGCCGATATCGAAAGAAGTGGTGGTAAAGCCTCATTTGTGACGGCAGAACTTACAGATCCGGAACAATGTAGACTTGCTGTGGAAAGTACAGTGGAAAAATTTGGTAAGATTGATGGCGTCGTTAATAATGCAGGAGTCAATGATGGGGTTGGACTGGAGAATGGGAATTATGAAGATTTCCTGAGGTCCATTAATCGTAATCTTACCCATTATTATTTAATGGCACATTATGCGTTGCCAGAACTAAAGAAAACCCAGGGAGCCATTGTTAATATCGGTTCCAAGACTTCGGTAACGGGTCAAGGGGGTACCTCGGGTTATGCCGCGGCCAATGGAGGGCGCAATGCCATTACACGGGAATGGGCAGTGGAACTATTGCCCTATAATATAAGAGTCAATGCAGTTATTGTGGCTGAATGCTATACCCCATTATACGATAGATGGATAAAGACTTTTGATAATCCCGAAGAAAAATTAAAGGGCATAACCGATAAAATTCCGTTGGGACAAAGAATGACGACTGCAGAGGAAATTGCCAGTACGGTGGCCTTTTTACTTTCCAATAGATCAAGCCACACTACAGGGCAATTGCTCTTTGTAGATGGAGGTTATACCCATTTGGACCGTTCAATTTCATAAACATGTGAATAAATAATTAAAGCATAAGAAATCAATACAAAACAATAATCAACAATTCAATGAAAGACCAAAGACCGCCCGTAGTATCCAAAAAGGTGCTTATTCCCTTTATTTTAATTACCTCCCTTTTTGCCCTTTGGGGATTTGCCAATGCAGTTACAGATCCCATGGTACAAGCCTTTAAAAAGGTATTGGAACTATCCAATTCCCAAGCTGCTTGGGTGCAAATGGCCTTTTATGGGGGCTATTTCTGTATGGCCCTTCCCGCTGCGCTTTTTGTGCGTAAATACTCTTATAAGGTAGGGGTGTTAATTGGGTTGGCCTTGTACGCAGGAGGGGCTTTATTATTTTATCCCGCAGCAATTACGGAACAATTTTGGTTCTTTTGTTTGGGGCTTTATGTACTTACCTTCGGGTTGGCATTTTTGGAAACAACTGCCAATCCTTATATTTTGGCTATGGGGGCCCCGGAAACTGCCACCCAGCGTTTAAATTTGGCCCAGGCCTTTAATCCAGTGGGATTATTACTGGGATTGTTGGTGGCACAGCAATTTGTACTTAAAAAATTGCAATCCGATGATATTGAGGATTACTCATCCTTGGCAGAGGCAAAAAAGGCCTTGATCAGGACTACGGATTTAATGGTGATTCGGGACCCTTACGTTATTTTGGGGTTGGTAATCCTTGCCGTATTTGTATTGATAGTAATAAGTAAGATGCCCCAGGCCAAGGATGAAGGGGGCATACCTAGTTTGGGAGATACTTTTAGTGGCTTGTTCAAAAATAAAAAATATGTCCTTGGAGTATTGGCCCAAGTTTTTTATGTAGGTGCCCAGATCATGTGTTGGACCTATATTTATCAGTATGCAGAGGCTATTGGGATGTCTAGTGAGGATGCGGCAACATACCAATTTGCGGCCTTTATACTTTTCTTGGTGGGTAGGGCCATTGGCACCTATATGTTGCGATTTATGAGTCCGGGAAAACTATTGATGTACTTTGCTGTTTTTGCAACCTTGTGTTGTTTGGGAACTATTTATATCGAAGGTATGATTGGCTTGTACTGTTTGGTGGGAATTACCTTTTTCATGTCCCTTATGTTCCCAACTATCTATGGTATTGCATTGAACGGACTCAATGAGGAAGAATCCAAGATAGGTGCGGCAGGTCTCGTTATGGCAATCGTAGGTGGGGCCCTAATGCCCAAGCTTCAGGGGATGATTATTGATGCCGGGGGGAATGCCGTAAACGATATACGGATTATGGGCGCTACGGAGGTGAATTTTTCTTTCATCCTTCCAGCACTTTGCTTTGTCTATATCGCATGGTACGGATTGCGTGTATTTAAAAAGTATGAACTACAGGCCTAAGGAATGGGACTGGTCCCATGGGTAGCTTTTGTAATAATAAACCAAAAAAATTAAAGTAATGAAAAGATATTGTTTGGCATTGGATCTTAAGGATGATCCCGAGTTAATAAAGGCTTATGATGATTACCATAAGAAAGTTTGGCCAGAGATCCTTCAAAGTCTAAGGGAATCCGGTATAAAGGATATGGAAATCTATAGGGTGGGGAACCGTATGTTTATGATCATTGATGCGGATGACAATTTTTCCTTTGAAAAAAAGGCAAAGATTGATGCCAAGTATCCGGAAAATGAGAAGTGGGAGGAATTGATGTGGAAATACCAACAGGCACTTCCATTTGCAAAACCTGGGGAAAAATGGATGTTGATGGAAAAGGTTTTTCAATTATAAAACTAAAAGGCAAAGACTAAATTAAACTGGTATGGAAAGTAGAGTTAACTTTTACGGATGTGGAATTGTTCTAAGATCAATAGTACTCTGCGCTTTTCTTAGTTTATTGGCTTGTAAAACAAAAAATGAACAAAGTGCAAATGCCCTGTCGAATGACGAAGTGGCGTTTTCCTTAGGCTCATTTGGGTATGACCGGGAGTTTTTGTCCAGGTACTATAAAGACTTGGTGGTGCTGGAAAATGGGGAGTCGAGCATCTTGATTTCCCCGGAACTCCAAGGTCGGGTCATGACTAGTACTGCCTCTGGTGATGAGGGCCAAAGCTTTGGGTGGATCAACCATGATCTTATTTCATCAGGAGAATTAAAAGAACACTTTAATCCCACTGGTGGCGAAGAGCGTTTTTGGTTAGGACCTGAAGGCGGACAGTATGCCCTTTACTTTGAAAAGGATGCCAAGTTTGGGTTGGACAATTGGTACGTTCCCAGGGAATTGGATACCGAGGCCTTTGGTTTGGTGCGAAGAAGTGAAGATAAGGCCTTTTTTGAGAGGGAAATGAAACTGGTGAATTATANCGGAGCTACTTTCAATTTACGTGTTCAAAGGAATATTACACTTCTAACCAGGGAGGAAACCGCTGAAATCCTTGGAATCAGTATTCCTGAATCCATAAAAATTGTAGGATTTGCTTCCGAGAACAGTTTGACCAATATAGGGTCTGAAGATTGGGATAAGAAAACAGGTCTGTTGTCTATATGGATATTGAGCATGTTCAATTCCTCGGATCAAACCACTATAATTATACCTTTTAAAAAAGGGGATGAGGCCATTTTGGGCAAAAAGGTAACGGACGATTATTTTGGTAAAATTCCGAAAGAGCGATTACAGGTCAAAGATAGCGTACTATTTTTCAAGGCGGACGGAAAAGAGCGTGGTAAGATTGGAATTTCCCCCCAAAGGGCCCTGCCGGTCATGGGAAGTTATGATGCAAAGAACAAGGTACTTACCATTGCCAAGTTTAGCTTACGTGAAGGTGCCATGGATTACGTTAATTCATTATGGGAGTTGCAGGAGTTTCCCTTTTCGGGCGATGTGGTAAATGCCTATAACGATGGTGGTGGGTTAGGTCCATTTTATGAATTGGAAAGTTCATCCCCTGCCATGGATCTGAAGTCCAATGAAAGCAGTAGCCATATCCACCAGACCTTTCATTTTGTGGGTAACGAAGGAGAATTGGAGAAACTGGCTAAAGGCATATTGGGAGTATCCATTAAAGAATTATCGGGAGAGTAATAAAGAAAAATATCCAATCCCCTGTAAGTTGTCAATAGCAATTTGGGAGCGGGAAATTAAAAGAGAAAAATTCAAGAACAATTGCAGATAAAAATGCCATGGAGAAAAAAAAGGAAATAAGGATCAATAGCAAATATCCATCCGTTGTTGATTTAAGGAACAAAGCTCAAAAAAGGATTCCCAAGTTCGCATTTGAATACTTGGATGGGGGCTGTAATGAAGATGTAAACTTACATAAGAATACGGCTGAAATTAGGGACATAGAACTCTTGCCCTATTATCTTAGCAAGCATACCGGTTCCAGTATGAAGACAGAATTGTTCGGACATGTTTATGATGCTCCTTTTGGAATAGCGCCAGTGGGACTACAGGGTTTAATGTGGCCCAATGCCCCTGAAATATTGGCTAAGTCGGCCTTTGAACATAACATTCCGTTTATTTTAAGTACGGTTTCCACCAGTAGTATAGAACGCATAAGTGAGATTACCGAGGGGAGGGCCTGGTTTCAACTATATCATCCTACAGAAGATGTTGTTAGGGATGATATTATTAAAAGGGCCGAAGCGGCCGAATGCCCCGTGTTGGTTATTTTGTGCGATGTGCCCACTTTTGGTTTCCGGCCTAGGGACGTTCGCAACGGTTTGGCCATGCCTCCAAAAATGTCCGTTAAGAATATATTGCAGATAATGGGCAAGCCTAATTGGGCCATGCAGACCCTAATCCACGGTCAGCCCAACTTTGAAACCCTTAAGCCCTATATGCCCAAAGGCTTGGATTTGGCGCAATTGGGAAAATTCATGGACAAAACCTTTTCCGGAAGATTGAATGAGGAGAAGATAAAACCGATAAGGGATATGTGGAAGGGTAAATTGGTGATAAAGGGAGTTGCTAACGAGGCCGATGCGGAGAGCGCCATTAGACTAGGATTGGATGGCATTATAGTTTCCAATCACGGGGGTAGGCAATTGGATGCCGGCGAATCTACCATAAAGCCGTTAACAAGAATAGCTGCAAAATATGGCGACCAAATAAAGGTGATGATGGACAGTGGCCTTAGAGGTGGTCCGGATATTGCCAGGACCATGGCCAGTGGTGCGGAATTTACTTTTATGGGGCGGTCCTTTATGTACGGGGTAGCGGCATTGGGCGCCAAAGGTGGGGACCATACCATTTCACTTTTAAAAACTGAATTACAACAAGTAATGGAACAGATTTGCTGTGAGGAGGTAAAGGACTTCCCAAATCACCTTATTTAGTAATTCCTTTTCTTGAGAAATATTACAGTCCAGTAGGTATTGGGCCCCTAAAGGATTTTAGGGCTCCATTGGTCTGCTTTCCAATCTAGTATCAAAGGATATCTGTTGTAGCGCTTGGGTAGGTTCCTGGATCTGTTCTATAAGGATTCTCAATGCTTTTTGTCCTATTTCCTTAATGGGTTGATGGAGATAGGGGATAGGGTCTTCCAAGAAATTGTAGGATGAATTTTGATCGAATACAACCACATCAACCTTCTTAAGTATCTTTCTGTCCAGGCTCAACATTTGTGTTAAGCCCTCCTCAGCTAGGGTGTTGGTGTGAAAATAAATGGCATCCACTCCCGCGTCCTGTACCAATTCTTTAACAACATTTTGCATTTCCAATTTTAAGGACCCGTGATTAATTTTTTTTATAAGTTGGGCATCAATGGGCAAGCCGGCCTGTTTAAGGGCTTCTACGTAGCCCTGATGTCTTTCTTTGTAGTGGTGTAAGGTTGATTTGTAAAGAACAGCCCCTATTTTTTTGTTTCCCTTTCCCAGAAGATAGTTGGTGGCCTGCATAGAGGCCTTAAAATTATCTACGGTTACGTAATTGGTGGTAAGGTCATTGAAGAATCTATCTATCAATACAAAGGGAATTCCGGCTTTGGCCAGATCGGCAATTATATCCCTGGAACCTTCGGGCGCTGCGATGATAAAACCATCTACCTGTCTCATTTTAAGAAAATCCAACACCTTATTGAATTTTTCCACCTTTTCNTCCGAAGATCCAAAAATTACCGTATAGTCCTGGGAAAAGGCTTCGTCCTCTATAGTCCTNGCCAAATTGGAGAAGAAGGGGTTTGAAATATCGGCCACAATAACTCCTATNGACCNTGTTTTATTGGTCTTAAGGCTTCTNGCNTTCCANTTGGGATGATAATTCAATTCCTTGGCTACCTCCCTTATTCTTTTGGCGGTNTTTTCGGAAACCCTATTCTCCTTGCCTTTATTGCTCAATACATACGAAACCAGGGGTATGGAAACCCCTACAATTTTTGCAATATCCTTTAATGATGTTTTAGGTTTCATATTCGTCTTAGGTTAAAATTGACGGGTTGGGGTCAATCCTGTAGGTAATATGTTGTTAATAAGTAAGTTATTTGGTTTGTGGGAAGGGTTTTCAAAAGGTTAAAATTACGAAATTCATACCAAATGGGCATATTTATCTTTGTTGGCAATTGATAACAAAATCCTTTTCTTGTGTCCTTTCAACCCAATTAAACTATTTCCTCAATTTAATTTTCATACATTTCATCGGTCTTTTTATTGATTATGGAGATCAAGAAGCCCACTANGAATATGGCCGCGGTTCCAAAAACAATAGTTAAATAGGTATGGAAGGAAGCACCAAGGGAATCCTCTCCGAAAAGGGTGCCGGATAAGCTCATCCATACGATGACCAAAATACCTACCAATACCCCGATAAGAGCACCTTTTACATTTTTAGTTTTGGAGAACAGTCCCAAAAGTAATAGTCCCAACATGCCCCCACTAAAAATGGAGGAAAGTTTCCACCATGCGTCAAGGGCACTTTTTACATTGATCATGGCTATGGCGATAACGATTCCTATTACGCTAATGATAGCCGATGAAATATAAAGTACGCGCATTCCCTCCTTGTCCGATGCCGTCTTTTTAAAATATTTATTGTAATAATCCGTAAGAAAAACGGTCGCGGAACTATTAAAACTAGTAGAGATGGTACTCATTCCTGCCGCAAAGATGGAGGCGATCATTAGTCCTGTTATCCCTGCAGGCAAAGCATTTACAATGAAATGGGGGAATACACTATCGCTCTTATTTATATCTTGCAGTTCTATAGGCAAAGTGGCAGCTGAATGGTAATATGCAAAAAGCGAAGTTCCTATAAAAAGAAATACGGCGGAAATGGGTAGATAGATCAACCCACCTATCAATGCAGATTTTTGGGCCTCCTTGTCAGATTTCGAAGCCATATATCGCTGTACATAATTCTGGTCTATACCATAATTTTGCAGATTGATGAATACACCGTAAACGAGTACTACCCAGAATGTAGGTTCTGTAAGGCTAAGACTGAAGCTCCCCAATCCAAATTTATCATTATCTGCAGCAATTTGGAATACTTGTCCGGGGCCTTCCGGCATGTTAAAGAGAATAAAGCCAACACATACAAGGGCGCCAACAATTAGAATAATGCCCTGAATGGCATCGGTCCATAATACTGCTGTAATTCCGCCCAACATAGAGTATACGGATACTACCAGACCGGTAAAAATTATGATGGTGACCATATCCCAACCAACTATTGCATTTAGGGTCAGGGCCAAAAGGTAGAGTATGGTCCCAATTCGCATTAATTGGGTCAATAAGTAACAAAGGGACACATAGATTCTGGCCCAAGCACCAAAACGTTGTTCCATATAGGTGTAGGCAGACGGACTATTGATCTTTCTGTACAACGGAACAAAATATTTTACGGCTATCAAAGAGGCAATGGGAAGGGAGAGACTAAAGGCCAGGGCGTTCCAATTGGATTGATAGGCATTCCCCGGTAGGGCAAGGTAACTTATACTACTCACAAAGGTTGCAAATATGGACATGGTAACTACCCATCCAGGGATGTCCTTGTTGCCCATGGTGTAGGAAGAGGAAGTTCTACTCTTTTTAAAAAATGAGCCTCCGAAAAGGGCTATTCCCCCTATGTAAATAAAAAATACGATTAAATCTAAACTGTTCATTGGTGTTGGCTATTTAGCTTATATGGTGTTAGCTACTAAAAGTAGGATTTTTGCACCACTTAAAGATTGGTTATTTGCAAAATTCTTAATTTACCTCAACGATCAAAGCAATGGATCAATTGGCCTTCACAAAGGAAATTGATTGTCAGACCGTTAATAGATGCTTTATCGATTAAGCAATGATAATTAATTATTTCGTGATTTCAAAAGAAAGTGGATTTATTTTGAGAGGGCAGTTAGTGGTAGGCACTTAATTTTAGCATACTGTACAAGGTGGGGCAGATGGTAAATTACTTATTCCGCATCTTCAACTCATCCAAATCCGAGACTTTTACTTTTACCACTTCTATTTTCTGTTTGGCATCCCCTGCAAAGGCTATCAGTAGATATCCATCGTGCTCCAATACATGGGGGTAATCTATGTGTCTTCCTCCAACTAAATATCCCATTTTTGTGAATACCATGCCATCGTCACTTATAGCCAAGGTTAAAGGGTCCCGTTTTTTATAATTGGAATTGGATACCAGGACATATCTTCCATCCTGCAATCGGAGGCCGTGAAATTTGGATCGGGCATCCGGAAAGTTGGTTTGAATGGGTGAACTCCAGCTACGGCCATTGTCGGTTGAAAAGGAGCGATACAAAAATCCACTTTTGCGATTGTCCCGAAAAAGT